>Ga0123353_10005916_pt1 | contig 16176 bp, 7 predicted proteins | sample TergutLab28metaG_3_FD_92763 | JGI IMG/M metagenome (GOLD analysis project Ga0123353, IMG submission 92763) | Labiotermes labralis P3 segment gut microbial communities from Petit-Saut dam, French Guiana - Lab288 P3 | ecosystem: Host-associated > Arthropoda: Insects > Digestive system > Gut ... | reverse complement strand
TGTGTGTGTGTATATGTGTGTTTGGGTGTGTGTGTGTGTGGGGGGGGGTTTGGGGGTGAGTGTGTGTGTGTGTGTGTGTGTGTGTGCGTGGGGTGTATGTGTGTGCGTGTGTGTGGGAGGAGTGAGTGTGTGTGTGTGTGGTGAGTGGGTGGGTGTGTGTGGGTGTGCTGTTGGGGGTACCGTTCTGCAGGGTGCGTTGGCAGTAAGACCGCGACAACACTCCAAATGTACCACCCACGCACACCGAAACAGGAGCCCTTATGTACTAACAAATGGCGACAGCCCAGTCAGCGTAAGAGATTACATATATACTATCGAATAGTTCACGATAGAAAGCGTCATACGGCTTTGGTACAAGAGGAGAGGCAAGTAGATTACAAACGACAAACCCAGAAGAAACAAGGGCCAGTAATAGTCAAGAGAGACACTGCAGGAAAATGACGGTAACCGACACAAAATAGACCATTACAATACGACCAGTACATTTGAAAGTGGCACTTTGAAATGTTTTAATAACTTAATCCAACGTTTCTCTTTTTTTGTTTTACAGCGAAACAATTTTGCTTATCAAAACACTGACGGATGTTGAGGATAAATAATTTGAGGCACGTTTAATTTTAATTTAACATCAAAGGGAAGCCCAAATACAAAACACCGAAACAACTGCTAACTCAACTTCACTCTCCGGTCTGAAGTGACATTCGGTGTCACTTGTTTCGTTTTCGAAGAACAGTTTCTATTAATTTATATTAATAATTTTCCAACGAGATGCAACACAAAGCAGTCTATTTATTATTCTGCAAGTTCACTCTACATCTTCATCTGCACACACGCCCACCAATTTTGTGTAAAACGAGATCTCGTTCCTCCTTACCTAAACTAATACTAATAACTGTCCTGTCTTTTATTATATCTATATTGCTTCCCTGATAAAATTGTATCCAACCTGATGATGGCCACAGCAGCATTGGTCGAAACATGTAGTTGATGTTGATAAGTTACATACACCTGATAATATAGTTGTGTTATGACTGCTATATTCTTATAGAATTATTACCTTAGGTTCACTCAACATGTTTCGCGTGTCAACCACACCCATCATCGGGAGTACACAAAACTGTAACTACAGCCTCCGGTACTGGTCATATGTATTGTGCAGCTACTCCCTCCAACGTGGCCAAGCTTGGCCACGTTGGAGTGAAATTGCAGAATAATAAATAGACTGCTTTGTGTTGCCTCTCTTTGGACAATTTTTAAAATATATCAGCGATGCACGGAACCATAAATATAAAATTTTATTAATTCCTCTGCTTTCTTCCTTTTATCCATCACTGTGCACGGGATTTTATAAATACTGTTTACCGGTGGCAGGACCAATAAAAATAATCAAAGCGACTTCATATACAATCAAAATTTGTCGGTAAAGTAGCTATCTGCAAATTCTTTTAAGCCCTGTCAGTGACTCTGGGTCACACGGAATGCAAATTAATTGTACATATGCCGCTACTATTTATAGTCTCATAACTTGACACCACTGTTTATTCAGACATGTTAGTTTTAAAATTTAAATGCAGTTTTAATACGAATATATTATTTTCTTATTTATCTGCTTCCAAAACAACCCGTTTGAAGATTGTGGAGTTTCAGGAAACATGGTTGATAATTCGTAAAGCATTTGTTATAGTTAAACTACTTTGGAGTGTGTATACTTGTCTAACACAACTATATGATGGTACGGAAATGTATAGAATTTATTACATGTTTCGGCACTTTACATTGGCCATCTTCAGGTTCAGAAGTGAGAAAACTTAGTAAGCAGCTATACTTGATTTATGTGGGTTGTATACAGTGGGGAGGTAAGAGGTGAGGTGGATACGAGATCTTGCATGTGTTGTGTAGGATGGGTGGTGTGGGTACATGGGGGTTCTGTTAGTTTTTCTATTCTAGGTTAATATAATTGGATCTATGGTATCATGATTTGTTATACAGTGTGCCCCACTCGCTACCGAACCTGGCATTTCTTTAATAATTTTACCACTAATGATACTGCAATGACTACAGACACACACTATTGACACATTCCTCTTCATTTCTCACACAACGAACGTACTCCTGTTCAAATTTCGTTGCAATATCTTCATTGGTGTTAGAATTATTAAAAAAATGCCGGTTTCGGTAACGAGTGGGACGCACTGTAGCATTGATGATAGAAGTGCGGGTGGTTTCTGGTAGTGTTCTCCAATAAGGGTACATTTTGGTGGTTATGAAGTGTGTTCAAAAAGCTCGCCACTGGTCCCTCAAGGTAAACAGGTACAGTTATCTACGTCCACGTTATCAGACAAATAGAGAAATTAGAGCTATAGCCCTGCAACTGCTTAAACTCGGCACTGGATTCTGTCTGTCCGTCCGTACGTCCATCTGTCTGTTCTCATGGAACAACTCGGCTCCCACTGGACGGATTTTCATGAAATTTGATATCTGAGGATTTTTCGAAAATAAGTCGAGAATATCTTCATGTTTGTACCGTGCATCAATGACGATTAAACCACTTTATTATCCAACAGATGCACAAATATAAAATTCGTAGATACAATTAGAATTATTACAAAATATTTTAAAATATTTAAAATTGCTCCAACATGTTTCGGATCACAAGGGATCCAAGCTCCCTGATGATGGATCCCTTGTGATCGGAAACATGTTGGAGCAATTTTAAATATTTTTAAACATTTTATAATAATTCTAACTGTATCTACGTATTATATATTTGTGCATCTATTGGATAATAAAGTGTCTTAACTCTCGAGAAAAATTCAAGTCTAATTAAAATATTACAAGAATAATTAGAGTCTAATTAAAATATTACAAGAATAACGGCTAATTTGCATGGAAACCAAAGTACATTTATGATATCATTTCGCTCATATCCTCTTAGAATAAAGATTATTTCAGATAAAATTTGTAGAGAAAATGAAGACATATATTAACTGTTCAATTTTTTCTTTCTTTCTTTCGAAAATGGAGCCTTATATGAGACAATGTAGAAAAATATGGTACAGCCAGACAGGCCACAGGCCACAGATGACAATACGTCACATGCGCGCTTCATGCTGGATGCCTAAGGCTGCAGACATACTATCAGAATATGTAATACTTAAAGTACTTACACGTCAACAGTGGTTAGGTGAACGCGCCTTAATGTTACGTTTAAACCTGCATTTCCCGTCTTACTGAATGTGTAAATCTGATAGCACATACAGTAAAGATTGAGCGTCAAAAAGCAATGCAATATCCTGCATCCTACTTCTCGTTCTTACCTTCATATATTTCACAATCGACTGACAATTCCCACCCTTCCATTGCTCATTTGAAGCCAACCGACTTTAACACTTCAACACTGTATCGTTACTAACACAAAAGATGTAATCACATCACCGAAGATGAAATTATGAAGTGTCAATCTGGAGTTCTGTTGCATTAAGTACAGGAAGCGAATAACACAAAACACCATCATGTGTTGTGAATGTTTGTACAAAAGTCTTCTAACGGACAATGCTGAACAGTTCAACCAAACATGTTATTGTCCTATTCTTATAATAAACCCAACGAGATGCACTAATTTCTCAAATTTATTTTTGGAATAGAAGTGTACATGTTTCGGACAGTTTCTCTGTCCATCATCAGGAATCTAGCACTGTACATACAGCAATAGGTACCAGGGGTGCAGATAAGTCCTTAGCCCTACCAGGAAGGAAACAAGCTCGAAAGCATGTCAGGGACGTGCGCGATTTCAACAACATCGAGACGCAAGCTGTCACTAAGTTTCTTTTCCTGCAAGGCAAGGCGCCGAAAGAAACTCACGCCATTTTGACAGAAACATTAGCTTGTATCCTTCCTGGTCGGGCTAAGGACTTATCAGCACCCTTGTATATGTCATACATGTTATGCTGATTGCTTGTTAGCGGGATCCTGATCCCGCTAGCGCTGTGTGTACAGTGTTAGACTCCTGATGATGGACAGGAAACTGTCCGAAACAGGTACAGTTCAATTCCAAAAATAAATTTGAGAAATTAGTGCATCTCGTTGGCTTTATTATAAGAATACATCACGATGCACGATCCTCTGAATGTCAAATGCTACTGTCCCTTAATGCGTGAGAAATAGTTGGTGTACGGACGTGGGCACTTGTTTCAAAGGATATTCCACATCAGTTGACACAAATGATGAGTTTCCTACTGCCGGCACGGCCCATGAGAGTTAGCAAGGTGTGTGACGAACACAACTGTCCTTCTAGTTAGTTAATCGTCTTCACAATAGAGAAATGGCAGATTTATAATTACTGGGAAACAGGACAAGCGGTGGATATGGCAACTTTTAACTCCACCTGACCTTGATAACAGCCGGTCCCCGTGGCCGCGCGGTCTAAGACATAGATCTGCGGCCGCTCGCCTGTTGAGACTGTGGGTCCGAATACCACCGGGGGGCATGGATGTTTGTTGTTGTGTGTTGTCAGGTAAAGGTCTCTACGACGAGCTGATCACTCGTCCAGAGGAGTCCTACCGACTGTGGTGTGCCGTTATTTGTGATCTATAAACTTCGCGAATGAGTACGCCGTGGCCTACTGTGGGGTGTTACTCCAAAAGAAAAAACCTTTATAACAAATACTCGGGATTCTAGTGACGTTCTCTGTTTAAATGGGCACCGAGGCTTTCGACGAAAACAACATTCATTTTCATGGTCGAAGTAAGCATGTTAAAGCAAGTAGTGCCAAAATTATGTCATTCAACACAAATATTTATTACAAAGCACAATTTTGAAAGAAGGCATCACGAGGTGCTAGAATGAATGTATAATAAAATTAATTATATACGTCAGCACTATCTACTTATTTACACATAAGGCTACATGTTTCGACCTATCAGTCGGTCATCTTCAGGTCTACATAGCAGACTAAGTCATTGGTGCTGTGTGCACATTTTGATCCCAATATGTTTGTAAACATTTTGGGATCCCAATGTGCACACATCACCAATGACTTAGTCTGCTATGTAGACCTGAAGATGACCGACTGATAGGTCGAAACATGTAGCCTTATATGTAAATAAGTAGATAGTGCTGACGTATAAAATTAATTTTATTAAACAAAAGCACAATTTGCATTTACAAAAAAAATTGCTACATGTTTCGACCCTCAAGGCTCATCACCGGGAAAGATTTTGTAAAAGGAATGTGGTGAAAATGTTAACTTAAAAGTTTACCGCTGACTTTTCCACACATTCCTGCCTGGTGATGACCCTTAAGTGTTAAAAAACGTAGAAACTTCATACGAAATCGATTTGTGTTTTATGATACATATTTCGCTACAGAACACAAGGAAGGAGAACAATGGGAAGAACGAATCCTTGATGCTTATGATGATGATGATGATGATAATACATAGTTGTGTGGTCTGCTTTATTCTTGCACTTAACTTTCGAACACAACTGGGAAGCTTTCTGTGAAGATTAAACCAAGAGGGACAAAACGATGCTATTAAGAGTTGTAAAACCTTCACAGCTCCTGTAAATGATAACTGGGAATGAAAATGTGTACCTTTTAAACTGTAACTGATGATGTGTCTGGTTTAATGCTCTTGCTTGGAGACCTCCATATAGCAATTATTCTAGGGAGGTAAAAACTTTGATCCAATACATGTTTGTCTTGGAATTTCAGAAATAAATGAGGAAAACCACGAAAACCTCATGAAGTATTAATTTTTAATTTTGGAATATTAAACAAAGTTTTTCATGATTAGCATGATTTTATGTAAACACAATGGGATTCCATAATAATAATAATAATCTTTATTAACTGCAATTGGATTGTCACCCGGTGGCAGTGGTTATTTCAAATGTATACAAAACATGAAATCGGTTAGTACTGAATTTAAGTCGGGAGGGCTACATGAGAAGCATGTAGTGGCAACTTGGAATATTGGGAACCATCTCAGCATTTGCTTTTAGGCATAGGGAAACCAAGAAAAACCTGTGTCGAGGTGGTCGGCCGCAGGACCTTCCGAATACTGACTTCTAGCCAGCAGTCCTACAACTAAAGTAAAAAAAGAAAACAGCAGTGCACACACAGTACAACAAATACACATAAGATGACAACACCCAGACAAGACAATACAATAATACACACGGCCAAGCCAACAACAATTACACACAAGACAACTTAAAACTAGCGCCAATACAACGTATGTACACACTGAATGTACCTCCCTGTAGTTAACATTGGCCTGAAGATGGTTTTGTAGAAAATGAAACATGTAGCCAAGAAAATAATGTATTGGTGTTGTGTTAAGACGGAAGAAACCATTTTATTGAAAAGAACGGAAACCTCATGCAGTGTTCTGGAATGGTCGTTAAGACACAAATTGCTATTTTCTTGGCCCCCGCCAGTGGTCGGTCAAGTTTGGCTGAACTACTTTCGCCTTCAATTACGACAGTGCGTGACTTCAGAAATGTCTTTGTCGGCTCAAGTGACTGCATGGTGCCAAAATAAACAGTTCGCCTTTATCAGCTAATTTAGGGCCGACACTGTCGATGCCTCGACGCTGTAGGGTAGCCGGTGCTGAGTGCAGCTAAGATTGCAAGTGGCGAGCAGGGACGGCTTTCCGGATGTACCCAGAAGACAAGGTAATATCACGTACGTTCAGCAAATTGCGAGCGACACTGAAAACGTGTTTCAAAGAAGAGGAGATACTGAAGCCGGTGTCTGTTCAGAGTTCCTATTAGACATACCGCGTTCTATCCCCAGTTCCCACCCACCATTATTAAACTCCTAAAAAATAAAGATAACAATAACATGTTCCACCGAAAACCCTGGTGTCCATATGTAAGACATATAAACTTCACAAGCAGCAGGAAGCACTGAAATGAAGCAGAAAAACACGACAGTCAGCTGACCGCACTCCTAGTAAGTTTTAACAAACCACTGCTTGCATAAAATATTTTAAAATTTCTAACAGCCCGAAATCCTAGTCCTCAGAGATACAACGCCGTGTCTATTGGTAACATTTTCCGATTCTAAACATCTTGTTGTCTTCATTTTCAAGATTTGTGCAACCAGTATTCTTGGACTGAATGACACTTGAAGACGGTGGCAGCTTTTGTCTCCGAAACGTTGGTAACTCTTCAGTAAACGAAACGGTGTCACATTCCGGAAGACTTCAGTTTCATCAGCACCAGTGTGACGAACTCACACTCGTACGGCTTAATTCTAAGTGCTTTTTTATCTCTTGGACTCTTGGCTCGTCACAAATCTCCTCCTGAGATTTATTGTCGTGCTCACAACTGCCTTCGACTCATTATCTCGTTCCAGATTAATTCAGTCTACACCTCCGTTTTAAAGAACCCTTTCGATCTACGCCCAAGTCTCTAACGTATCTGCCCGTTAATTTTGCCTACTAAAATAATGAAGGCATTTAACCCTTATCTTGCTAAAGTGAAGAATACGGTGAGCTCCTAATAATGCTAGCAAATGGCGGATGGTATTTCATTCGGCGTTTAAAGGGTTAATATTCTTCTCACGTAGAGCAAAAATCTACCCTCGCGGTCACCAAATCCCATTCTTCAACATTTCATAATTTTAATAATATCTGCCGTGGCGTAAAAAAAAATATGAATTTCTTCATTTTGAAATTTGCTCCAGATTCCTGATATATTCTCTCTCTTTCTTGAAAGCAATGCCCATTCCTAAATATTATCAGTGCATACAGTCAGAAAAATACTACAAGGGGATTTCGCTGGAAAAACAATATTTGATAGTGAAGAAGCATTTATGTAAACAAAAGAAAGAATGGTATCAGGTGAGGTAATTTCAGTCAAAAACACAGCTATGAATATATGGCTAAATGACGGTGTTTATTAGCAATAGAAAACTACATGTTTCGGCCTATAGCGGTCATCATCAGGTTTTGACAACTTTCTTGCTATAAGAGTTACACATAATTTGCATAAACCGCATGGCAATGTTGAGATCTCATCAGCATTATCATTTGCGTGCGTTTGTTAAGCCAAAAAACCACCCCCTCCCGCAAAAATCACCCCCTCCCCAACACAGGAGCATATAAGATACCACACCTGCAAACACAGTTTCATCCCAACCCCACACCTAACTAACCGAAAGGATCCACACCCGCTACCTATAAATCCATTCACGCAATAGATATGCCACCAAACTTAGCTTAACAAACGCAAGCAAATGATAATGATGAGATCTCAACATCGCCACGCGGTTTATGCGTCCTATATATATAACTCTTATAGCAAGAAAGTTGTCAAAACCTGAAGATGGCCGCTATAGGTCGAAACACGTAGTTTTCTGACGTTTTGCTGACCGTGAATCTCAGTATATTTATGTCAGTAATTACCCAACTTGATGCACAAAATGTTTGTTATACAATAAGTTTCTTTCATGCCTCTACATGTTTCGAGCACATGTGCTCATCATCAGGAGGTCAAAATTGCATTACACAGCCTCTGGTATCATCACACCTATACTGAGATAAAATATGTAGTTTTGTATTGTTAATAAACACCATCATTTAGCCATATATTCATATTTGTGTTTTTGACTGAATTTACCTCACCTTATAGTTAAACACACAACGGAGATGGCGCACTTAAAAAAAAAAGAAAGAATGGTATCTCATAGACCTCTGATGTAGAAGCAAAATGCTCCCGTCTTTCAGTTTCCTTCGATTATCTCCGCCTTCTGGCTGCTAAGATATCGCATACGTTGAGATCTCAAATTTATGGTGCACTAGGCCCCGCACAATGTATCGCCAAAAATGCGGACTTCGTCCCAAAAAACTGTCTCGAGTCGCGGACCCTTTCTTCATTTCCCGCCGATATTTTGTAGCGAGCGTGGGAGGACGGCATTGCGTTGTAAGCTCTTACGATAAATGATCCGGCAGGAAGTGACATCCGACAGTTGCCAAATAAAATAATGATCTTATAAAAGCCTTGTCGCTATGAGGCGCAAAGCAAATAGCATTACAAAATTAGACATTTGTTTTCTGGTAACCAGGTAATAAGAGAATGGAGAAGAGTACATAATGAGGAGCTTAATGATCTGTACTCCTCATCCAATATTGTGCGGTTGATAAAATCGAGAGGGCAGGGCATATAGCAAGTACTGGGGAGAGGAAAGGCGTATACAGGGTTTCGGTCGGGAAACGTGAGGGAAAGAGGCCACTTGAGAGACTTAGGCGTAGATGGGAGAATAATATTAAGCTGGATCTTCAGGAAGTGGGATGTGGGGGTATGGACTGGATCGATCTGGCTCAGGATAGGGACAGGTGGCGGCCACTTGTGAATGCGGTAATGAACCTTTGGGTTTCTATAAAATGCGGGGAAATTCTTGACTAACTGCAAACCGGTTAGCTTCTCAAGAAGGACTCTGCTCCAAGGAGTAAGTAAGTTTCTGATATCTAGATTTCAAGTCACAAAAAATGACTGTAGTTGACTGGCACCATCCGTCCTTCGTACGTTTGTATGCGAGACGTACGCTTGCATGCACCATCCACTATGAAATTGGACATCGTGAACTTATTTCAACGAGAATAAATTATACGCTAATGAAATTGGTACTTTTATGTTTTCACCAGGTGCACAGACCCAACCCTCGCAGAGCTGCCAAAATTAACCAGATTATGTCAACTTTTTAAACATGTATGAGAAAAAAGTTTATTACGCTGGTACTATAAAGTGTTATTAAATTTTTATTCAAAATTACATCACAGTTTCCTTAAGGCGCCGGAATTATTTTTTAATTTAACAAACCCTGTATATAAAATGTGAATAATATAGGAAACAAATACGTTAGAATTATGAAACAAACTCCATTTTGAAGAGAAAAAAAACAGACAGTATACACCATGTTTAAAATATTCAGTACCTATATTTGTTGAATAAATATATAAAATAAAATTTCAGAGGTTAGCGGTGCGGTACGATCCCTATAGGGGTCGTTAGGCGTCAAAGGGTTAAAAACTCTGTCGTTAATGAAAGTTTTTGCTTTCAGACTTGTAATTAGCAACCCAGAGTTAATTAAAGAAATTACTTTTTTCAATATTATCAAAGTCTGTGCAATACTTGGGTGCTGCCAAGTCCTTAGCCCGACCAGGAAGGAAATAAGCTAATGTTTCTGTCAGAATGGCGTGAATTTTCTTCGGCGTCTTGCCTTGCAGGAAAAAAAAATCTTTATGATAGCTCGCGTCTCGATGTTGTTGAAATCGTGCGCCTCCTTGACATGTTTTCTAGCATGTTTCCTTCCTGGTCGGGCTAACGACTTATCAGCACCCCGGTATAAGAGCACATACTGTATTCGTGGGTGTTTGTTTAAAACATTTCAAAAATGTCAGCATAATTATACGGATTCGGTTTAGGTGTCGATCCGGTAGGGACAAGTTGCAGAACTTTCTGTGTGAAACTGTAGATACCTGTTCCTACACACACGAGTGTAATTAGTTGGTTGTTAATGCTTACCTTAATTGCATTTACCGGCTACCCTGAAACGATTTCATGCTTTGAAGATAACGAGGCTGGGATGTTTTAGGAAGGCAAACATTTACTGTATGGTTTAATGTTCGTGGATACTTTCGTCATACTCGCTGATAAGGATGACATTTGCCACTTCATTACAGCCTAACGTAAAAAGGTAAAGTAAAGTGCAACCTTGTAGAGGCACTGAGGCTCTATACAGGCCGTACGGCCCATAAGGGAGTAGATTTATAGCTCTACTCTTTCTTGACCATGTCACTAGAAGGCGTGAGGGGTCAGCGTCACGCCCCGGCCGCTTTTTACCCCCGGGAAAGACCCGATACCCATTGTACAGGGGGTTGGGTGGGTCCCAGGGTCGATCTGGACAGGTGCGGAAAATCTCGCCCCCCACCGGGATTCGTTCTCCGGACCGTCCAGCCCATAGCCACTCGCTATACCGACTACGCTACCCGGCCCACACAGCCTAATGTTGACTAGCATCAGTTTCAGTATATTTGACACTTATTTGCCTTATAGAAATACTTGGAGGCCATACGTAACAGTTCGCCATTAATCAATATGACACAGTTCAGTGTTCATTAATTTTAGATAACCCTTTAAACGCCGAGTTAAATCCCATCCGCCATTTTCAGACATTATTATGTAAACGTTAAACAATCCCATTATGGGCCCGAGGTGCCCAGAGGGTGCCAGGAATTTAAGGTTCCCAGATTACGTGAAAATGGCCCAGGATGGTGGTAAGGTTGTCAGCCTTACGCACCGGCCGCCTTTACCCCCAGGAAATACTCCTGGTACTCATTTCTGTTAGAGGCTGAGTCGACTTCAGGCCATAGTGCGATCGGAAGGATTATGTCAATGAAAAATTCGAATGACACCATCTGGAATCGAACCAGCGACCTAACAAACTGTAGCACAGCAGGTCCTCAGGCATTATTAGGTGCTCACTATATTCTCCACTTTAGCAGGATGAGGGTTAAACCGCCTTGAAGTCTCAGACGTACACACCTGCTGTTAAGCATCTGTGCTGTTCTTGTCTTATACGAAAACTCGCACTTCTTAGCGTTAGCTTTCGCATCGCACGGATTCTTTTAAAGGTGTGTTCAGTGTGTCGCATAGTACGGATTTGCTCCTGGCAAATCCGATCAGGGTTCCGGTGGTACGATGATGCGTTCACTCCGCTTGTATTGGGTTTTGGCGAACAATAAATAAATACATAAATAAATTTTTTATGGGTAATTCGGAAGTGTTGCAAAAATTTCACATCTTCTTCTATAAGATCACGAAATAACGAGTGACACTCTCTAAAATCCGGGGGACCGCAGTAGCACAGTGGTTAAGGCGCTATGCTACAATTTGGAAGGTCGCTGGTTCGATCCCAGCTGGCGTCAGTGGATTTTTCATTGACATAAAATCCTTCCGATCCCACTATGGCCCTGCGGTCGAATCACCATCTAACAGAAATGAGTACCAGGAGTATTTTCTGGGGGTAAAGGCGGCCGGTGCGTAAGGCTGACAACCTACCACCATCCTGTGCCGCTGTCACGAAATCTGGGAGCCTTAACTTCCTGGAACCCTCTGGGTTTGTCCAGGGCTGTAATGGGACTGCTTTACCTTTACCTTTTACTCTCTAAAATCCATTCTTTTCTTGCAAATATTGTGCACGTGGACTCGCTTACGCCTTCTCTTCTGTTTCTTTTCTTCTTCATTGATTAATGGGCACAAATAACAATTTTAGATTCACTGTCAAGCACGTTTACAATCTATAACACAGACATTTTCCACATCCAATGAGAATAACTTTTGTACATGGTACAGCGCTGAACTTTTGAAGGGTGGAACAGGATTGAATGGACCATCTAAAAAAATCCCATATATAGTATGACTGCTGAACACTAGCCCTTATGCCGATCTGTGCATGTTTGTTTATGATTTATGTACATATGTCTTCTGTCTCACCCTGTATAACGTCGAACGATAAGGTGAGTAGCAAATGATGAACTATAAGGAATGTGGAAGGAGGCAGTAGCACGGATGGTGTCTGAAGGGACACAGTAACGCCACGGAAAGTCTCAGGCCAGAGATTCAGTTTTTCAGTTTCCTATCCAAGATTTGACCTGGGTACCTACTGAAAGCAATACAGGAAACTTACAAATTTTCTAACCTCTTAAGGTTTATGCTTTATTTAGGGCCCATTTCTTATGAAAAAAAATTAAATTATATCTAAATTTCATATAAGAAAGCGACCGATGCCCACATTTATTATTTTCACCACTTAATTAGCACTGTGTAACTCCGACACATTCCAACCCTCAAATAGCCATCTTCAGGAAGTAAAGGTAAATCAGTTCCATTACTGGCCCGAGGTGCCCAGAGGGTTCCAGAAAGTTAAGGTACCCAGATTAAGTGACAATGGCCCAGAATGATGGTAAGGTTGTCAGCCTTACGCACCGGCTGCTTTTACCCCCTAGTAAATACTCCTGGTAATCATTTCTGTTAGAGGCTGAGTCGAACCTAGGGCCAAAGTGCGATCGGAAATCTTCAGGAAGTACGACAGATAAATTTCAATAGCAAAGTCAACAAACTAGTATGTACCGGACGCAAAATTCAGTTTACTGAGTGGCGTATGATGTATTAAGTGGCAGCTACATGATTCTGCCGCATAATATACGGTACGGTGGTCAATACACTCAATTTCACATCTGGTAACTCATTTCGTTGACCTTGCTATATATATATATATATATATATATATATATATATATATATATTTCGCACTTCCTGAAGATAGTCCTTTGAGGGCTGAAACATCTCACAGTGACACTTCTTTAATAAAGTGGTGTTAATGATGCATTTGTGCATTAGACGTTTTGTTATGTGAAATAGTGATATTGTTGCACGGACACGAACAAAACAAATAACTAATTATTTAATTATAAATAAATAATTCTGTATGTGGTGGCCCTCCACCTTTGGGGTTGGGCGTGGAGCAACCACCATCAAAATGTAACGCCTTACAAAACGGAACATACAGTCTCGAAGTCAAGTCAAGAAGAATTAGATGTGCAGAGCATGTAGCCCGAATGGAGCAAAGGAGACCTACGTACATGGTTTCGGTGGAGAGACCTGAGGGGAAAAATACCTAGGCGTAGATGGGAGGATAATATTAATGTAGATCTTCAAGTAACAGGATGGGGACGTGAACTGGATTGATCTAGGCCAGGATAGCAACATGTGGCTATCTCTTGTGAACGCAGCGATAAACCTTCAGTTTCCATAAAATTGGGAGATTTTTGAACAGCTAAGAAACTATTAGTTTCTGAAGAGTGACACTTCTGCACGGAGTCGTTTATAACTAATTATGCAGTATTTTAAATCAGAACATTTAAACGAGAGAAGATACGCGAAGAGAATAAAAGGGAAGCAATCATTATCGGTTCTTATTCATTGAATTGTTGACACCTTTATCAATGTACTTTGTTTGGCATAATTATCAAGTAGAATGTTGGTAATAAGTAATAGGATGAAGCTCTGACCAATATGAATGATTTTGTCGGCCTTACGTTGTTCTGCCGACGCACAGGTGTTGCATTATCCGCAATAAATATCCTACACAAACCACCTCTTTATGTCTTCGTTCTCTACATAAATCATTGCAGCTAAGTACAGACTAATGGGCATAATCTGGCCTACGTGTTCAATATAAAACTAAACTCCGTGGCCTTAGTCCGCACGCGAACTATACCGACAGATCGGCCGCCGCCGGTCGGCGAAGTTAGTGCCAACTTTTGAGGATAGAGGGGTGTCACGTGGTCAGCGCAACGGGTCCCCACATTCGTTAATCTCTGTTTTCTAGACCTGGAGCCGCTACATTTTTCATTCAAGTAGCTCCTCAATTGACCTCACGAGGCTGAGTGGACCCCGTTCTAGACCCACTACTACTCAGAAAATCTGGTAGCGCCGGGGATCGAATCCGGGACCTCTGTATCTGTAGCCAGAAACTCTGTCCACTAGACCACAGAGGCGGTCACGTGTTGAATATGTACGAAATAATTCTGTAGTCGGTCCAGGAAAATGAAAGTGGTCCCCTATACCCGGACGAAGTCTGTCCAATATTTCTTCCAAATTTATTATTATTATTATTATTATTACTACTACTACTACTACTTACTGCAATTAAGTTTACACTGGGTGGCAGTAGTTCTTACACAAGTACAGACAAAACAAATAAGAAGAAATATACATAAATGAAACAATACAAAAACACAGTACAAACAATACAAAATACAGTAAATACAATTACACGTATTACCAAAACAACCACACATTACAAAACAAGTTAAAACAGTCACAGTACAAGATACACACCAAATGAAATAGTCACAATACAATCAAGTACCCTCAGTATAAGGTCACCCTAACGTACATGGTACTTTTGTCCCCAAGAACTTCACCGTAACTCACTTCACTTCATTTCACTTCAATTAACTTCAACACAAAATCACATCACATAAATCACGTCAGTTCACTCCACATCACTACACTTGACATCACTTCACTTATTTACACTCAATCTCCACTTGAATTCCTTTGCTTGTAACTACTTTCCTAACATTAAAGTCAATCGCAATATCTCATAACATCTAGCCTCTGACACAAAATACTTGAAATATCATTCGCGATGTATCGGCCCCAATATTTCTAACACGGTCCAACCCTTCAAACACGAAGTGAAGGTATTTTATGTCCAACGCTTCCCGATTTCCGAAACAGCACTGCTTTTTTGACACGTTCCCCGGTTTCGCCTTTCTCTCCTTCTGGTAAGAAAAACATGTAGATGAAGATGGGTATGGAGCACTGGTGGAATGATAATGACGCGGGGAAACCGAAAGACTCAGAGAAAAATATGTCGCCATAACACTTTGCCCGCCACACATCTCATATGGAGTGATCTGGATTTGAACCCGAGGTTGCGCCGTGAAAGGCCAGCGACTAACTGCCTGATCCATGGCATGGCCTTTGAAAGGGTGAATCATAGTTATAGATTAAGGTCGCACCGCACAGTAAACACACACACTTTCATTTATAAAAACCAGTCAGAAAATCCCGAAAAGGGAAATGATAGCTGTTTATCCTGAGATCCATAAGAAACAATGGCAAAACGTAGAATTTTTGAGCATTAAATCTGGTGGTATATAAAGTAACGAGTGGGCCTTAGAGGGTCAGTTTCATCGGAGTACGAATAACATCATGTTGAAGTACAAGACTGTAAAAGAAACTGGTACAGGATGCCAATCATTAAGCTCTCCTTTTAACCTTTAACGATAGCACCAATATGTCACAGACACCACACCCAGATTTTAACCATCCAATGAGTCTCATATCTTTGTGCGTAATTTACAACAGTAAGTCTGTCACAATACCCTTATATTCCATTGATTACTGACGCCGGTAAGGACAAACAACTTTTAGCTGCTTACTCCGAGTATATGACCAACTTGATGCACAATTACGCTATATAATACGTTTATAATTATAATCCTCTACGTGTTTCGAGCAACTCAGTGCTCATCATCAGGAGGTAAAATTGTATTAATACAGCATCCGGTATAGTATTCTCTGTAAGTGACCT
>Ga0123353_10005914_pt1 | contig 16177 bp, 7 predicted proteins | sample TergutLab28metaG_3_FD_92763 | JGI IMG/M metagenome (GOLD analysis project Ga0123353, IMG submission 92763) | Labiotermes labralis P3 segment gut microbial communities from Petit-Saut dam, French Guiana - Lab288 P3 | ecosystem: Host-associated > Arthropoda: Insects > Digestive system > Gut ... | reverse complement strand
CGACTATAATGTTGATTACCACATTTGTCGTATCGTTCTTGGCTTGCTGTATGTTGGAGGTTAGGTACGGTTTGGCTGGAGTTGTGTCCGGGTTGCAGGCTCAAGTCGTGCTTGAGCCTGCAACCCGGACACTACTCCAGCCAAACCGTACCTAACCTCCAACATACAGCAAGCCAAGAACGATACGACAAATGTGGTAATCAACATTATAGTCGCGAGCTCCTGATGATGGGCATAGTAGTGCCCGAAACATGTTGAGCCTATAAGAAGTACAATAAAATAGCAAGTGACATCTACTTGCTTTTTTATTCCTCAGTTATTTGAATAAATGTTGGTTCCTCTCATACAAATTTGCTTATTGCACTACGTTATGTAGTTACTGTGTAAATGTTTTTTTCTTCACTTGCAAGATATTCTCTTACTGCCAACTGCAAGGCTACTCTTCCTTTGTTGTAATAAAATCACAGCTCTCTATATCTTCTCATTCGCTTATCATACGACATCAGGTTTAACCCGAACACCTCCGAAGCACGGATAGTGCCATTGTGTTTTTTTGTTCTCCTTATGGATCCATAACGGAAACAGTACTTAAAAGTCAATATTTTATGAGGAAATAATTATAACTTTAAGCTACTGAAAATACAAAGCGTAAAATTAAAGGCAATATAGATAATCATAAATTAACCAACTGATGCATAGAATAAGCCTTGGTTCTAGTGAAAAAGAAGCGTTATATTTAACCCTTTAAAGACAAAATGTACACTGCTTTATTTAAAGATCCAGGTCTTACCGCGCTGTAAATACTTTTCATCGCGGTTATAAAAACCAATTACCCGACGTTATATAGGGCAAAAGTTGCTTTTTGTTCTTAGGTAAACACAAAACACATAAATACAGTGTGGGCAGAATGAACAGTTGTTGAATGTTAAACCGTTGGTGCATCAGGTAACCAGAAGGCTTTAAGAGGGCAATCTAATTTATCGAAATCTTCATATAACGTGAGAATTAAGTCCATTCAATTATAGAAAGGTCTGAATATAGAAAATAAAATTTAATATTTCAAATAAATTTGTTTAAATATCATCGATTTCGAACAAAACAAATCTCTTAAATAACTCTACGCGCCGTGTGAAGAATATTGATATTTTAAATTAAGATTAAGTTTTAAACTTAATAATAAAGAAAGGGGAGTTAAGAACCTTTGATAAGAGATTTTTAAACTGCACGTCCTGTCATCGGATTTGAATTCTGTTGGATTGCGTAATGCGAAAAAGAAAGTTACAGTATTTGTTTAAACTTCGGCGTACAGAACATTTTATGAACGTGCAGCATATTTTAAATTCAGCTGCGTTTTATACGCAAATGTACCAATAATATGTCACTTACCTCTTACTGAAAACCCAATTACAGCTACACGTTTCGGCTCCTATTGAGTCCTCTTCAGGCTCTCAATATTTGACATGCAATTTGTATAATTTTCTATATGTATAATTTTGCACAACCTAAAGATAGTTTATTAGGAGCTGGAAAATGTAACTATGTTTAGGATTCATTAATGAACGTTTATGTTTTGTGGTTACTTATTTGTAACTTTGCATTTTATTTTACTGTAATTACCATTTTAAAGTCTTAAACCCTGAGGCTGTAGGATAGGCTGTTGTGACAGCAATGTCGTCGAACTTTGGCAAGTTCTCCCACAGTCTCTATGTGAACTTGTGATATTAAATTGGATACTAGTATAGGAAAACAATTAAGAAAGAGGGTCTTGCTGGAGAAATGTGAAAGTATAGAAGGCTTCAGTCAGGTTGCGGGAGGAGGCCTTAATAAAACCGTGGAAGCAACGTGCTGGTAACATCTAAAAATGTCTTCAATGTAGGGATCGTCTCTGCATGGTAAATCTTGAGCTAAATTCTATAGTGACATAAAACAGAAGAAGCTTTACTGGTGATTATTATAAATGTTTAATTATGTTCGCATTGCTGATGTCTGTCTACATTCTAGATAGATGTCAATAATGTTCTATACCCTAGATTACATAGTCTGGAACATCTTAAGTTACAATAAGTACTGACTCTCTCCGTTGCACATCTTTAGGAGTTATGTTTGAATGAGGTTCTTGTGATATAATACCGTTTTTCGTTGCTATCTAGCACAAAAGAGCTTAGCTTAATTGTAATGCTTCTGTCTCGTAATTAAGGAGATTTTGGATCTATTTTCAAAAGAAACAATTCCGTATTCTTGCCCACTCAGTATTATACACGCTTATATAGGGATTACCTACACATTTAATTCGACGCTGTAAAACTTTAAGTTGAAACAGCATCGTTAGAAAACTTATGTATCTGGAACGTCATCTGTTCCTTAGAGATATGGGGTAAAAATTTTCGCACTCAAATTAAAGAAAAGTAGACCAGCGAGGCACCGATTTATTAATATTTTGTGAATCGACAAAACTTATTACACAAAAGGACTATATGAATATCTCATAGTTCTCTTTTCAGAAGACTGACGCCGTGGATTCTATCAAAGTTCACATTTCTAACGCACCGTACTGCCTCACATCCAAGCAATTTCATTTTACGCGACTTTACATTTCGCAATTTTAAAAAGGAGCTTAAATATAAAATGTTAATATTATTTAAATTCGCGCGGAATTTTTCGTCGCATTAATAAAATCGCGCAGAAGAAGGTGGTGGAAGAATACTATGGGACAACAGCACATGCTGCGGGACGGACATGCAGCGGCAGATCAATTTCCAGCGTGCGGGAGTTTGGGTTCCAGCTGGGCTGTCTTGTGTATACACATATGTTTTAACATGTATAGCAAATTCGGGCTTAAGCAAACTTAGACTTGCGCCAAATTTTCCGGTAAGTCCGGAAAGTAATTACCATGTATTCGTTGAAGGTAGTCTTATTGTTTGCAGTAATCAGTGTTTCGTTAATTCACTCCCGTTACGCATTTCTTGTGAACCTTCTCTAAAAATCTTAAGCTCGTAATGTAGTTAGTAGCTGTTACAGCCCAACATATTTTAGTTTACTTCAGACTGTCCTTACGTAAGTGAGAAATAGATATTTTACAAAACACCAAATGCTACAAAATGCTGTTCAAATTTTCCTCAGAATTTTATTTGGCTTACAAGCCTGTGTCGCCTTATTATGTTTACGATTATTGTTCTCAGTTCAATATTGTGAAAATTAAACTGCTTCAATAAGTCTAAGCAGACTGTTTTAAACAGAGCACACAAATAAACAACGCATATGAAATTTACTAATCTGTCATTGACGCTCCAATGATAAGTGCGTACTGTCACCACGGCATGGCGCATCCTCAGATTGCAGGTGGAGGAACGGCCTCCAATACGGATAATTTTACCTGTTGTGTTGTCCGGGTGTGAAACTTGGTCGCTTTCATTGAGGGACGAACGTAGGCTGAGGGTTTTCGAAAATCGGTGATGAGGAGAATATATGGGCTTTAGTGGGACGAGGTAACAAGTAAGTGCAGAAGACTGCATAAAGAGAAGCTAAATGATTTTTGCTGCCCCTCAGCAAATACAATTCGGATGATCGAATCAAGAAGAATGAGATGGGCGGGGCATGTAACACGTATGGGAGAGAACAGAAGTGCATACACGGTTTTGGCGAGGACACTTGGGTGAAAGAGACATCTTGGAAGACCCAGGCGTAGATGGGAGCGTAATATTACGATGGATCTGCTGGAAGTTGGATGGGCGCATGGACTAGACTGATCTGGCTCAGGATAAGGACAAGTGGTGGGTACTTGCCAAAGCGGTAATGACCCTTCGGGTTCGGTAAAATGCGGGAAATTTCTTGACTAGCTGAGAATCTGTTAGCTTCTCAGGAAGGACTCTGCTCCATGGAATTAGTTATTTAGTTAGTTAGTTACTCTGGAGTTTAAATTCCTACTACTGCACAAGATAGGGGGTTTTTAATTCATAGTGATCCCAAATACACTTATGAAGTTTCGGTGTACCAAGACCGATGGCATGTAAAGAAATAAGCATCCATACAGTGCACCGAGCCTGGAATTGAATGGCTGACAATTATTCATATATCATAAAGCAAGCAGTTTCAAGCAGGTGGCAACACGCCGAGTGCAAGAAAATAAGAAAAGGGGACAAACTGCGTTTTGAACTTGCGATCATCCTTTCCTTAATGAATGGACACCATTCCATTCTCAGACACGTTTTCTCTGCGCTAACCTACATTTCCTTTTCTTCCATTTCCTCCCACATTTAATTCTCGATGAGAACGAGTGCACGGTTTAGAATCAGGTACCTGCACCAGATAGTGACTAGTGCTGATGATTGAACGGCTGGAAGGCAAGATATCGCAGGAAACGTAGCGAAATGAACTGTAGAAATTCTGTCGTGATTGGCCCAGACTCTCTACCAACATTCTACCTTAAAGCCTTCCATTGCTAACTCATTCACTCCCTTTTGGTTTAAAGGCCGTTTCTAGTGCATGTGCTCTTTAAAAGCGATTGAGAATCGCAAGCAATTCTGAACGATATCTGATAAATACATATTTGGAAAGAAGCAATATTGGTCTTATTTTAAAGCACTTTCCCATTACCTGCATGGAGTATCTGATCACATCCTCATAAAACCTCAGATCAGCCAGTAATCCAGCTTAAGCTGAAAAAAAGTACTTCTTAAATACAAACCGAAGTCACGCAGTTACAAATACCCTCCCATTTCAAAGCGCTAATCTCGAAACCAGTTCCGTAATTATGATAGTAATATGGCAATCGATAATTGTGTTTGTATCCTAGGGCTAGATGAAAAAACGTCTATGCATTTCTACATGAAGCAGACTGTACTGACAAAAGTCGATGTTTTGGAGCAGATGTCAGGGGGAAAATACGTGTCCGCTAAGGCAAGAGTCTTTCTTGTCTTGATTCATCTCCACGAGTCGAAAATCGGACGGAGAAAACATTGTAATTTAAATAATTGTAGAACATGGAGTCACTCATGTCAGACTTTGGAATCCTCTTTCCATTGTACCATCACGTGACACACTCTCTTTAAGAATAGGAAGTTTTTATTCTTATTGCTTTGTTATTGAATTAGTATTCTACACAAACTGCTTTTCTCCGCAAACAAGGAGACTTGACAGCCACAAACGGCAGACTCTATTCTGCACCACAGAGAAAGTATTGCTAAGTAAGATTCAAGAAACGCGTGACAGTGGTAAGATGCAACTTCAGGCATGAAGAGGACAGACATTAAGAGTTTATAGTCTCAACAAAAGCATTATGTAGGTCCTTCACTTTTTTCTACTTCAGATGTACAATTAATTGCCCTAAAATATAGAGAGTCATGGTACAGTAATTTCCATTAAAAATTTCATGGACAGACTAAATTTTTGTGTAAAATTTAAAGCTTAGAAATGACTACAGTCACGCAATATATTCCCACGCATTGCATCTTGGCTTATGATCATGCAGCGTGCTAGCTTGTAACGCAGCCGAAGCAACAAAAACATGGCCATGTGATTGAGAAGACAATGACCATGAGGAGCCTTATTTTCCCCTCAGATATTCTAAGCACCTCTTAAAAACATATTCCGAAATTCTGAAAAATTTATCAAAAATATGAAGAAATGTTTTTAAGTCAGAACCCATCCTTACCCACGGATTGTGTTATTTGAACTAATGGTAGAATATCTTCATGCGTTGAGACAAATTTTAAATTGAAAACAGAAACTGTGACAGTTTTACAAAACAATAAAGGAGAATATTTTTGGGGATCAGGGACATATTTTTATCATAATGTTATAACAACCAATTACCAAATTCTAGCTATGATTAAATATAACATAAAGTAGAGTAGAGGTCAGTAAATAGATATAAAAAATTGCAGCCATTGATAGGCTCAACTGACAGTACCATGCGAGCAATAGGATGGCAGTATCTTCATTATTTGCACCGCACACTCAAGTCGATATCGAGAAACAGAGGTTTCGCTTCTCAGGTAATATTAAGACATATTTAATTAGAAATGAGATAGCAAGTTGATGAAGATTAAAATAATGGGAGGCTGTTAGTTGAAGAATAAAAACCAACTAGATGCCACTTATTATTTTATTGTACCTCTTATAGGCTCAACATGTTTCGGGCACTACTATGCCCATCATCAGAAGCTCGCGACTATAATGTTGATTACCACAAGGGTCGTTTCGTTCTTGGTTTGCTGTAGGTTGGAGGTTAGGTGCGGTTAGGCTGGAGTAGTGTCCGGGCTGCAGGCTAAAGCACGACTCTAGCACTGTAGTGCTCGAAATATGTTGAGCCTATAAGAAGTACAATAAAATAATAAGTAGCAACTAACTGGTTTTTATTCTTCAGTTATAACAATAATGCACAGTCCAACAAACAGCCAAAGGTAGGCTGTGTTTAAATTCAAAACTACAGTGGACCATTTGAAGGAATCCTTTATTCTGGACATTTAAAACTACTCATGTTCATATTTCGCGACTGGCTACGGGCTGGACGGTCCGGGGACCGAATCCCGGTGGGGCCGAGGTTTTCCGCACTTATCTTGAATGGCCCTGGGGCCCACCCAACCTCCTGTACAATGGGTACCGGGTCTTTCCCGGGGGTAAAGAGCGGCCAGGGCGTGACGCTGACCCCTCACCCCCTTCTAGTGCCGCGGTCATGGAAAAGTAGAGCTATACCTCTACTCCCCCTATGGGCCGTACGGCCTGTACAGAGCCTCAGTGCCTGTACAAGGGTGCACTTTACCTTACTTTTATGTTCATACTTCCGATACTCACTTTAATCTGTCCTGTTGCTAATAGTCCTGTCCTACGGTGTCCGTTGCTAGTTAGATCGTAGGACAATGATTGATCTTATTGCAAACAATCTTACAGATATTTTTGTAGCTTAAGTAACTACGTAAATGCGTGTGCCTAGCCTCTTCGGGTAGCCGGGTACTAGCAGGCTAATATGGGTAAACTTTAAAGACTTTTGTACTCCGGTGGCCAAACTCTGCCCAACTTGGTCATGTAACATGTTACGAAATTGGATTTTATTCATTCTTTCATTAGCCCGCGTAATTCAGAGTAGAACCACAGAGATGAAAAGTCTGGATAGATGATCTCACATCTTATTCAGCTCAGTGATGCAAAAGGGCAAAGAAATGGATTTAACGATTCGTGTATCTCTTTCCTTATTCTAGAATATTTTAAGTTTGCTTTTTTTCCTTTCTTGGTGCAGGGATTCTTGAGACTCCGGCTGAGCTTCAACCTTGTTTCTCCTGCAAAAGCTTCTGTCAAGATATCCCTTCCCTTCCCTTCTTCTCTCTCACATGCTATCGTCCTCGATTAGTTGTCTGATTTCTCGACTCTCGACTGCATTCTGCCTCTCTCTCGATTACAACAATATCAGCAAAGATTTTTCTACCGGTTACACAGCAATTGAATGCTCACTTTGGAAAGTTACTACCTTCATTTTTTATTAGCGTGGTACACTGAAGTTTGTAGTGTAGATCCCTTTTCAATACTTAGTCTTATAAAATGTTTGTATGTTCTGTTTTGATGTTAGGTATATGAACATTTATGTCTGTACTCAATTAAGCGTCATATCATCATCATCATCATCATAATCATCATTGGCACAACAACCCCTTTTGAGCCAAGGCCTTCTTCAGAAGCTTCTGCCAGCTGTCCCTATTCCTTGCAGCTTTCCTCCAATTTCTCTCCCCCCACATTCCTGGCATCTTCCATCACACCATCTTCCCACCTTCGTTTCGGCCTGCCCCTCTGTCTTCTTCCTTCTACCACTACAACGAGAACTCTTCTTGTAGCGCTCTGTTCCTCCATACGAATAACATGTCCTGCCCGTTTTAATCGATTAATTTTGATGTATGTTACTATATCACTTTCCTTGTACAATGTATATAACTAATTGTTGTATTTTATTCTCCATTCTCCGTTGTCGTTTGTAGGTCCAAAAATAGCTCCCAAAATTTTCCTTTCAAAAACTCCTAAAATAGCTTGTACAGATTTTGATAATACCCATGTTTCAGAACCATATGCAAGCACTGGTCTGATCAAGGTCTTATATAATTTTATTTCATTTTTTATGGATAAAAATGGAGACCTAAATTGTCTCTTCAACTCATAAAAGCCTTTATCAGAATTAAGCGTCACACCATGATGAAATAGGGCGGAGCAGAGGCCCAGGTCCACGAGTTAGAACCTCTAAACTAGATGGAGATAGTCATTATATGGCCGACCACATAACTGCAAAGGGAAAAATCCCCGCATTCATAGAGGACAGGCTGGGCGGACTCAAGGGACAATCTGGAAGCTCTGGTGACATTAAAATTACGTCAGTCGTGCTACCCCTAACCCTAACAAGTGACAGATGTCCATGCTGCTGGCGAGATTCGAACCACCAACCCCAGCAACCGAGCGGCCACAGACCCACGCTTCAGACCGCGCAGCCACTGGGACCGGCCTCTATCCAGGTTCTGCTAGAGTTACTGCAATTGCGAATCAAATATGACCGCACGTCCCTATTCATGGTTAAACTGCCTGCTTTACGCAGGTCTCTATAAAACAGAATATGGTTTTCATGGGTAGAAAGATGTTAACATATCCTACTTTGTTTGCAATCAGAAAGTGACCGCAAATTGTGTCTCGCCATGCCGAAATCGGCGGAAGTATGAGGCGAAACTGTTACATAGCACAATATTGCAGTAAGAGGCATAGGAACTCTTACTGGACGGTCTAGTCTTCTGAGAAGTTACGCCGTGTCAGTTACTGAAGTTACCGACGCTTCGGATTATAATACGGCCTAAATCTTCAGGATCTAGGGGCTCTAGTTGGACAGACACAACCTGAAGTTAATGCTGTACGCTCCCCCTGAAACGTCGATAAGTATTTATTAGTGGACACAGAGTAACATTTCAGAAGACTTGGATCTTCATCTGGACAGCTCTGAGAACCTCAAACTTCACAAATATATTCCTCTTGTGGCTGTTTACATATAACCGTACACAACTGCAGCAATATTTGCTTTAAAAAAAAGTAACCACCAATGTTACCTTATGTAAAGTAAGTTGTATAAATCCGGTAGAGATTAGTGAGTGTGTCTTCTTCATGCAGGAATGAAAAATTTATGGTCGTTTCTAAAATTATAACCTGCAAGAAATTCACTCTGTAGAAGCTGAATACTGAAAACAAACGTTTTGTTTCCTCGTTTTCGTCAACGTGTTGTGGGAAGGTCAAAGTTTCATCATTCGGTTCGTATCCTACGCACTTCACACGATTGCTGATATGCAAAACACAACAACCCGCGCTCTCCCTTCTAGTTTCACAGGCACAGCTGTGCAGAACAGATATCAGACTCACCAATTTCCTTGTTTCATTGAAACAGACTACAAAGACTCTCCATAAAAATATCTGATACAGAATATCAGATTGCGCTTAGGTTAACTTATACAAACCTCAGACACATTGATTGTGATTAGTACAAGATTAACTGCATTACTTTTAAAGATGTCATTACTGTACAGTCATACAAAATTGTCATAAAATGACGTGGTCCATTACCTTTTAAATGCCTTTAATGAAATATCAATTTGTTTTCTACTTCGGGCTATATTCAGCAACCTAAATTCTTATAATAAAACCAACTATATGAACTAATTTCTCAAATTTATTTTTGGAATAAAACACTACATGTTTCGGACAGTTTCTCTGTCCATCATCAGGAGTTTTCCACTGTACACACAGCAATGGTATATGTCATATAGGTCTGCTGTCAGCTTGCCAGCAGAATCAGGACGGAAGCTCGCAAACTGTCAGCAAACCTGTATGACATATACCATTGCTGTGTGTACAGTGAAAAACTCCTGATGATGGACAGAGGAACTATCCGAAACATGTAGAGTTTTATTCCAAAATAAATTTGAGAAATTAGTGCATCTAATTGGTTTTATTTAAAGAATTTATCACAATGCATTGTCAACTGAACGTCAAATTCTACAAACTAAATAGGCAAAATTGTGAATCTTCTTATTATTATAAATAGTTCAGCGTATTAATGTAAGAAATTATTTATTATTTTACTTATCAGCGTTATTAGCAGCAGCACCATCAAATACGATCCGGCTCTAAAATATCCCTTTTGAGAAAATATTTTACATTAACTTCTTTCGTCAATTTGTTCCATTTCCGTCGCTAGGGTAAGAGTTAAGTAATAAACAAATGTTTAAATCTTACATAGTTCTCATATTATTATTATGTTCTTGTGTTTTTTATGTGTCCACTTTGTTGTCCTTCGTTATTTGTGTTAATATTTTATGCTGTTGCTGTTAATGTTTATGTGGCTGTTGACAGAGAACATTAATAAACAAGGACTGAATTATTATTGCCATCATCACCATCATCACCATCACCATCACCACCACAACTACCACTTCATCACTGTACAGTATATTGATGAAATTTACTGCCGGTCGTCTGGATTAAAGCAATTCGATATGACTGACATATATCCAGGTCCAGCCACAACATAAAGCAATTCGATATGACTGACATATATCCAGGTCCAGCCACAACATAAAATTCTCTCATTAGTTGTTATTGTAAAGTGAGCAAGAGGACCTTTTTGTTCCCCTTAATTACTGAATGGCCAGCGTCTCCAAGTACGTATGTCGTGGTTTATCTTAGGTACGTTATTTGTGACCGCACAACAGCTCTTGCAGGTGAAGTGATGAGGTGAAAGTAATAAGATGTGAAGAGCACAATGGCTGCAGCATTTCAAGTGAATACAGAGAAAATCAGACAGAATGGGATTTCGCACTTCTGAAAGAGGCGGGCACAAACTTAGGAAATCAAAAGGAACAGAGAAGAGAAAGAAAGAGAGAAAGAAAGATAACAAGGAAAATGGATACTGGGAGTAGAAAGAGAGAGGAAAACAGAATGGAAAATTCACCCCAGCAGAGAAGCTACGTAGCCAGATAACACAGGCAGACGTAAATCAGAGCGAATTCCTAAAATGGGTGTAGCCCGAGCGCTCAACCCCCCTCCCCCTCCCCCTCCCCCTCCCCCCTCATAGCGCCTGGTTCAGTAGTGCGATGGCTTTGAAAGCGAGGCTAGCTGAATCCATAGTTAACATGTTGACTTGTGACGGTCCACGGCAGACGGGCATACTGACAGGGCTTCGAAATGTGCATGTCTGTTGCATTTTAGAAACTTGCTAAGAAGTTAAAATCTGTTTAGTTTTGTGTCCGTTTCTTAATCAAAGGTCCCTTTTACATGTAGATCAATTTATCACTTCACCAGTCTGATCATTTCATTCCCATGCTATACGTGCAGTGGGCCGGACTTTCCCTCTTTTCCTTCGTCATTAGCTTTAGCTCACTGAATTATTACAATATCTTGTCCAACAAGCTGAGGTCATTACATCTCTGTAGATAATTCAGAACGGAGAAGAATACAGTGTTCTTGAACTCAGCTGATGGGACGGAAAATAGTCTCGAAACGTCGGTGAATTCTAAACAATTGCTGCCGCGCAATATTACAATTAATTCAAAATCTAAGAAAATTTTAGCCGGCTTTTTAAATATATAACCCGTGGAATTTAATTGTTAGTTTTAGTTAATTTCCGAAATAGTGACGTCCGTATTTAAGATAAAAGTTCCAGAAATAAACTGTAATGAGTATATTTATAAACTACCTACATGCCTATAAGACGCAGTGAAAATAAGACAATCTTAACGAGTCGTAAGTTTTCCAGAGGAAAACATTTCCTCAGCAATTAACTTACATTAGCACATTCGCTCTAAGTACAACCTTAAGAGTACTGTATTGCGATCCACATTCAGTCCATCTAAAGTTGTTAAAGTGAATTTTGTATTTTTCTTTAATTAAACAATTGTTGAAAACGCAGAAAGTGACATTAAATCCCTTTTAATCTTCTGATAGAAGTACTTCAGCTCTTCGTCACATAATGCTCTTAACTGAAGTAAAACATTCCTGTTCAAACATTTAGATGAAAGATATAAGTTTGCGTTGCTTGATAACTGTCATTTGCTTTGCAAATCTACGCAAATACAAGCACAGACCCGTTACTGATTCACGTACTACCCAACAGTAAAATGGTTTCCATACCCGCAGCACAGTTACCTTGATTCACTGCCTAACAATATTTGCATTATCATCAATATCATCATCATCCTCACTGACGGTAGCATTCTTATCAGTGTTATCATTACTACTGTCAACATAAACAGTCATGAGTCCCTTCACATTTGAAGCTTGTACGTCATATATTTTACTGTATTCCTACTTTTTCCTTCATTCGCTGTCTCTCATTTCTGGTCGAAGTTGTAGGATGCTGTAAACACAAATACCATAAACTGGTCTATACGTCACAGTTGTTTCGGATAATGCTCTGACAATACATAAACAAAATAACATTTTTAGATAATACATGTAATGAAAAGATAATTAAGCTCCATCACTAATCTAGTTACACGAAGAAATCCTCTTTTGGATTACGTACTGTCAAGTTAGTTATTCTATCAGCTACCTAGCTGAAGTAAAAAAAAAATTATTATTCACAAATAAGTGATAACATAATTCTGAGAGTAACACGTAACACGTAATACGTGCAAAAATTGAAGGAAAAATGGCAAGACTGAAAGCACTAATTTTTCCATTATAATTACTTTCCACACATGAAAACTGACTTCCAGATCAGAGGATTGTTTGCTTGACAACTGGCTGTAGTCCTATATATCTAAGGTATAAATGCTTGCAAACTGGCTGTAGTCTTCTAGACCAGAAATCTAAATGCTTGCCAACTGGCTGCAGTCTATATCAGAGGTCTAGGTTCTTGACAAGAGGCTGTACTCTCCTAGATCCCAGATAAGTTCGCTGGACAACTGGCGGCTCTCTTCTTCTTGCTCCGTGAAATCCCCGTATTTCTTTTAGTCTTCCTTTTATTTTTTAGTATAGTTTTCCTTTCTCTTGCGTGGATCCAAACTTCCTCTTGCATGTTCTTCGGATTGTAATAATACTGAAATGTAACTGGCGCTGGCTGGGAAGAAAAGATATTTCCACGTGCTGCCCCAGTTTCCGGCTGAAATGTCGTACGGAATGGGCAAATATACCCGCACAAGAGATTGTAAAAGAACAGATACTGCTCCTAGGTCTCCAGAGAAGAAGGTAACGAAAACACAAAAAAAATATTCCTATGACAATGTACACGCTCAATTTTAACCATATATTGTATTTTATAGCCTGCAATATCTCTTATATTCAATGGTTAAAACCTCCTATGGGATATTTTTACATGAAATATGTTAATTTCTGTGACTGCCTCACTGTACGTTTTGCGATTGTGCCTTGTTCGCTTTTCGAAATGGAGAAGTACTGGCATTCAGTTCACTGCCTGCTGTGTCACTCTGTAGATAAGATGAAAGGCAGGGAACATAGTATGTAACTTGGACTAACGTAATATCGTAAACTGTAAAAGACTTGACCATCTGTAAATCATTATTTTTTTTTAAATAATGAAACGAAAATCCAGATCGATATATTTTAGTATCTCAAGCAGACCAATTTTCCGGCATGTTGGTTTCAGCCCTTTAGTTAGCAACAAGTCGATAAATCTCCTTCACTACGGTTAATGGCTGCAAGCTGAAAGATGAAGGCCCGTTTTCCGGCAAAGTCGGTGATTCATCTTTCTGCCACTATGTCTAGAGGATTTACATTTTACATAATCTCCTGTTCAAAGGCGTACACTGAGGCGTATTTGTTGAGGCACTGCGCTACAAGACGGAAATTTGATGGTTCGATCCCCGATGGGGCCATTGGGATTTCTCATTGATCCCGGCAGCACTTTGGACTTGGGCTGGACTAAGTCTCTAACAGTCATGAGTACCAGGATAATCTCCTAGCGGGTAAAGGCTGCCGGTGCCACTCAATGTGCGTTCTGTGTAGAAATCCTGGGATCCTCAAACTTCTAGATCCCTCAGGGCCTGTCCAGACCTGTAAAGCTTTTGCTTTATCGTTATGAGATTACAAAAACCAAATATTCGTTACTCAGTACATACAGTGTTCTATACACTTCTATCCGTTTCATTGCGAGCTGGGGGCTTGTTTTTATGAATCAAAAGTCCCGCTGTTCATGGACTCATTTCCAAAATTCTACTTCGCTTCACTATTTATAAGTTCATAGGTGTTGCAACCCTGAAACAACGAAGCCCTTCCCGTATATTTGATGACAGTGGGACTAGCATTAACGAAGCTGAAAACACAGCACATATCCTAACAAATACCTGGTCATACAGTAACATGTTTTACCGCCGCCGCATGCTAACAACAGAGGCTTTAAAGCTAGCTCATTGCAATACCATCATTTCAATATCAATGTAACATTCGCCAGGCACACGGTTTGTTCAGGAATGGCAAGTTGTCTGACACCCTACACCACAAACAGAAGTCTCTGCCTCACTCAAACGTCTTCATGTACGATAGGTACAGTTTAAAATAATTTAGAACATTTCCGCATAATATCATAGTTCAGGATCATTCGCTCTCTTATGGTCACTATACAGGGACTATTTTCAACAAAAACACCGAAGACCTCAATATCTTAAATGTTGATGTTTTGCTGACCGTACATCTCAGTATAATCTTAGTAATTGAGCAACTTAACGCACAAACTCTTGTTTTAAAATAAGTTTATTATATACATCTACATGTTTCGAGCACTATGTGCTCTTCATCAGGAGGTCAAAATTGTATTATACAGCATCTGGTATCATCACATCCGATTATTCTTTTCTCTTTATTTGATCACACTGATGAGAGAGCAAATTAACCTACCACTTTCAAAAAGATGATGTTTTGAAACCATTTACACGGTACTGGTAAATCTGTAGGCTCTACTGCTTGCTTTGACGTTACAGGTCAAGACATTCGGTCTGCAGAATTCATATGTGGTTCCTTCCATTATTAATGTAGACAACAATTTCCTCCCTGAACACCAATACGTGATAACTTCCTGATAATGAAGATGTGGTATTTTCTTGTAGACAATGGGGAATTTTGATTCATGCAGGAAGTAAAACTTAAAAACGAACACAGCTGCAAGGCAAGCGTAGCGTTTTTAAATATTCTTATATAATGTATAAAATATAGTATGCAATTAATAATTTCTAAGATATAAAATATATTATTACTGCACGTTACAGTAGGTGCCGGAAATTACCTACTTCAAATTTCAAACATGCTTCATTCCGAAGGAACTGAAAGGCTGGCGATTCTTATTATAAACTTCCTACAATACTTTCCAAGCGACTTCTACCTTATATAGCTTTCCACAAAGAAAACCCTCTGCTTTGAAGCCTATTGAATACACACGAGTAAACAATTGCGTTGTGCTGTACTTCACAACTGTACTTCTGTTCCACAGAGCAGGTTAAACTGCACTCTGTGACATACGTAACGAAAATGTAACCGTAAGCAGGATGATAGAAGTGGCGGTGTGTGAGTTACGCAGCTGCGGTTAAACTTTTCCTGCAGTATCGACGATTTCTAGAGATAAACTTCAGATAGTGTTTAATAATCTGTTCACCAAAGGTCGGGCACTTCTGAGAGCTGAAAGACGTCTTTTCGAAGAGCCATCAAACTGACCATGCGTCTGGATACGCTTTTCGTTTGCCATTCCTGAGTGTCATTTCAATAGATTTCTCCTATAAATCTCTATAAAAGCTGCAACATTACATAGTCTGCAGAATTCCGCTCAGCAGAATACACCTGAGTTTTACTTGTTCTGATGTGTAAGGGATGGAAACAACAGGACAGTGTAGTCTGCATAATAAGCTAGAGGACAGTGTAGTCTACATAATAAGCAACAGGACAGTGTAGTCTACATAATAAGCAACAAGAAAGTGTAGTCTACATAATAAGCAACAGGAAAGTCTAGTCTGCATAATAAACAACAGGAAAGTGTAGTCTACATAATAAGCAACAGGACAGTGTAGTCTACATAATAAGCAACAGGAAAGTGTATTCTGCATAATAAACAACAGGAAAGTGTAGTCCACATAATAAGCAACAGGAAAGTGTAGTCTACATAATAAGCAACAGGAAAGTCTAGTCTACATAATAAGCAACAGGAAAGTCTAGTCTACAT
>Ga0123353_10005912_pt1 | contig 16180 bp, 8 predicted proteins | sample TergutLab28metaG_3_FD_92763 | JGI IMG/M metagenome (GOLD analysis project Ga0123353, IMG submission 92763) | Labiotermes labralis P3 segment gut microbial communities from Petit-Saut dam, French Guiana - Lab288 P3 | ecosystem: Host-associated > Arthropoda: Insects > Digestive system > Gut ... | reverse complement strand
TCGCTGCTCGCGCTGTCGATAAAAACGTTGTTTTATATCCTGCTTATCGCGGCGGTGACGCTTGCGGCAATCAGCCGGGTTTTTCCGCTTGCCGCCATGAGGGTTTACCGCGACTTCGAGGATTACGGCAAGGCGGTCAAATACGCGCAGGATTATGCGGAGCGGGGCGGAAACAAGTATTTCGAGGCGGTTTTCGAGGGTGTAACCATGTCGGAACAGCTTTTGTTTGACGCAAAAACCTCCGCAAAGAAAAAATGCGCCGCCGAATATCTGTTGTATTTTACCGAAAAGTTTGTCGAAATGGACGATTTTGAAGCGCGGTGCGAGGCTTTGGACAAATATTATGCCGACAGCGCCGCGTCAACGGTCGCAAAGGTGGGACTGTACAGCTTTAAAGACTATATGTTTTGCCAAAACACCGTAGCACGCTCCGTTTTGGTAAAGACCGGTAAGATAATGTATGACGGAAGTTTTGAGCATGAGGAAAATGGATATATCACGCAGGACGAACTGTTTGCGATGTTTGTTGGTATTACTCCCGATATACTTACGCCTTCACGGTTGGCAGAGTTAGCCGTAATATTTAATCAGCTTTCCGAAAATATAATTTGGGGCGGCGGCAGCTTAGTTTTTGACGGCGAAGAAAGCAAAACCAACGAATTATACGACCTTTTGCTGCTTTGTATCGAGAGGGAGGACGGATATATCGACAAGGTTTTGGCACTCGGCCCGTCAATCGAAAGACTGTATTGTTTACGCGCCGTCGCCGTATTGGGCGCAAATATCGATGTGTTTTTTGAATCGATTGGAGAGAGTGCGAAAGACGAGCGGACTAAGGCGAAATATATTTTTTCGGATCCGTATGACTACAGACCGATTGATGAAAGACGTACACTGTATGATTTTTACCGCGACGAACTGCGTTGGTTAAGCTCGTTGCCGGTTGCTTTCGCTTCTTTTTCTTAAAATCTGACCTTAAAAGCGTTGCGAGGTGGGTGTCCAGAGGAGGGACGCAACCGCAAGTGTCCCCCCTTTTGGTGCCCTTTTGGACACTTTTGGAATGCCCCAAAAGTGTCATAAATACATAACAAAAAATATTACATCGCAAAAATTTTATTATACAATGCCATAATACAAGGAGAAAAGCGTTATGGAAAACAAAATAATTAAAGAGGCCCTCACCTTCGACGATGTCCTTCTAATCCCCGACAAGTCCGAGGTACTGCCCAAATACACAGACCTGTCGGTAAGACTAAGCAAGGACATCTTGCTAAATATCCCCCTGCTTTCGGCGGCGATGGACACGGTCACGGAGAGCAAACTCGCCATCGCGATAGCAAGGGAGGGCGGCATGGGCATTATCCACAAAAACATGAGCGTCGACGAGCAGTGCGAGCATGTGGACAAGGTCAAACGCAGCGAGCACGGGATTATCACCGACCCGATTTTTCTCTCGCCGACTCACCTTGTGTCCGATGCCCTCGCGCTTATGAGCAAGTACAGGATAAGCGGCGTCCCCATCACCCTCAAAGGCAAATTGGTGGGGATTTTGACCAACCGCGATTTGCGGTTTGAGACGAATTTCAATCAGCCCATCGCTAACGTTATGACCAAGGACAATCTTGTGACCGCGCCCGTAGGCACCACTTTAGACGAGGCGAAAAAGATTTTGGGCAAGCACAGGATTGAAAAGCTGCCCATCGTGGACGACAATTATCATTTACGCGGGCTTATCACCATCAAGGACATCGAAAAGGTGATAAAGTATCCGAATTCCGCCAAGGACAAAAAAGGGCGGCTTTTGGTGGGCGCGGCGGTGGGCGCGGGCGATACCAGTCTTGACCGCGCAAAGGCTTTGGCGGCGGCGGGGGCGGACTGCATAGTGATAGACACCGCGCACGGCCACAGCAAAAGGGTCGTTTTGGCGGTCGAGCGCGTCAAAAACGCTATGCCCGATGTTACGTTAATCGCGGGCAACGTCGCCACAGCGGAAGCGACGAAAGCGTTATACGAGGCGGGCGCGGACATTGTCAAGGTGGGTATCGGACCAGGCTCGATTTGTACCACCCGCGTTGTGGCGGGCATAGGCGTGCCGCAAATGACGGCGATTATGGACTGCGGCGAGGTCGCGGACAAATTCGGGCGGACGATTGTCGCGGACGGCGGCATAAAGTACAGCGGCGACATCACCAAGGCGATAGGCGGCGGCGCACACGCGATTATGATAGGCAGCCTGTTTGCAGGCACCGACGAGAGCCCGGGCGAAATGGAGATTTATCAGGGGCGCAGCTTTAAAACTTATCGGGGAATGGGTTCTATCGGGGCGATGCAGCGGGGGTCGCAGGACAGGTATTTTCAGGACGACGCGCAAAAGTTCGTGCCCGAGGGCGTCGAGGGGCGGGTGCCGTACCGCGGCGCTTTAAGCGAGATTGTGTATCAATTAATGGGCGGGCTTAGGCAGGGCATGATGTATACGGGGCAGGGCACTATCGGCGACCTGCGCAAAAACGCAAAGTTTACCAAGATTACCGGCGCGGGGCTTATCGAGAGCCACCCGCACGATATTTCGATAACGAAAGAGAGTCCTAATTATAGCCCTAAAAATTAGGGGTTAGGGATTAGGTATCAGAGATCAGGTAGTCTAATTAAAATGTCATCCTGAGCAAAGCGAAAGATCTATTCCTTTCTTATGTGGTCAAAGATCCTTCGCTTTGCTCAGGATAACAAAGAAAAAGCCACGGTCATTAAAAATTGACCTTCCCTGACCTCTAACCCCTAAACAGGAGTAAACATGAACATTTCCGTACTCGGCTGCGGCCGCTGGGGTTCGTTTTTGGCTTGGTACAATAGCAGTATCGGGCACAAGGTCATAAATTGGGGACCGTGCGACGCGCCAAGCTTTTTAAAGCTGAAAAACGAGGGGAAAAACGAGTGGGTGACGCTCGACCCCGCGATAAATTTAACGTGCGACTTGCAAACTGCGGTAAAAAGCGCGGACATTATTATTATCGCTATCGAAGCGCAGGGTTTGCGCGGATTTTTGCGTGAAATCTTGCGGCTTGACGTAAAAAACAAGACCTTTGTGCTTTGCATGAAAGGCATAGAATTGACGACGGGCAAAAGATTGACCGAGGTCGCCATGGAGTGCGGCGTACATAAGAACAAGGTCGCCGTTTGGGTGGGTCCCGGGCACATTCAGGAGTTTGTCAAGGGCAACCCAAGTTGCATGGTAATTGACTCTTATTATGCTGATTTGACCGCGAAATTGGTGGACACGTTTAAAAGCCCCTTAATTCGCTTTTATCGCGGCGCGGATATTGTGGGCACGGAAATAGGCGCGGCGGCAAAGAACGTCATGGGCATTATCGCGGGCGTTTTGGACGGCTTGGGGCTTCCTACTCTCAAAGGGTCGCTTATGGCGCGTGGAAGTAGGGAAGTGGCGCGGCTTATGAAAGCTTTGGGTGGAAGCGAACTGTCCGCGTACGGTTTGTGCCATTTGGGCGATTATGAAACGACGCTTTTTTCGCAGCACAGCCACAACCGCCGGTACGGCGAAATGTTTGTGTGCGGGGAGCGGTTCGATTATCTTGCGGAGGGCGTGACCACGGCGGAGGCGATTAGTAAGATGGCGCGTGAGCACGGCGTTGACGTGCCTTTGACCGACGCATTATGTTTGATGTTGAAGGGCGAGCCCGCGGGCAAGGTGATTGAGGGATTGTTCAGTCGGGAGATTAAGGGTGAGTTTGAGTAGAGCAGTGCACAAAAAATTCCCCTCCCTCGGAGGGGTGCCCCACGAACGCTTCTTCGATAAGGGGCGGGCTGGTTTTTCCCCGATAAGGACGGTCAAATGAAAAAACGCGACAGCGAAAAATACCACGAATTACCCTACAACCCAAAATTATCCGCATACGCAAAAGAACTCCGAAAAGCGGGCAACCTGTCCGAAGTGTTGTTTTGGAATCAAGTAAAAAGCGGTCAATTCAAGGGCTTGGATTTTGACCGCCAAAAAATAATCGAGAATTTTATTGTGGATTTTTATTGCGCCGCAAAGCGGTTGGTAATCGAAATCGACGGCGAAAGCCATGACACAAAGGAGCGGTACGACGCGGCGAGAGATAAATATTTAGAGGGTTTGGGGCTTACGGTGATTCATATATTGGATAGGGATATAAAGAAAAATTTGGCGGGAGTTATGGAGTGGTTGGATGTGCATCCCGTATTTAATGGAGAGTGAGGCGTGAAGGAAGTTATTACGCACGAAGCAGAACCACCCCGCCCCTGTCAGAGAAGTGTTCGTGGGCACCCCTCCGAGGGAGGGGAATTTGCGAAGCCACATCGTCAATGCTGAGTTTATCCGTCGCAAACGATAATCAACCGCTTATTTGCTTAATCAGCCAAATAACGAATGATATTAATTCACCGGCGGTTACAGCAATCAATGCGATATAACAAACTAATAATAAATTATCTCCTACAAGCGGTTGAATGTAACTTTTCTTTTTTTTTGTTAATTGCGTACATGATTTTATATTGAATGATAAAAATTAGACTCATTAAAAAGGCTGCGGGACCTATATAAGATAGCATAAATCTATTTTCACGATCAAAGGGAAAGACAAAAAGCAAGGCGACATAAACAACAGTTATCGCAATTAGAAAAATCAGGTTTTTTATTCCTTTTTTGCTCAATATTCCAACTTCTCCGCCACATACGCCGCAACCTTGTCCAAAGAAATACGCACCTGCGACATGGTGTCGCGGTCGCGGATTGTCACGGCGTTGTCGGTCAGGGTATCAAAATCCACGGTCACGCAGTACGGCGTGCCTATTTCGTCCTGCCGACGGTAACGGCGACCTATCGCGCCGGATACGTCAAACGTGCAGGCAAATTTTTTGCTCAAAGCCTTATACAAACCCTCGGCTTTTTCCACAAGCTCAGGGTTTTTTTGTAGGGGAAGTATAGCCGCTTTATACGGGGCGATTACGGGGTGCAGGCGCAAAACCACGCGGGTTTCGTCGTTGACAATTTCCTCGTCATACCCGTTGCACAATAAGGCAAGAGCCATGCGTCCCACGCCCAAGGAGGGCTCGATACAGTACGGGACATACTTCTCATTAGTAATAGGGTCAGTGTACTCCATGCTTTTGCCCGACTTTTTTTGGTGACACATAAGGTCGAAGTCCGTGCGGTCGGCAATCCCCCACAATTCGCCCCATCCGAAGGGGAACAGGAACTCGAAATCCGTGGTCGCCTTGCTGTAATGGCTTAATTCCTCTTTTGCGTGGTCTCTCAGCCTCAGATTACACTCTTTAATCCCCAAATTGAATAACCAATCGCGGCAATAATTCTTCCAATACTCGAACCACTCCAAATCCGTGCCGGGCTTACAGAAAAACTCCATCTCTAATTGCTCAAATTCTCTTGTGCGGAAAATAAAGTTGCCGGGGGTAATCTCGTTCCTAAAACACTTGCCGATTTGTCCCACGCCGAAGGGAATTTTCGCTCTTGTCGTGCGCTGGATGTTCTGAAAATTGACGTAAATGCCCTGCGCTGTTTCCGGCCGCATATATACGACATTCGCGCTGTCCTCGGTCACGCCCGCGAAGGTCTTGAACATCAAGTTGAACTTTTTTATGCTGGTGAAATTGCTTTTGCCGCAGACGGGGCAGGGAATTGCCTTTTCTTTTATAAAATCGGCAAGCTGCGCGTCGTTCCACCCGTTTAAATTAACGTCAAGTTTTTTGCGCTTGATGTAATTTTCCACGAGTTCGTCGGCGCGGTGGCGGGTTTTGCACTCGCGGCAGTCCATAAGCGGGTCGGAAAAGCCGCCGATGTGGCCGCTCGCCTCCCACACGGCTGAGTTCATAAGGATAGCGCAATCGACGCCGTAACACATATCGGGCTCGGTGACGAATTTTTGCCACCACGCCTTTTTTACGTTGCTGATAAGTTCGACCCCCAACGGGCCGTAGTCCCACGCGTTGGCTAGTCCGCCGTATATCTCGCTGCCGGGAAAGATAAAGCCCCTGCCTTTGCACAGGGCGACGAGTTTGTCCATTGTTAGGTTTGGCATGTCGTTTTTGACCTCTAAATAAATAATGATTATTGGTAAGAGAGAATAGAGGAAAGTCGAATTTTAATTTAAAGCTGACAAATCAAATCTCTATTCTCTAACTCCTGCATCGCTTCCAAAATAACCCTTGCGCAATCTGCGTTGTTTTTTAAAAAGCTTTGGCTGATTTTTCTTTCGCCGACGTCAAGCGTAATGGTGTTGCCCTTGCAGTACACGCCTAAGATTTGTCCGATGCCCACCGCCCGCTTGCCCATATATACGGATTTATCGTCGATGTAGACAAGTTCCTTGGGCGAGAGAATGACAGATACGCCTATCGCGGTGAACACCAATCCCGCGCCGATAAGCCCGCCCGCGACCGCTCCGTCGAGCGCCCCTTGTACGGCGAGGGCGAAGTATAATATTCCGCACACGACAAGTACAACCCCCGCCCCAAGTATCACCAGTACGATAGGGGATTTCCATTCGACTTTAAAGCCGATTGCCTTTTTTTCCAATGTCTGCTCCGCTACTTGCTCTGTTGTTTGCTCCGCTACTTTCTCCGAAATTTGTTCCATTGTTTTCTCCTTTTTGCCGCGTGTTTTTTTGAATATAAAAACGTCTTCTTGCCCTAGAGAGTAACCGATTTGGTTGTAATTGTCAAGCATAGTTGCGCCCGCGTGCAAAAATAGGCAAAAGTTTAGCCGATTTTGTTGGATCTTTGTTAAAATACCGTCGATTTTAGACAGATAATTCTTTAAAACATAGCTTGGATTTTTTATGTGGGTTGTGTATTTGCTGTTAACGAGGACAGCGTAAAAGATAACCGGCAACAAAAACAAAGCCGAACTTTTCTTCGGCTTTTATCATTTGGAGCAATTTTACCCTTCGCAAGTGTAGCAATACGGTCATTGCTTTTTTAAATAATTCCTCAAAACTTTTGGTGTGGGCGGCAATAAATCAAGCGTATACGATAACCCTGTTTCTTCCCGCCTCTTTTGCCATGTATAGGGCATTGTCCGCTTTGTTGATGAAATCGCCTATCGTCGTATCCGGGACGGGAATAAGAGTATTGATTCCGATGCTTACCGTTAGTGCAGTTATGACGCCGTTGTCCGTAGGTATTGGGTACGAGGCGATATTTTTGCGTATTTGCTCCGCAACCTCACATGCGCCGTGTGAATCTAAATTTGGTAAAAGACCGACAAATTCTTCGCCGCCCCAGCGTGCCACAAAATCGGAAGAGCGTTTCAAGCCCTGCAAAAGCGTGTCCGCGACCGCTTGCAACGCTAAATCGCCCTGCGGGTGACCATAGGCGTCGTTGTAATTTTTAAACCAATCTATATCCAACATAAATACGCTTAAAGGCTGTCTTTGCCGCAACGCCCTGTGCCACTCATCATTAAGCCGTTTATCGAAACCGCGGCGATTGGCTAATTTTGTAAGCGGGTCGCTAAGGCCGATGTGCTCGATAATGCGCATCTGGTCGATAATTTTTATGTGTGCGTTTACCCGTGCTTTTACTATTGCCTTGTTAAACGGCTTAATTATATAATCCACCGCGCCCAAAGACAGCCCCTTTTCCTCGCTGTCGGCATTGTCAAGCCCAGTTATGAATATAACCGGAATTTTGCTTGTAGCGTCGAACTCTTTTAGCTTTGCGATGACCTCAAAGCCGGACATATCAGGCATGAGAACGTCCAAAAGGATAAGGTCGGGCGTATGCTCTTTTGCAAGCTCTAACGCCCGAATACCGTTCTTTGCCGTCAAAATATTGTACCGAGGCGATAAGATTTCGCCCAATACAAGCAAATTGCTTTTTTCGTCGTCGGTTATGAGTATTGTATACTCTTTTTTTGTATCGTTCATAGTTATGTTATATCCTTGTACTAATCATTTCAGGTGCATTTTTAGTATCCTGAGCACCTCGCCGAAATCCACAGGCTTGCCGATATGGTTGTTCATGCCTGCCGCGATACAATTTTCAATATCTTCTTTAAAAACATTGGCCGTCATTGCGATAATAGGGATTGTTTTTGCTTTTTTATTTTCGCTTGCCCTGATGTTTCTGGTTGCCTCTAAGCCGTCCATTTCGGGCATTTGAATGTCCATAAAAATAATATCGTATTTATCGGGCGCAGTCAAAAATATTTTAAGCGCCTCTCGTCCGTTTTCGGCGCAATCTATTTGCAGACCCGTCGGCTCTAAAAGCGCGATTACAATTTCGCGGTTAATTTCGACGTCCTCGGCTAAAAGCATACGGTATCTTTCAAGGTTAACCCCCTCCGCGCACTCGGTACACTCCGTTTGTTTTTGTTTTAAGCCTAAAATTCCGTTTATGGTGTCGATAATGTTTGAGGGGAACAAAGGTCTGTTTTCGAACACATCCACTCCCGCCGCTTTCGCGTCCTTCTCAAAGGTATCGGGATCGTTCGCGTCCAAAATCATAACCACTGCGGTTGTGTTCGCAGTTTTTTCTTTTAACGCCCTTGCTATGTGCAGGCTGTCCGTATCCGGCAGTTTTCGGCTTATAAAGCAAATACTGTAGGGCTCATTTTGCCGGATAAGCGCAAGCATATCTTCTCCGTTTAAGGCCGTATCACAGTGCGCGTTGAATTTCTTGGTAATTTTTTTTAAAAGCGCGTTCGTGTCCGCGTCGTCGTCCGCCGCGATGATACGGACGCCCGTCCAGTCACTGCTTTTATCGGACGGATTTCGCCCGTCGGCACCGTTTCGTTTTGCCTGCGCCGTAAAAGCAAAGGTGGAGCCTTTCCCCAGTTCCGATTCAATCCATATCGTGCCGCCCATCATTTCCACTATGCTTTTGGAAATGGCAAGTCCGAGGCCGGTGCCGCCGAATTTGCGCGCCGTGCTACCCTCCGCCTGCTGAAAGGACTTAAACAGCCGCGCCTGTTGCTCGGGGCTGACGCCTATCCCTGTGTCGGATACCGTAATTTTAATGGTACACTCTCCGTTTTCCTCGCCGAGGAAATACGTGCCGATACGGATTGTCCCTTCTTCCGGAGTAAATTTCACCGCATTGCCCACAAGGTTAGTGATGACCTGTGCCAGCCGCTGGTCGTCGCCGATTAAAAATTCGGGAATATCCCTGTCTATGTAAATGTTAAACTTTTGTCGTTTTTCGGCTATTTTATAATTGACGACGTTGGCGACCCTTTGCAACATCCTCTCAAAATTGAATTCCGCCGGCGATAGCTCGAATTTGCCCGCCTCGATTTTCGACATATCTAAAATGTTGTTAATAACGCCTAAAAGGTGTTTGCTAGCATCCTCGATTTTGTTAAAGCTGTAATCTTTACGTTCGATGTCCATAGCCGATTTTCCTATCGACGTCATGCCTATAATTGCGTTCATGGGTGTGCGTATTTCATGGCTCATCGTACTTAGGAAAGAGCTTTTTGCTTTGTTGGCGCTTTGCGCGGCTTCCTCCAACGCCTTGCGCTCGGTTATGTCGCGGGCAATTCCCATAATTCCCACCACCCTGTCGCCCTGTAGGAGGGGGACCTTGCTTGTTTCAAACAGCCGCTTATTTCCGTTGGGGGCGGGGATATGCTCCTCGTAGATAACTGCTTTTTTATCGTTTATTACGGCAGCGTCCATGGCCCTGAATTCCGCTGCGGATTCTTTGGGAAGCTTGAGCCCGTTTATGTCGTTCTTTCCGACAAGCTTTTTTTCTTTAATTCCGAAATAACTTAAGAAGGCGGCGTTGCAACGGGTATATTTAAAGTTCAAATCCTTGCAGAAGATAAGGTCGGGGACCGAATTGAACATCGTTTGCAGGGTTGCGCTTTCGGTCTCTAATTTTTTTTGTAAGCCTATCATTTCGGTAATATCCTGCGTACTGCCTACGACGCCGGTTATCTGCCCGTACTCGTCGTACATGGGCACGGTGTGAGAGCGGAACATTCCCCCGTCTATCTCGGAAACCCAATCCTGCGGCCCTTCCGTAAAGGTTTTCCGGATATTTTCCAAGACGTCTAAATGGCGGTATCTTTTTTCCGCCGCCGCCAGCTTTTTTCCCTCTAAAAAGGCGGGAGTTATCCCCAATTTGTCAAGATATAAGCCGTTGAACAGGGTAATCGTCTCGTCCTTATCCACAGACCAGATTACCCCCGAATAGTTGGAAATTACCGCGTTTAAGCGAGTGGTGGTTTCGTTAAGCTCGGCAAGCCGGATTTCGCTTAACTCCCTTGCCCTGGCAAGCTCCGCTTCCTTTTCGCGGATTGCGGTCATATCGTAAATATAACCCACAACGCCGAAGCTGTTTTTGTATGGAATTTTCCGAAATTCAACGTCCAAATCCCGATTTTTACCATCCATCACTAATACGGTGTCAAATTTAACATATCCCTCTTTCACGACCGCCGCCAGCTTATCGGCCAAGGATTCGGATATCCTTCCGTCGGGCTGGTGGGTCGGGATACTCTTTGTTATTTTCTCGATAAAGCCCGCCACTAGTTCTTCCTTTGTTTCAACGCCCATAAATCTTAATGCGGCGGGATTACAGTCCACTACCTTGAAGTTGTAGTCGAACAGGACGTTTATATGCGGATTGGCGTCCAGCATGATGCGCATTCTTTCATCCGCCTCGTGCGTTTTTTCCATGCCCGCCAGCCGACTCTGGGCAAGCAGATTTTCCTCGTGCTCGGTTTTTATATCTTCCTTGGACTTGAAAATACAGTTTGCGGGTATGTTCAGGTTTAGCGCGATTTTGCGCGCCATCGCGTGGCAGGTGCCGCTACCGCAGGCGCCGCAGTCGACGTGTTGCTTTTCATAATCGGTTTTGCCCAATAAGCCTAAGGCGATCTTAATATCCGTGTTTGTTATCAGCGGTACTGCCGTCTGTTGCGGCTTGTACTCCCTCATAAAGTCCGATAGATCAAAGGTTTCGTCGTATAATTTATACAGCGATTCGTAATGCTCCCTTTTTACATCCTCCGTTACTTTTCGACGAGTGTTGTTCATAGTTTTGTCGATTTCAAAAAGCGTCCTGTCGTCCGAGTGGGCGGGACCAAGATTGCAGCCTTCTATACAGTTCAGGACATCGTACAAATCGGGCAGGAATTCCTCGGGCGTATCGGCGTATTGGTTAAGTTTTTCATATAAATCATATCCTTCCGCTTTGGTAATGTGCAACTTTTTGCCCAAGAAATATTCCACGTTTTCTTTAAGCCCGCCGGGCACGGGAAACAACGAACCTAATCCGCTCTCGTCATGGTCGAAATCCGTTTCCTCCGGCGGAAGCTCTATGCCCTTTTCCTTGATGTACTCTAACATCATCGCAAAGGTGACGTTATAATCCCACAGCCCCGTGTCTGTGAGTTCCAATTTTTTGGCGATGCAGGGCGAAATGGCGGCGATACGATCAACCATTCCAAGATACTTTTTCATATAAACTGCGGCGCTTGCCATGGGACCGTGCACGGGAGACAGCCTTTTTAAAAGATCTTGACGGTGCATTTCGCAGTAGGCGACGACGACGGGGCAGGGCTGAGTTATCAAGGGTCTCACACCCGTTTTCTCTATGTATCTGACCAATCCCCAAATGCAGATATCCGCGCCCAAGGACACGTCAAAAATCCTTTTTACGCCAAGCTTTCTCAGATAAGTAAACAGCCTTTTATATTCGGGTATGTTGGTTTTAATCGCTGGCGCGGTCATGATGGATATGGGGACGCCGCTACGCAAATCTTCGAAAAACCGCTCGGTATCGTCGGTAAAGAACCTCGCGCCGTGCTTGCACGCTGTTACGCACCGCCCGCAAGCTATACAGGCTTCGTAGTCGATGCTTACCTTGATGTTCCCGTCGTCGTCCATAGACGTCACGTTGGCGGTTTCCATCGGGCATTCCCGGACGCATCTGTTGCAGCCGGTGCACGAAGCATGGTTCGATTTGATAATGTCAATCATACGTTTCCCTCCTACGACTCGCGTATCACAAATATTTCTCCAATGTGCTAATCAGCCTTTCAAAATCCACCGGCTTGCCGATATGCCCGTTCATGCCCGCTTTTAGATAGTTCTCCACATTACTCGCAAGCACGTCCGCTGTTATGGCGATAATAGGGATATTCTGTCCGCCTTTCATGTTTCGGATATTTATGGTCGCCTCGATGCCGTCCATTTCGGGCATATGTATATCCATCAGTATCAAATCGTAAATGCCCTCTTCGGCGCTGAACATTTTGACTGCCTCCGTTCCGCTTTCGGCGCAATATATGCCGACACCCGTGTCCTTTAGCATAAGCATAACGATTTCGCGGTTGATTTCGATGTCGTCCACTAGCAGTATCGTTTTGCCCGTGAAATCGGCGGCGTGACCGCAGGGTGATTGCGGCGTGGGCGGGCTTGTCCTCATACCGACGGTAAAGGTGAAATTAGACCCTTTTGATGGCTCTGACCGGACCCATATCTTGCCGCCCATCATTTCTATGATGTGCTTTGCTTTAAAAAGCCCTGAGCCGACGCCCCCGAATTTTCTGTCCGCGCCCCCGTCTGCCTGTTCAAAAAGCTCGAAAAGCACTTTTTGATGTTCTTTGTCGATACCTATCCCGTTGTCGATAACCTCCAGTTGCAGAGAAATCGTTTCATTTTTGAACTCCGTCGCCGCCGCCTTTATCAGTATTGCGCCGCGATCCCCCGTAAACTTAACCGCGTTGGAAAGAAGAATCGAAAGCACCTGGGAAAGCTTTGATTTGTCACCGTAAATAGTTTCGGGAATTTCTTCGCTTATATCGAACGAAAGCGATTGATTTTTTTGTTTTGCGGTTTCTTCTACGCGCTCTATAACCTGCCGTACCACATCCGCGACGTTATATTCCGAGCAGGACATAGACATTTTACCGTCCTTAATGTCGGCAATGTCAAGTATGCCGTCGATAAATTGAAGCAACTCGCGCGAAGCGTTGTCTATTTTTTTTAAATGCCCTTGAATCGTGTCCACGCCGCCCTCCATACGCGCCAAAACAGTCATGCCCATTATGGCGTTCATGGGGGTGCGCATTTCGTGGCTCATGCGAGAGAGAAATTCAGACTTTGCGCGCGCGCTGCGTTCGGAAAGCTCCCTTGCGACAATAGTGCGCATTTGGTTGACGATTTTAAGTTGGTTACGCACCCTTAACCTGACGACCTCGTTGTTAAAAGGCTTGGCGATATAATCCTCGGCGCCAAGGGATAAGCCCTTTGTCTCGTCGTCGGTGCCGCTTAAGCCTGTAATGAATATGACGGGAATATCCTTTGTTTTTTCGGACGCTTTAAGCTTCGCCAGCACCTCGTACCCGTTTAATCCGCGCATAACAATATCAAGAAGGATGAGGTCGGGCAAATATTCCTCCGCCAGCTGAATCGCCTTTAATCCGTCCTTTGCGGTGTATATCCTATAGTCCTCGTAAAAAATATCCTTTAAATACAGGATGTTTGCTTTGTCGTCGTCGACTATCAGGATGCTGTTTTTCATTTGGTTTCCCATGGGTTCTCCTTTGAGAAAAATACGGAATATAAAATATATTTGGATTCTCAAAAAAACTGTCCTTTAGCTCTGTTTTGTGTTTTGCATCTTACAAACTGTTCCGCAATTTGTTAAGCGTTTCCGTCGCTGCGTCAAAATCGAAATCCTCAATTTGCTCTATCAGTCCGCCGCTTTCAGGCAAGGAACGTAGGGCGTCGATATATTGAAAGCTTTCAAGATTGCCGCTTTTTAATAACGGCTCGAGTTTTTCAAAAAGCCTGCGCGTTTTATCCGAGTCAAAATCCGCCGCCGCCGGCCGGGTCTGGGCGGAACTTTCCGAATCGGTAAGAAAAGGCTTTAAATCCTTCAGCGCCGCATCCAATTCGGCTTCTAATAGGTTTAGCTGAGTCCTGCTCGTCAACTTTTCGCCGTTTTTAAGCGAATTTTCCACCTCGGCCGCGGCTTTTTGCAACGCGGTTTTGCCAATAAGCCCCGCGTTACTCTTTAAGGTATGCGATATGCGGTGCGCCGTTTTTATATCGTTCAGCTTAAGCGCGGCCACAATGTTGTTAAGCGTATTTTGATTCCTCTTCACAAAATCCGCCCTTAATTGATTTAAAAGCCTGTTATCCGATTCTTCCCTGTCGGATTCCGTTACGCTATCGGAAGTGCCGATGGGTTCGATATATCTCAAAAGGAAACGCCATAATTCCTGAGAAGTGAAAGGTTTGCCCAAGTGGTCTTTAATGCCGACTTTTTTATAAAATTCGATGTCGTCTTTCATCACGTTCGCCGTAATCGCGACAACAGGGGTCGGCACGTTCAGTTCGGCGATTTTTTGGGCGGCCTCTATTCCGTCCATTACGGGCATATAAATATCCATTAATATCAGGTCAAATGGCTTTTTGCCTTTTTTCAATCTTCCACGCACCAATTCGACGCCAATTTCGCCGTTTTCGGCTATTTCTACATCAATGCCCACCCTCGCAAGATGCTCGGAGATAACGCGGCGGTTCATGGGGTTGTCCTCGCACACCAAAATATCGCCGCAAAAGAGCGGTTTTTTAATGTCGCCCGCGGCGCTGCCGGAATTAATCGCTTCGACGGGTGTGTCCGTTAATTCAAAGGTTATTTCGAAGCCGACCTTGGTGCCGACGCCCGGTTCGCTTTCGATATTCATTTTTCCGCCCATCAGCTCGATTATGCTTTTGGTTATAGGAAGCCCGAGGCCGGTGCCGCCGTATTTGCGTGTAATACTGGTGTCGCCCTGTGCAAAGGGCTCGAACACTCTTTCGATCTGCTCTCTGCTCATACCTATGCCGGTGTCCCTGATTTCGAACTTGATGGTGAGTTTGTCGGGGACCGTGTCGTCAATAATCATGGCGGAAAGTTTGACGATACCGCTCTCGGTAAATTTTACCGCATTGGACAATAGGTTGATGAGGGCTTGACGCAGGCGGGTGGGGTCGCCGACCAACATTTTGCCGATAAACGGCTCGGCATAAAAAAACAAATCGATGTTCTTCTCGGCGGCTTTAGGAGTTATCATAGTTTTGCAGGCGACAAACATCTCGTGCAAATCAAATGATATGCGCTCCATTTTCAGGTTGCCCGATTCGATTTTCGATATGTCAAGAATGTCGTTGATAAGTTGTAACAGCCATTTTGAGTTGTCGATTACAAGGTTTAGGTAATCTCTGGTTTTTACGGGGAGCTCATCGTCAAGGGCAAGCTCCGAAAAGCCGATTATACTGTTCATGGGGGTGCGCATCTCATGGCTCATGTTTGCCAAAAACGACGACTTGGCTTTATTCGCGTTTTTGGCGGCGTCCTCCATTGCCTTGCGTTCGGTTATGTCGCGGGCGATTCCCATAATACCGACCACGTCGCCTCTCTGCAAAAGGGGTACCTTGTTCGTTTCAAAAAGCCGCAAGCTTCCGTCAGGGGCGGGAACGTACTCCTCATAGGTTAATGCCTTCCTTTCGTTTAGGACGGCGCGGTCTGTGTTCCTGTATTTTTCGGCAATGTCGGCGGGAATCCTGAACCCTTTCTCATCGTCCTTTCCGATAACGTCATCTCTGTCGACCCCGAAATATTCCAGCAGGCTTTTGTTGCATCGTGTGTAGTTAAAATCCGTGTCCTTGCAAAAGGCAAGGTCGGTGATGGAATTGAACATCGTCTGCATAGTCGACCGTTCGTTTTCTAAGTTAAGCAACAGGTTTTTTGTTTCCGTCACGTCCATAAGCGCGCCGGCAATGCGTAGGGCTTTTCCATTTTTGTCGCGGACGGTCCCGCCGGAATCGTGAAAATAAGCGTACCGCCCGTTTTTCTTACGTAGCCGGTATTCTATGTCGTAAGGGGTCCTGCCGGTCTTATCCGCCAAATGTTTATTAAAAGCGTCCAACACCCTTTCTTTGTCGTCGGGGTGCAATAAATCGCTCCAGCTTTTAAGTATGTTTGGAAAATCGCTTTCGTCCTTAAAGCCTATCATTCGGCGGAATTCGGGCGACCATACGCAGGGGGCGGAAAGGTCGTCCGGGTCGTTTCCCGCGATTTCCATGTCCCACAATCCGATTTTCGTCGCCTTGACCATCAGGTTCATTTTGGTCAGCCGAAGCTCGTCAAGGTCGTGCGTACGTTTCATTTCGTTCTCTTTTAT
>Ga0123353_10005909_pt1 | contig 16184 bp, 12 predicted proteins | sample TergutLab28metaG_3_FD_92763 | JGI IMG/M metagenome (GOLD analysis project Ga0123353, IMG submission 92763) | Labiotermes labralis P3 segment gut microbial communities from Petit-Saut dam, French Guiana - Lab288 P3 | ecosystem: Host-associated > Arthropoda: Insects > Digestive system > Gut ... | reverse complement strand
TATTGCCTTTCCCATTTTGACTCCGCACTGGCAAATTGTTAAAAATGGGCAAAATAGCGAATTGTTTCTTCGCGTTTTTGCGGTGAAATTGTTCACGGTCTGAGAAAAAATAGACAGTTACCCTCAAACGTTTCTTGCTTCGGATGAAATCCCATGATCGTCTCTTTTTTCACAAGACGACAAAAGTTTTGTAACGTCTCGCTCTCGGCAATACGGATGGTGGTCTCTCGATAGTCAATCGCCTCCAAGTGCATCACGAGAAGGGCGCGAAAAAGATGTTCGCTCGTGAAATCAGGTGTGCGGTGACACTTGGGATCGGCAAACAACAATACTGTCGGCTGATAATTTCGCACCAACAAATGTCGAGCCAGCACAAAACGGGCGACCGAACTGATTGACGAGTACCCTGCGCATGTCGTCAATGAATGGATGGGGCATACGGAGGCGGTTGCCAGGCTTTCGCCAGAAAATAATTGGTCAAAATTTTCCCTTTCCCATTCTGGAGCAAGGAAGTAGTCAGTAGTCAGTAGTCAGGAGTCAGGAGTCAGGAGTCAGGAGTCAGGAGTCGCATGCGGTAAGGAACTGCCAGAGTCACATGGTGCGGTAGCACCATTCTGACTCCTGACTCCTGTATTCTGCTCCACGGAATGCGATAAGGCCGAAAATGGCATGTTAATTTCTGGCGAAAGCCTGACACCCTCACCTGTTCCAAAGTTGCCAGCCCCGTTTTCTTTTTTTGACAGTATTCGCAGGATTTTCTGGACAAGGGCTCTGGGGGCGCGGCAACACCTCGTCCGCACCATCCTCACTCTAGCCAAAAAATCTCCCAGAGGGCGATAAGCGTACACGGGGACGTTCGTGTTGCGACTGCCGCCCAAAAAGTGCCTCGATCCGGTCGCGCAGGCGTTGTCCAGTGATTCATTCGTTGTTCAGCGTTGCCCGATAGTCGATCCGGTCGCTTCACTGCGTTGCACTCCCGGCTGCCATGGCACACTTGGAAGTCAAATAAACAGATTGACATTGGCGTTTTCTGCTCGTTCCATGTAGGTTGCCACGCCGCCGATGGTGCATTCGTCGAGTAGTTCCTCTCGCTTGACTCCCATTACGTCCATCGACATTTGACAGCCGATGAACTCGACACCTTGCGCGAGTGCCTGCGCTCGTAGGGATTCGAGCGATTCGATCCCCTTCGCTTTCATAATCGAACGCATCATCTTGGCACCGATGCCGAACATGTTCATCTTGGAAAGTTTCAATTTCAACGAACTGGACGGAAGCATCATCGAGAACATTTTGCCGACCAAGTCTTTCTCCACTGGCGGTTTTTGAACTTTCTTGATGACGTTCAAGCCCCAAAAGGTAAAGAAGATCGTGACCTTTTTTCCTGTTGCCGCCGCTCCGTTCGCCAAAACGAATGTCGCCAAGGCTCTATCGAGGTCGTCGCTGAACATGATGAAAGTTTTGGCATCGCCACTGCGTTGTGATGCAACACTGCACGACGACTTTTCCTTTTTCACCACCACTCTAAATTGTCCTTGGCTGGATGTGCTGGAAACAAACACATTCCCGGTACTCTGACACCAACTTTCCGCATCACGCACAAAACCCACATCAGTTGCAACAACCTCAACGGTTGTACCGTCGGCGGCTTCGTCCATCGCTTGCTTCAGTTTGAGAATGGGACCGGGACATTGCAGTCCGCACGCATCGACTTTGAGTGTTCGCTTCTCCACCAGCCGAACTGTTGCAACTCGTGTCCGCTTTTCCCCTTCGACTTTAACGGGGGGAGGGGGGGGAGGAGCAGTGGCGGTGGAGTAGGTCTTGTATCCTCCCGAAAGATTTTTGACGCTTTGGAAACCTCGTTGCGTGAGTATTTGCAGTGCCAAGTATCCCCGCAATCCCACACCGCAATAGATCACGACCGGTTTGTTCTGAGGAATTTCATTCAAGCGGTCGCGCAACTCATCGAGCGGGATGTTCAAGGAGCCGGGAATGACGTGACCACCCATTGTTTCTGCCGAGGTGCGCACATCCAACAGGGTTGTCTCCGAAAGAGGGAGCGTTTGTATCTCCCGCCAAGAGACCACAGGCATTCGACCGGTAACAATATTGTTCGCCACATAACCGGCAATCGCCACCGGGTCTTTCGCCGACGAAAATGGCGGTGCATAGCAATGCTCCAACTTCGTCAAATCAGAGACCGTTCCTCCTGATTTAATGAATGCGGCAATCTGGTCGATGCGTTTATCGACACCGTCATATCCCACGCACTGGGCTCCATAGAGTTTTCCGGTTTCAGGATCAAACGTTAACTTGATGCTCAACGGAGTGCTTCCCGGATAGTACCCTGCATGGGCTCCCGAATGGGTGTGTGAACTTTGGTAGGGGATGCTCAGTTGTTTCAGTCGTTTTGCCGCCAAGCCCGTTGTGGCGACGGTCAAGTCGAAAACCTTGGCAATGGCAGTGCCGATGGCTCCTTCGTAGTTGACAGAATTGCCGAAGACCATGTTGTCGGCAACGATGCGTCCCTGTCGATTGGCAGGACCCGCCAAGTAATTCAACCAAGGTTTTCCTGTGATCGGATGCGGAAACTCTATCGCATCACCGACGGCATACACATCTTTCGCCGAAGTTTCCAAATGCTCATCAACCCAAATGCCGTTCGCTTCTCCGATTTTCAAACCGGCGGCTTTTGCCAACGATGTTTCGGGACGCACGCCGATGGAGAGCAACACCATATCCGCCGAAAGGATTTTTCCGCTCTTCAGACAAACGTCAATTTTCCCGTCATTGTTCTTGAAACGTTCGACGGTTTGTTCCAAGTAAAGATTGACTCCATTCTGCGACAAATGCTGATGGACGTGTGCTGCCATCGAAAAATCAATGGGCATCATCACCTGATTTGCCATTTCGACAATAGAAACTTCCGCTCCGGCGTGGTGGAGGTTTTCCGCCATTTCCAAACCGATGAAGCCACCGCCGACGACGACCGCTTGTTGAACGGTGTGCGTTTCGAGGTAATGCTTGATGCGGTCGGTATCGGCGACATCGCGGAGGGTGAAAATGCCTTCCGAATCGATCCCCTCGAGCGGCGGCTTCACGGGCGAAGCTCCCGGCGAGAGCAAGAGTTTGTCGTAACGTTCCGAATACTCACTGCCATCGGCACGACGAATGGTCACCGTTTTTTCGGTCGTGTTGATGCCGATGACCGTGTTCTCGACTCTTACGTCAACACGAAAACGCTTGCCAAAGGAGTCGGGTGTTTGCACGAAGAGTCGGTCTCTTTGCTCGATGACTCCGCCGAGATAGTAAGGCAATCCGCAGTTGGCGTAGGAGATATACTTCCCTTTTTCGAGGAGAATAATTTCTGCTGTTTCGTCATTTCTACGGATTCTCGCTGCTGCGGTGGCTCCGCCTGCCACGCCTCCGATAATGATGTGTTTCATAATTCGTCATTCTATCAGGACGTTTTTGGGTGGTCAATCGGCGCGGGAACCGCTTGTGTTGTACGCATTCGCATACACACAAGAGCGGCATACGCAAGTATGCCGGAAGCGTTAGCCGGGAGCGCAGACAACGTCGGAGGCGGTTACGACAGCAAGTGCCTCCACTACGTTGCGCTCCCGGCTGCCATTAACGTATCCGGCGGGCTTGCGTATGCCGCTCTTGCGCAAAACAGGACTGCACTCACGCAATCTGATGATTGCAGCTCTGATGGTTTTCCTGCCGGACTCCTAATCGAGTCGTTCGATTTCCGATAGCGTCAAGCCGGTTATCTCGGCTATCTCGGCAACAGGGTATCTCTTCCTTTTCATATTTTGGGCAGTCTCATGGGCTTTTTTCGCTTCCCCTTCCCGCATCGCCCCACTTAGTTTCAATCGTTCGTCAATCAGGAAACGTTCTCTCGCTCGTACCTTTTCCCGCATAACGGGATCGGACGAGAAGCGTTTGAACTCCTCATACGCCGCCAAGACCGGCGGACAATCATCTAACATCGCACTCATCTTGTTTTCCTCCAACTTTGAACCAAATACCCACAATTGCATCCAACGCTGCAAATCAAAACCAAACTGATCCAATCCGACAAGTTCATTTCGCAATAAATCCCCCAAACGCAACACGTGCATCTGACATTGATCGGAAAACCGCACTTGAGGATTTTCCCGCGCCAGAAGTTCAAAAACGGCGTGCAGCCGCTTTAACAACGGGAAGATCGGAAACTCCGCAATAATCACACTCCGTACCGTGCGATTCCTTCTGAACTTCAACGTTGTAAAACGCCCGCGTCGCATCTTCAACACGAACATCAAGCCGAATCTCTTTGTCGTTCGGATACTCTCGAATGTTGAACGGGTTCAACACCTCCGCACTGACCACTGGCGGCTCTCCAATGTCGGTCATCACACCGCTCAGCAGCGAACGCAAAATCGGTTCATTCTTCGGTGCCGACCAGAGCGACGCAATGAACAAGTCCGTCGTCGGCGTGATAAGGGGATCGTCTTTTATCATAGAAACATTATACCAGAAGAGCCGGAACAAGAGCAAGGGCGAGTGCGCGCACGAGCGGCATACGCAAGTATGCTGGTGCTTGGTGTGTTGTGTATGCGGCAATGGGAAATAGTGGTGGTTCGGGAGGACTTGTGTGCAATCGCAATCGTCTGAATTAGGATTTTTTGAATGAGCAGGCATAGCCTGTCAATCAATCCTAAAATCCTGAAACCCAATAAATCCTAATTCAGACAGGTGGGTTGCACACCTGCCGGCATACTTGCGTATGCCGCGAGTTTTTTGCGTACACGAGAGCGCGGGGGCGACGAAAAACGACTTTGCTGTTCGACTGGGAACCGCGAACGTCGGCAAAGACGGCATATTCGTTATATTCCTCAGCAAACTTCGTTTTTGCGGAGTTTCGACGGGTTATTCGTATCACAAGTGAGCGAAATTTGTTAGAATGGCGTGAGCTATTGTTTTCTTTCACTCTCGCATGGACACCCCGACCCTTTGCCTTTTTTGCGGTGTTTTGCTACTCCTCACAGTGGCAACGGTCGGGCATCGTTCACTATTGAGATACACCGACTTCGGGGTTGATCCGGCAATCGTTGAAACGTTCCGACCGCGTATTCGTACTTGGTGGATTCTTTTCGGACTGATCACCAGCGTCTTTCTCATTGGTCCGTGGTCAACAGCCTTTCTCTTTTTTATTTTGTCGGTCGTTATCCTTCGGGAGTACATTACGCTCACTCCAAAGAGTCCTGCCGATCATCAGACACTCTTCTGGATTTATGTGCTGTTTACGCCGTTGCAATTTGCCCTTGTCGCTGTCAATCCCGAATGGTTCGTTCAGGTCACGGGTTTTATGCCGTACCATGTTTTTTCGCTTCTGTTGCCGGGCTATGTCTTTTTGGTGCTTCCCGGCATGATGGCGATTTCCGGTGATCCGAAACGTTTTTTGGAACGCACGGCAAAACTGCAACTGGGATTGATTGTTTGCGTCTATTCATTGAGTTACGCACCGGCATTGCTCACGTTGGACTTGCCCCGTGACACGCCGATGACCGAACCGCCGCCTGGAATGGTGTTGCATCGAAGTTTAGAGGAAACGGTCATCGAAACGCTCAGTGGCTCCAGCGAACCGGTCGCCGAGTATCAGCGGATGGCACTGATGGAGCCAGTCCAAGCAGAAAATGGCGACTCCCCCGCTGCGCAACTCGTTCGGATGTTCCCGCTCATTAGCGGTAAGCATTTTCAGCTGTTGTTCTTCTTTATCCTCATTGTTCAACTGGGGGACGTTTCGCAATACCTTTGGTCGCGTACCGCCCGGCAGCATGTCGTGGCTGAGAGCATCAATTCGACTCGAACTTGGGAAGGCGTTCTCGGCGGCATGATGTCATCGGCTCTGCTGGGAGTGATGCTATGGTACTTCACGCCGTTTCCGCAGTGGTGGCAAGCCGGTCTTGCCGCTATGCTCGTTGCCCTGATGGGTTTTCTCGGCAGCATGACGATGTCGGCAATCAAGCGGGACAGGGGGGTGGGAAGTTACGGAGCATTGATCCCCGGACACAGCGGATTTTTAGACCGAATCGATTCCCTCTGCTTCGCCGCCCCGGTGTTTTACCACGTCGTGTGGTATTTCGGAGGATGGGACATGCTGTAAGGCTTTCGCCGGAAAATAAGACGTCGTTTTCTCCCTTTCTCATCCCGAAAAAAAGGAGTTATGCCGTACCCTGCCACAAACTGGTTGTTTTTTGAAACCGGAATGGAGACGGCAGACAGCAGACGGCAGTTTGCAGCAGACGCAAGCGGTAAAGCATTTCCATCGAAATCTGCTGCCGTCTGCATTCTGCCGTCTATGCTCCGGTGGAAACTTTTTGAGCAAAAACGACCAGATCGTGGCGGGGGAAGGTATAGAAGTCGCATGCGGTGTGGTCATGGGACTTAAAAACAAAGCCAACGGCTGGGCTTTTGAGGCAGGCTACTGGGCAAGTTTGACCATTGAAAGTGAGTAGAAAGACTGGTATACTGAAGTTGGCTTGAATTTCTCGATGCTGCCTTTGAACCAGCCAACGAGACAACGGAGGGGTGAATCGGTTTGTTTGATCCCCCGTGAACTCCGTGCCTCCGTGAGAGCAAAAAACGTACATCACACCCTAACCCCACGAGAAAACCATGTTTGTTTTAGAAACCTATTGGATTGCTGTTTTGTTTTGTGTCATCACGATGCTCTGTTGGGGATCGTGGGCGAATACTCAAAAACTCGCGGGGAAAACCTGGCGGTTTGAACTTTTTTACTGGGATTACGTTTTCGGGGTCGTTCTCACGGCGTTGCTGTTTGCTTTCACGCTCGGCAGTATGGGGGAGTCGGGGCGTGGTTTTCTCGCCGATCTTTCGCAGGCGAACGTGTCGGCACTCGGCTCGGCGTTTCTCGGCGGAGTCGTGTTCAATGCGGCAAACATTCTGATCGTCGCGGCGATTGCCATTGCTGGTATGTCCGTCGCTTTTCCGGTCGGGATCGGGCTGGCGTTGGTGCTGGGGGTGTTGATCAACTTCGCTGCCAGACCGGAGGCATCGGGCAATCCTGTCCTGCTCTTTACTGGTGTCGCGCTCGTCACTGCCGCTATTATTATCAATGCTATCGCCTATCGGCAACTGCCCAATCAGAATCAAGGGGGCGGAAGTGCCAAGGGAATTATCATCGCTGTTTGCGGTGGTATTTTGATGTCACTCTTCTACTTCCTCGTTGCCCGATCATTGGCAGGAACATTGTCGGACGGAACGCTCGAAGTCGGAAAGATCACCCCCTACACGGCAAACCTCGTTTTCACACTGGGGATTCTCGTCAGCAGTTTCCTTTTTGTGACGGCAATTATGTATCGACCCTTTACGGGGCAACCGGTTGCTCCCAGTGCCTACTTCAAAGGAACGTCGCTCGACCACCTTTGGGGCATTGTTGGCGGCAGTATTTGGGCAGTGGGAATGACGCTCAACGTGATTGCGTCCGCTGTTGCGTCTCCGGCGATTTCCTACGGTCTCGGACAAGGGGCAACGCTGGTCGCCGCTATCTGGGGGGTTTTCGTTTGGCGGGAGTTCAAAGATGGCTCGGCAAAGGTTAAAATGCTGCTGAACGTGATGTTCGTCGCGTTCTTCCTCGGACTCATGCTAATCATTTGGGCAAGAGCGTAGAAGCAGAATAGAGGAGTTAGAAGTTAGGAGTTAGAAGAGTGCTACCGCACTATTTGTCAAAGATAGGTGGCACCGCTTGCGTCTCCTGACTCCTGACTACTGACTACTGGCTACTGACAACTCAAAAAATCAATCACTATGCAACAGAAAAACATTGTCGTTATTGGAAGTTCGAACACCGACATGGTGGTCAAAACGCTGACGCTGCCTCGTCCCGGTGAAACGGTGACGGGGGGGGAGTTCCTGCTTGCGGCTGGCGGTAAAGGAGCCAATCAAGCCGTTGCCGCTGCAAGGCTTGCCGCCGCGCGGTTTGGCGGGGCGGTGACGTTCATCGCGAAGGTCGGTGCCGATTCGTTCGGCGATCAGGCGATTGCCGGTTACGAAAAAGAGGGGATCGACACCTCGCAGATTGGTCGGGAAAAAGACCACGCCACGGGTATTGCGTTAATCCTCGTCGATCAGAAGGGGGAAAACCTCATTTCGGTTGCGTCGGGTGCGAATTTCCAGTGGAGCGATGCTGATCTTGCCCGAGTGCGCGGTGTCATCGAACAGGCGGGAATCGTCGTGTTTCAGTTGGAAATCCCGCTCGATGTTGTGGTCGGGCTTGCTCAGGTTGCTGCCGATGCTGGTGTTCCGGTGCTACTTGATCCGGCTCCGGCTGCCGAACTTCCCACAGACCTCTTGCAAAACGTTTCGTATCTCAAACCCAACGAGCACGAAGCGGAAGTGGTCAGCGGCATTAAGGTAACGGACGAAGCCACTGCGACGGCGGCAGCGCGGCGGCTTCTCGACCGTGGCGTGAAAGAGGCGGTTGTCATTACGCTCGGCGAACAGGGAGCACTGGTTTTCCCGCGCGAGGGAACGCCGCAGATGGTTCCGGCTCCGAAGATTCAAGCCGCCGATTCGACGGCAGCAGGCGATGCCTTTACCGGCGCACTGGCGTGGCAACTCAATCAGGGCGTTCCATTGCTTGAAGCTGTGCGAGTGGCGAATCACGTTGCTGCGCTGAGTGCAACCCGAATGGGAGCGCAACCCTCACTGCCAACAAGGAAAGAACTGGACGATTTTATGAAATCGGGTTGAACCGGAATGGCGAGGCGGATGCGCAACTGTACGGCTGTACAGGCGTAGCCGAACAATGACCCGCTCCGGGTCTCATTTTTCCGTTTTCACAACTTTAACCCCTTTAATCAATGATGAATCGACGTGAATTTACGAAAACGACCGCACTTGGTTTTGGTGCTGGTCTGACACTCTTGGATGGCACTGCTTCCGTGTTCGGAGCGGCGGCGAACGAAAAGATTAACCTTGCTTTCATCGGTTGCGGCGGACGAGGTCGCCAACTGCTCGGTGGCTTTGCTGAACGAAAAGACATCAACGTCTTGTATTGTTGCGACCCGAATCGTCAACGAGCGGAATCTGCCATCAGTGCCGCTCAAGGATCGCCGCTCGAAGCGACACCGAAACTTGCAACGGATATGCGAGCCGTTTTTGATGATCCCAAGGTCGATGGCGTGGTGTGTGCCTTGCCGGATCACTGGCACGCTCTTGCCAGCATCTGGGCTTGCCAGGCAGGAAAAGACGTTTTCACGGAAAAGCCCGCCTCCCATTCGGCGTGGGAGGGCAGAAAGATGGTCGAAGCCGCAAGAAAGTATAAACGCATCGTCCAGCATGGCACCCAGTGCCGCAGTGCTCCCTATTGCATTGCCGCACAAAAATACATTGCCGACGGCAAACTCGGCAAAATCCACTACGTTCGTGTGTATAACATGAAAGAATGGAAGAACTTTACACTTGCCCCCGCGACCGCCGTTCCCGAAGGAATGGACTGGGACCGCTGGCTCGGTCCCGCGCCCATGCGACCCTATTCACCGAGTTATCCCTCTGCGTGGCACCATCTCTGGGACTTTTCGTCCGGCGACATGATCAACGATGGCATTCATCAAATCGACCTTGCTCGTATGTTGATCGGGAAGGAATACCCCAAGTCGGCATACTGCATCGGTGGACGTTTTAACTCCGAGGGGGATGCCGAGTCGCCGGATACGCAGGTCATTACTTGGGAATATGACGACCTCGTCATGACATTTGAACTGACGCTCTATACGCCGTATATGCTGAAAATCGACCCGGAAGTCCGCAACAGCGACATGTTCCCGTATTGGTTGCAGACAGCGACTCGCATCGAGATTTACGGCGAAGCAGGTTTGATGATGGTCGGTCGCCACGGCGGCGGTTGGCAAGTTTTTGTCAGAACAAGGGACAGGCAACCTGTCGTCATCGATTCGATGCATGGTCGTTTTCCTGACCCGGAACACAGAGATAATTTTCTCGATTGCATCCGTAGCCGTGTGTTGCCGACGGGCGACATCGAAATCGGGCACCGCAGCACGTTGCTTGCCCACTATGCGACGATGTCGTACCGGCTCGGCGGACAAAAACTCATGATTGATCCGAAGACCGAAATGCCAATGGACAATCCTGCGGCGATGAAATTGTTCAAGCGGGAATACCGAAAACCCTTTGAAGTGCCGGAAAACGTGTAGACCCGAAGGGGGTCATTTTTCGGTCCCGCCCCCTCTCGCCCGCTTCGGGTCTCGCCCACCGGGTGAAAATGTTCGGTATCAGGCATTTCAAAACGGCTCCGGCATAGACACACTGTACGTTATGGTTGCGTCAAAAATTGTTATCAAGGGACGTGTCGAACGGGGAGAATTTCGCGAACCCTTTCGGCAGTGCGTCGAAATGCTGGAGCAACTCGGCATGTCGTACTCTGTCAATCCGACAACAACGGACGAACCGATCTACGTTGCTCTGTTCTTCCAGTCCTACCCGCACGAGTTTCTTGCGGCAGACCTTGCGAGGCTTCGCCGCGAGAATCCGTTTGCTCCCTTCTTCTTTGTGCTGGGAGTCTGTTGCGAAGGGATGCTGCGGACGGCAGGTCCGCTCGATTCGCCATTTTATTGCTACGTTCACGGATGGAGCGATGCGGACACCGAGCAAATCCGCCGCTTTTTGACCGATCAGCCGTCTCTCTTTTCGCTGCCGTTGACGACGGAAAATGATGAAATTGCACAATTTTTCTTTGCGCCCTCAGCGAATTCTCCGCGTCCTTTGCGGTTAAATTTTACCGCAGAGAGCGCAAAGGTGGCGCAGAGGGCGCAAGGGGAACACGGAGAAATCGCAAGTTCGATGAAAAAATCACTCATTCTGACCCACTACGGACCCTTCGGGAACGACTCGGCAATGAATCGCCTCATCGCCGACGAACAGGTTTTGCTCGGCTACGAACCGGTTTTTTCGGGGAAAACGCTCCCCGATGCCTTCGAGGGGAAGATTTTCGCCGATGCGGACGACTCGCCGCCGGAAAAGATTTTGGAATCAATTCAAAGATTGCGCCGACGATTTGCCGATAACGACTTTACGGTTTATGTCGATTCTCCCAGGATTGACGAAAAAAACGGTTATATGCGTTTTGGTGTTGCTCGTGTTATGCCGAAAATGCGTTGATTCCTGGTGAGAATTGGCAGTAAACCGCTTTTCTTTTGTGCCCTTCGTGCCTTTGTGAGAGACGCTTTTTTCCTCTCACAAAGGCACAAAGGGCACAAAGAAAACTTCTCCGTGATGAGTTCCCCATGGCACAGAACAATATCCGAAAAGCGGCTGTCTTTCTGGTGAGTATCCCGAAAGAACAGGCGAAAGAGATTCTCGTTCGGCTTGACCCGAAACAGGTTGAAGTCGTGATGACGGAGATTTCTCGCATCGGATTGGTCACGCCAGAAGAGCAGGAAAATGTTATTCGGGAATTCTCCCGTGCCAACCCTGCCAAACTTGTCGGCAGCATCGGCGGCTTCGGCGTTGCCCAAGAATTGGCAGAAGCCGCTCTCGGTGCCGACGGGACGGCAATTATCGACGGCGTTCGCTCTTCGCTGGAAGCGATCCCCTTTGGGTTCTTGCAAAAAATTGAGCCGGAAAACCTCTTAACATTTATCACGGACGAACATCCGCAAACCATTGCACTCATTGTCACGCACTTGAATCCAATCCAAGGAGCAGGCATCATCAACGGTCTGCCACCGGAACGACAACTTGCAGTGATCCGGCGAATTGCTACAATGCAGCAAACGAACCCGGAAATTATCAAAGAGGTCGAAAAAGGTCTCGAAGGGAGAATGTCAAGTTTGATGAACCAGAAGTTGGAACGAGCAGGGGGTATCGACAGCGTCGCGGGCATCATGAACGTGATCGACCGGGGAACGGGGCGGAACATTATGGAAAACCTTGCCCAGGACGATCCCGAATTGGTCGAAGACATTCGCCGCTTGATGTTCGTGTTTGAAGACATCAACAAACTGGCGGATCAAGACATCGCGGCAATCCTCAAAAACGTCGAGAGCAATCAATGGGCACTCGCGCTCAAAGGGGCGAGCGAAGAACTCAAGGACAAGATTTTCAAAAACCTGTCGAAACGTGCGGGTAAGATGTTGCAGGAAGAGATCGAATACCTCGGTCCGCAGCGGTCGTCGGATGTCGAACGGGTGCAGCAGGAAATTGTCGATATTATCCGCAAGTTGGAAGATGCCGGCGAAGTGACGATCAGTTCGGGCAAAGGAGGCGGCGGGGAGACGTTTGTGAATTAGACTTTAGTAGGGGCAGGGCTTGTCCCTGCCCTCGAATGCACGTACCCATACATCGGGCAAATGTACCCATACATCGGGCGACCACGAGGGTCGCCCCTACAAAAAATTATTTACACTAAGAGACAATGGGACTTTTCATCTTACGTTGCTTTTACCTTGTGATTGCGAGCGGTATCGGCGTGTATCTGCTCGGAATGGATTCCACGCCGGAGCCGACGCAGGGGTTGATCGCATTAGCCGGCGTGATTCTGTTTTCGGGAGCGGTGGTCATCGTCGATATGTTGATCCCGCGAAAACGAGTGACGTGGATTTCGTCCCTTTACTTTGGATTGCTCATTGGTACGTTGCTGACGGCAGCGATTGGCTATGCGCTGGTGCCATTGCTTTCGTTGATTGACGACAAGCAATCGGTCTTTTCGTTCAATTTGATGATTATTCTCGGGATTTCGCTCTGCTATCTTTGCACCAGTTTCTTGATCCAAACTCGAGATGATTTTCGGTTTATTATTCCCTACGTCGAATTCCGCCGCGATGTCAAAGGGAACCGTCCGCTCATTCTGGATACCAGTGTGTTAATTGACGGTCGTATTGCCGACGTACTGGAAACGTTGGTACTGGACAATCAACTCATTATGCCCCGTTTTGCCCTGGATGAGTTGCAACTCATCGCGGATAGTGCCGACCGCAGCCGACGGACGCGAGGCAGACGCGGCTTGGATGTTCTCAATCGCTTGCAAAAAATCGAGAAAATTGATCTTCGCATCGACGACACCGACATACCGGAATTTCGGAATCACCCGGTCGATTTGAAACTCGTCGAATTAGCAAAGCATCTCGAAGGCAGATTGATGACCAACGATTACAATCTGAACAAGGTCGCCAAGATTCACCATGTCGATGTGATCAACTTGAACGACTTGGCGAATGCGCTCAAGCCGGTCTTTTTGCCGGGAGAAAAACTGACGGTTGACCTGCTGAAGCCGGGGGAAGAATCGAGCCAAGGGATCGGCTATTTGGACGACGGCACGATGGTGGTCGTCGAGGGAGGGCAATCATACGTAGGAGAGCGAGTCGTCTTGGCAGTCACGAGTGTCCTGCAAACCAGTGCCGGGCGTATGATTTTCGGCAGGTACGACAATGTCGTCAAACGAAACGAAAGCAGCGGCGTGATGCCGGTGGTCCCCTCGGAAATAAACACGTCCAAACCGGGAAAACCGGAACGGAACAAACGAAATTAGCGAGTTGTTTCGGCTACACCCGTGCAGTCGTTCAGCCGCCTCTCGGGTCTCTCGTTGTCGGGCTAAGGCTTTCGCCAGAAAGTTTTATGCCCAATTTTGTTGTATCTCTCATTCCGGACGGTAGAATAAAGGAGGTAGGAGGTAGAATAGTGCTACCGCACTGTTTGAAAAAGGACTTGCAGCACCGCATGCGACTTCTATCTCCTTCCTCCTATCTCCTATTCCCAATGGGTATAAAACTTTCCAGCGGAAGCCTAACATTACAGTTCGGACGATGGCAGTGTTTGAGCGGCAGTGTATAATGTGCCTCTCATCGAATAAAAACAATGGACATTCTCGCATTAGACATTGGCGGCTCGAAGTTGATGGCGGCAGCCGTCTCCCTCTCGCGCGATCGCGTTGACATCGGACGTATCGCGCACCGCTCATTAGGGGGGGGGGAACGTTACACCACCGACGATCTTGTCGCGTTGATCGACGATGCTGTGAGCGAACTCGGAACATTTCCCTTCGAACGGATCGGGGCAACGATTCCCGGACTGGCAGACCCCCAAACGGGGATGTGGCTCTACGCCAGTTATTCAGGCATTCGCAATTTTCCGATTGCAAATATTCTGTCTGCGCGATACGGCAATCGTCCGGTCTCAATTGAGAACGATGTCAACGCCTGTGCCCTCGCGGAAAAAATGTACGGCATCTGCCGCGACGTGGACAATTATCTCTGGATGACGGTGAGCAACGGCATCGGCGGCGGCTTGGTGCTGGATGGCAAACCTTATCAGGGATATTTCGGCAATGCGGCGGAAGTCGGACATTTTCGCATGGTGGAGCAGGATGGTTTTCGATGCGGCTGCGGGAACTTCGGATGCCTTGAAGCGGAAGCGGCAGGTCCCGGAATTATTCGCCGTTATCGTAGACTGCTCCCATCAAACGGTCTTGATGGAAAGACGGCAGACGGCAGACGGCAGACGGCAGCAGACGCAAGTGATACGCTAACCGCTCGTGATGTCGTCGAAAAAGCGAAAGCGGGAGATCGCGTTGCTCAGGAAGTCGTTGAAACAACCGGGACGCTCATCGGCAAGGCACTCAGTTATGTGACCAACCTGCTGAATCTCCAGAGGATTGTTCTGGGCGGCGGCGTGATGCAATCGTTCGATCAGTTTTATCCGTCGATGGAAAAAACCTTTCAAGCAAGTCTGTTCAAAGATGCCAATCCTTCGGTTCGGATCGAAAAATCTGCCCTCGGTTACAACGCCGCCCTGATCGGTGCCGCATCGCTGACGCTCCCATTCGGGCAACCACAGGGGGTTGCCCCTACGTATTAACCCATTCGGGCAATTTATATTATGCGACCTACTCCCAACGATTTTTCCTTCAACCTTTTTGGTTTTCCGACGAGCATTCAGCCTTTCTTTTGGTTGATTGCCGCCATTTTTTCGGTTTTTGCAGCGGGTCTGATCGACAATATGCAGATTTGGCTTGCCAAAGTGCTCATTGGGATGGCGGGCGTCTTGCTCTCGATTCTGGTTCACGAACTTGGACATGCTTTTACGTTTCGTTATGTGTTTCATGCTCCTTGTGCGATTGTGCTGCATGGGTTTGGCGGGGCGGCGATTCCGCTTCAGCATTATGCTCGCGGCTATGGTGTTCGCGGAATGGTGGCGAACTGTTTTCTCTCCTTTTCGGGACCGCTTGCCGGATTTGTTCTTGCTTTGGTGATGATTGCGTTCTTTTACGTGATTCCTGCGGATGGTCGACTGGTGACTTCACTTGTTATTTTTTTTCTCAGTTGGACGGCAACGATTTCGATTTTTTGGGGCATCTTCAACCTGTTGCCGGTCTACCCGATGGATGGCGGACACATTGCCCGGGAAATTTTTTCATTTATTTTTCCGCGCCGGGGAGTCGAATATTCGCTCATCCTGTCGATGATGCTTGCCGTTTTGTTCGCTGTCGCGGGACTCTTCTTTGGAGGGATCTTCATCACGTTCATCTTCGCCTTCTTTGCGTATCAGAACTATCAAGAGATGACGGGCAGATCGCTTTGGCGTTAGAAATACAAGTGTAAAAAACTTTGTGTGCTTTGTGCCTTGGCGAGAAAAACGAAATTGATTTTTCTCTCACAAAGGCACGAAGGACACAAAGATTTCGTCAATGAAATTTCGCAAGAGCAAAAAAATTTTCTACGGAGGCGAATTTTCGCCGAAAAACATTTTTTAAAAAAACAAAAAATTTTCAAAAATTTTTCAGAATTCCCGTTGACTCCTCTTGCAAGATTCAAAAAATTGTGTAACCTATTGCATCAACGAAAGTGAATTGCTTCTTTGATGCAGTGAATCATTCGGTTGATGAAGAGATAATTTTAATGATTTCATCTTTTAATGATTTCATCAGGGTTGTTGTCATCAAGCCCATGAAAAAATGGATCGTGAAGTATGTCACACGGACTTGTTGGATCATTCACACAATATATCGACAGGTCACACAAAAGGTCAGTGGACTCTCTTGTGAGACGTCGAAGGGAATCGCCGGAAGTTGTCGACTTCTTTCAAAATCATGGTTTGCTACGAAAAATTGCAGCACTGTTTTCTTTGCGAGATGAACTCTGTCGTATTCTCTGCGCACG
>Ga0123353_10005908_pt1 | contig 16186 bp, 10 predicted proteins | sample TergutLab28metaG_3_FD_92763 | JGI IMG/M metagenome (GOLD analysis project Ga0123353, IMG submission 92763) | Labiotermes labralis P3 segment gut microbial communities from Petit-Saut dam, French Guiana - Lab288 P3 | ecosystem: Host-associated > Arthropoda: Insects > Digestive system > Gut ... | reverse complement strand
TGAGAAGCTACATTATTCTCAAGGCATTTTGCCACAAACCAGTTTCTTCTTTCTGGATTGCAGTAGTAAATAATCAGCTCATATTGGAATGTACCTGATAAGATACATTCTCATTTTCCTTCATCTGAGCTTCTACACCCTTATAATAAATCAAAAAGCCTTATACTGCAAAAAGTTTTCGCTAGAGGACCGGCTATGGACCGTAGAGCAGTTCTACAACCTCATAGCCGGTGTAATGCTAGCTGGGAGAGGATTTGAACCTCTGACCTTTGGGTTATGAGCGCGGACAAGTATGTTTCGCCAGCTTCAATACCGGTGGCATTACAAAGCCACCTCCATTGTGGTTACATACGTCTGCGGAAATATAGGTAGTGATTCATCTTCATAATACAGAGAAAGAGCCTCACGCAGGTTTTCTGTTGCTTCATCCATTGTTTTCCCCTGCGAAGCTACGTTGTTTTCGAGGCACTTTGCAATAAACCAGTCATCCTCTTTCTGAATCGCAACTGCAAAAGACTTGCTCATGAATTAGCCTCTTTCGCATTAGTACTCCAACAACCCCATTATAAATCAAAGGGTTTGATATTGCAAAAGTTTTCGCGAAAAAGACCGGCTATGAAACGTAGAGCAGTTCTACAACCTCATAGCCGATATTTGGTTGCGGGGAGAGGATTTGAACCTCTGACCTTTGGGTTATGAGCCCAACGAGCTACCGGACTGCTCCACCCCGCGATATCGATTGTCTCGGCATCCTCGACGCCGGACGTTCATACTACCACAGCGCGGAACATTCGTCAATACTTTCTGTGCGACATTCCAATAAAAATTATCCAGATATCAGCCTTTAGGCGTGACGCTGTCCTTCAGCAGCACATCGTGCGCGCCGCCCTCTACTATCGAGGTGGCGGAAACAAGGGTGAGCCTCGCCTTTTCCTGGAGTTCCTTTATCGACAGCGAGCCGCAATTGCACATAGTCGAGCGTATCTTGCCCAGAGTTATGCTGACGTTATCTTTAAGGCTGCCTGCATAGGGAACATATGAGTCGACGCCTTCTTCAAACGACAGTTTCAGCGAGCCGCCGGAATCGTATCGCTGCCAGTTGCGAGCCCTTGCGGAGCCTTCGCCCCAATACTCCTTCATATAACTGCCGCCGATACTGACACGGCTTGTCGGGCTCTCGTCGAACCGCGCGAAATAGCGCCCCAGCATCAGAAAGTCCGCGCCCATTGCGAGCGCTATCGTGAAGTGATAGTCATGGACGATTCCGCCGTCGGAGCATATCGGTATATAAATGCCGGTACGCTCGAAATACTCATTTCTTGCCTTACACACGTCAATGACGGCTGTGGCCTGCCCTCTGCCGATGCCTTTCTGCTCGCGGGTGATGCAGATCGAGCCGCCGCCTATCCCGACTTTGACAAAATCCGCCCCGCTGTCCGCCAGAAAACGAAATCCATCGCCGTCCACGACGTTTCCGGCGCCTATTTTCACGGTATCCCCGTAGTTTTCGCGCACCCACGCGAGAGTATGTTTCTGCCAGTCCGAAAACCCTTCCGACGAGTCGATGCAAAAGACATCCGCTCCGGCTTCCACAAGCTCCGGGATACGTTCCTTGTAATCACGAGTGTTGACGCCCGCGCCTACGACATATTTCTTCTCCTTGTCGAGCAGCTCGAGCGGATTTTCCTTGTGCGAATCGTAGTCTTTTCTGAAAACCATGTGTATCAGCCTGCCGCGGTCGTCTACGATCGGCAGGCAGTTGAGTTTATTATCCCATATTATGTCGTTTGCTTCTTTTAGCGAAGTGGCGGATGGGGCGGTCACTAGCTTTTCGATAGGCGTCATGAGGTCGCGGACCAGTTCGGAGCCGTTCATCCGGCTGACGCGGTAGTCCCGGCTTGTGATAAGCCCTACGAGCTTGCCGTTGCAAGTTCCGTCGGAGGTCACCGCAACGGTCGAGTGGCCGGTCCTATCTTTCAGCGCGAGGATGTCAAACAGCGTCGAATCCGGACTGAGGTTCGAATCACTCACAACAAACCCCGCCTTGTACGACTTCACTTTGCTCACCATTGCGGCCTGGTTTTCAATCGCCTGCGAGCAGTAGATAAAAGACGCCCCGCCCTCTTTAGCGAGCGCGACGGCCATGTTGTCGTCGGACACTGATTGCATGATGGCGGAGGTAAGCGGGATGTTGATATGCAGTTGTGGTTCTTCACCGCGCCTGAATTTTACAAGCGGCGTTCTGAGGCTTACATTCTCCGGTACGCAGTCCTCACCGGAGAATCCGGGCACGAGCAGGTACTCACTGAATGTGCGCGACGGCTCGTCGAAGAAAAAAGCCATATGCGGGTCACTCCTTTCTTTTTCGTGTCACTGCTAATTTTTTATATATTCCGGTATTATAGAGCCGTGGACGGTGTCGTGTCAAGGCTTATTTTCTGTGCAAGTTTAACGCGCGAATTTTCTCATTTAAAGGCCGCAAATCAGCACAGTTTTAAAAAATATTTCAATTTTATTCATTATATAGACATATTATGACATTATTATTTAGTCCATGAACAGATTTAGGAGGCATGTAACAATGCATTACGACCTCGACGACGAACAGGAAGGCAGCCCGGGATACGGATACCATTCGCCCGGCGCGGCTGATGTTCCGCAGGATACGCATATCCTGCCGGAACCTGAAGGCTATGATGTGAGCATCGACGCTCCCGACGGGCAAAGCGAAGCCAGGGTTATTCACACGGTCCCGGACTACTCCGCAGTCCGGCAGTCGCCTCCCCCGCCGCCTCCGCATTATCACGCCATGGGAAATGTTCCGCCCCATGAGTACGCGCAGGGGCAGTTCTACAGCGTTCCGGGCGGCGCCCCCGGCCAACCGCAAGGCGGTCCGGACTGGAACTTCCGGCGGCGCGGCGAAGTACGAGTAAACGAGTGGCGTGAGCCGTCATACAGCGCGCCCAGCGATGCGACGTCGGGTATGTACACGCCGGGCATATGCGCAAACAATCCCTATGCCCGCAAACGCTCGCCGGAAGCCGAGCAGGAACGGGAGCCAAGGGTCCGCAGCGGACGGGCCGGCAGGTTCGTACGGGCTGTCTGCCTCATCCTGATATGCGTTCTGCTCAGCGGAGCCGCAGCCTACGGCGTTATTGAGTACCGGTTCAGTAGGGGTGATTTTGATTTCGACCCGGTGAATCAGGTCGTGATCGGCGGTTCAAATGCTAACAATCCGCAAGGCGGGGTCTCCACTTCTATTTCAAATACCGGAGCGGGGATATCGGCGCAGGATATCTATGACATGGCGCTTACTCAGGTCGTAGGCATAAAGACCGAGTTTCCCGGTATGGGCGCTTTTGGCGGCACGAGCGGAAGCTCTATCATAGGTTCGGGGTTCATCATCTCTACGGACGGTTATATTCTCACAAATTACCATGTTATCGAGTCGGCTCAGGTCAACACTCTGCTTATCGAAGTCGTGATGAGCGACGGTATAGAGTACGAAGCGAGCATTATCGGCTATGACATAAGTAACGACGTAGCGCTGCTTAAGATCGATGCTACGGGCTTAAACCCCGCAATAATCGCCAACAGCGACAACATCCGCGTAGGGCAGACTGTATATGCTGTCGGCAATCCGTTCGGCGATCTTGTATACACCATGACTGACGGGATCGTGTCGGCGCTAGACAGGATCGTTACGGTAGAGCGAAAAACCATCAGCACTTTCCAGTTCAGCGCGGCGGTCAACTCCGGTAATTCAGGCGGCCCGATCTACGACTCAAACGGCGAAGTCATCGGCATCGTCACCGCGAAGCTGATGCGAGGCTCAGTTGAGGGCATTGGTTTCGCGATACCGATAAATGACGCCATCGAGGTAGCTTCGGGGCTGATCGAGCACGGCTACATAGCCGGCAGGCCTTTTCTCGGTATCAGCGCGGAGACTGTCAACAGCGGCCATGCAGAATACTTTGACTGGGTCGTAGGGGTCTATGTCAAAGGCGTAAATTCTGATTCCGCCGCGGAGAAGGCAGGGCTTGTAATCGGCGACATCATTACGGCGCTCGACAATACCGATATCGATTCCGTGGAGTCGCTGAGGTTCGCGCTGCGCAGATATAGGGCCGGAGATACGGCGATGCTTACGATCTGGCGGGCAAAAGAGAGCCTGGAGCTGACCATAACATTTGACGAGGACTTCTCCGCCGGCAGGCCGCAGCGCTCACAGTCTGAGCAGGAACAGCCGGGTCGGGCTACGCCGGCGCCATAGGCAGGCGGCGCAAAGGCAGCAGTCTGGCGCAATGCGCATCCCCGCGCAATGCGGATCCCCGCGCAATGCGCAACCCAACGCAATACGCAACCCCGCGCGGCAGTGGCAGATCGCCTCTGCCGCGCTTTTTCTGCGCCGCAAGCAAGCAATAAGAAGCGTACAAGCGCTCTGACCGCGGATATCGGGCAGTCGCGGCCGATGTTCAACACATTAATGCGCTGGCGCGTTAATAACTGAAACTCTACGTGTTACTATGCAAAAAACCGCATTTTCAAACACTATATTCAACAGTTTGTTTAAAATAACTTGTTGAAAATAGCTTTACGTGTGTTATAATGTGTTGAGTCGCAGGCAAGACTCTTGCGTTAACAAAGCGTAAAGTCCAGGTGTTCAGGAGCGTTCCAATGGGGAAAGTTGTAGCTGTCGCGAATCAGAAAGGCGGCGTTGGAAAGACGACGACTTGCGTCAATCTATGCGCCGCACTGGCGGAAATGGGGGTTTCCGTCCTTTTATGCGACATGGACCCGCAAAGCAACTCAACGTCCGGAATGGGCGTCGATAAAAACCAAGAGACGCCGAACATGTATAATGTACTCATCGACGGCATTGACGCCTCGAGGGTGATCGCAAAGACTCCCTACGGGGACGTCCTGCCTTCGAACAAGATATTATCCGGCGCGGGTATAGAGCTTGTCATGATGCCGGGCCGCGAGTTTGTGCTGAAAAATGTGCTGGTTGGCGTCCGGGGCAAATACGATTACATCCTTATCGACTGCCCGCCGTCGCTTGAGATGCTTACGCTCAACTCGCTCTGCGCGGCCGATACCGTCCTGATACCACTGCAATGCGAATACTTCGCGCTCGAGGGGCTGACCGACTTGATGTCGACGATCCGCATGATAAAGAAGGCGCTGAACCCCAGGCTGGAGATCGAGGGCGTCCTGCTCACAATGTATGATTCCCGAACGACGTTTTCATTTCAGGTCGCCGCCGAAATCAAAAAGTATTTTAAGCAAAAGACCTACAATGTAGCAATTCCAAGAAATATCAGGCTCGCCGAAGCCCCTAGCCACGGAAAACCGGTTATGCATTACGACAGGTCCTCCCGCGGCTCACAGGCATACCTCGAACTGGGGAAAGAGTTTCTGCGGCGCAACCCGTAGTGCTCGATTATCAATAGACAAGGTTGAAACGACATGAAACAAAAGGGACTGGGAACCGGGCTAGGCGCGCTGTTTGGCGACGCGGCTAACGATTCGAAGCCTGTCGACTCGGCGCAAAACGATTTTGAATACCTGCCTCTCCAGAAAATCGAGCCTGGTGAAGAGCAACCCAGAACAGTCTTTGAACAGAAGAAAATCGACGAGCTGACCGATTCGATCCGTGAGCACGGCGTACTGTCGCCGCTGATGGTTCGGAGCGTAGGAGACGGTTTTTTCAGAATAATCGCCGGGGAGCGCAGATGGCGGGCGGCGCGCGCGGCCGGGCTCGGCGAGGTGCCCGTACGGATCGTGATCGCAGATGATAAAAGGGCTCTCGAACTTGCAATGGTCGAAAACCTGCAGCGCGAGGACCTGAGCCCCATTGAGGAAGCGCGCGGCTACAGGGCGCTCATGGAAGAGTTCGGTATGACGCAGGAAGAGGTCGCCCAAAGGGTGAGCAGATCGCGCCCTGCGGTTGCAAACTCCCTCAGGCTGCTATCGCTGCCTGCGGAGCTCATGGAGCTTGTCCTTCGCGGCGAACTTTCCGCAGGAAGCGCCAGAGCGCTTCTGGCGCTGAAAAGCGAAGATATGATGCGAGCAGCCGGAAGGACGGCGGTCGACAATGATATGAGCGTCCGTGAAGTCGAGGCGCTGGTCAGAAAACTGGAAAGGGACACATCGAAGAGCCCGAAACAAAGCATCGAGGAAGTCGACTATCTGCGCGAAGCCCAAGATCGGCTTATGCAGGCGCTTGGACGGCGCGTGACTATAAGGCAGGGCAGGGGCAAGGGCAGAGTTGAGATAGAATTTTACGATCAGGACGATTTTAATGTCCTTTTTGACGAGTTATTATCCAAAACATCCAGCTCAAATGATTCTTAGAAAAAGACCGGGTGACTGATTATGATCGACATCAAGCTTATTCGCGAAACTCCGGATATGGTCAAGAAAAGCCTTCTGAAGAAAGGCGCGGACTGCGCTGCGGAAATAGATCGCATCATCGAGCTGGACGCCCTGCGCCGCACTATCATCGCCGGAAGCGAGACGGACAAGGCGGAGCAAAACAAAGCGTCAAAGCAGATCCCGCAGATAAAAAAAGACGGCGGCGACGCTTCGATGATCATTTCGCGCATGAACGCGCTGAAAGACAGGATTCGCGAGGCCGAAACAAAGCTGCGCGAAGCCGAAGAGGAGCTCGGCACACTTATGTTCGGCCTGCCGAACCCCCCTGAGGACGATCTCCCGGGCGGAGGGAAGGAGAACAATGAGGCTCTGCGGTACTACGGCGACCCTCATTCGTTTGATTTTGAGCCGAAGAACCATATGGACCTGTGTACAGACCTTGGGCTTATCGATTACACGCGCGGCGTGAAGCTCGCGGGCAGCGGGTTTTGGATCTACCGGGGGCTTGGCTCAAGGCTCGAGTGGGCTCTGCTGAATTATTTCATCGACGCGCATATCGCCGACGGATATGAAATGCTTTTTGTCCCGTATATACTGGAATACCAGTGCGGGCTTACAGCCGGGCAGTTCCCGAAGTTTTCTGACGAGGTTTACAGGATCGAAAACCCGACCGACGACAGGATCCATTATCTACTTCCCACGGCGGAAGCAGCGCTGGTATCGCTGCATCGCGACGAAATCCTGCCCGAAGCTGAGCTTCCTAAGAAATATATCTCGTTTACCCCGTGCTTCAGGCGCGAAGCGGGCACTTATGGCTCGGAAGAGCGCGGCATGGTGCGCGGGCATCAGTTCAATAAGGTCGAAATGGTCCAGTACACGACGCCGGAGGGCTCTCCTGCCGCATTTGACGAACTTGTCGGCAAAGCCGAGGCGCTGGTAGCGGGGCTGGGCTTCCATTTCCGTACTGTGAGGCTCGCCGCCGGCGACTGTTCTGCCGCAATGGCGCGCACGTACGATATTGAGATACAAATACCGTCGATGGGCGGCTACAAGGAGGTCTCATCTGTCTCCAACGCCCGCTGCTATCAGGCCCGGCGGGGCGCGATGCGGTTCCGGCGCGCTGAAACGGGAAAAATCGAGTTCATGCACACATTAAACGGCTCCGGCCTTGCCACAAGCCGGATCATCCCCGCACTCGTCGAGCAGAACCAGCAAAAAGACGGCAGCGTGGTCATTCCGGAGGTTCTGCGCAAGTACCTTGGCGGAATGGAAATCATAACTGCCGAATAGGCCCAGCGTCGGAAAACCAATAGAGAGGACATAGCAATGCAAAAATTCCTTCACGAGTTCAAAACGTTCGCAATCAAAGGCAGCATGGTCGACATGGCGGTCGGTATAATAGTCGGCGGCGCGTTTACAGCATTAGTCGCATCGATAGTAACCAACCTCGCGACGCCGCTTATCGGCATTTTAATAGGCATCGACCTGCAGGCATGGCAGATCACGCTGCCTCGTCCATACGGCAACGCCGAACCCACTGTTCTGGCGGTCGGGCTGTTTCTGAACAACTTTATAAGCTTTATCATCGTCGCATTTACTGTATTCCTTTTCGTCAAAGCGCTCAACAAGTTCAGAAGGAAGCAGGAAGCCGCACCGGAACCGGAACCAACAAAGCAGGAACTGCTGCTGGCCGAGATACGCGATGCGCTAAAAGAGCAAAAGCCTGAAAACAGCGAGGATTAATACACCACACACCTGCGTCAAAGCCCGCCAAAGCTGGATGTGAACGTATACAGCTTGCCTACATCAAGGCCCGCCGGAGCAGGATGAGAACGTATACAATATCAAGAAGATTCGAAGTAGTACGTTGAGAGTGAACGATGACGAAAAAAAGAGTGGCCGCAACCGTATTGCGCGGCGCCGAAGCGCTGGGTCTTGCGTTGCCTGTGTCCGCCGCGGATGCGTTTGAAACATATTACTCGCTCCTGGAAAAAGAGGGCAGAAAAAATAATCTCACCGCGATAAGAGGCGAGGCGGACGTCGCAAACCTCCACTTTCTCGATTCCATCGCATTACTAAAAGCCGCGCGTTTTGCGGGCGCGCGCGTAATAGACGTCGGCAGCGGGGCAGGCTTCCCGGGCGTGCCGATCAAGATTTCCGAACCTTCCGCCGAGCTGACCTTATTGGATTCGGCCGCAAAGCGCGTCGCATTTCTGTTAAAGCTCTGCGGCGAGCTGGGGCTGGAAGCGGCTTGCATCCAGGCAAGATCCGAGGTCGCGGCGCACTATCCTGATATGCGGGAGCGTTTCGACGTCGCAGTATCACGCGCTGTCGCGCGCCTGAATGTACTTTGCGAACTGTGTCTGCCGTTTGTGCGGGTCGGAGGCGTTTTTATATCGATGAAGGGCGCCGATCCGGCCGATGAGCTCGCAGAGGCATCCGGAGCGATGGAGGTTTTGGGAGCGCAGTTTCAGGAGTTCTTCGAGTATACCATTCCGGGCACGGACGTCACCCACTGCGCGATCCTACTCAAAAAAACGACAGAAACGCCCGGAAAGTACCCTAGACGTTTTGCCAGGATCCAAAACAGCCCTCTATGACGCACCTACATATTGTGGTAAAATGTTTCACGTGAAACATTATGTCTGTTTCACAGCATTCAACGCGCGATTCCCCGGTTAAACTGCATAGGGGTCAGGGAGTAGAGCCCCGTACGGTTTTATGCATACCGGGGCAGTGGTATGTAAAAAAAGGAGCGGTAACAAATGCTATCTCTCACGAAAGCGCTTCAAGGCGAACCCGAAATCAGGAGGGTACTCGCCGGAATTGACGCTGGTTCATGCCCGGCAGTCATTTCCGGACTGTCGGAGATTCATCGCGCCCATACCGCCGCGGTGATAAGGGCCGCCACTATGCGCCCCGTCGCGGTTATTTGCGCGGCTGAGGACGAAGCCGCCCGGCTCGCGCAGGACATCGCGTCGCTTACGATGGAACATGCGATCATCCTCAACGTCAGGGAGTTTACGTTCCATAGCGCAGAAGTCGTTTCCCGTCAAATCGAGCAGCGAAGGATCTCCGCGCTGAGCGCTCTTAACGAGAATAAAGCGCCGATCGTAGTAATGTCAATAAGCGGCGCCCTCCAGAGGACGCTGCCTCCCGCCCATTTGATGTCTTCTTCCATGACGCTTAAAAAGGGCGGCGCTTACGACCTTGGTGAGATCGCCGAAAAGCTTGTTTTGTGCGGCTACAGCCGCAGCGACCAGGTCGAAGGCCCTGGCCAGTTCGCAATGCGCGGCGGCATTTTGGACTTTTTTACGCCGGTTTACGACGAGCCCGTCAGGTGCGAGTTCTTCGGCGACGAAATAGATTCGATGTCGCATTTCGATATCTCCTCGCAGCGAAGGACCGAGGAAATCATCGACGCGCGCATAGCGCCCGTCGCGGAAACGCTTCCGTCGCTTTACCATGGCTCGTTCGGCGAAGGCGCGGAAGGTCTTGCAAACGAACTTGACGATCACTCGGCGCGCCTGGAAAAACGCCGCAACACCAACCCCGCGCTGCTTCTAAATCTTGCCTCCGACGCCGACAGGCTACGCAACTCCAGGAGTTTTCCCGCCGCGGACAGGTATGTCGAGCTAATCACGCCCATGGCAACGGCTCTTGATTACCTGCGCGAAGACACGGTAGTGTTGATATGCGACCCGTTGCGTGTAAAGGAGCGCGCGGACGGTTATTTAAAGCTTCTGGCGGAGGAATGCGTCACACTTCTCGAGTCCGGGATACTTGAAACGGGCCTTGTCCGGTTCTCTGAAGACTGGGAAGGGTTCTTATATCGCATAAAGAACTACCCCGTTATAATGGCTGACAGCTTCGCCGGCTCCTCTTACCCGCTTCGTCCCAAGTCCACGCAAAGCATCAGCACAAAAAGACTTCCCTCCTACGGCGGAAGCCTTGAGACCGCCGCCTCCGACGTCGCTCACTATATGAAGTCCGGTTTCCGGACAGTCATCCTCAGCCATGACCAGCGCCGCGCGGTCCGTCTGCGGGAGTATCTTGAGGAGCGGGGGATCTCCGCCACACTCGACCACGCCATGCAATCACTTCCCGACTTCGGGTACTGTACGATATCTGTCGGCGAACTTTCCGCAGGCATGGAATACCCCGGCATCAAGCTGGCTGTCATAACCGAAGGGCAAATGGTTCTGCAGGCGGCTCCGCGCCGTTTCAGAAAGTCCAAGGACAGATCGAACAGGGAGCGGCTCCAGAGCTTTTCCGACCTGTCGCCCGGCGACCTTGTCGTCCACGACCAGCACGGGATCGGCCGCTTTGTCGGGTTTTTCAAACTTCCGGTCGACGGCGTTGAGAAGGACTATGTAAAAATCTCATATGCCGGCACCGACAACCTCTACGTTCCTGCAACGCAGCTTGATATGGTCGCGAAATACATCGGAGGCGGAATGGACTCCGTTGACGACGACGAGGAAGGTAAGGGGAGGATAAAACTTTCCAAACTCGGCGGCACAGACTGGTCAAAAGCGAAATCCAAGGCGAAAAAGGCCGCCAAGGAGATGGCGCGCGAGCTTATAAAGCTTTATGCGGCCCGCCAGCGCGTCGCGGGCAACGCTTTTCCGGAAGATACCGTCTGGCAGTTTGAGTTTGAGGACAAGTTCGGCTATCAGGAGACCGACGACCAGTTAAAATGCGTCCATGAGATAAAGTCCGACATGGAAAAGCCGATCCCAATGGACCGCCTACTCTGCGGCGACGTCGGTTACGGCAAAACCGAGGTCGCGCTCAGGGCCGTCATGAAGTGCGTTCTCGGAGGGTGCCAGGCGGCGGTTCTGGTGCCAACCACAGTTCTTGCCCAGCAGCATTATGTGACTTCAATACGCAGATTCGCCGGATACCCGGTAAATATCGAGGTTCTGAGCCGTTTTCGAAGCTCCGCGCAGATAAAAAGGGCTCTGCGGGACATGGAAACCGGCGCCGTCGACTTCGTCATCGGGACCCACAGGCTTCTTCAGAAGGATGTGCAGTTTAAAAAACTCGGCCTGCTTGTCGTCGATGAGGAACAGCGCTTCGGCGTCTCACATAAAGAGCGGCTCAAGGAATTATCCAAGCAGGTCGACGTCCTGACATTATCAGCGACGCCGATACCAAGGACGCTGAACATGGCGCTGTCCGGGATCCGCGACATGTCGACCATAGAGGAGCCTCCGCAAAGCCGCCGCCCGGTGCAGACATACGTTCTCGAACATGACTGGGGCATCCTCTGCGACGCGATACGCCGCGAAATCTCCCGCGGCGGCCAGGTGTATTATCTGCATAACCGGATCGAGACGATTGAGCGCGTAACTGCGCGCCTTTCCGAAATGCTGCCCGGCGTGAGCCTCGCGGTCGGCCACGGCCAGATGGATGAAGACAGCCTCAGCGACGTCATGGAACGCATGACGGCGGGAGAAGTGCAGGTCCTCGTCTGCACAACGATAATCGAATCCGGGATCGATATCCCGAACGTCAACACTTTGATCGTCGAGGACGCGGACAAGCTCGGTCTCGCGCAGCTGCACCAGATACGCGGGCGCGTCGGCCGCTCTCCGCGCCGCGCTTATGCCTATCTCACCTTCAGGCGCGGAAAAGCCCTGTCCGAGATCGCAGAAAAGCGGCTCAGCTCTATCCGCGAGTTCGCGGAGTTCAACTCCGGCTTCAAAATTGCCATGCGCGACCTTGAAATAAGGGGCGCGGGAAGCCTTCTGGGCGCAGAACAGTCCGGGCATATGATAAGCGTCGGTTACGACATGTATCTAAAGCTTCTCGAAGAAGCCGTTCTGGAAGAAAAAGGTGAAAAGCCGCAGAAAAGGGCCGATTGCCCCGCGGACCTCAACATTTCCGCCGGAATACCGGAAAAATATGTGCCTTCCGGCCAGCAGCGGATGGATATTTACAGGCGTATCGCGCTTATCCGCAACGAAGAAGACTGCAACGACATGCTGACCGAACTAATAGACCGTTACGGGGACCCCCCCGCGCAGGTGATAGCCCTGACGTCCATAGCGATGCTGCGAAGCGAGGCTTCGTTGGTCGGCGTTATGGAGATATCGCAAAGGGAAGGGTGGCTCAGGCTGAAGCTGACGGATTTTGTCATGGAGAGCGTCTCAATACTCTATTCGCTGCCTGAATACGCTGGAAGGATAAAAATACTCGCCGGGGCGACGCCCGCGATTGCGCTTAAAATAAAGGGCCCTGACGTCGTTGACGAAGCGGTCAGGTTCGTACGCGCCTACGCCCATTCCAGGGGAGAACCGATAATGACGCAATAACCGGCAGGGCGGCCATTGCGTCATTTCACATGCGCAGTCCTATTACATTGCATACGATCATTTAGGCGCAGGGCGCCAGAACGACGGGAATCCCGTCACTCTGGCGCCCTATTGTTTACTTTACTGGATTTTCTGTGGAAGAGCCGCTTGTTTTGATACACAGGTTCGCATGTTATATTGATCCCCAGCTGCCTGAACACGCCAATATCCACCTGGGACAGTATTACGCTTGAGTGCGCTTCCGAATTCTTGAGCTTTGTAAGCTGCTCGAGAACGAGCTCCGCCGTCGGGTTCGTGGCTGTGCTTATCGCCAGAGCGATGAGCACTTCGTCTGTGTGCAGCCGCGGGTTCTCATTGCCGAGATAACCTACTTTCAGCTTCTGTATCGGCTCTATCACAGCCGGCGAGATAAGCGGCATCTTGTCGTCAATGCCGGCTATGTGCTTTAGCGCGTTCAGCAGCGCGGCGGAAGATGCGCCCAGAAGCGGGGAGGTTTTTCCCGTGATGAAAGTGCCGTCGGGCAGTTCGATAGCGACACACGGGCCATTTGTCTTGTCGGCTTTTTTCAGCGCGTGCCTGACAGGCGGCCTGTCGTCCGGCGAGAGTCCGGAGTTGCTCATCAGCAGTTCCAGTTTTGATGCAGCCGTTTTTGGGACGGCGCCCCTTGCAAAGTCGAGCTGCGTGTAGAAAAACCTACGAATAATCTCCTGTTTCGAAGCTTCCGCACATATATCGTCGGCGATACAATACCCGGCCATATTGACGCCCATGTCGGTCGGCGAGCGGTACGGGCTTTCGCCCCATATCCGCGTGAACATCGCGTTAAGGATCGGGAAAACCGCTATGTCCCGGTTATAGTTGACCGCGGACTCGCCGTACGCCTCAAGATGGAACGGGTCTATCATGTTGACGTCGCTCAAATCCGCGGTCGCCGCTTCGTAAGCCAGGTTTATCATGTGCTTGAGCGGGCGGTTCCAGATGGGAAAAGTTTCAAACTTGGCGTAACCGGCTTTGACCCCCCGCTTGTACTCGTGGTAGAGCTGCGACAGGCACGCGGCCATTTTTCCGCTGCCCGGGCCAGGCGCCGTGATAACGACGAGCGGGCGCGTTGTCTCGATGAAGTCGTTGTTGCCGTAGCCTTTGTCGCTGAGTATCAGCTTTATGTTAGACGGATAGTCGGACCCGGGGATGTAGTGCATGACATATACAGTGATACCGCGGCTTTCGAGATATGACTTGAAGTTGTCGGCTGCGGGCTGCCCTAAGTACTGGCTGATAACGACGCTGCCAACGTAAAGGCCGCGTTTGCGAAACTCGTCAATGAGCCGCAGGACGTCGTCGTCGTATGAAATGCCCGAGTCGCCAATTTCCTTGCTTGAATCTATGTCGGATGCATTGATCGCTATGACGATCTCCGCCTTGTCCTTGAGCGTTTTCAGGAGCTGGACCTTGATGTCTGGCATGTAGCCGGGAAGCACGCGCGCGGCGTGAGTGTCGTCAAACAGTTTCCCGCCGAACTCGAGGTATAGCTTGTTTTCGAACATTGCAATCCGCTCCAGGATTTTTTGGGACTGCAGCCTAAGATATTTGTCGCTGTCAAACCCGACTGAATACACCGTACCACTCCTGTCCACAATATGGTGTATCAGAAGACACACCGGTCACGCCCCATATAGCGCCATTCTAAAGGAACGTCATGTTGTTGTCAAGCCGAATAACTCAGTCTGTGAAATATTTCGCGCGTTATTCCGATTTTATGGATTATTTTGCTCCGTTTTCTGAACCAGCATTCTTTTCTTGACACGACCAGAGGTTCTTGCTATACTGACACTTGCCCGCCGGGCATGTAAACACTCCGGGCCGGGCAACGCTCCGGAACGGGCGTTCGGTGCGCGCGCGAGTGGTGGAATTGGCAGACTCGCTAGATTCAGGTTCTAGTGTCCGTAACGGACGTGGGGGTTCAAGTCCCCCCTCGCGCACCAAATATCGGCGCCAATGCGCCTCAGTGAATGGTGAATACTGAATAGTTAGTATTGAATAATATAAAGGGCAAAGACCTAAACGCCGATATTTGTATTATTCACTATTCAGTGTTCATCATTCATTATTCACTGAAAGAACAGGTAAGCGGTGTGATTAATAATCCATTGTGATTACCGGATTTTCCAGCTAAGTTCTGTAAAACCTCGCGCACCAACTCATTGAAAGCAGAGGATTTGCATCCTCTGCTTCTTTGTTTTTGTACTACCTCTTGTTCGATGCCAGGCCGCTGTATGCCTATGTTTTCTCCAGATGCGCCCAGTCGGGACTCTTGCTCATTTCTACCCAATACTCATACTCAAACCCAAGTCCCGGCACATTTTTTTCCTTAAACACCGACAAATGCGAGTTTGTCGCTTCCTGAACCGCCAAATAATACCATGCGGTCGTATCCGCGTTATCCACCCATGTGACCATCTCGCCGTTCAGTAGATCGTCCGGCGTTTCCGGCACGCGCTCAAGCATCCTATTCACAAGCATCATGAGTTCCGCTCTTGTTACAAGTTGGTTAGGCCGGAATGAGCCGTCTCCGTATCCCTCCACCCATCCTAAAGAAGCTGCGAAAACAATATCTTCCACCGCCCAGTGCTTTGATATATCGTTGAAGGTTTTGTCGTTGTCGCCTTCCACACCCATAATTTTCGCAAACCGCGCCGCGATCGCGGTAAGTTCCGCTCTCGTAATAGCGCCGTTTGGTCTGAATGTTCCATCGTTGTATCCAATAATTATATTCATGCTGCTCATCACTGAGACGGCGTTATTATACCAGTTGCCCACACTTACATCTGTGAACGCGTTCGCCTGTGACCAATATCTCTCGCGAACTTCGTTCTCCAGTAATCTAAAGAACACGGTCACTACCTCTGCGCGAGTGACATTATTGGCCGGTCGCACGTCGCCTTCCGGATATCCAATAATATATGCGACGTGGTCTTTTATGAATATACGCGGAGGTTCTTCATCCTTGATTATTACGGGTCTTATTCTGTCGACGACAATTAGCGTCCATTGCGCATATAGATCTACATTGCCGCTTATTGTTATCTGCGCACCCGCCTCGTACGCTGTGCCTTCGCCGTTTGCATCAGTGTTCCAACCGTTGAAGCTGTAACCGCTGCGCAAAAAGTTTATGTCCTCTATCGTGTCTATCGTGTATTGCTGGTCATACTTTACGTCGACTACTACATCGGCTACTATGTCCGCACTGGTCCCGTCGTTTGCTTTATATGTCACAGTGTGATCATTCAGTGAGTATTGCGCCGTGACCGTCAAGTTGCCGGTGATGCTCGAATATGCTACATCCCAGCCGGTAAATGTGTACCCGGTTCTCGTGGGGGCGGCTGGCGCTATCGCCGACCCCAGATAGGGGACGGATTGTTTGTTGATGACCGTGACGTCCCAGTCCACGAATGTCACCTCGTAGTTGTTGATCGCGTAAAGCGCCGTTA
>Ga0123353_10005907_pt1 | contig 16189 bp, 1 predicted proteins | sample TergutLab28metaG_3_FD_92763 | JGI IMG/M metagenome (GOLD analysis project Ga0123353, IMG submission 92763) | Labiotermes labralis P3 segment gut microbial communities from Petit-Saut dam, French Guiana - Lab288 P3 | ecosystem: Host-associated > Arthropoda: Insects > Digestive system > Gut ... | reverse complement strand
TTACACCGTTACACAGTGACCATTAATCCACAGTTATCCTGCCACCAATAGCTCCGAAGTTCCACGTATTTCACAAGTCACTTGTACGTAATGCCATGAGTTCACATGGAACCAATTCCAGAGTTGTAAGAATTGGCATAGGAATCAACACTACTTGATTTCATCGCAAGCACATATCCAGCATATCACAGTAATGTCATCTGAGATGTGGACGAAAATACCCTTGACCTGTCTTTATCAAAGAACGAAACTCTTGGCCCATACATTTATGAAAAATTCTAGACAATTGAACTGAATTCTTTAACAGTTTTTTGAAACATATATGCAGTGGAATTCTGGGCTGTATATACAACACTAGAACTTTATTTGGGTTTTAATAAGCTAAAACAAAATTATGAATGAAAACTAATAACAGCCATGGCTGAATTTACACATTTGATTAAGATGCAGTTAATTAAGAAGAGCTCTGAATGAACAAGTATAATAAAATTCCCTTTCAGTGTAACATGATTTATAAAATTAGCTTTGATACATTCATTAACAAACTCAATATATCAAATGCCAATTTTTAAGTAAAAAGTATGGCATGTATTTTCTTTACTTAGTTGAAATGGAGTTCTGAAAGAAGACCTCCTTTGTGAACATTTTAATAACAAAGACATTGTTACTGCAATTATAACAGAATTTCAGGCTGTCACAAGTGACATACTGAGACATTTATCAGTACATTATCTGACCTGGAATGAAACCTTGTATTTTTTTTTTTGGTGTATGTATTATTTAAAACAATAGTCTTTAATCTTATTTCAGTTTCAAGTTATTATTTCCTTGTTCTGGTGTGTATCTGAATGTGCTTAACAGACAGGGTCTAAAATGATAGAAAAATTTCCATAATTTTTGTAATTTCAAAGCACTTTTTTGTCATCATTCATTACTACAAACAGAAATAGGCATCTTCATAAAATAGTCCATTTGCAAGAGGAACATCTTATGTGGTAAGCCAAAGTACACTCTAAAAGGTGTGGGAGAAATTTTAGATTCATTACTGGTGTATGTACATGCATTCCAACTTTTTGTCATATTATTCTTGAAGAATCAGAGATGTATAAACGTTGTGTTTCATATTGATTATGTCAGAGTGAATGTAAAACAGTTGAGGCGCAGTGGTTGAAGAAGTGTAGGCTGTTAGTAGAGGTTGTAACTGTTGGCTTTTGAGCTTGATTGCAGAATTATATTATATACATTTTTGTAATTACTTTCTTCATGAGAATTCAACAGCAAGAAGTTTATCACAATGAAGATGTGAAATAATTATAATGTAACCAGTGATCTTTACAATAAAGTGATACTCAAATCAAGGATGTTTTTAGATTTCTAGAGTCATAATACTGAGACAGTATATGTTTCAGATAAAAGATGTCCACCTTATGGGTTTTCCCACCTGATAAATTGTTGTACACTGTTACCCAGCTGGGCAGGTGCCAGAAAATTCAACAGAAATGTATTTGGAGGCACAAGATGGAAACACAACCAAAAAAAAGAAACCTATTTTATACATACTGCTCGTTCCATCCATTACACCTGAGGGTTCTGGCCCACAATCATTTACATAACATGAATTTTACATGTGTCTGAATTTGACTCATTAGTGACCAGATGTATTATTTTCTTTATTTATATAGTGCCTGTTCATGTTTACTGTTAATCCTGTACCTTTCTATTAAGACACTAAGCAAAGAATTATTGTGTTAACATCCTCAAAAAACTGTGGACACATAAGTAAATCTATGATAATGTAAATAAGTTTATGGAGGAATATATTCAAGGTTGAGTTTACCTAATTTAGGGCTTATATAAGCCAGTGGGTGCCTGTACTTCTCTGCCACTTTCACCTCACTGCATTTGTTCCGATAATTAAAAATTTGTTGTGGGTCTCAACAATTTTATTACTATTATTATTATTTTGAAAAATTGCTTTAATCTGAACATTATGTAACTTGATATTTTGTATGGATGGGTGCGTCTGTATAGGTGAAGTAGCCATGACTGAATTTAAAGGGTTGAATTTGTTGGCCTGCATGTACTGTGATAGCACTACCCCTAATCATATATATATATATATATATAGGTATTGAACGTTAATGACCAAGTAACAGAGCTGGCAATATTTGCTGCAGATATCAGAGTATGTAGAGTATGTACTTAACTTCTTATTAATCTTGAATCACAATTTAGGCCCTGTTTGATCCACTATGTGTATCACTAAAAGACTCATCCTAAATGCATCTTATTTACTTATATCTTTGAAATACTGCTGTCATTTCAGATTTTTCCCATGTTAGGATAAAGATGGTGGAAAATGAGAATGTGTTCAAAACTCGAGTCTGTAAGCAGAGCAGCTGGTCTCGTGGTCCTGCAAGTTTATGGTGCAACGGCTAGCCGATGGCGACAAGTCAATCTTGTACTTGGCGAGTGTGTCTTCATTCTCTGCAACCCAGTAGCCTAGGGTATCTGTGTCATATGTAGGAATGATAGTTACCTCTGCAACAACAACAGAACTATATTACAAACTGTTTGTATGTAAGGAAACAAATTCATCTCTCAGACAACTATCCATAAGGAGGAAGAGTGGTGACTATAGTAGTTATAACGGAATGCTTCACCAAATGCTCCCTGGAGTTTAATAAAGTCCGTACCAACACTCCCTGACTTATGCAACATTTATATCTGGGACAGTATGACACAAGTTGAATTTTGCACAAGTTGGATTTGAGTATATATTTGTACAAGGGTGTCCAGTTTAAATCCACAGTCATGAACTGCTACCTAATTGGTTCCAGCATGGCCATCTGCCACCTGTGCCATCACCCAGTAGTAAATTTTTGCCATCTTTGTCCCACTACACTTTCATTCCTTCAGTGAAAAGTATGACATGATTTCCAAATATATTATTTTGTTTTTTGAAAAATTTTATTAAAAACTGCACAACTCTCAAATTGCATAACTTGAAACTTTTTAAGTCCTGGAGTGTCTCTGGTATGAATATGAGCAGTACTTCAGTACTTCAAATAGAACTGTAATTTCATGTCTTGCTTGGACAAATGTGTAGCTGTGAAATAGCAAAAATACATTCATATATTGAAAAAAAAAAAATTAAAAATTGAGATTGTAGTGGTTTGGAACGTGATGTCATGTAGTTTGTTATACTGGTAACAGTATTTTTAAGAAACCTACATACCATGACATGCCAGAAAACCTAAGTATTAACTGCTGTGTAAATACGAAATTTTGTAATAATGAAAGTATGCTTATAAATAATAAAAAGTGAATAATAAAATACTCTATTAATATTGAGCTAAGCAATACATAATTATTTTTATGTGACAAACATTCAGCCATCACTGAGCATATCTTTCATGAGTTTTGAAGGTTAAGCAGACATTAATATGAACCACACATGCATGGGCAAACGCTTGCAAGCCTACACCCCCCACCCCCCAAGACACACACTACACCTACAGTCCGTATTTTATTTGACAAATATAATTTGTCACTTCTTGTTGGTTCATTGTATTAATGTAGTCCACTCAGCCAACTGTCTATACATGCAGCAAATAGTGGCAGAAGTAAAAAATTATATTTTTCACATAAAATAAAACCTTGTGTGTGTGTGTGTGTGTGTGTGTAGATGTATGTGCATGCACATGAGAATGTGCATGAGTATGTGAATGTGTGTGTGCTCTTAGCGTGACTGGTATGGCTTCAGAAATTTGTTTCTACAATACAGAAATCATTACTTGTAGCAGAAAAAGAGAATTAACATGAAATTCATAATAGTTCTCAGTAAAAACATACTTATCGCCTCATGTGGACTTTGTATTATTAAGCCTAGATGCTTAGACTTTCAATTTTTAAAGCCTGTTACTGTCATTTTATTATTGGTTATTATATGTAACAGGTAGTTTAATATTAAAAGCCCTGCACTTTTGCTGGCAGTGTATTTATGTGTTTTGTATGATTTGCAATAATGCACAGCTAGTACTGTTCTTAACAGCATTATTAACCCTTTAAACGCCAAGTTAAATCCTATCTGCCATTTACTGGCATTATTAGGAGCTCACCATATTTTCCACATTAGCAGGATAAGGGTTAAGTTGTTCTTTGTAATGGAGATGCAGTGTGTTTGCTTTCAGGCAGGAAATATAGTTTCAAAGTATATTATTCAGATTAATTTAATGCTTCAGAGGGCTAAGTTATAACATCCCCAATCCTCACAGTCATATACTTTCAATTTGGAATATATCTGGCATGGCCTAACTTTTGAGGCAAGTTTTGGTTAAATGTCAGGCATGTCTGTGTGGGATTTGTGGTGGATAAAGTGGCACTGTGATACGTTTTTATCTGTGTATGTTGGTTTTTTCCTATCATTATCATTCCTCATTCATCTCTAACCAATACTAGAAAATCTGAACAATTACTAAGTAACACACTTAAAATACACAGGTACAATATTTTTATTCAGAATCATATCAGAAACTTCAGGGCTGCCCATATGCGTAAGTTTATTGTTTTTCCAACTTGCAAAGTATCACAAATCCAAACCAATTGATTCATATTGTGCACAAAGAGCCATTATGCTGTGCCTACACATAGCAAGGGGGCATCACAGGTTGTGGTTACTAGTTTGTAGGATATTCTGCTGCAGTGTTATCATTTCAAGGGTAAATATCAAATGAATATTTTGTTGTCTTGTAAATAAAACCACCTTGGTGCACAATTTTTCTTAGTATGTTTATTTATTTTCTCTTCATGTTTCAGTCACCTATGTGCCCATCATCATGATAAACAACTGTAATTATGTTACACTTGGTACTTGTTATCCTGTATGGATGACTAGCTGGTAAGCATACAGAATAACAATTACCAAGTGTTGCATAAATACAGTTGTTTCTCCCGATGATGGGCACATAGTCACCTGAAACATGTACAGAAAAGAAATACACACACTAAGAAAAATTGTGCACCAAGTTGGCTTATTTAAAAGATTATACAGGTATGCATGGTCAACAAAACATAGAATATTTTGTGTTCCTTGATCATCGTTAAATAGGGTTCTTGTTTAGATGTTCATCAAATTTCTTCTGGGAGGGGATGAAGTGCCATAGTGTGTACTTGGTGCCATGTTAATTCAGCGATTTAGTAAATGTTTTTCAGAATTATATTAAATGGACAAAGGTGTGCAGTATAAGTCTAACATATGACTAATGAAAATGCATTAGGGGTGGTCATATTAACAGAGCTACTAAAAATATTTTTCTGTGATATAAAGATAATTTATGCTTTGTGGTTGGGTGGAATACAATAGCCTTCTGCACGTGCCAAACATTCAAGTCACTCCAGCCACCCTGAAATATAATGACAGACAAGCGAAATATTATAAGCCAAAAATGAAGTTTGAATTCTTAACACTTCACTTTGTATCAGGAAAGATTTTACTCAAGTTTTAGAAGTATGCAGCAGAAATAATTTAGGACTATAATTTTTAATATGATAAACAATTTTATTCATTTAACAGCTTCATATATAAATAAAATTACTTTTTATTGGCAGTTTACAGTACTGAAGTAAAGTTTGGCTATATAATTTAAGATATGGCACAATTTTCAATACTTCTGTGCTGCTGCTGATACTACTACTACTACTACTACTACAACTACAACTACTACTACTACCACTGCTGCTGCTGCTGCTGCTGCTGCTGCTGCTATGGAGTCAACATAAAAATAAAAAAGAATTGAATTACCTAGTTCTTTATCTTCCCAGGTTTGCTTGGCATCAAGTAATGCATTGTACACTTCCCGACTAGGCTCAGTACCACTGAACACATAGTACCTTGCTCGCACTTTCTTGAAGAACTCGAGTGTGGTGTAATATGAATTCCCATGATGGGGCACGTATGTGAGGTCAATGTAAATAGGACTGCCAAAACCTTTTCCTCCACCTGTATTCCTTCCACCTTCCTTATTTGAACTGCCTTTTCTTTCTGAGCTTGGCTGCTTAATAGGTGATTCTGGTCTCTTGGTCTTGCCATCCTTACCTGATGCAGCTTTGTTACTTTCATTCATCATCAGTGTCTTTTTACTTTGCATCACCTTCTTCTCTTTTTTAGGGGTGCCTGGTGAAACTTCGCAAACAGTATTGGTGTTATTAGTGGGTGGTGGGGCTGGGGCCGGCAATCCAAGTGGTTTTCCCCAGTCTGCAATTGGATCTTTCTTCTTATCATCTGTCTCTCCTACTGAGGACTGTGTAAATCCCTGTGGAGGGTCCGGAAAACTTAAAGTAGATGTAGCTTGGGCAGAACCTTGAGTCTGGAATATGGGATCATGTTCTGTTTCCATACTTGATGTGTGCTTCTTGTCTTTTGGGATATTGGCTGATATGTGTTCAGTTTCTTTCCTGTTAACTTCTTGGTGAAATTCAGACTCTGGTGGATCCACAACACCTACTTCTGTTTTTCTATTATATTCCTTTTCCTTACTTTCATGGCTCTGGTTCAGAAAGTCCTCCTCCTTTCTTCCGGCAACAACATTAGCATTCCCATGGTCCTCAGTAGACTCTTGATGTGAAATGTCATCTTTTTGCTTCTCCCCATTTATTCCAGACATACAATGTTGTTCATATTTACTTGTTATATGCCTGGATGAAGCTGTACTTTCAGAATGGCATGAAGGCCCGGAGGGAGTAAGATCCATTCCACGTGCTGCTCGGTGTTCATGCTTTGCTCTCTCAAAATCAACTAGCTCATCCTCTTGTAGTTGTTGTTCAAAATGCTCACCACCAATGGATTCTGTGCCTTTTTTGTCCTCTTCTATAGACCCATAAAAACTGCTCATCATGACACTTTCCCCAGATGAAATATCTGCACTGTATCTGACTGGAGTTTCACTTAGATGGGATGATGACATATGTGATTCTGTTTCCTTTTCTTCCTTAGTAAGTTCTTGCAATGGATCTGGTGGGAGACTTCCATAAAGGGAACTTGTCATTGCAGAAGTAACTACTTCTTTGTGCTTCATGGAAGTATGATCATAGTCAGACATGTTTCTATCACCCACTTCAAAATAAAAGTTGGATGGGGGAGAAGGTGCCAGCTGAGAGGTGAAACTGAGAGGTGACCCTGGCTCATCATCATCATCATCGTCAACATCACTATCATGGTGTTGTGACTCTGGCTGGGCCTCACTGCTTTCCCACGTGTTCATGGCTGCCCTTGACACCTGCCCACTGCTGATGTCACTGGGACGAGTAGATGGGCCACAGCCTACATCTATGTCATGGTCACTCAGTGCATCTGAACCTGGTGTAGCACTAAGTGTTTGTTCAGAGAAACAGCTTGGGACTTCCTTCTTTACCGAAACATGCACTCCAGAAACAAACAAGGCTTCATCCACACTCCTCATTGCACTTTTCCCTACCACACTGGTTACAACTCCTATCTTTGATTCCTCATCACCTTCTGTTCCATTTACCACTCCCTTCTCTTCCTCTTTCATGGTCCCATCTGCTATACAAGACACACATTTTTCAGTGTCGGTTTCAGCAGGAACAGCATGGCTTATATCAGTGGTGGCAACCTTCAATGGAGAAGAATCTTTTGATAATTCTGCTAGTTTACTGCTTTCAGTGGAACTTGTTCCTGAGACTTCCTCTTGTTTGCTGGGTAACTCAACATCTTTGTCATCATGAGTTGCGGTTTTAACCTCTGGAATCCTTTCCGTTTTAGTAGTTGCAGTTACCACCTCACTGGCTTCATCATCAGACAATATTGTAGCAGCAGTTGTGATGCTAGCAGTGGTTATTTTTGTTACAGTTTCTGGATCAATATTGCCAGTAATAGCAGTGCTGTCTGCTGAGAGGCATCCGACACCATTATCATCTCTCTTAGTTACAGTTGTAAATGATGCAGTGATTTTGCTTATTTGGCCAGAGTCTGAGCCATCTTCTGCTGCTGTAGATTCTATATTGTCTTCATCTTCAAAATCAGAATCATCTGATTCTTCTCTTTCTACAGGTGCAAACGTTCTTGTAGTTTTAACGGTTTTTGTTACAATTCTACCATCTTCTCCAATTTCTTGGGTAGTGAACTCTTCCACAATTTCTTTCTCAGCAGGCTGAATATCGTCATCTAGCTCCTTCAGTTCCTTTGTAATTTTGGTAACTGATTTACTATTTTCTTCTCTATCACCAGTAGAATCATCATATTTGTGGCTATCTATATGTGTATCACCATTTCCAGTACCAGTACTGACAGTTTTTGGTATGCTTTCTTTGCTGGTTGTGGGTTTAGTAACATCAGATGTTGCCATTTGAGTTGGATCTGAGCCACTTGTAGTTGAGGCAACTGTTATTTCTTGTGTTGCAGTGACAGTTGACTGGTCCATGCCTTTTATGTGTGTGTCTTCTGACTTCACAGGTTTTAGTTCATCTATCTCAGATGTTACAGATGGAGACACTTCCACTGAAATCACAGTGGGTGGTACGGAAGAGTCACATATTCCATTTAAATCACTGGTTTTCAACGCCTCATGATCCAAACATACTGCTTCCTTTGTAACAGTGGTTTCAGCAAAATCATCTTTTAATGACTTTTCTTCTGTTGGTTGTTGTTTGTTCTCTAGACTTCCACATGCTTTTTCTAAATCATCTGCTCCTGTTAAAACTAATGTTGCTTCATGCCTAAATTCTTCACCGGTCTTTTGTGTCACTTTGTCGTCTTCAGTTGCACATGTAAGTGATGATTTTGCTTCTGTTTTGTCTTTAGTTTCTGTTGATCCTCTTATCACGTCCTCCTCTGACAGCTCAGGTATTCCTGTCAAGTCTTTGTCAACAGTGCTGCTTATTTTGTCAGAGAGCACCTCAGATTTACTTTCTTGGATCTGCAGTTCTGTTTCAAACTTTTCTTCTCTTGGTTCTGTAAGAATCTCTTCTACTTGGGTAGAAATTTTACCCTCAATCTCAGCAATAGCAGATTTACTTGCACTCACAAGATCATCCAACGCATTAGCTTCACCAATCTCCTGCATTTTTGAAATACTTAGCCCCAATTTTTGACTTGCTTCATCACTGCTTGGAATTATGCTGATGTCATGTTCTTCTTTAGAGACTGCAACGGTGGTAGGTATCTGAATAGGCACATCTGCTGTTGCAACTATGTCAGTTTTTTCCTTGGCCATGTCAACCACCAAATCCTGCGTCTCCTCCGTGACGTCGGTAGTTCCATCACGTTCGTCAGAGGCCAGATCTACATTTGGCGATTCATGCTTTGCTTCACCAATATCTTCATGAAATGTACTACTTCCAGTCTGCTGACCTTCAGGATGGCCAAGTTTTTCATCATCTTCAATTGCAGCCTTAACTGCAGCAAGTTGCTCTTCTTGTAACACACCGTCCTGAATCCCTGGTGGCGATTTCTTATCCTTCTGCAATGGTGGTGATGGGGGTGGCGAGTCTGGAGTAACTGTTACATACTCTGCAACCTCTGCACCTTCCAGTTTTCCATATATTGGCTCCTCTTCAAGCCCTGAGTCAACATACGCTTCACAAGGAGAAATACTTCCATCACCATAACTATCATCTTTATCACCAGTTTGTTTTATTTCAGCAGGTATGTCAGTTTTGTCCACATTCAGGTCGCTTCTCTCCACTTCTGCAATGCTGTCATCTGTAGCTCTCTTCTGTGCATCGCCTTGAATCATGTCTTCGCTATGTGTTAGCTGAGGTAGGTGAGCAGTAGACTCCTCCAATTTGCAGGCATCTGACACTTGATCAGATTCGGTTTCAGTGATTGCTTTTGTGGAGGGTTTTGCTGAGTCAGTTTTTGTTTCTGAATATTCTTCCTTCGATATGCCAGGAATACATTCAGTACTATCTTGGATGTGTTTCAAGTCATATGGTTCAATCAATGGTTCTTCTTTTACAGTTTCATCAGTATCTACTTTGTCTGTTTCTTGAACATCTTGATTCAATTGTCCTTCAGCTTTGTCATGTACTACTTCACTAGTTGTCTGAATTGAATCTGTGCTCTTCATATCATTATCCTTAGAGCCATGAATTTCAGTTACACTTTCTTTTATCTCTCTCTTTGCCTTCTCATCAGTCGTATAATCATCTGTGCTTAAACTATCTAAAACTTGCTCAGCAAAGGCTTTTTCTTTATGTTGTTCTTCTTCACTGACATCTTTTTTATGTTCCATCAGTGGTAATGATTTTTCAGCTGAAGTGACTGTAGAATCTTCCACCTTCTGAGAATCTCTCTGTAATTTGTCTATTATTTCAACATAAGTCATAGACAATGTTCCTGGGGATGGCTTGTCTTCTGACTCACTTTCAGCCATCGAGACAGGAACTTCTGTTCCTGAATAGTCAGTATCTTTATGTGCTTCAGCACTTAACTTTGAAGTATCAGTCTGATCTTCTTCAGGGGAACCTGATTCTAAAGACAAATCTTTGCTTGGTTTATCTTTCTCATCTATGTCCTTTTCCTCATCAAATGTGGTTCCTTCCTTTGTCAGTACCTTATCCTTCACAGCCACTGATTCTTTTTCTTTCTTTTCTGCATGACCATCATCAAAATCTAACTCTTCTGATTCTATTATGTCTATTTTTGAGGGCTCACTTATTTCTTTTGCTTCAGAAGGTTTGGTATGAATTTCAGATTGCTTGACCACATCATGCACATCGAATCTGGAATGTTCACAAACTTCAGCAACTGAATCAGTTCTTGACAATTCTTCAGGTTTTAAAATAAAATCTTCCATCTTCTCTGACCTGGGTTCTATTGTTACAGATTTCTCTTCGTCCAGTTTCTGAGAGTCTTTTTTTAATTCTTCATCTTCAAATTGATCCTGCTGAACATCTGTCTTCTCCTCTCCTGGTTTTGCCTTGATGGCAGATTCTTCAGACATTACATCAGAAAGAAACTCTCTTTCTGGAGCAAGAACTTCCTCTTTGTCTATAGAATCCATGAAAATTTTCTCTGACTGATTTGCTTCTTCAGAATGCTTTATTAATTCTGTCTTTATAACACCTCCTTCTAAATCTTTCTGTTCCTTCCCTGCCATTTTAAGTTCCATATTCTCCAACTCAAATTTTTCTGCTTCAGATGTCTCTAAGGCCAATTTTCCCAAAGTTCGGTCTTCTTCTTTTGACTCTTCTGGTACTGGTGCTTCAGATGTCTCTAAGGCCAATTTTCCCAAAGTTCGGTCTTCTTCTTTTGACTCTTCTGGTACTGGTTTCTCAAGACCAGTTTTCTCTGCTGTTATAGCCTCCAGTTCAGAAACAACAAGTTTTTCTTCTTGTCTGTCAGTTTGTAAAGTCTCAGCCTTAACTGCATGACTTTCTCTTTCAATAAATTGTTCTGTTAGGTGTTTTACTTCATCTTTACTTTCAGGCATTTGTATTTCATATCTGGAGACTTCTGCAGATTTAAATTCAGGAATACTCGGTTCTTGTTTTTCTTCTTGTTGGCATACAGACTCGTCTTTGGTTTCTAATACCGTTTTAACACTTTCTTTTAACTCGCTGGTAATTTCTGGTTTAATTGCATCATGTACGTTGTCTTTTACAACTGAAGTTGAGCCATCTATTTCTTTCTCTAGGGGGCCTTCATCTTTTCCAGTTTCTGTATCTAATTTAATAAGATGTTCAGACATTTGTTCAGGTACTGCTTTATGCTCTTCAGTATTATCATCACTGATTACATCAGACTTTGGAACTGCTTCTATTGTAGTTGATAATTTATGTATTTCTTCAGTCTTCACAGCCTCTTTTGTGGCAAGTATGGGATATTCAATGTCTTTCTCATCTCTTAAGTAATCTTTATCTTCTTTGACATCATGCATCTTTTCAATACTTCCAATCATATTTGCATCCTTTAGAAAGTCAGTAACAGGAGTTTCTGATTCTTCTGTCTTCTGCCTAGATTCAGTCTCAGTAATTCTTTTAGTTTCATCTTTATCTATAACTGGTATCTGTGCTTTCTCTTGGTCCACAGACTCTGAGTCCTGAAATACAGTTGGCTTTTCTGCATTATCACCATACTTCATTTGAAGTTTTTCCTTGACATCAATTTCTGGAGTCTCTTGTCTTGATTCTTGCATCTCTTGCTGTGAAGACTGCTTCTTAGCACTGTCATCTTTGCTTTTAAAATCCCTGCTAAATTCATCAGTCTCATACATGCCTGGATCCACCTCTTCATGAACTGGCAAGTCAGCCACCTCGTCCGGGGTTTTCACTATATCACGCTGAAGATGGACCATAGCCTGAGGTGCCACTGGGTCAAAAGTGCCAAAACCAGCAGCAACTACTACTTGAGGAAGTGTCGTGGGTTGTTCAAGTCGCTGTGGAACAGTGGCAGTAGCAATTTGTTTCTCTTCTTTAGTTTCCTCTTTTACGTACTTTTCCTCCACAATCTCTTTTATCTCATCTAGCGGTATACGTTCATCTTCTGGTAGTGTGGGTGCAGTAGTCGCTGCAGACTCCACAGTCGTTGAGAATCGTTCATCTGGCTGACTTTCTTCAGCTGGATACCTCTGGTCAGCTGCTCTAACCTCTGCACCTTCCTCTTCATCTAATTTGTGATCTGTGTCTCTAGTGTCATCTGTCACTTCTCTATTCTTCTCTGATGATATATCCAATTTCTCTTCAGGACTGATGGATGAAGCTTCTTTTATTTCTTCTTCTTCTTCCTCAGTGTCCTTCTTTTCATCTGTACTTAGTTTTGCTGAAACTACTTCTTTGTCCTCTAACATACTATCCTCACAAGTGTCCTGAAGTTTGATTTCACTTTCCTGTTTTGTTTTGGTTACTATTTCTTTTGCAGATATGATAATTTCTTGTACTTCTTCCTGAATTTGTTCCTTTGTCTCCGCAGAGATTTCTTTGGATACTGCCACTTCATCTTGATTTCTGGTAGGAATTTCTTTTGCAACCTCATCATGTTTGTTTACTTCTTCTGTGGTTTGAAGGGCTTCAAATTTTTCTGGTGCTGGTGTCTCTGTTGGTTTTTCTTCTGGCTTCTTATTTATTTCTTCTTCTTCTTCTTCAGTCACAAGTGGACGATGTTCCTTGTCTTTAACACGCACCATTTCTTCTTTCTGAATAACATCCTGGGATTCTTCATGAAAGCCGTTGATTTCAAGATCATGCTTTTTCTCTTTCTCAGACTCAGCCTCATCACGTAAGTGTTTGTGAAGCTCTCCTTCATCTTCTTCTTCCTCATCTCTCCTATCCTTCAGTTCAAGTTCGTCTGGAACATGTGATTCAACACTTTCTTGATCTTGTAATGAGTCTTCCAAGTCCTGTTCAACCTCCTCTTTTTCTATAATCAAGTATTCATCCTCTTCATCCTCTTCTTCCTCTTCCTCCTCCTCCTCCTCTTCTTCTTCTTCTTGTACCTTGATTTCTTTATGTTCTTTACCTTCAAGCTCCAGCTCATCTGCAAGGGATTTTCTTCCATCAATATATTGTAGCTTTTCTTCACCTTCTACTTCTTCCACATCTTCTGTTTTTTCTTCCTCTGTGGCTTCAGTGTCATATGTTTTAAGTGCAGCTTGCTCCACTAGCTGTATTTCTTCGGCAACTTCTGACTGTTTGTGTTCTTCCAATTCTTCTACTACCTCTGCCATTTGACTGTCCGCTTCCGTAGGCAACGTAACTATTTCTGTTTGACCTTCAATTTTAACATCTTCTTTATGTACTTGTACTTCACCTACTGGAAGCTCAGCAGCTGCCATCTGCGGTATTTCACATACCACAACAGACTCTCCTTGCTCAGGCTGTACTTTATCCATCTCTTTCTCATTATCAGTGGGGACTTTCTCCTCTTTTTCTTTTCTTAATTTTTCAGATTCTGATATTGCTGTTGTTGCTTCAGAGACTTCTGCAGCTTTCACTTTCAGAGCTGCTGTATCTGGATCTACCGTTGAAGGTGTTGAAACAGCAGATGAATCAGTTGCTATCCTATCTGCCTCTCCTTTGACTTTGCGGATAACACCATCTTTGTCTGATTTCACTGAGGGTGTTGGTGTACTTTTTGCAGAGGAAGACTTGGCTGGAGAACCGGAAGTGGTTGCCTTACTGGGAGATCCTGGCTTTGGCCTCCTACTGATTGGCTTTCTTTCAGCCTTTGTTGAAGCTGGAGTCTCTTGTTGTTCTTTTCTTCTCATCTTGGTTGTAGAACCTCGAGATGTTGACGATATTCTTGAAACATGTTGATATTTAGATTCTACCACTTTTCGGTTGTTGGCTTCTTTTGTGCTCTTGGCTGGAGTTGTAGTCGGTGATGGTTGACTCTTACTTGATATTCTTGAGAGTTTTGCTGTTTCAGCCTTAGATGCAACACCATTCATCTTTCCTTCAACAGATTTCTTAGGCGTTGTGGGTGATGATTTGGCTGAATCACTCTTCTTTTCAATGGGAGGCTTTTGACTCTTCCTTTCTACTGATCTTGGGGCCTTAGCATCAATTTTTGACTTACTGATGGAAGTCTTAGTTTCAGATTTGGGTTTAGGTTCAATTCTAGATTTGGACATTTCAGTCATGGTTAGTTTCGTCGCCTTCTCAGTTTTGGCACTGCTTTTCTCCACTTCTAGCGATTTATTAAGTTCAGTCTTCATCTTTGGTGGCTCTGTTTTGGAAGTCAGTTTGTCAGCCTTTTGTTTGGTCTGGGACAGTGGCTTCAAGGGCGGTGGCACTGGGGCAGAAATAGGGGTGGTGGTGGTAGCCACAGGCTTAATTTGCTTAGTATCTGGCATATGTCCAGCTACTGGTATGGTTGCTGCTTTAATTACTTGCTTATTTGTCTCTGAGGTGGGTCCAATGATCTTAGATACTGCCTTGACTCCTTCTCCAGGTAGCAACTTGTCGATGACAGCTGGGGCAGACCTATGCTTGCTACTTGCACGACTTGTGATACCTACAGTTGAAGCGGACGGTGAAATGGACCTGGCTGTGCACACTGGATGTTTTAGAAATTCTAGATGTTTCAATTTGTCCAAGCCTTCAAAGATTTTATGTTGAGGTGTGCTTCCAGGAAACAGAATTCGCGTGATGTTGTCAGTAGGATTTGCTGGCTGCCACACTAAGAGAGCACAGATAGACACAAGATTCTGCAAAGGGAGATGGAAATCTTTAAGGCTTCCACTTTCCTTCCTCCCAGCAAAAAGCCGAGGGTCATTGGCATTCCACTTAGATAGAAATTCCTTGATCTCACGACTATCCTTTGCAGGGCTGATGATATACATGTCCAGTTTGCCATGGCCCACTTTGTGGTAGAGATTGACTGGTTCTACATGGTTCCCATCACGATAACATGGGTGTGGGCGAAGCTGCAGATGTCGCAAGTTGAGCACGATCTCTTGACCCTCATCCAATAGATCCACCAGCAATGCATCTCGATCCTTGTCCCCATCTGGAGATGTAGCATGGTGTCTTTCCTATTCACATATAACACAAGAATAAATACATGGAAATATGCAGTAGGTGATTCTTAATTTTATTACAAACAGTTCTGTTTTAAATAACAGGGCTGTGATCAGGGCTGGTGTACATTGACCACGCTGCCCCATACATTGAAAAATTTCAAAATTACAAGAGAGATAGGAATGTTAATAAACTATCTTCATACAACAATTCATATTTCTGCTTCTTGTAGTCTGTAAGATATTGTTGTTAGACAAAGAGCTAATAAGTGGACACTTTTACAAGGCTACAGTCATATTGTCATTTACCAGTATGGGTAATTATATAAGAAAATCAGCACATGTATAGAAAATCTTATACCACAAATTGTTCCAAACCTTTAAGAAATGAAAGCAGGCTAACAAGAAATTATACTGTCTTCAGAGTTTCATTTCAAACTTCATTGTCTATAATGTATCATTGTTGCAGCTCCTTTTCGTGCAATGAGCTATGTTGTACCATATGTATAGACAGTCTGTAGCAGTAGGTAGGGAAAGTGAACCACACCAGTGGAACCACTTAATCATGAACTCATGAATGTACATACACTCACTTACTGATCCAAAGTCTAATGTACAAATTCACATGCACAGAGAGAGAGAGAGAGAGAGAGAGAGGGGGGGGGGTTCTTGGTCAACCACCACACCGAAACACTCGCAGCGTATCCACC
>Ga0123353_10005906_pt1 | contig 16190 bp, 10 predicted proteins | sample TergutLab28metaG_3_FD_92763 | JGI IMG/M metagenome (GOLD analysis project Ga0123353, IMG submission 92763) | Labiotermes labralis P3 segment gut microbial communities from Petit-Saut dam, French Guiana - Lab288 P3 | ecosystem: Host-associated > Arthropoda: Insects > Digestive system > Gut ... | reverse complement strand
TGAATACAAGTTGCTGTGAAATTTATTAATGATAGGTTATGTTCCAGAGAATTTAAATAGCACAGTGAATGCGTGAAATATCTTAAATGTCACTGACAGTGTGCATTAGACAACTATGCTATAACAAAGCTTTATCTGTCTCTCCTAATCTCCAGGTTAAGCATAAAACTGTCTTCCAACCTCTGATCATATTGTGCTTCATCTCCATGGAATGTACTCTGTAAAATAATTAAATGTAATATACCACCATCAGGACCTTAAAGAAAGGTTCTACCTGTCTCTCCTAACCTCCAGTTTCAGCAGACGAATGTCTTCCAACCTTTGATCATATTGTGCTTCACCTTCATGGAGTGTATGTTGCAGAATATTTAGTTTTTCATATAATAAAGACAACTCATTATTTTTCCTCACTAACTGTGCTCCTAGAATGTCTCGCTCATTCATTATCTGAAAAAACATTAATAATTTCACCTGTAATGAGTTGCATCAATCTGCAAATCCAGTGTTGACACCGTGCATGAATTTACACATCTTCTGTTACCTGACATTACTATAAAGGACTTACAACATTCAGTGAAAACTCCATTCAACTGAATCTAGATTATAAAAAAAATGAAGTTTACTAAAGTTTACTACATAAATAGCAACAATTTTATATCATTTCTATAATCCATACCTTTGTACAAAAAACAAAAATGTTGTATCCTTTTGTACAATGCTCTAATATGTGACAGTTATCACCAACACAATTGTATGCCTCTGCGTTAAATCCAAATGACACTCTTACATGCCATACACACACATTCATTTGTAGTTCCATATAAAGGTACCTTCCTGTTGAATGTTTTAATGCAAAAATTTTTCTCAAATTTATAAGTTCAAAAACACAAACTTCATGTTGGAGTTAAATTTACTAATATTAAATTATCTTTATCAAATAATTTAAGTGTTAATCATTATATGACAGTCACTTCTGAACACATTCACAATTAGTTTGCTATTTTTATAATACGTTTTCAAAGAACTGCACAATTTTTGAACACATTACATGATGCTCAGAACACGTGACTTGGTACACTCCTGCTCTGGAAAGCACTGTTCCTGAAGCCCCCTTGCCACAATTTGCACATCCAGTCCTATAAATTTTACATTTGCCTATGCCATGTTTTATTCTTCTGCTGCTCACATAACAGTCCTTCCCTTTTTGTTGGGCAATTTTTTAGGTATTTCAAGTCACTTTCTTTGGTGGATGTTGTAATACCAGATGCCTGTGCATCACATTCTTTTCTTGGGGCCACAACACTGTCAAGTGATTCAAAAATTTTTAATGTAAAATGTAACCTGGACATACATGTCATGTATGTTCATGAAGTTTCTTTGTACAAACAATTCTTGCAAAATGTTGCAGCAGACTTTTTGCAGTATTTTACAGCTCTCTATTCACTGAGGTATACAGCAGCATGTTTGACATGTCTGGTCCTCCCAAGAAGTCATTGTAGGCCTAAACTATAGCAGGTTTTCTTAAGATTTTTGCTGTTTATGATGGACATGAGTTCCTTCACAGTCTTCTGCCATGCTGTGTGTGTGGAAAGAAGTAAGACAAGTCAATGCAAGAATGAAGTACAGTATCTCTTTTCTCCAACTTAGAACCTGTTTTGGATGGACTGTGGTAAGAAATTTCTGTTTTTAAGGGTGGTTTCCGTTATAAAAGTCCCACATTGCACAGAGCACCTGCAAGTGGTGAAAAAGTTATTCACAAATAGACTGTGACATTTGTGCACATGATTTCCCATTATTAGGAGTTTCATGATTATAGTGTTAGCCAATCCATGCTTGTAAATTTCTACACTGCCTTAATCATTTTTTTTCCCTCATATACACAGAAAGAAAGAAAAAAATCGACACTGCGTCACATTACATCCATAACACTGATGATGCTTGTTTGGTAACTACTGCATCACTTCAGTATAATTTATTTTTCTAACTAAGCTCCCATCAATGTTGAGTTATTAGTGACGCTTCCACAACAACATGTCTGCATGGTCAATGAGTGACTGAAATTCAGCAGTGGTATCATACCCTGGTGCTCCTGGATGGATAAAGTTTTGTTTATGTACTAAATGCAAAAATTTCAAAATCACTGGAATTGGTTTCTGGTGAATATTCCTGAAAACTTGTGAAATGTTGCATAGGGCTTGTAAAGCTGTACAATGCAACAATTTTTTTTATATGATGTTCACACTGAGAAAAATAGTAACAGAAAATCTTATTTTGCCTAAACTGACATTCTCCCCTCCACCTGCTCTAGCATCCACAGAAAGCTTGGTATGAGCCTGAAGAAAAATTGCCCATATCTGCTCAAGTCAGTTACAAATGCTGCACTGAAAAACAAAAATTATGTCACAGGTAGTGCATTTTTAGGGGTGCATGTTTAGTTCCCTGATGTTCTTGGTACTGGAAGATTGGTTGACTTTGATCATCACCATTATGGACAACTTCTTTCCACATTGGGTTAAGGTGTGTTTTGACTCCTTTCCACTTCATTCTGTGTCATTGCTCTCAAAAGATGTATATTACAAGTGCAGTCATGCACCTTCTTTACATTTTGGCAGTGTAGAGAATATGTAGTCTCTATCACCATATGATGCCAAATCATCTGCACTATCACTTGATAAACCACTCCCTCTAATTTTTTCCTACATTTTCCCTTCCATAGTTATGAACCAACATTTTTCAGGCACTGTACTCAAGGGATTTTAAAATGTTTATGTCCACTACACTGCCCAATGGAGCTGTGTACTTCAGCATTAAGAAATAACCAGTTCTTCCCAAATAACTAGATGAAAGGCAATTAAAAAATGATAACCTGTTAAAACAGAAAACTATCAACACATATCATAAGTGTAACAGTCCAACTATTGAAGGACATCATTGCTGCTGAAATCTCGTGGATGTGAAGGCAGTATGACAAAGGTAGAAATGGTGGCTGATGTAAATGTTTGGTTGATGGTACAGTACAACATTAAAACTACTGGTGGCTGTTTGGTAAACCATCCAATGCCATGAGGGTTAAGATATTAAGTATCAACATCATCAGCAGCAGCTGCTCTACAGCCCTGGGTGGGCCTTGGACTACTTGAGCAAATGTCGCCAGTGACCTCTATCCTGTACACTTGCCAGCCAATTTCTGCAACCCAGCTTCCTTGTGTCTTCCTCTACCCTGTCAATCCATCTTGATTTCGGTCAGCCATGTCCTTGTTGACCTCCAGGGTTTGTCCATAATATCTTTTTAGGTAATTCATTTTCATCCATTTGCACAACATGGCTTGCCCTTCTCAGTCTATTGGATTTTATTGCATTAACTATATTTGATTCATTGTGAAGCTCTTCTAATTCTCTGTTTTATTTGGGAGATGTATACTGAATATATCTCCCAAATAAAACAATTACCTGAAATACTTGATTTTTACTAAAAACAATTATGTCAAGGTGTGAAAGCGGACAGTAATAGTAATAGAGACTAACTACTACTAACTGGCTTGTCACCATGTGATATTCACAGCTACTGAACAACCAGATGTTGCTGGGTCTTCTGTAGAGCAGAGTATAGTAACAACAAACACTGCAATTGAAAATCCAGTCTAGTCGCAATAAAAGTATGTCATTCATTCATTCTGCAGTCTGTTGTATGACAGGTCCATAGCCTCTTCCAAAATGATTTATCCAACAGTTCAATCTAGTGCTTCCTCTTTAAACTTACAGTATCCTATACTTTCCTTAAGGTTATCCAGCAGCTGCTTACATCTTTTTCCTCATCTTCCTCTCACTTCTATCCTTCCTTCTATCTTTCCTTCAATAACATGTTTTAGAAGACAGTTCCTATGCAAGAAGTGACAATGTAGTTAGTCTTTCTTTGTTTTATTGTAGGTATGATGCTCCTTTCCTCCTTGACTGCATCTAATACTTCTTAATTTTTCACATCAGTCAAAATGATCTTTTCCAACATTCTTCAGCACCAAATTTCAAAACTTTCAATGTATTTTTGATTTATTCTGTGAAGGTTCCAAGTTTCAGCACCCTGCAAAGCTGTGCTCCAAATGTAGCATTTCATTAGTTTCTTCTTCAGATTTAAGTCCAATCTGCTGGGGAAAAGAGTCTTCTTGTTGAATGCGGCTTTGGCATGGCAATTCTGGATTTAATTTCATGTGCACATCTTGCATCAATTTAACATGCTATCCCAACAGTTGCAAAATTCCACGTACTCCGGTTGTTTTTTACCTAGTAATAATCTGTACCAAGGATAGTTGCCTCGAGATTCTCAATACTGTAGTGTATTCCACATTCACTTCCATTCAAAAGCATCTTCCAATTCCAGTTAGTCTATCAATCATGTCCTGTAGTACTGTTTCTTCCTTAGCCAACAGCACAAGGTCAACTGCATATTTCTCAGTGCCAATTACTTTCCCTCCTACTTTATAATTTCCAAACCCTTGAAGAGTTTCATTGGTAAGATCCTTGCTGTATAAGCTGAAGAGAATGGGTGACTCTTCTTCCAATCTTCACACTTTGTCTCCCCTTGGTCTAGTTGTACTCTCATGCTCTGATCCATCAACAATTTGCCAATCAATCTTCCTTTGCACCAGTCAATACCAGTTTCCTTTTGAATTTGCATTAATTTGGTCCATCCTGCATGGTAAAATGCCTTCTGCCAGTCTATGTAGGGAGAATACAACAACTATCATCTATATCCAAAGCTCATTTTGATATTCTCAGCAAACCATTGGCCTCCCTAGTTCCTTTTCCTCTTCTAAATCCAAACTGATCTTCTCCAAATCACCGCACAAAAAGACATAGTTAGGAACAGTTAGGAAATTACATGCCCACTGAAATAGAGCAGAGCACTTTTCACTGCATTTACTTCTTTAAAAACAATTATCCCTAGGAGATAAAAATTGCGTGTCCAAGCAACCGATTGTGGACATTTGTAGGACACTTGGAGATAAATCTGTATTTTGGCTCCAGTAATACAGACAAAATGAGAAGTTGTTTGGTTCCCTCAGATTTGTCAGAGTTTATATGCAAGAAACCAACAACCCTGACTGAAATTAAATTTAAGCATTGTTGATTACCATCTTCTTCATAGTCACTGCTGTAAGAACCTCAAATCAAACAACTGAAGAACTTATATCCTGAATGATAAACCATACAGACAATTGTTTTAATAACAAAAGCATTAATTTAGCCAGTGAAGTGTGCAGAAAGAAAACATGGTTTATGCTTACCTGTTCCACTACCTTCTTCTGCTTCTCTCTCTCCTCAGCTGCATCCTGAACAATTTTTTGCAGCTTCCTTTCCTCTAAGGTTAGAGCCTTAGTTTGTTCTTTACACTCATGTAGTTCACTTTTCAGTTTTGTTAATTCGATTTTAAGGTTCTTTTTCTCTTTATCACTTTCCTCTAAAACTGCAAAATGGAAGTAACTACCTCAGATTCAGTTATTTATATAAGTTACTCTGATTTATCCAGTTTGAATGGATTCACAGAGACAGTCAAGAATAAGCCAGGTGGTCAAAGAGCTACATATCTGTGAAAGAATGAACAATGCAGACAATAAATTTATCCAGAAACAAAATTTCCTGCACTATATGACATAACTATGTATCAACAAAACCAGTCATCTACTTACAAAAATGCAGGCTAACATAATCAGAAAACACTGCCATCGACTTAGATAAATATCAAATGACCAAAGGGTCACAACGGACATAACATGGAGTGAAAACATACACATGTTTTCTAAATTTGTTCTTTGTAGTTTTGAATATCTTATACCCTGTATTTCATTAATAAGTGTTTCAGAATAAGCATATGTGACCACTTCACTTTACGTAGTGTACCTATGTTATGTACAATGAAGGCGGTTAAATATTTGTCTTAAGCTTCATGTCACACAGATGTTAGTTTGGACTGATTCAGGACAAAATGAAATTTGCTTGACAAATTACAACACAGATCTCAAACCTCCCCTCCCCCACATGTAACAACATTCATCAATATTCACTCAGAAACAAGATATGCAGATAGAGGGGCAAACAAAACCTCCTAATTATGTGTTGATTTATGCAATTTGTGAACAGAATGTAAGCAAGAGGATCAGGCATGAACCTATAGGGTATATAAACATAACAAAGAATCCAAGAATATCTGTAAACCATATGCTGCATCAGAAGTAGCGACACAAGGTCAGTTTACACTTCTGGTATTACCATTCTTCTGTTTCAAGAGTTGTGTTTCTTTCGTTGTGATATCCTCTTTAAGCTGCTCAGTTTCTCGGCCCATAGTTTTTAATTTCTGTTTAAGTTCTGGGATTTCATCCTGTAAGAAATATTACAGAATGAAAGTACTGAAAACTTATGAGAACAGTAAAAAAAAAAAAAAAAAATCTTATTGTATGGCAAAGCAGTGGTAGAAGAGAGATTGCAAATGTGAGGTAATTTCCTCTCATCCTTCCTTCCCTTTTCCAAAATGTAATTTGAAAAATTTTGTGTAGGTATGTTTGCATCTCCGTGGACAGCCTATTAAAATAGCTCTGTTCATTTCTGTTCATCAGTTTGTGACACAGAATGGATAAATTTATTAACACACTTTCATTACATTTGATATTTTACAGTTCTACCAAAATGTGTCAATACATCCTGGCTACGACGAAAGACTTGTCATGCTATACACAGACACCCTGACTGTAACCGACCAGGGTCCGTAGTTCAAGTCTCAGGCTAGGCATCAAGAAGGTGAGAAGATGAACTGGACGTCCAGCCACTGTCCAGTTTAAATTAAAAAGAAAAGAACATTTATGTATCCACATTTTGTAATGTACAGAGGGGTTTAGCAGTTCAAACCTCTAATTGCTTTCCACACTTAAGCCTAGCATGTCACTAAAATGAATACAAGTCTAACACCTCATTCCATAAAAGGCTTAAATTCTCTCTCTTTTATAGTGGAAGGTAGCAGTATAAAAGTGTTTGTTTTTGAAAATGATATTTTTGGATGGGTTTGCCTGCAGGCTACCTGTTTTCTTGACAAAGAGAAAAAAGCCAGAACAGGAACTCAAATATTAGACTTCACAAAGGAAGGAGGTACTGAAACAAGCATTGAACACATTGTAACAAAAAATTGTCTTGGTCAGTCTTTAATATGTTTTTCATGTATGTGTGTGAGATTTAAATAAATGAGGAGAATGTAATAGTATGTAATGACAATAACAATAAACCAGAGTGATTCCTATCCCTCCATATATTCCTTGGGATGGATTCGTGCTTACTGGCGTGTGTACAAAGTACTGTAACCGAGAGTTGGGCAGCTTAAGACAGATGGTTATATAACTTGTTCACTGTTATCTTTATTATTATCCCTGGTTTATCACAAAGGGATGTTTGCCTACTTTAGTGCTTGTACTTAAATATATCTTCCATTTCAGTGTACTTCAGAAGCACTTTCCAACCCAATGGAAGCAAGCAGTAATTGTGGTGTTTATAAGAAATGCAATAATGCATGTGTACAAAACTACAGACCTACATCTCTTCTCAGTAATGTTTCAAAAGTCTTTTAACTTGTTATGCATGACCATTTGGCTTATTATTTCAAATGTAAACTGAATCCCTATTAACATGGTTTTCTCAAATCAAAATCTACTATTACCAACTTGGTACCATACTTAGATTATACAATCTCATTATTTTGTTCATGACACCAAGTTAATGCCATTTACTTTGATTTAAGCAGCGTCCTTGACCTCATTCCCACACATTTCTTTCACATAAGCTCAGTGCCTATGGGCTCTGACAGTTATGTCAGTTAATAGCATATTTATACTATTCTTTTGTGTGAATCTATGTCATTTATTTGGCACCCTTTGAAGTGCTTTCTAGAATTCCTCAAGCAATGGTCCTTGGGCCCCTCTTGTTCAATGTATTTATTTATGACCTTTGCAATTTTATTAAGCCCTCAAGATATTTTTTATTGGCTATCGATATAAACATTTTTCAAACTGTAACCCCTGTAACTGATTGTACACATCTACAATCTCACAGTGATTCCATTCACAGTTGGTGTGCTGCTCATGGTATGAAACCTAATACTGGCAAAACAAGAGTTATTAAATTTACAAGGAAAATTAATGCAATTAATCTTACTACAACCTGTGTGTTAAATGTAAACTTGTATGACTCCATCAAAGATCAAGGAGTACTTTGGATTCCACGCTCTGAATTCTAAACATTACTGACACATACAGCAGAAGTTTGCAGCTCTATGCATGTGTACATGTACCTTCCTTACAATTATGCTTGCACACTTAAGCTTCTAAACTGACACATTTTGCAAGTTAGAGGCATCATATTGATGCTTTTTTTTTTATTAGTGTTTCTCTAGGATCTAAATTTTGTCCTTTCTAGATTGACAATATTAGTCTCAGAGTTCTCTCTTGTAATATTACAAGTAGAAACTTCACCCTACTTTCTGCAGCAGGCAAAAACTGCCCATCTGTTAAATGTACATGGGATGCGAGTTTGGTACGCAGTGATACAGATACTTTGAAGAAGCAAATAATACCTTTGAAACAGATTTTACATTAGTGGAATGTTTCATTTGACTGATGATTTCAAATATTTAGGTACCTTTTCAATTTTGGTATGCAGTGATATAGACATATTTAGTAGGCCAGTTAGATCTTCGAAACAGATTTTATGCTAGTAGCATCTATCATACGAGTTATGACTTTAATTACTTAACTAACTTATGCTTCAATTTAAGCCAAAAATGCAAATTTTGTTGACTGTTTTATTTGCATGTGTACATGTAATGTGTGTTGTAATTATTTTGTGCTAGTTGTGTAAATGGGCTTTGTGGTGTTATGCTAGCACTTTAACAAATGACAGCTGGTCATATCTCTTGTCTAAAACATCCAGGCCTGTGGTGGGGGACATCAAATCTCCTGTTCAGTGTGTACTGGGAATCTTGTCATATGGTGTAAAACTCCTGAAGTGTGAGGCTGACCACTCACCTAAAACAGCAATGAGGTTAAGAATGTGTAGTGATGTACCTCCACATGTCATAGTGGCATACACAAAGACAACTTTACTTTTTAACTTTATAATGGCCAGAGCTCCATACATACGAGTACATCTGCCCATTTATTATAGGTGAGTTAATGCAAACCAGTGATGAACACATTTTTATTCTCTGATTAAATGTTTTAAAACATCAATAAACACATTATTTATTATTATTCTTAACACTCTGCCAGAGGATGGCCCTTTAATTAAATACCCCCACTTCCTGGACATTTTGAATGTTCAACCCCTTAACATACTCTTACTGACAGTTTGACACTATAGATTATGCTTCTCAGCCTGAGACTGCAAATAGATAGTCCAGTAGTTCTTCAGTGAATGGTATGTCTCAAAACAAGACCCTTTGCGAAGCGGAACAACGCAGAATTTACAAATGTATCTAGTTTCAATTCGCTTTTTATGTGAAGCACACACTTTACACTGCCTTGCAGGGTACTTCTTTTATCCCTCCCCACAAGCAACAGTTTTTTCCAGTTTGTGTATTCTGAAATCCCCAGAGAGTCTGCTTGGCAGGTTGTGTTTAGGATCCCTTGGTGTTGTTGGCTTCTCTGACAACCAAAGGTCATGTGAACTTCTATCCGGGACCTTCCTACCTCATGCAGGAAGTTCTTGTACTTTACTTTTCTGTTTGTATTCAGTGTCCTGTACACACTGAAGAGTGCACAGTTTAGCAGATACAATACCACCTTTTTTGACCATTTTATGGTTTTCCTCAGAAATGAGTAATAACGGAGGTAATGGTCTGCCCTGTCTGTGACCCTTATGAATTTATTGTACTGGACATCAGCTTAAGGCTTCTTTATTTCCACGCTTATTTTCCTGTCTTTCCTCCCTGTGTTTGCAATTGTTGTGACATGGATTATTTATATCATTCACACAAGTCTTCTATCCTCCACACTTGCACAATTATGTCACCTTTCCTCTGAAACGCTAACTGCCCCTTATTCAAGCGTATGCCTTCCCCTTCTAGGTCATGTGGAATGCCTTTGTTAGCCCTCATAGTGCCACAGACTCTCATGTTTCTGTCTAGCAATGTTTCAGCTAATCTCACAGTTATAAAAACTGTCTTGATAGATGTGATGATTTTGGTCGAAGTTCCTGTCTAACAGTGATAACACTGGGTCCTCCAATTTCTTTCCCTCAGCTGAGTATATCTCCATGTTGCAGATATAACTCAATACTGCCTCACACACCATTCTCACCAGCACTCCACATTTTGTTACTTTCCCTGGATTGTATGTCCTAAATTTCAGGCAACCCTACCATGGGATCATGGCTTTTTCAAGTAACAGTTCTAGTTGTGGGCTGTAAATTGATCTAAATTTCTGTACAAAATATTCATACATGGGCCAAATTTTGAACAGCCGCCCTGAATCCTGTGTTTGCTGGCTGTAAATAAAATTCTAGGTTGCCAGAGGGATTCAAAATGGCTGCTACTCATAGTGTGAGGAATAATGGGTGTGGAAATTGTGGGGTCAGTAGACCAAGAGTCTCTTAAATTTTCCTATCTGACCTGTCCCATCAAAATTATTAGTCCCAATAACTTTCTCATTTTTTCTGGTGTGATAATGAACCACTTTGGTGTTTTAGGTGAGACTTTCTATTTTTGTGCATTTTGACTATGGTAAAGGTTAGACTTTTCAGTAAGTAACTGTATAAGATCGTCACCTATGATTGAACTCACGACTCCAACAACAGAGTCAGGATTATCCATTACTATATTCAGGGCTGAGGTTCCAAGGAAAGGCTCACTGCTAGGTTTGTTATCAGTTTTACACAATGCGTCACTTATTTTATCATCACAGCTCTCCGATTCACTACTTTCTTCCTCTTCTGTACTTGTTTCACTGTCACTAGTAACAACTATGGCAGAAGGTCGCAATTGTTTACGTGAACTAATTGTGGGGACATCATTATCACTGTCCAGAATTTCATTGTCACTATTACCAGAGACATCAGAACATGTATCCGCATATAACTCACACAAATATTGACCTCTTTCAGAAAACTCCTACGCAAAGTCATGATTGCAACTGAAGGAAGTTAGGCAAGAAAACAAAGAGGGTATCTGAATCAGTGGTTTCTTTGTTGCAGTATAACGGTTCTAAGAATAGGGGTTCAAAAGTGGTCTGTTTGTTTGTAACTTGAGACCCAAACATCCTGCATCAAGCTGTCAATAATTTTGAAGCAATACGTGAGGCAGACCAACTTACAAATGCATGTGTGGGACATTGTGTAAGAAAATGTTAAAACATGTGACCCATCAATGATGCATGGGATAGCAATCACATCTTTATATGTGGTCTCATGGCAAAGGGTTACACTGTTTGACCACGAAGGTGAAGGCACTGGGAGCATTTGAAACACAGGCAACTACTCACCCAACAACACACTGCCACATCCCAGAAGGCTTGAATTTTCAGCAACACTGCCGTGAGAACCTCAAATCTCACAAAAATGCTTTACTTGGATTCCACATAAGAGTGCAGGCCCCTTCTGCTACCTCTCACCTACATCATTCTTGTATCATTTGAACTTAACAAAATTGCATATTACAGTCAGCTATCCACCAAACTACATATCATATCCCAGAAGACAACTGTCTTCACAGGCACCACTATGAGAACCTCTAATCTCACAAAGCTTCCATCACATGAGACTGTCTGTTTGTGGAGTGCTTCCTTACCTCTTGATGAGAGGACAGAGGGCAGAAATATACAAGTCTGTAACTGAAGGTGAATGGTCAGCATTGCCTCACCTGGGCTTCAAGCAGCATCTTCTCTAAAGTTATTTTATCATTTTCAAGTGCTTCAAAGCGCTTTTGCTGCATATGAATTTTGGTATCTGCTTCTGATATCTTCTTCTCATAATCAAAAATAACTGCCTCCTTAAGCTTCACATCATCCAGTGTATCCTGAATCTTTTGAGCCCATTGTTGTGACTCATGTATATACCTGGAAAATATATATGTAATTAGTTTTTTCTTCCTAGCTTTGACCCCCTTATGTTTAACCAGCACAGAACATACAAATGTATGTTCCAACATCACCTACTGAAAATTTTATTTTACAATGTTCACAAAATACAGTTATTGATCCCTTATTCTTGGATGCAATACAGAGGTCAGCACTGCTGTTTTGTGTTAAAAATTTGGAAAGTTTAACTCATTTTATATGCATGTGAAACTTGGCCTCTCACATTATAAGAACACAGGCTGATGGTGTTAAAAAATTGGGCACAGAGGAAAATATTTGGACCTATAAGGAGTAAGTACAGGAGACTGTTGAAAACTGCATAATGGGAAGTGTCAATAAATATTATTCAGGTGATCAAATCAAGGAGGATGAGATAAGCAGAGCATATGGCACTTACGGAGGAGAAACATGACAGGAATTGTAGGTATAAACAAAATATTATTGAGGTGTGTTTGCAAAACCACTGTTGCTGTGGGAAAGCAATGAGGATTACATATTCTGAGTGTATGTGTGTAGCCCTTGTTATCTGGCATGCAAAATGTATGCACTATATGCATGCACTGTGATCTGTCTGGCTGTACCATATTTTTCCACATTATTTTATAAACAAAACAATTTGCAAACAAAAATTTATTGAACATTACATATGTTTTGTTCTTCTCAATAACTTTTCTCTGAAACATTTCTCATTATAAGAAGAATTCAGCAATACATTACTATAAATGCACATTGGTCTTCATGTAAAGTACCCACTATTCTTGTCATATTATAATGGAACTTATATTTTCTTAACAGGTATTAGAAAAATCCTCAAATATCGAATTTCATGAAAATCTGTCCAGTGGGACCCCAGTTGTTCCATGTGGACACACAGATAGATAGACAGACAGAACAGACATGACAAAGCTCATAGTTGCCTTTCACAATTTTGTGAACATGCCTAAAAATACATAAAGGATTTTGGTAGGAAAATTTGAAGGGAAAGACACCACATGTTAAGACCCAGGCACAGAAGGGAGGACATTACAATGAGTCTTACAGAAATAGGTCATGGACTGGATTAATCTTGCTCAGAATAGGAACATGTGGTATGCTGTTATGAAAATGGTAATGAACCTTCAGGTTCCATAAAATACATGGAATTTCTTGACTTGTGAGGAACTATTAGCTTCTGAAGAAGGACTATGTCCTGTGCAGTTAATCAGTCAGTTAATTGAGGTCAAACTCTCAGTCCAGGGACAATCTTTCCTGACTGACATTTTGCATAGTATATCTCAATCCCTACAGGCACATGACATGATAGTACCCCAAACTCTGCTGAAATTACAGGTTTTTCAAATTCTTTATTCACTAATAAAATTAAACATTCAACACTATATATATAGTATGTGCCACCAACACATTAAAAACACAAAAATTAAAATATTAATCTTTGATTACAGTTTCTAATATATGACATGTACTGATAGAGTATTCCTGTATTTAATACTGCTGATAACAATCACAATTTCAGTGTGATCCAAGGTACATACAGGGTTGGGTGACTCAAACACTGATATCAGAGGTTTGAATCCACTCTCAGGGCATGCACTATGCCCACATTTTTCTGTAGTCTTTGTGTTACACAACATATATATATTTTACCTTGAAATGTGCTGATCTAAGCAGTGCTACCAAATTCATCAAAGTTTCATGGTTTATAAATTACTTAACAGCAGCTAAAGTAGAAGTGCTATTGACTTAGCCTATTTAAAGTTGTCCTGCACATACCATAAAGGCACACAGGGGGAGCAGAAATACAGCTCCATTCATTCTGAAACTTGGTGCTAGATGAATGTGTGTAGTCAATGTCATGCCCTGGTGACTGTACCCCTGAGAAAGATCCCTGGTATCCACTACATACAAAGCTGGGTGGGTCCCACAGCCAGTCTGGATGGTTTGGAGAACAGAAAAATCTCTGACCCCTGCCAGGATTCAAACCCAGACTGTCTATCCCACACCCTACTCACTACACCAACTATGCTATCCCATTTAAATCAATGTAAAATGAAGATCATATACATAATTTAATGTAATAACTTAAAGACATTTACACTGCTCCAAAATAAATTGTGAAACATTTCAAACATCACTCTTTACTATTATTTTTGGAAAAATGCGCCCCCCCCCCCTTTTCTGGACCCTAAAATATTTTGTGGAGATGACGAGGGGTGGCAGTTATACATACACAACACATACAAACAATAAAAGTATTTAAGGAAAACAATAATGAAAATAATAATGAAAATTACAAGTATGAAAGAACAACTGCAATGTGGCCTACTTACAGAATTTGAAGCAGAAGAACTTTCCTATATCACAATTCAAAGAAACCAAAATACCTGTCTGGTGTCATGGGAATAACACCAAAATCACAAGAAATCCACTGACCCATTATGCCAAGTCAGGGACACTGACTTGGGGTAGCCAACCAAGAGGGAATTTTGAAATCAAAGATCCAAATAAAATTTAAACTTTTTGATTCAATTTTCAGGCATAAGAATTTATGGTGTACAAAACTACCATACACACCACCAAATGGATCTTCCACTGCACACTGACCACCTATTTCTCAATAGGATAATTCACAATATAAATAATAAGAAATATGCAACTCCACCTGTCTCTATCTTTCTCAAGACTTGCAACAAGTTTTCTCTGTTTATTTGCTTCAAATTTAAAAGTGTTGATTTCTTTCTCCAAGTTTCTCTTCTCTTGTTCTTGCAGTTTTGCATGTTTCTCCTGCTCACAGGCCACTCCTGCAAGTAAGAACAATTTCTCAAAGAGTGTATGAGCTGGCACTGTACAATTAACAATAGTGCCACAACAAATGTGTGCAACAAGCAATGCTGTGTTACTACCACTTAAATCAACCATTCTGAAGCAAACCATGGTCATATGAATACCAAACCTTGCTGTGGTTTATATTTAGGAAAATAAGTTTCAGTGACCACATTCAATTTCCTAAGAAGTACATAAAAATATACATTTTCCATAAGCTTCTGCATGTTTCCTACCATTTACCTGACAGAGAACACTGAAACACATTATGAAATTTACTCCATCTTCTTGTCAGTAAATATTACAGTTACAGTTGTTAAAAGCTTTACAGTTTCTGGATGTGATCTGAAACCTCATTCCCAATCTCATCTTCAATTACATGAGAAAATTTCACAGTTTCTTAATTTGAACATTGTTCCTTCTTTAAAGTTTTAACTACATTGTCATATTGACGAGCAGAGCAACTATATCCCATTTACAAAGGACTGTAAAGAACATCTGATATGGAAGTTTCAAATTATGTAAAAGAAAAACTCTCAAATTACATAAGAAACCTGTGTAAAAAATATCTGGGTAACAACTTTATTGAAACATGCTGAACAAAAAAATTCAAGATTGGATCAGACATAACCTTATTAAATTACTGAGAAAAATGCACCTACATCCTGATTTATGTGGAAGTTATTCTCCTAAAAAATGCTTCACAATGTGAAAAATATTAATCTAAGGCTTTCACTGTAACTGAATGCAATGAAACTCTATCCAAGGCTACCAGCCATGTCAGGTAGTTGAAAGACAAATATTATTCAACCACCTGACATGGCTGGTAGCCCTCAAGAGTTTTAATGATTGTTAAAAATTCGTAAATCAAAGAAGAGTTTTCCCATGGACAAAGTAAATTCTGGGAATTATGTTCCCCAGTGCAATCTTTCTTTGATTACTCAAAAGTTATGAGTAAATAACACCGTCATGACACAGAAGTTATTTAAATATATAAGCATGGCAATAAACAAGGAGTGTACATTAAAAATATTTGAAACACTGCACTCTGTTACTGAAATGAGTATGCACATAAAATATTGTCCTCTCCTGCCGAGTGTGAATACACACAAAATAATATGACCCTCCACTAATGAAGTGTGCATACACTTACTTACTTACTTACTTACTCCATGGTGCAGAGTCCTTCTTGAGAAGCTAACTGGTTTGCAGCTAGTCAAGAAATTCCCCGCATTTCACGGAACCCGAAGGTTCATTACCGCACTC
>Ga0123353_10005903_pt1 | contig 16192 bp, 14 predicted proteins | sample TergutLab28metaG_3_FD_92763 | JGI IMG/M metagenome (GOLD analysis project Ga0123353, IMG submission 92763) | Labiotermes labralis P3 segment gut microbial communities from Petit-Saut dam, French Guiana - Lab288 P3 | ecosystem: Host-associated > Arthropoda: Insects > Digestive system > Gut ... | reverse complement strand
CCGTTCTCGAACTCTTGGAAGCACCTTGTTATCGGTGACAGGCCGCGCGCTCTGGGCTTCTTCCTCATGAGCCTGCGGGTCTTTGTCCTTGTACCTTTGGATGCTTTCATTTCTCACACCTTACTGATCGTTGATCGCCAATACATCAAGCGTCTCTACTCGGCATCTCAGACCGAGAACTTCAGAGAAGTTCGGGCTGCTCCTGCCGTCGTCGCCGGATACGAATTCCTTCACATACGTCCCCGATTCCGTTTCCAGAGTAAGGTCGAATGTGTTCTCGTCGATCCAGTCCGCCTCGACCCAGAGTATCTTCCTGTTCCGTACAAGGTCGGCACGTCTGTGCTCCACCCTTACGGGAGTCCTCTGGTCAATACAGAGATTCTTGAATGACCGGGCTACCTCATTTACTCTTTCTTTATTAACTTTACCGTCTGCTTTAACGCGCACCTTATACGTCTTGGTCGGTGCCGAGTCTTTGGTCTTCTGCACCGAATCGCGCGTCGTGAATCGCAGACCATTGAATTTAGCGAGTTCCGAAACGTTGGATCTTTTCTCAAGTTCGTCGAGATCAATATCACGGATACGGGGGCTGCTCACCTCAAGGACGAACGGTCTTCCGGTCCCCAACATCAAAGCGTCGATGTCCTCACGACCCATCCCGTGGAAGAAGTGCTCCTTACCGTCACTCATCTCGACGGCGATGTCGCCGATGATCTCCTGGACGGACGTTGCGTACATCTTACCGATGCCGTGGCACCGGGGGCATCCTTTGCCTCTGCAGACCCTGCACGGCCAGATGGTCTGAGGGATCTCCCTGGACAGTTTGTTGTAACGGCCGGAGATGAATATCGGTGCTATGTCCAACGTAACGTCGGCGAACTGCGTGTCAACGCATGCAACAACCTGAGGATTCTTGAATTCAACGGCGCGGTGTATCTTGGGAAGCGCAAGCTTCCCGATCTCGCGGTTCAATTCCGTCTTCAACGCTTCGGCATTCTCGGCGCCGAGCTCTTCCCATAATGCCTTCTCCTTTGCCGCTATTTCAGGATCGACACGTGACCCCACCAGAAAATTATCCGATTCCACTGACGTTATCGCGTCGGCGGCAGCATCGGCGAATCTGTCTAAAATGTCGAAAACGTTATCGCAAAGTGAACAGACATCCGGAACATCGGCGATAATGCCCTTCTCTCTGAGTTCATTGCGTATTATACGTCCTCTTTGCTCGTTGGTCATTCCCGTTCCGAGCTTACCGAACAGACGGCCGAGGCAGTGATCGCATAACCCTTTCTTTGACGCCGCTTCGGCGATAGCAATATTCTCGGACACCCAATCCAAACGATCACCTCAGATGTCGAATCCCATTTCCGCAATTCTGAGCCTGGGACGCTGGCCTTCCAGATATCTGTACACAGTGGAATGCTCACTTCCGTTCAGCAGCATCTCGATTGCTTTCTCAGCTACGGGTAAACTGACGGAACTTCCGATCAATGAAACGGTATTACCGTAAATGGACATGTTCACTCCCGCGAGGTCTTCGATTATTTCGCGAGTTTTACCGTCGTGACCGATCAATCGTCCGCGTATCCTTGACAATTGATTATGACGGCCGCCTACGAACTCCTTAAGATCGATGACCTCAAAATATTCGTCATCCTGGAACAATCTCATTGCTTTCTCCGGCGAGAACCCACGACCTATCGCCTTTATGACGTCGATCAATTTCAATGCCATCAGCGGGTCCTTTGCTTTATCGTCGTGCATCACGACCTCGCCTTCCGTATCTACGTCGATCTTCACACCGCTCATCTTGACGAGCATCTTCTTCGTCTCGCCTTTGGTACCGATTATGGTACCTACGCGATCCGCGGGAACTCTTACAGATCTCATTCCTCGTCATCCTCCTCTTCTTCGTACTCTTCCTCTTCTTCGTCTTCTTCCTCGTCCTCATCGCTGAGCGTTTCCTTCATTATGACGTCCGCTTTGATGATATCGGCGCCGCGGTTCTTGAAGAATCGGTTGATGTTGTTTATATCACGTAACAACAACTCTTTGGAATTGAAATGATCGGCGGTCATCGCCTGACCGCAATCAATGAGTATCGGTTGATCCTCCATCATCAGGATGTTGTATTCGCTCATGTCGCCGTGAACTAAATGCGCATCACGGTACCCGTCGATGATGAACGATATCACTTCATCGTACGTTTCGTCAACATCCTCAAGCACAACGTCTTTGATTTGCGGCGCAGGCCCCGTCTCATCGCCGATGTATTCCATGACCAGGCAGTTCTTGCTGAACGACACCGGTTCGGGAACCGGAATCTCGGCTTCATAGTACCTCTGGAGGTTGCGGTATTCCTTGTTCGTCCACGCGTATATCATCTTCCTGCGGTTACCCGACAACCCTTTGAATCTGGGATCGCCTTCGATATATTTCCCGAAACGTTTGAACGTCGACGTTGATGTTCTGAATATCTTCAACGCTAACGGATCACCGTCCTCATCCTCCGCATAGAATATGTTGCCTTCCTTGCCGGAGGATATGGGATATCTCACAGAATCGATGACACCCGACGTCATGAGATCATATAACGTCATAAGCGTCTGTTTATCGAACACTTCGTCAACGGTCTGCCGTTCGTCACCCGTCTTATTCGTCTTCAGCGCATCGACACGCGCTTCCAGATAAGAGTACATCTCGTCGTACGACATATCTAAATCTCAGAAAATATCCAGGTTCTTCGGTACTTTACCTCTTTTGCTGAGGTTCACCGCCTGCGTCTTCGTGTATCTGAATCTGACATCACATTTATCGGGCTGGAAATCCCATAATGAGATGATCAGAAGATCGCCTTCGCGTATCCACATCCTTTTCTTGATCTTGCCGGGAATGCGTCCCATTCTTGAGACACCGTCCTCACACATCACTTTGATCTTTGATGCTCCGAGCAGCTGATCCGCTATACCGAACATCTCACCTTCCTTGATATTCGGAAGACGTACTCGCGATACATCTTCTTCCGTACTCTCGAACTGCTCATCAGCCATTTTATCGTTCGCAACCATCGTGTCGACGTATATAAAACATGCGCGACGCGATGCGGTCTAACGATACCATTGTCAAACAGGCAACGAAAGGTTATTAAGCGCGTTTCGAAGTATAGCAGAAGAAGGTATCGGAATGGAAATAATGAGAACACGCTGATATTTATCCAACAATGACTCGGGCACAGTATGATTTAAGGTATTTTGGCAGCCAGACTTAATTTTCAGAATAGATTCTCATGATCTTCTTCGCGCTCCGGAGCTTCTTATTATCAGCCACCCGTCGTTCGCATTCGGCACATCGACGTTTATAAAAACATGAGTTGTTCTCGGCGAGTGCACTCTTTCGATCGAAACAATTGTCAAACACGTAACGGAAGATTATTAAGTGTGCTGTGAAATATAACAAAGGAAGGTATCGAAATGGAAATAAAGAGAACACGCTGATATTTATTCAATGAGAACTCAAACTCAATGTAAGAGGTGTTTTCGGTAGCCAAACTCAATTTTCAAGTGAACGGAAGAGAAGACATCAAGACTAAGATGGGAGGCAAGGATGAGCGCAATATTATTGTCGATCAACCCTGAGCACATTGCCAACATATTCAACGGTACAAAAAGGTTCGAGTTCCGCAAGGTCTCTTGTAAAAGAGAAGTGACTCGCATAGTCTTCTATTGTACCTCGCCGATCATGAAAATCGTCGGAGAAGCAGAAGTGGATGAGATAATAGAAGGTCATCCGGATGAGCTTTGGAGCAGAACATTAGCTTCTGCCGGGATAAGCAGAAAGTTCTTCGATGAATATTACAACGGACGGTCAAGAGGAGTGGCGTTCGGTCTAAAGAACATAATCGAATTCGAAGAACACAGGGATCTGTCGGATTACGGCATCTCTGCGCCGCCGCAATCATTCGTGTATCTACCAGAGTAAGGTCGTGCCTCTCGAACCGATCATTTACTTGAGAAAAGAAAGAACGACCGACATATCGTAATCGCCTTGTGGCGATGTAATGCGGTCTCATACGGTTCGAATTCCTAAAATTCGTATTGATACAGGGGAGGAGTTAGGAATGTCTCTAAAAATCTCGTATCTGCAAAGCGTATGTGTACTGATTTTATTTCAGCTGGATGTTTTTTCACGATGTCGGATAAACTTTCTTATGAGTGAACGCACATCTGTGTCAAGGGGAAGTGCTGGTGGCAGATACAAAAAAAGAACAGGAACGGGCAGAACTGCACCGTACTATTTGGGCTATTGCAAACGATCTGCGTGGTAGCGTAGACGGGTGGGATTTCAAACAATATGTCTTAGGTATGCTGTTCTACCGTTATATTTCTGAGAACCTTTCCGCATACATCGACGAGGGTGAATATGAGACGGGTGATGTTTCATTCAATTACGCCAAACTGTCGGACGAAAAGGCAGAGAAGGTTCGTGACGAACTCGTCAGAACCAAAGGATTTTTCATACTGCCAAGTGAGCTTTTTGAAAACATACTAAAGAGAGCCGTTGCCGATGAGAACTTGAATGAAACCCTTGAACGCACATTCAAAAACATTGAAACATCTGCACGCGGAACGGATAGTGAGGCAAATTTCGAGGGGCTATTCGATGACATTGATGTAAACAGCAACAAACTTGGTAGCACCGTTGCAAAGCGTAACGGGAGACTGGTCAAATTAATGAACGGCGTGGCCACAATGAAACTCGGTAATTACAAAGACAACACGATCGATGCTTTCGGTGATGCCTACGAATATTTGATGGGAATGTATGCAAGCAACGCAGGAAAAAGCGGCGGAGAATATTACACCCCACAGGAAGTTTCCGAGTTGCTGACGCGCATAACGTTAGTAGGAAAAACAGAAGTCAACAAAGTGTACGATCCCGCTTGTGGAAGTGGCTCACTATTGTTGAAGTTTGAGAAGATATTGGGGAAGGAAAACGTTCGCCAAGGGTTCTTCGGTCAAGAGATAAACATCACCACATACAACCTTTGCAGGATCAATATGTTCCTACACGATATCGATTATGACAAATTCGACATCGCTCACGGCGACACGCTCATCGACCCGCATCACTGGGACGATGAACCATTCGAAGCTATCGTCTCAAATCCGCCGTATTCTATCAAATGGGAAGGTGATGAAAATCCCCTGTTAATCAACGACCCTCGTTTTTCTCCAGCCGGAGTGCTTGCACCGAGAAACTATGCGGATCTTGCATTCATAATGCATACGCTCTCATGGCTTGCAACGGGCGGCACTGCGGCAATTGTTTGTTATCCTGGAATACTTTATCGTGGACGTGCAGAGAAAAAGATTCGCAAGTATCTGGTGGAAAATAATTACATTGACTGCGTAATTCAACTACCTGACAACCTATTTTTCGGAACGCCAATTGCCACCAGTATAATGATTCTAAAAAAATCAAAAAGCGAGAACGCAACTCTATTTATCGATGCGAGTCAAGAGTTTGTCAAAGTAACTAACAACAATAAACTGACACAGGAAAACATTGAGAAAATTTTGGATGCATACACGAACCGTGAAACAGCACAGTATTTTGCAAGGCTTGTTCCAAATGATGAAATCTCGGCACAGGACTACGAAATTTCTGTAAGCACATATGTTTATCAAGAGGACAAACGTGAAGTTGTGGATATAGCTGAACTGAATGCTAAGATTGAGTGCATTGTTGCCCGCGGAGATATTCTACGTCGTGAAATAGCCCAATTAATTGCGGAGATAGAGGAGGTAAAATGAGATGAGTCATCTTACCCGTCTGATTTCGAAGCTATGCCCAGAGGGTGTTAAGACAGTTAATATGGATGTTGTGATCGACTACGAACAACCGACAAAATATATCGTAAGTAGTACAAACTATAGGAACGACTTCGAAACGCCAGTGCTTACTGCGGGACAGACTTTCATACTTGGTTACACGGATGAAACAGGCGGCGTTTACAAAGCATCAAAGGAAAAACCAGTTATAATTTTTGATGATTTTACAACTTCATTCCATTGGGTCGATTTCAATTTCAAAGTCAAATCGTCTGCAATGAAGATACTGACGTTGAGGGATGAAAGCATTGCTAATTTCCGCTATGTTTATTATTCAATGTGCTGTACAAAATACGAGCCCGACTCTTCTAAACACACACGACAGTGGATAGGAAAATATTCAAAATTCAAGATACCGCTCCCACCACTCCCGGTCCAAGCTGAGATCGTCCGCATTTTGGACAATTTCACTGAGCTGGAGGCGGAGCTGGAGGCGGAGCTGGAGGCGCGGAAAAAACAATATGAATATTATCGAAATAAGCTTCTAACTTTTAGTGTCATCAAAAGAGGAGGGGGGGGGGGAAAGATGGATGACGTTGGGTGAAATTGGCAAACTCGTTCGAGGCAATGGCCTACAAAAGAAGGATTTTACCAATACAGGAGTAGGTTGTATTCACTATGGGCAGATCTACACGTATTACGATACGTTTACAGATAGTACAAAGTCGTTTGTATCTCCAGAATTGGCTAAAACTTTACGTGTTGTGAACAAGGGCGATTTAATTATCACCAATACCAGTGAGAACATGGATGATGTTTGTAAGGCCGTGGCGTGGCTTGGCGACAACGACATCGTGACAGGAGGTCATGCAACAATCCTGAAGCATAACGAGAATCCTAAATACCTGGCATATTACACACAAACAGAGATGTTCTCCATTCAAAAACGCAAATATGCAAACGGCACGAAAGTGATCGATGTATCTGTAAGCAACATGTCAAAGATACTCATCCCCCTGCCTAAACTCGAGGAACAGGACCGTATCGTCTCTCTTCTAGATCGTTTCCACGAGTTGTCTAACGGCATTAAAACAGGTTTACCAGCGGAAATCGTAGCAAGGAAGAAGCAGTATGAATATTACAGAGACAAACTATTAACCTTTGAGGAAGCAGCTTAATGAGTACATTCAAAATTGTTACCGCAGACAATGAGTCCACTGTTGTTACCGAGTATGTTCCGAGCAGTAAACGTTCAACAGACTATCAAAGCGAAGTGGCGTTGGAGAACGAATTCATCAGGCGGCTGAAATCACAGGGTTATGAACACGTAGACATCAAGGATGAGGCGGCACTGATCTCGAACCTGCGGCGCCAGTTGGAATTGCTCAACAGCCACACATTCTCAGAAGGTGAATGGAAACGTTTCTTCAAGGAAAACATCGCCGGTGCCAATGACGGCATCGTCGAAAAGACCAGAAGGATCCAGGAGGATCACGTCCAAAACCTCAAGAAAGATGACGGTTCCACCAAAAACATCTATCTTATCGACAAGAAGAATATCCACAACAACCGATTGCAGGTTCTTAATCAATATGAGGAATCCGCAGGTACTCGTAAGACACGCTACGATGTGACGATACTGGTCAATGGTCTTCCGCTGATACACGTTGAATTGAAACGCCGAGGTGTCGCGATACGCGAAGCCTTCAATCAGATAAGGAGGTATGAACGCGACAGTTTCTGGGCATCCAATGGTCTGTACGAGTATGTGCAGATCTTTGTGATCAGCAACGGAACTCACACGAAATATTATTCCAACACAACTCGCGATCAGCATATCAGAGAATCAACGGACAGCCGCAAGAGTAAGAAGACGAGCAACAGCTTTGAATTCACAAGCTTCTGGGCCGATGCTGGGAACAAGGTAATCCCTGATCTTGTGGATTTCACCAAGACGTTCTTTGCAAAACACACGATTTTAAACATTCTCTCAAGATACTGCGTATTCACTTCTGAACGGATACTGCTCGTAATGCGCCCTTATCAGATTGCAGCAACTGAAAGGATATTGAACAGGATAGACATTTCCACCAACTATAAGAAGGTCGGAACAACGGCTGCCGGCGGTTATATATGGCATACGACCGGTTCCGGAAAGACGCTGACGAGTTTCAAAACGGCGCAACTCGCCACGAATCTTCCATACGTTGAGAAGGTCATGTTCGTCGTTGATCGTAAGGATCTGGATTACCAGACGATGAAGGAATATGATAAATTCGAGAAGGGTGCTGCCAACAGCAATACATCAACGAAAATATTGAAAAAACAGGTGGAAGATCCAAACGTTCGAATAATAATCACAACGATCCAGAAACTGAACAAGTTCATCGATGACAACAAGGACCACGAGATATTCAGACAGCATATGGTCATGATATTCGATGAGTGCCACCGCTCTCAGTTCGGAGATATGCACAAGAAGATAGTTAAGACATTCAAAAACTACCACTTATTCGGATTTACTGGAACACCCATATTCACGGTCAATTCCAAAAGCGGTAAGAATCCTCTCCTGAGAACAACGCAACAAGCATTCGGTGATAAACTGCATGCATACACTATAGTGGATGCGATCAACGACGGTAATGTGCTCCCATTCCGCATAGACTATGTGAATACCGTGAAAATGAAGGACGACATCAAGGACGCTAAGGTGCGTGCAATAGATGTCGAAGCGGCCATGTCCGCTCCCAAAAGGATTCGGGCTGTGACCGATTATATCCTTGAGCACTTTGATCAGAAAACGAAACGCAACAGTTCCTACACCTTGAAGAATCAGCGCATATATGGTTTCAATTCGATCTTCGCCGTGGCCTCGATACCGATGGCCATGAAATATTACACGGAATTGAAGCGACAGTTGGAAGGGCGCGACCGCGATCTTAAGATTGCTACAATATACAGTTTCAGCGCCAATGAGGACGATTCGGAAGATGCCCTACCCGACGAGGGATTCGAGAATGAGAAGCTGGATCAGACATCCCGCGATTTCTTAGAGGCTGCCATTCAAGACTACAATAAGACGTTCGGTATGAATTTTGATACATCAGCAGAAAAATTCCAAAATTATTACAAAGACGTTTCAGATCGCGTTAAAAATCGTGAGATCGATATTCTCATCGTCGTAAACATGTTCTTAACAGGATTCGATGCCACCACACTCAATACCTTGTGGGTCGATAAGAATCTGCGGCAGCATGGGCTTATTCAGGCGTTTTCGCGCACAAACCGCATACTCAATTCCGTGAAGGTCTTTGGAAACATCATCTGTTTCCGCGATTTGAAAAATGCCACGGATGATGCGATCAAGCTTTTCGGTGACAGAGAGGCAGGTGGCATTGTTCTATTGAAGACCTATGATGACTATTACAACGGCTACGTGGAGAATGGTAAGAGAAAAGAGGGGTATTCACAACTCATCAAGATACTTGCGACCAGTTTCCCGCTCGATGCACAGATATCCAGCGAAATTGCACAGAAAGATTTCATACGTCTGTACGGTGCGATACTAAGGCTGAAGAACATCCTTTCTGCTTTCGACGATTTTGCCGGGAATGAGATATTGTCTGAACGGGATTTCCAGGATTACCAGAGCACATATCTAGATATCTATCAAGAATTCACAAGAGCGAAGGATGCCGACAAAGAGAATGTCAACGACGACCTTGTGTTCGAGATCGAGCTTATTAAACAGGTGGAGATAAACATAGACTACATACTCATGCTTGTCGAAAAATATCACAGATCGAACTGTACAGATCAAGTAATCCTGGCAGAGATCGATAAAACCGTCAATTCTAGCATAGAACTCCGAAGCAAGAAAGAACTCATAGAAGGATTCATAGAAAGAGTTAACACGGGTACCGAAGTGGATGACGATTGGTATGCATACGTGGCTGAGCGGAAAGAAGCGGATTTAACCGCAATAATCAAATCAGAAGGACTGAAGACTGATGAAACAAAAAGATTCGTGGATGGAGCATTCCGCAACGGAATGTTAAAGACCACAGGCACAGATATCGACAAGATCCTCCCCCCAGTCTCTCTTTTCTCCAGCGATGGAGGGAGAGTTGTAAAAAAGCAAGGCGTAATTGCAAAACTTCTGTCATTCTTTGAAAAATATCTCGGTTTGATATTCTGATTGAAAGTGGATTTTAATTAATTGCTCACAAATATTTTTGGGTTACGAGCGATTATAAGAACTTATTGTAAGAGTATCTGAGCGCCTCTACTGCAGGGAGTTCTTCGCCGAGAAGGAACGTCTCGAGTGCGCCGCCTGCGGTGCTCACGTATGAGAAGCCATCCGTCATATCGAACATATCGGCCGCTCCTATCGTATGACCGCCGCCGATGACCGATTGGCCTTTGCTCTCTATCATTGAGATCATCAATTCTCTCGTTCCTATGCCGAAACCATCCTTCTCGTAAAGGCCCGCAGGGCCTGACATGAATGATGTCCTTGACGACGCGAGAACTTTCTTGAACTTCTCTATGGATTCGTCGCCGATATCGAGAGCAGCTTCTTTTACAGGAAGGTCTCCGATCAGGACATTAACTCTCTTGCCGTCGCGTTCAATTGCAACGTCACTCGGTAATATTATCCTCTGACCGTATTTTGAAAGCATCTCCTTTGCCGCGTTGATATTCTCTTCCGTAAGCTCTTCCTTCAATATTTCCATACTGGCTTCGCCGATATCCGTGCCTCTTGCGTAGAGGAATGCGTTGCCCGCCAGACCGGTCAATATCACCGTATCGGCCTTCATGCTTCCGAGGACGTGATCTATCATCGGCGACACGTCGCCGAATTTCGCACCTCCGAGGACGAATATCGACGGTCTTCGGGGATCATCGAATATCGCTTTCAGCGCGAAGATCTCCTTAGCCATCAATCTCCCGGATGCCGACGGAACTTTCACGGGGAATCCCACTAACGAACACTGAGATCTGTGAGCGGCGCCGAACGCGTCACATACGTAATAATCGATCAGCGGCGCCAAAGCCTTCACGAGATCGGAATCGGCATGACCGTTCATGTCCAGCTTCGCAGTTTCAGAATCCAATGCTCGAACATTGTCGAGAAGGAGAACTTCTCCCGCGCCCAGTTCCCTGATACTGTTCTTGGCGTTTTCTCCAATGACGTCGTTGACGTACTTCACCGGATGGTTGAGATGTTTCGATAACCGTTTCGCATGCTGTTCCATCGGTATGAAATCCCATTTGCCTTTCCTGCTCTGGTGCGCAAGTATGACAACTTTAGCTCTCTTCCCCATCAGTTCGCGAACGGTAGGAACGATCCTTCTCACCCTGGAATCATTGATTATCTGCAGCGTCGTCTTATCGAGCGGACAGTTGATGTCCACTCTCAGTAATACGGTCTTATTCTTGAAATCGAAATCCTCCAGGGTGTGGAAATCTTTCATTGACGATGACCTCAGATGCCCATTGCCTTGTTCGTCTTCTTGATGGAAGCGGACGCGTCCTCTTCGACCTTGCACATCGATCTTATGCAGTCGATTATCTCCGGGATAACGTCACTTTCCTGGTGTACCGCTTGGTAATAGTACAATGTGTCACCGACCGCCTTAACGCCGTCCTCCCAGACGATTATCTCGTACATGTCGCCTCTCGGTCTTCCTATGTCCCGTGCGAACTCCATTATCTGCGCAGACGATTTTATCCCGCTCTTCCCGCTGACGAGTCTTACGCGCGGAGTTCTCTTCCAAATTGAGAGGATCTCCTCCGTCGTCACTTCTGAATCGAGTTTCACCATGACGGTGTGCAGATGCATCAACGTCGTCGGTACCTTGACGGCCATGGTTTGAATGTTCAGCCACGGCATTATGCTCTGCACATCGGGTCCGTGGTGTGTCGGGAGTTTCAGTGACGGTTCAATAGCATTGATCGGTCCGCTTTTACTGTTGTTCGGGTCGGCACTCCTTCTGATCAATGTGGCGAACGCACTTTGGATCTTGTACTTCTCATCTATCGGGTATAACGTCCTTATCAGACCGGTTGTGTTACATGAAACAACACGAGAGAATTGGGCGCCCCATGATTCTTTGTAATTGGCCGATGCGTTGAATGAGATCCCGGTAAGACTGTGGTCCTCACCGCCCTGGAATATTGCTTTCACTCCCGCGTCCGTATACTCTTTCTTGTACGCTTCGGCTACGTCGCCCGGCGTACAATCAATGATGATGTCGACCTTCGCGTAAAGATCCTTGATCAATCCCGCTACTTTCATTCCCGCTTTTATGAATTCCTCTTTCGCTTCCTGCGTCGGAACGTACAGCGGAAGATCAAGATCGTTGGCGGTGATCGCTTCATACGTCGGTCTTGTTTTCGTTACGCCGACCACTTCCATGTCGTCCTGTTGATTAATTGCGGTTGCCGCTCTCTTGCCTATTGTCCCGTACCCATTAATTCCGACCTTTACTTTCACGTGATCACTTACTGCCCGTATGGATCACGGATAAGATAAGGTTTGCTTCGTTACCGTCATTTTTCAGATGCGTACAAGAACCGAAATAACGGGATCACTCGAGCTTCCACTGTTCCCCTATGTGCTCTTTGACCTTCTTCATCTCTCGGATGCCGTTGCTCTGTTCTCCTTTATCTTCGCCGTACTCAGGAGTTATTCCCTTTCCTTCGAGAGAGGCCATAACGCCCGCAACGACCTCTGCGGTAGCGCGTAAATGATACCCGCCTTCCAGTATGAACGCTATCTTGCCATCCTTACTTTCCGATATGATTCGTTTGCACAATTCTATGTAACCTTGCGTATTGACGAGCATGTGTGCAGTGGGATCGCAATAATGTGCGTCCACCCCTAACCCCACAACGATCAATTCCGGTTTGAATTCTCTTAAGATCGGTATCACGATCTCATCCATCGCCTTCTCGTAGGTCTTGTTCCCGGAACCTGCGGGAACGGGTATGTTCACGGTGTACCGAGTCCCAACACCGGAACCCATGGATTCTTTGCCCCCGGTCCCAGGGAATATCCCGGATTCATGGAAGTCTATAACTAAAACATCATCTCGTCCGTAGAATATCTCCTCGGTACCGTTGCAGTGATGTACGTCAAGATCAACGATGGCGGTTCTCACTCCCGCCGCTTCAACGGCGATCGCAACGTTATTCAGATAGCAGAAGCCGCTTATGCATTCCCTTCCCGCGTGATGCCCGGGAGGGCGCGTTATCCCCAGTGTCGGCGTCCCGTTCAATGCAAGCTTCACCGCAGTGACGGCAACGGACGCTGAAAGCATAGCGAAACCGTATGTTTCATCTCTTATGATCGTGTCCGCATCCGCAGGTACGTTACCACCTGCTTTCAAACGATCCAGGTGTTTCTGAGTGTGAACTTTAAGAACCAGCCCTTCATCGATCGGATCGGGAGCGACAACATCCTTCCATAACCCTTCCGATTCCAATTTCTTCTTCAATGTCCGTACCCTGAACGGAGATTCCGGGTGGTCTTCCCACTGCATATGTTCAAGCAGCATATCATGATAGACTATCGCCATGCCATGCCTTCCGAACGTATAGGAAGGCGAATCATTATAATAATTGTCATCTTGTCAAGTCATGAAAGGGAAAGAATCGGAGACAAAGGACATGAAAGGCTCGAGAGCACTCCTGAAGATGCTGGAAGACAAAGGCGTCGAAACTATGTTCGGATACCCCGGAGGACAGGTCATACCGATATTCGACGAGATCCTCAACTCATCATTAAGGCACGTACTCGTAAGGCATGAACAATGCGCCGCACACATGGCGGACGGTTATGCACGTGCATCCGGAAGGGCGGGCGTGTGCTTAGCGACATCGGGGCCGGGAGCTACGAACCTTGTCACAGGGGTGGCAACGGCATTCGCCGATTCGATACCGGTGATAGTGTTGACCGGTCAGGTGGCGACACGCGTTCTCGGTATGGGCGCATTCCAGGAAGTGGATGCGTTCAGTCTGATGATGCCGGTCACGAAATACAATTATCGAGTACTCGACTTACAGATGCTTCCGGAGGCGATATCCAGAGGATGGGATATCGCGTTGAGCGGACGTCAGGGTCCCGTTCATATAGATCTTCCCGTAGATGCGATAAACTCCGAGATAGATGAAGCGTTACTCGGCAGGAAGTTCGATCCCGTTCAGGTAAGGGAGGATATGTCTGAACTTCCTTATGCGGTCTCATTGATAGGCAAGGCTCAAAAGCCGCTGATAATAGCGGGAGGAGGCGTAATATCAGCAAACGCATCCAACGAGCTGATAGAATTGGCGGATCTGATCAAAGCGCCGGTGACGATGCCGTTAATGGGTTTAGGTTCGATCCCGTACGATCATCCGTTATCGCTGGGTTCAATGGGTATGCACGGTAAGATGTGCTCGCTCAACGCAATGAAGGAAGCCGATCTTGTCATAGCCGTGGGTACCCGATTTTCAGACAGAAGTCACAGTACACACAACCAGATGTCGCAGAAGTGCAAAGTTATTCAAATTGATATAGACCGCGTGGAATTCGATAAGCATTCGCAGACAGCGGTGAACATACTGGCGGATGCGAAGAAGGCGATGCGTCTGATCATAGATCAACTGAAAAGACCGTTCACCGCGAACAAAGCATGGGCGGAACGTATCGCCGAGATTAAGAAAAGATGCAACTGCAACAATATCAACGACGACAGCTCACCGCTTTCACCGAGACGTGTGATGGCCGAGATAAACAAGATACTGGACGACGACACGATAATTACCACTGATGTCGGTCAAAACCAAATGTGGGCCATGCATAACCTGAGGATACAGAGACCGAGGCAACTGATATCATCCGGCGGCTTCGGAACAATGGGATTCGGTTTCCCCGCAGCGATCGGTGCCAAGGCGGCAAAGCCGGACAAGAAAGTAATGGCGATAACCGGGGACGGCGGTCTCCTGATGGTGATACAGGAATTGGCTACGGCCGTCGCCGAGGACATACCCGTTGTAATATGCTTAATGAACAACGGTTGGTTGGGAATGGTGAAGCAGTGGCAGAAGCTGTTCTGGAATGAACGGTATTCGGGAACATCGTTACACGCATCCAATCCTGATTTCGTGAAATTGGCGGAATCCTTCGGCGCGAAGGGGATACGCGTTGAACGTCCGTCCGAGATAGGAGAGGCGTTCAAAGAGGCATTCGCGTCCGATAAGGTCTGCTTGGTGGACATACACATCGATCAGGATGAAGCGGTGCTTCCGATGCTGCCGCCGAACCCGACGCTCCCGATAATAAAGGGAAAGTGTCCGTTCTGATGAAAGGATGGTTGTTATGCGGGTCGTATTAAATACGGCCCGATACGATGTATGCGAACACACAGTTTGAACAGAAAGGAAGTGACGGAATGGACATCAAAGGACGAGAGATAACAGAAAAGGGAGTGTTCACGACCGGCAAGAACCTAAAGAGATCGGGATTAACGATCTTGGCGATAGTCGTGTTAGCATCGTTTTTGGTGTGTTTTCAGGTCTTTGTGCGATCATGGGGATTATATGAAGTGGCCGTACCGATAATGCTCATAGCGGTAATGTTCATATTCGGGATCCAGAACATCTATCTGAAATCCAGATTGGATTCCGCGGATTTCAGCGGAAAGGAAACACAAGAGATCATCGCCATAGACTACAGTGAGAAAGAATCCGCCTTGAGATACGTAGCGTTCGTGAGGCCGAACGATACCGTGCAGGACAATCGGGAATAAGCAGTGAAAACCCGATATTTATCTTCGGAAAATGCAGTGAAAACCCGATATTTATCTTCGGAAAATGCAGTGAAAACCCGATATTTATCTTCGGAAAATGCAAATGTTAATAAAAGGGAATGAGATGTACGCTTTATGAGGAGAGAGATCTACAAGGATCTTCTGGAATGGAAGAACAGCGACGACCGTAAGCCGTTGTTGTTGCAAGGCGTCCGGCAGTGCGGTAAAACATACGCGCTGAAAGAGTTCGGAAAAGAGAATTATGACGATGTTGCGTACTTCACTTTCGAAAATAACCCAAACCTTCACGAGACCTTTCAAACGGATCTGGACACAGAAAGGATCCTCAGATACTTGAGTTTCGCGCGCGGCAAGAAGATCGAACCCGGAAAGACACTGATAATACTGGATGAGATACAACTGTGTAACCGCGCTCTTACCTCTTTGAAGTTCTTCTGCGAGGATGCGCCGGAATATCACGTAGCGTGCGCGGGTTCATTGTTAGGTGTTATGGTGTCAAGACCCGGTTCCTTCCCCGTCGGTAAAGTCAACAGGTTGATGATG
>Ga0123353_10005900_pt1 | contig 16195 bp, 16 predicted proteins | sample TergutLab28metaG_3_FD_92763 | JGI IMG/M metagenome (GOLD analysis project Ga0123353, IMG submission 92763) | Labiotermes labralis P3 segment gut microbial communities from Petit-Saut dam, French Guiana - Lab288 P3 | ecosystem: Host-associated > Arthropoda: Insects > Digestive system > Gut ... | reverse complement strand
TCCTTTGTTTTTCGCTTTTGCCGCACTCAGGGCACCTGCGCCCCTCGATTTCTTTGGCTTTTCTCATGGCTTCATTATATCATATTCTGCGCCGTTTGTCCATAACTTATGCCCGAAGTTTCCTCATTCTCAGCGGCGCGATGGTTGCTCCCCGAATTTCCGCTTGCATTTCCACCGCATATGTGCTAGAATAGCATGGATATGCGCCTATAGCTCAGGTGGATAGAGCAACTGCCTTCTAAGCAGTGGGTCGCAGGTTCGAGTCCTGCTAGGCGTGCCAAGGCGGCGCCGCTTTCTGTGCGGCGCCGTTATTTTTTGCTGCGCAAAGGTGCCCGGATGGCTTCATCACAGCCGCATCCCCGCCCACTGAAGAGCCGTAAACAGCCCGAACAGCACCGGCTGGTGCAGCAGATAGAGCAGCAGCGAATGCCTGCCCAGCCACTGCAGCGCGGGCACGCGCGATTTCTCGAACCAGCGCGGGAACCGCCCCTGCATACCGTAGATCCCCACGGCGGCGCCCGCAAAAAACAGGAAGACCCACGGCATCAGCGGGAAGTAGTCGGCCGAGTGCAGGGTCATATGCGGGAAACCCAGCATGTACAGCGGGAAGAAGCGCGTGTGCGGCAGGCGCGGCGGCACGAAGCGCCACGCAAAAAACACGGCCGCGAAGGCGATCACCTGCGGCAGGGGCGGTATCTTGTCGAGGAACCCGCGCAGCATGGCCCCTATGGCCTTTTGGGCCAGCATGGCCCCTATGGCCTTTTGGGCCATTGCGAACAGCAGCACCGCGCAGGCCAGGAAGTGCAGCACGCCGAACCAGATCACCTCGTCCACGCCGAACAGCGTCATCGCCAGGGTGGCGAGGGTCACCAGCGCCGCCGCCCCGGCCAGCCGCAGCCCGCGCTTGAGGTTCGAGCGCGAAAGCCGGCAGCACAGCCCGCATAGCAGGATGAACGTCCCCGCGATGAAGGGCTGCACCGGCCCCATATGCACGAACATGTTCCACCCCGCCCGGCTGCCGAACTCGCACCCCAGCAGGTAGAACGCGTGGTACGCCACCATCAGGAGGAACGCCAGCCCGCGCAGCTCGTCCAGCAGGAGATAGCGCGGGCGGCTTTCGTTTTCAGGCATTTTTTCGCTCCAGTCCGGCCCGTTCGAACCGCAGCCATGTCACGAGCCCGATGGCGTTCACCGCCGTCTGCAGCGCGGCGATCAGTATGAAGTTCAGGTTCGCCGTGTCCGCAATCGTATTGATCACCCATAGAACCAGCACCACGGCGCTGCCCGCCAGGTTGAACACCCAGTTCTCCACGTATCGCAGCAGCAGCAGGACCAGCCCCGGCCCCACCAGCGAAAGCGTGAGGCTGTCCCACAGCGCCGCCTGCGAGTTCAGTGCCCGCAGCAGCAGGTACATCCCCACGAAGCCCGCCGCGCTCGCACCCAGGCTCAGCGTCCAGCCCCCGGGGGTGAGCTTCTTCGCCTGCACGGTCCGGTCGCTGCCGACGGCATCGCCGACGGTCATGTGCCTGCCCCAGGCGATCAGGCTGGCGAGATACACCGGCGCGCCGAACAGCGTGTTGAACGCCGCCAGCCCATAGATCTGCTTGGAGAAGAACAGCGCGCCGTACCCCAGGCAGAAGGCTATGCCGCAGGCCGGGCCCGCGCGCCTGCCCTCGGCCAAGTACATCAGCGTGAAAACCGAATAGACCGCCAGCAGGCCCTCATACCAGGGCTGCTTTGTCAGCACCCCGCAGGCGACCAGCGCGGGCATGGAGGCCACCACGAAGATGAAGCGCCCGGGGGCAAAGCCGAGGATGGATTTTCTGGTCATTGCGTTACACTTTCGTTTTGAATTTTACCGGCAGGAATATCTCCTGCTGCGCGAAGCCCAAGGCCTTCTGGATCGCCCCGCAGCCCACCATGTGCCCCATGCCCCTGTGGCCGGGGCGCTCGTCCAATTCAAAAACGCCGCTTTTGCTGATCCACTTCATCATTCCCTTGACGGTTTGATTGAGGTCCTTCGGGTCGTCTTCGTCCGCCGTGGCAACCACGAACATGCCGCCCTCGTATTCGATGAGCTCGTATGGGGCCACGTCCTCCTCGGTCACCCAGTCCTTCACCGCCCATATCCAGACACTGTGCGTCTCGTCCTCAGGCCACATGAAGTCATAGGCGTGGCCGAAAACGCTCGTTTTCACAAGCCGCATGTGCTCGCCCATCCACTGGTCAAAACCGCCCTCGCCGAAGATTTCGTCAGGGCCGCGCAGCCCCGACGACACCGCCCGGAACCTCGGCATTTCGATGACCCGGACGCCGCCCAATTTCATTTTCAAAATGCTTCCCTCATCCTCTTCACATAGTACGCCACGTTCTCCCACTTCGCGTCCGGCGCGATGCGGTGGTCCGGGCAGGGGATGTACCCCCCCAACGCCACCAGGGGCCGCAGGCGCTCGATCTCCGCGTCCACGGCACCGAAATCCCTGCTGAACACGTTCTTGTTCATGCCGCCCACGCCGCGCAGCTCTTTGCCGTATTTCTCCCGCCAGGGCGCGATGCTCGCCCCCCAGGTGCCCACCTCCATGGGGAACATCGTGTTCACGCCGTTCTCCAGCCAGATGGGCAGCAGGGCGTCGATGCAGCCGTCGCAGTCCAGGCTCACCAGGCCCGTGCCGTGCTGCCGCAGCAGGTCCGTCATGCGCTTGTAGTGCGGGCCGACCCACTCTCTGAACACAGAGGGGATCACCAGGGGCCCGGTCTTGAAGCAGATGTCCTCCCACATGTGGGCGAAGTCGAAGAGCCCCGGCGGGCACAGGGCGAGGGTCTCCTCCAGCACGCGGTAGGCCAGATTGCCGATCGTGTCGAGGATCTCCTTATAGAGCTCCTCGTCGTCGGCATAGATGTAGCTCGTGCCTGTGACGCCCGCCCAGTCGCGGAAGCAGCCGTAGAGGCTCCCGATGTACAGCCCCACGGGGCGCTCGGCCCGGTCGTTTTTCTCCAGGCGCTTGATCTCCCGGGCGACGGACTCCCGCGGCACGCGCTCCGGGGTGTATTGCAGCCGCGGCAGGTAGTACTCCTCCCAGCCCTCGCGCCCCTCCAGCAGGTGCGAAATCTCCTGCCGAATGGAGGTCACGCCGTCCCGTTCAAGCTCCACGACCCCATTGCCGTTGCGCACGTGCCGCATGCCGCTGCCCAGCTCCTTGATCACCTCACGCGCAAAGCCGGGGCGCAGGCCCATGCCGCAGCCCGCGCTGGACCCCCACTCAAAGTCGAAGCCCAGCCGCCGCGCGGTGTCGCCGTCGCTGCGCGCCTCCCTGTGGGTGATGTGCCCCTCCTCCGCCCATTTTTTGCGGGTCTCCTCCCAAAAGCCGAAGTGCACCACGGGCAGGTGGTCCCAGGGCTCGTAGCGCAGGGCGGCCAGGGCGCGTTCACGGTTGGTCATAGCATTAGCCTCCTTTGTTTGGAGACGCACAGCCGTGCGTCTCTACGCTTCGGTCAATGGTGTAGAGACGCACGGCTGTGCGTCTCCCACACTAAGGCCAACTTCTTTGTTACTCCATCTCCACCTTAATCGTCTTGATCTCGAACGGCTTGAACGTCAGCGTCGCCCCGTCGAGCAACACGTCGTGCTCCTCCATCAGGTCGCACTTCCACATGCGCTTGACCTTGCCGCCAAAGCGCAGGCTCGCCGTCGTCTTCCGGTTCCAGCACTCGTAAAGCCGGATCACGATCGCGTTGCTGTCCTCGGCCTTCTTCACGGTCTCGATGACGATGTTGTCCTGGTCGGCCGAAACCAGCGAGTACGCCGCTGGCAGGGACGCGCCCTCGTTTTCGCCAGTGCCCGCCACGGCCCGCAGCGGCACGTTGAGGTCGTAGCCCTGGCGCACCACGCCGCTCTGGCTGACGTGCCCCGCGTGCGGGTAGATGGCGTAGGTGAACCTGTGCGCCCCGATGTCCTGCTCGCTGTGGTGCCCATTCGGCGCGCGCAGAAGGGTAGGCATGAGGTGCCCGGCCTTGGCCGTCCAGCCGTATTTGCAGTCGTTGAGCACGCTGAGTCCCATGCCGTTGTCGCTCAGGTCGGCCCACTTGTGCCCGCAGACCTCGAACTGCGCGAAGTCCCAGGTGCTGTTCTCGTGGGTCACGCGCTCCAAGCTGCCGAACTGGATATCGAAGGTCGCCCGCTCGGCGTTGACGTCCACGGGGTAGTCGCACTTCAGGCAAATTTCTTTATCTTGCCAGTCAATTTCATATTCGACATCGATCCTGGTTCCAGCTGGATAAAATTTAAAATCCTGCTGGATGCTGGAATGCTGGAATTTGCGTACAACGCGCAGCACGGTGCGCACCGGCCCGGCCTCGATGACCTCCGCGCTCTGTACGTCGTCGATGTACTGGAACTTCTCGCGGTAGTACATCTTCAGGTCCCAGGCCTGGTGGTTGAAGGGCTTGTCCTCAAAGGCGGTCAGGCGGTTGCCCAGCTGCCCGGCGGGGATCATCTCGTTGCCGCCGATCTTCTCGACGAGGCTGGCGATGTTGTAATTCTCGTCGAAGGTGAGCTTGATTGCTTCCGTTTCCACCACATTGCCTTTGATTTCAATCACCGGCAGCCTGCAGTCGCTCTCAGCGGCGGCGTACTTGAACGTCTTATACCCCTTGGCGGGCACATTTTTCGCCAGGAACACCAGCTTGCCGTCCGGGGTCCTCTGGCTGGGCAGCTCCGTGCCGTCGTCATCGTAGACCGCCACGCGCGCGTCAAGGTCCTGCACGGAGGTGATCACAACGCTGTCGCGTTCGAAGCCCAGGGTGTTGAATACCGCGATGCCGTTGCCGGGGAGCTTCGCCAGCAGGGCCTTCTGCGCGGCGGCGGCGAGGTACTCCCCCACCCCGAGCACCTGCTCGTACTGCTCGCGGCTGTCCTCGTACACCTGCGCGATGGACGAGCCCGGGATAATGTCGTGGAACTGGTTGAGCAAAATCAGCTTCCAGCTCTCCAGAATTTCTTCGGCGGGATAGCCCGCGCCCGTGAGCTGCGTCGCCAGGGCTGCCAGGGTCTCCACGTCGTGGTAGAGCAGCTCGCTCTTGCGGTTATACCGCTTGCCCCGGGCCTCGCTGGTCAGCGTGCCCCGGTGGAACTGCAGGTACAGCTCGCCCGCCCAGGTGGGCAGCTTCGGGTCGTTGATGACCTGCGATTCCAGGTCCTGGAAGAAGGCCAGGGCGGACTGCTGCTTCACCACGGGGCAGCCCTCGATGCCCTTGCCCATGCGGTGGCCGTGCTCCAGCATGTCGATGGTCGGGCCGCCGCCGCCGTCGCCGAAGCCGAAGGAGATCAGGTACTCCTGGTTGAGGTCCTTATTCGAGTAGCGCTGCCACCCGCCCAGGATCTGGTCCGGCTCCAGGTAGGAGTTGTAGGTGGTGAAGTGGCTGGAGGGCATCCAGGCGGGCATGTCTCCCGGCTTGTAGTCGCAGCCCGTGGCGAAGTGCGCCAGGACCTTCGTGCCGTCGATGCCCTGCCACAGGAAGGTGTCGTAGGGCAGCTTGTCGTATTCGTTCCAGGAGATTTTCGTGGTCATGAAGTAGTCCAGCCCGGACTTCTTGATGATCTGCGGCAGCGCGCCGGAATAGCCGAACACGTCCGGCAGCCACATGATCTTGGTCTCCACGCCGAACTCGTCCTTGAAGAAGCGCTTGCCCACCAAGAACTGCCGCACCAGGGATTCGCCCGAGGTCACGTTGGTGTCGGCCTCCACCCACATGGAGCCCTCGGCCTCCCAGCGGCCCTCTTTGACCCGCTTTTTGATGCCGTCATAAACTTCGGGATAATCTTTTTTTACGTAGTCATAGAGCTGCGCCTGGGGCGACATGAACACGTACTCGGGGTACTGCTCCATGTACTTGAGCACCGTGGCGAAGGAGCGCCCGGCCTTGTCGCGGGTCTGGCGCAGGCGCCACAGCCACGCCACGTCGATGTGCGTGTGCCCCACGCAGGAGGCGGTGATGTCGCACTTGTCCTTGCCGCTGAAAATTTCTTTTTTCAGGTATTCGCAGGCGGGCAGGGCCGAAGCGTTGAATGCCTCGAGGTCCCCGCTCAGATCGAGCATGTTGCAGGCGGCGTTGAGCTTCTTCAGCAGGCGCACCCGGGGCAGGTCGTCGGCCCCGTAGAGGTTCGCCACCTCCAGGGGGGTCGCCAGGTCGAAGTAGAGGCGCTGGGCGAGCCTGTTCACTGCCCGCAGCACCGCGCGCATCCTCACCTGGCCGCGCCAGGCGTGCACGTCGGTGTAGGCGTTGATGGCGATCTCGATCACCTCGCCGCCCTGGGCCTTGTCCAGCAGCAGCGCGAGGCTGTGGTTCTTGTCCACGCCCTGCACGATTTTGCCGTCGGCAAACAGGATGCACTGCGGGTCGTGGTCGCGCCAGCCGCCGTCCGCCGGGCAGATCTCATACACCACGGGCCACCCGGCGTAAGACTGCGGCACGGTGACGGTCTGTTTGAACCACGCGTAGCACTCGGGGTAGCCCCAGAACTCGTTCGCGCTGTCGAAGTGCCTCCACTCGCCCTCGTCCAGCTGGCCGATGGAGTACTGCCCGTCGCGGAACTCGAAGTCGCCGGTGCCCACCGTCTGGGGATAGAGGAAATCCCGCAGCACGTGGTCCGCGATGGTGCCCACGCGCCTGGAAAGTGCGTAGCGCTCGGAATTCTTGTCCACAAAGGGGATGTCGAAATTAGCCATGGAGTACCTTCTTTCTAGTGCTTAATTTTATGGAAGAGTGATTTTGAGGGCAAGGGGTTCATTTTCATTGTAGTAATAGACCGTTTTGTTGTTGAAAAAGCATTTACCATAGAGCCCTTCCGGTATTGCCTCACTTGGCACACGCAGCACCAGCTTCGGCACGTGCAAGTCGAACACCAATACGCCCTCCTCAACCTGCACGGCAAAATAACGGCAATCAGGCGACAAATTGTCCGAATACGTATAGAAATACGAATGCTCCCTTAGGGATGCTTCCGGCAAGCCTTTCAACAGGTTTACATCATATTTCAGGCAATCCTTTTTATCCAGGCCGTCCAGAGGTATCCGATAAACGCGCAGCGTCTCATCTTGATTTTTAGGAACAGCATAAAGATAGCCGCCATTCATGCCCTGTATGTATCCGCCGGCCTCTACTTCGATGTACCTGTCACGCTTTATGTCATAAATGCCGTGGAAGTTATTGTTGGCTCTGTAATATGTGGTCCATACGATGTACCGCCCGTCGATGATATATTTTACATACGGTTCATCTTCATAAGGCGAAGTCAGAACAATTTCTTCACCGGAGGTATTGTCACGCAATACCAGTTGTTTCCTCCCGTCATCGCTCCATCGTGTCGACTGCGTTCTGTTTTTTAGAAACTTATTCACATCAGGGTCTCTTTCTCCCTTAGCCTCTTCCAATCGCTCCTTAATCTCCGCATACTCCACCAGTCTGCACCCCTCCGGCAGTGGCTGCAAAACCCTAGTGGTAGTTGCTTCCGTGGTCGTCGGCGCTTCTGTGATGGCAACCACTTCTGTTGTGGCGCTTTCAGCGGTTACAGGCGCTGCCGCCCGCTCCCCGCAGGCGCAGAACAGCAGCGCAGACAGGCACAATAACACGGCGACCCACCTTTTCATGATGCCCTCACATCTCCTTCCGCTTCCCAAACATCCATTTCCCCCACCTCTGCCCCAGCCAGAACGCCGGCCCGGCGGCCTGGTGCCCAAAGCCCTTGATGTACGTCCGCTTTACGTCCGCCCCGCGCGCCTTCAGGGCCTCATAGAGCGCCTCGTTCACCTGCCGCTCGTCGCGGCCATAGCCCAGCCACAGGGGCGTTTGCGCCAGGGCGTCGAACGCCGCCTCATCCAAAGGCCGGCAATATTCGTTCGCGGCATTCGCGGGGTTCTCCAGGTTCTGCAGCCAGGCCACGCTTGTCACGCAGGCGGCGTAGCGCCCCGGATGGCGGCGGCATTCGATGACAGCGCCGCAGCCGCCCATGGAGGTCCCCAAAAGATATACCCGCGCGCGGTCCACGCGGGGCATATCCCCGATCACCTCGCCCAGGTCCTCGCTGGCCTCGCCGGCATAGGGGTCGCCCAGGCCCGTCTGCGGCACAAGCACATGGCATTTTCTGAAGAGTATCTGCGGCAGCGGCGCGATCTCCCGCGCGGCCATCACCCCGTCGACGCCGAAGCCCCCGGCGCTGTGCAGGTACACCACCAGGGGGTATTCCCCTTTCCCCCTTGGGCTGCGCAGGCTGTATCGGAACGGATGCGCCCGCCCCGGCCTTACATATGCAAATCGTTGATACCGCCAGAACCACCGCACGCGCCCGTCGGGGATCGCGGCTGCCTCGCTCACGCCCCCGCACAGGGATTTATCCAGCGCGGCCCATTTCCCTTTTCGCCGCAGGCCGCGCAGCACCTGCCTGTTCCGGCCCGGCTTGAGCTTTTTCCACTGCTGCATACCCTCGGCCGTGATCTTGTAGGACTGGCGCTTCTCGTCCCAGAAGTAGCCGGCCTGCAGGCCCATCGCGGCGATCGCCTCCCACAGCAGGGGCGGTCCGTCCTCGCCGAATTCGACCAGCGCCCCCGCCCCGGGGATATGCTCGATCACCCGGAACGGCGGCTCCAGCAGCCGCGCGAGAAGCGGCTCCTCGATCTCCAAAAAACCCAGATGGGCATAATATCTCATACCGTGTCGATCCCCATCAGGCACAGCGGCAGCGGGAACCAGCTCTGCGCCAGCGTGTCCCCATATCTCAGCACCGTGTGCGGCGCGAGGAAGTATCTCATGGCCTGCAGATGGTCAAGCGCGAGGGCGGCATCCCCGTCAAACGCCTCCACGCAGGGCACGCCCTCTTTCACGGCGATGCGCAGGGTCTCCCCGTCCACGCAGACAGTCCGCTCGCCGTCCGGCAGGGGCTTGCACCGCGCCTGCAGCTTCATCAGCGCCCACAGCATCTGCTCCCATCGGAGGATGGTATACATCCCCGTGTCGTCGATGTCGCAGCCCTCGGAGATCTCCTCGGCCAGGCGCAGCAGGCCCGCCTGCCACATGGGGACGGTCATGCCGATGCTCTTGCGGTCATCCCCCGGCAAAACAGTATATGCCGCGCGCAGGGCCATCTCCAGGTTCTCCGCGCTGCATAGGCGGAATTGGCCGATGTGCTTCCCATCGCGTGAGCGCGTGAAGAACCCCTCCAGTGCCTCGCCCTGCCAAATGGCGTAGGGCGTCTCGTTCCAGCTGCACAGGGCATCGTAAAACGCGGCGGGGCTGTGCTTGTAGTGGATGGCCGAGGACTCGATGAACGCCTGCGCCTGCGCCAGGGCCTCCCCGTCCTCCGGCCTGATCTCCTCCGCCCGCCATGCGGGATCGAGATCGTTCTCCCCGTAGGCGTGGCGCAGGTTCTTCTCCGAGAACGAGGCGTCCACGCCGATGCCGCCGCGCTCAAAGCCCCAGAATTGATACCGCTGCCGCTGGCCGCCCAGCTCGCCGAAAGCGCAGCCCGCGGCCCGCATGGCCTCCATGGCGGCGTCCATCGCGAGCTTCATGTAGCCCTTGCGGCGGGAATCCCTCGCCACGGCCACGTTGCCGATGCCGCCCACGCGCAGGCGCTCGCCCGCGATCTCCACCTCGTTGACGTACATCCCCACCGCGGCCTTGAGCGCGCCGTCCTCCCAGACGCAGTAGTTGTTTTCCCAAGGCTTATATTCACTCTTATAGAGCTTGGGCAGCAGGGTGATAAATTGCCGCTTGGGCTCGTCGTCCTCCAGGAAGAAGACGTTGTCGAGCATGGCCATGAGCTCCTCGTAATCCCGCTCCCCCGCGGGGCCGGTTTTGATTTCAGGCATGGGCGTTTCCTCCATTGTGATTCATTAGACTATTTTACCTGATTTCGCTGGCAATTGCAACTGTTCCCTTGACTTTTCATAAAAAAGTTCGTATGATGGTAACAATACGGCTTGTCGCGCGGTCATACTCTATAAAGGAGGCTTGACCTATGAAAAAAACTCCATATTTTATCTCCCTCGGCGCCGTTTTACTCCTGTCAGCCTATCCCCTGTGGATGGGCGTCCGGATTCTCTCCGCTTATTTCCGCGACGGCTACATCGTCGCCGCCGACTACCCGAAGTACGTCATCCCCTACACCCCGATTGCCATCGCGCTGATCATCTCCGTGGCGCTGCTGCCGCTCGTCATCAGGTATGGCAAGCGGTTTGCGCTGCTGATCCTTTCGGCGCTGGGCGTGGGACTCTTTTTGCTGGCCGAGACCGGGTTCGAGCGCGTGACGGTGTTCGACACGAGGACTGTGATCGAAGAAAGGGTTGTTGAGGCGACCATCGAATCCTGGCAATACACGATATGCGCTTTCGTGCCTGAAATGGTTCGCACCGAACTTGTCGAAGTGCAGCAGGATTTCATGGAACAGCTCGCCGCGCGCTACAGCCCGGCATTTAAAATACATTTTTACTTGATTGCCATATTGATTGTCCTTGCGGTGCTCAGTGTCATCTATGGATTCTTGAAAAAAAGCAAAAATGCCAAGCCGCTGATTCTTCAGGCAATCTCCGTGGCCGTCTTCATCGGCCTGTGCGTGTTCGCCTGCTTCACGGCCTTCTATCGCACGGGCGAGCTGCAAATTTCCCCTGTCTCAAGCCTGCTGATGTGCCTGTTCTTCGTCGCCTTCGGCGTGACGGCCGGGGCGTACACCGGCGCTCTGCTTTACGCGCGCAAACCAATTCTCTCAAGGGGTATCCCCGCCCTGATCGCCACGGCAACCGCCGCCGCGATGTACGTCGGCGAGTTGATCCTGCTCGGCGGGACGCTGTACAGGTTCGGCGATGGCTTTTTCTTCGGGCCGGTGGGCGCGTGCCCCCTCGCACCGGTGGATTTCGCGGTCATCGCGCTGTCCGGGGCGCTCGCCTACGCGCTGCTGTTTTCGATACGGCGAAAGGAACCCGCGCATGACTGACCTCCTCCACCTCCTCAACGCCCGCTATCCCCTGCGCTTCGATGCCGTCGAGTTCGTGCGGGACAGCGTCAGCACCGCCTATACCGCGTCCGCGGGCAGCGAACGATATTTCCTGCGCTGCGTCAAACCCATTGTGACCGAGCAGGCGCGCCGCGGCGCCGACATCCAGCTGTACCTGCAGGGACAGGGCTTCCCCGTGCCCTCTATCATCCCGGCAGAGGACGGCGCGCCCTGCTTTGAGGCCGAAGGCTGCCTGTACATCCTCTACGAATACATCGAGGGCGGCGAGGTTGACCCCGAACGGGACGCCGAGGCACTCGGCGCGCTGGTGGGCCAACTGCACCGCGCGATGAAGGATTACCCCGGCCCGCTGACGCAACAGGGCAGGTCCTATTATATTGATAAGCTCAGCGAGATCCTGCGGGGCATGCAATACCCCAGGGCGGAGGAGTTCGCGGCCTACGGCGATGCCCTGTGGGAGAAGGTCAAGGGCCTCCCGCGCGGCTACTGCCACGGGGACATGTACTGCGGCAACTTCCACAAAACCCCCGGCGGAAAAATTTACGTGCTGGACTTCGACACCTCCTGCGCGGGCCTCCCCATGTACGACCCCGCGCTGATCTGCAATCGGACCCACTACTTCAGATTTCAAAGGGCAGGGCGCGATCAATCCCGGCGGGTGTTGGAGCGCTTCCTGCCGGAATATCTGAAATACAGCCCCCTGCGCCAAATGGAGATCGACGCGTTCTACGACATGATTGCCGTGTACCACTTCGCCCTGCAGGCGGCTATCCTCGAAATTCACGGTTTGGGCTCCACGGACCACAAATTTTTCGACAACCAACTGGACTGGCTCTATCGCTGGCAAAGGCAATGCGAGAGGAGGAAATAGCCCATGATCCGCCGCCTGGACCAAACCCTGGCCGCGCGGGGCTTCGGCTCCCGCAAGGAGATCGCCTCGCTCGTGCGATCCGGGCTGGTGCATGTCAACGATGCCCCCGCCCACAGCGCCGCCCAAAAGATCGACCTCGAGCGCGACCATATCGCCGTGCGGGGCGAGGCCGTCTGCCTCCGGGAATACCTCTATATCATGCTCCACAAGCCCGCGGGCGTCTTAAGCGCGACGACGGACCCCGCCGCGCCCACCGTGCTGGACCTCCTGCCCGCCCGGCTGCGGCGGCGCGGTCTGTTCCCCGTGGGCCGCCTCGATAAGGACGCCACCGGCCTGCTTCTGCTCACCGACGACGGCGCGCTGGCCCACGGCCTGCTCTCCCCCCGCCGCCACGTGCCCAAGACCTACCTCGTGACGCTGCATGCCCCCGCGGCTGAAAATGACATCGCCGCCTTCGCCGCGGGGATGGAGCTCCCCGCCGCCGGGGACCGCCCGCCGGAGCGCTGCCTCCCCGCCGGGCTTACTATCCTGGAGGGCAATACGGCCCGCGTGGTCCTGCACGAGGGCAAGTACCATCAGGTCAAGCGCATGTTTAGCGCCCGGGGCAACCAAGTGCTGGCGCTGCGCCGCGAGGCCATGGGGGGCCTGCGGCTGGATGAATCGCTGCAGCCCGGGGAGTGCAGGGAGCTGACGGAGGAAGAAATTGATATAATCAAAAATTCCTGAAGCATTCCCCCCCTTTGCCCCGTTATACGGGATGCGTACGTGGGAAGGAGGCGGCAGCCATCGACAAGGACAGGGAACTCACGCGGCTGATGCAGGCCTACGGCCCGCGCGTTTTCGGCCTTTGCCTGCGGCTGACGCGTGACTACTTCGTGGCCGAGGACCTGGCGCAGGACACCTTCCTCTCGGCATGGCAGGCCCTGGACCGCTTCGACGGCGCCGAAGAGGCGGCCTGGCTGTCAAAGATCGCCACGCGCAAATGCCTGGACCACCTGCGCTCCGCATCGACCAGGCGCACCCAGGCGGCGGAGGCCGAGGTGCTGCAGATGTTCCCAGCCCCCGCGGCCGGGGAGCCCGAGAACATCTTCTTCGAGGAGCACTGGGAGCAGGCCCTGCGGGTCGCCTGCGAGGCCCTCAGGGAGCCCTACCGGGAGACGGCGCTGGGCTACTACTGCCAGGGGCAGACCCTCGCGGAGATCGCGCAGCGCGGCGGCGTCCCGCACGACACGGTGCGCACGCGATGTTACCGCGCAAAACAGATGCTTCGTGAAATTCTGAAGGAGGAGGTGCGCTGTGAGCCACTTGACGCAACCGCAACTGCATAGCCTGCTTGGCGGCGCGTTGCCCCCGGAGGAACGCATCGCCCTGCTGGAGCACGCCCTGGCCTGCGGCGAATGCGCCGCGCTGCTCTGGCAGGCAAACGGGGCGCTGCCGGAAATCGCGCCCCCGGCTGGCTTCGGGCAGCACATCCTGGAACGCGCACATAAGGCTCCGCGCACGGAGAGCCTGCGCGCCTATGCCCTGCGGGTGTTCGCGGCCGTGGCGGCGGCCCTCATACTGCTGTTCAGCGGGGCGTTCCAGAAGCTCACGCAGTTGGACCTGCCGACGCTCGGCCGGGATATCCAAACGCAGTTCACCGAATTCATTGATTACGCAAAGGAGGGACTCAATTTTGCATCCGAATCCAAATAGGGCACTGACCGTGCTGTTTTCTCTTGTTCCCGGGGCGGGGCACATGTACTTCGGCCTGATGAAGCGGGGCGCGTCGTTCATGGCGGCGTTCTTCGGCTGCATCTTCGCGTCGGCGGCCTTCAATAACTTCATCGGGCTGTTCTCGGCCGCCTTCGGGCTGCTCATCCCCGTGCTCTGGTTCGTGGCCTTCTTCGATTTCTGGCGCTACCCCCGCATGACCCCGGAGGAGCTGGCCCAGGCGAAGGACGAATTCCTGATCCCGCAGGGGATTCACCTGCCCGGGGGCTCCACGGCGCGCAGGGTGCGGGCCGTGGTGGGCGTGGTGCTGATCCTGGCCGGGGGCTACCAGCTCTACCAGATCTTCCTGTACAACTTCATGTACGAGTACCTGCACTCCCTGCGCCTGATCTTCTTCTTCGAGCGCCTGCCCGCCCTGCTGGGCGGCATAGCGGTCATCCTCATCGGCCTGCTGCTGATCTTCTGGAAGAGCAGGCAGCTGAAAAAGGAGGCGGACCGCGATGAAGGGTAGGAAAATAGGCGTTTTCACCCTGGGCGTGTCACTGGTCGGCTTCGGCGCGCTGTACCTGCTGCGGGTGTTCGTGCCCTGGTGGAACTACCTGACGGTGCTGAAATTCTGGCCCGCCGTGCTGATTTTGCTGGGCGTGGAGGTGCTGCTGTCGGCCTTTTGGCCCCGCCCGGAGGGCCAGCCGCCCCCGAAGGTGGACGCGCTGTCCATCGTGCTGCTGTTCCTGACGCTGTTCATGGCCTGTGGGCTGGCCGCCGCGGAGTTCGCCCTGGAGCAGCTGCCGGAGTGGTTCGGCTACGCGCGGGACGTGATCCTTTAGGCAGATTGCACAAAAAATTTGGTAAAATAAAACAAGTGCATAAAACCCTCTGTTTCACTGTGAAAACAGGGGGTTTGCACGTCATCTGCGGTTTTGGGCGAATGCGGGTTGGAGGGGGTTTTGGGACAAAAACGGGCGAAAAACGGCGAAATCCCGACATTTTTACTGGAAAATATTGCTAGATCTTTGCGGGTGAATGCTATGGGCAAAATGCACAAAAAGGGAATCGGCGTGCTCCGCGCAACCACCCCGCCCTGCGGGCACCCCTCCCAGGAGGGGAATGATTGCCTCCGCCAGCAGCCTGTGCCCCGCCTCGGTGGGGTGCACGCCGTCCTCTGCAAAATGGGCGGGCGGCAGCCCCAGCGCCTCCACGGCGTCGCGGAACAGCGCGTCGGCGTCCAGCAGCGCCGCGCCGAACTCCACCGCCAGCCGGCGCACCACGGCCTGCTTGCCGTCCAGGTCCTCCCGCATGGCCGTGACGCCCGCGCTGACGTCCAGCAAAAATGGCTGGATCAGCAGCAGCTTCACCCCGCGCGCGGCCAGGGGCTCCAGCAGCGCGCGATAGCTCACCTCGAACGCCGCGTCGGAGGTCGGGTCGTCGGAGTCGTACCGCCGCCACACGTCGTTGATGCCGATGAGGATGCTCACAATATCTGGCTTCAAATCCAGGCAGTCCCTCTGCCAGCGGGCCGCGAGGTCCTTCGCCCGGTGGCCGGAGATGCCCCGGTTGAGCACCCGGACGTCCGGCATGGCCTGGCTGACATACAGCGGGTAACCGCCGCCCAGGTTTTTTGAACTCACGCGCAGGCGCCCGCAGTCCGTCACGCTGTCACCCTGGAAAAGAATGGTCTTCACAGCAGATATTCCCCCACTTCCTCCAATATTCCCACCGGCGCCACCGCCTCGTAGTAGATCCCATCCTCCCGGAACTCCTCCACGTCCACCCGGCCCTCGGCCCGCAGCCGCGCCCCGACCCCCGAGAGACTGTACGGCAGCAGCAGCCGCACCGCGCGCCGGCTCTGCGGCAGGGCCTCGCACACGCGCTGCAGCAGGGCGTCCAGGCCCTGCCCGGTGAGGGCCGAAATTTGTATCGCTTCCCCTACAATCGGCAGCTCCAGCTGCTCCGGGCCGGCCAGGTCGCACTTGTTGAGCACCCGCAGCACGGGGATATCTTTGCAGCCCAGCTCGTCGAGCAGCTCCGTGGTCACGCGCAATTGCTCGCCGCAGTCGGGCGAGGAGGCGTCGCAGAGGTTCAGGATGAGGTCCGCGCCCGCTGCCTCCTCCAGGGTGGAGTGGAACGCCTCCACCAGGTGGTGCGGCAGGCGGCGCACCAGGCCCACCGTGTCGATGAGCATCACGCGGCGCCCGTCCGGGAGGATCAACGCCCGCGCAGTAGGATCCAGCGTAGCAAATAATTTGTCCTCCGCCAGTACGCCCGCATTGGTCAGCGCGTTCATCAGCGTGGACTTCCCCACGTTGGTGTAGCCCACGATGGCCACGGCCTCCGCGCGGTTTTTGCGTCTGCGGGCGCGGATCAATTCGCGCTGGGCCGCGAGCTCCTTCAGCTCGGCCTCCAGCCGGCGGATGCGGGACTTTGCGTGCCTTCTGTCGGTCTCGAATTTTGTCTCGCCGCGCCCGCGCCCGCCGGTCCCGGCCCCGGCGGCGGCGCCGCCCTGGCGCGAGAGCCCGCGCCACTGCCCGGTGATGCGCGGCAGCGAATACTTCAGCTGCGCCAATTCGACCTGCAGCTTGCCCTCCCGGCTGTGGGCGCGCATGGCG
>Ga0123353_10005899_pt1 | contig 16195 bp, 9 predicted proteins | sample TergutLab28metaG_3_FD_92763 | JGI IMG/M metagenome (GOLD analysis project Ga0123353, IMG submission 92763) | Labiotermes labralis P3 segment gut microbial communities from Petit-Saut dam, French Guiana - Lab288 P3 | ecosystem: Host-associated > Arthropoda: Insects > Digestive system > Gut ... | reverse complement strand
TAAAGCCGAACATGAGTTGGCGGCAAAATGCGTAGCCTGCCATGTAGTTCTCCGCTTTTTTCAATTTTTGAATCAGATCATGAGGAATTAACTCTCCTGTTTGGTAGTGATAGGCAAAGGTTTTCAAAAAGTCGGCTTCGGTTGCCCAATTTTCCATGATTTGCGAAGGCAGTTCCACAAAATCGCGAGGAACACTTGTGCCCGACAAAGATTCATACTGCACATCGGAAAGCAATCCGTGCAGGGCGTGCCCAAATTCATGTAGAAAAGTGCCCACTTCGCCAAAAGTTAACAACGAAGGGTTTGTTTCGGTGGAGGGGGTAAAGTTCATGTTTAGGGTAACTATCGGGCGTGTATCAAGTTCTCCGATTTTGCGTTGTTCGCGGTAAGAGTTCATCCATGCACCGGCGCGTTTCGATTCTCTGGGGTGAAAATCCATATACAAAATACCCATGAACTTATCGCCTATAGACACTTCATAAGCCGTAACGTCGGGATGATAAACCTGTATCTTTTCATTCGGCGTGTAGGTTAACCCAAAAAGGTCTTCGGTAAGTTGAAAAACGCCTTCAATCACTTTTTCTAACTTGAAGTACGGTTTTAACAGTTCATCATTCAAACTGTACTTATTATCTTTTAGTTTTTCTGAGTAATAAGAGAAATCCCAGCGTTGAATAGGTTCGTTAAATCCCAAAGTATTAGCAAACTCCTGTACTTCCATCACATCTTTTTTCCCTGCTTCAACGGCAACTTTTGCCAAATCGTTCAAAAAATTAGTCACATTATCAGGATGCTCTGCCATTCTGTTTTCCAAAGCATAGTAGGCGTAATTGTCATACCCTAAGAGTTTTGCCATATCATATCGGGTTTGTAAAATCTCCTTAATTAGTTCCGAGTTGTCGTATTCTCCTTTAAAGGCTCTTGCATTGTAAGCCATAAAAATCTCTTTTCTCAAATCTCTGTCGTCGGCGTAGGTCATAATTGCCACATAACTCGGCTGGCTCAAGTCGAAGAGGTATCCTTCCAAGTTTTTGTTTTTTGCGCGTTTCTTTGCAATTTCCAATGTGGTTTCCGACAATCCTTTTAACCTTGCGTCGTTTTCAAAATGTTTGGAGAAACTGTTGGTGTAATTGAGCACATTTTCACCGAATTGGAGCGAAAGTTTTGATAGTTTCATCGAAAGTTCTCTATACTTTTCTTTTTGCTCTTCGTTTAGTTTGGCGCCACTACGGATAAAGTTTTGGTAAACTTTTTCCAACAGCATCACATCTTCTTCGTTGGTCAGTTCATTTTTCTCGGAATAGACTTGCTCAATTTTTCTAAACAATTCATGGTTGAGGGTAATCTTGTTAGCATATTCTGTCATCATGGGGCTAATTTCTCTTGCCAGCGTCTGTATTTCGGGCGAAGTATTTGAGGCAAGCAGATTGTAGAACACGCCGGAGATACGCGAGAGTAGTTGACCTGCATATTCTAACGGAATAATCACAGTTTCGAATCTGGGTTTTTGGATAGGCGGTTCGGGTGCGCCGGGTTGTCTTCCGCTATTTGCAATGGCTTCAATCTCTTTTTCAGCCATTTCAATAGCATACTTGAAAGCAGGCATGAAATGTTCGGTTTTAATTACATCGAATGGTGGGGTTTGGTGCGGGGTTTCCCAATTTTTAACAAGCGGGTTTTCTCTAATACTGTCGGGAAGGCTCATCATACTTGAAAGGGTTAATCTTGGCTGCGCCAGAACGGAGCCTGCAAAAATACATAAGAAAAGGGTAAGAAGGATTTTTTTCATATAAGGTATTGTTAATTGTTAATTGTTTCCACCCCCTTAATCCCCCGCCGGCGGGGGAGATTCATCATCTCATCACCTCATCATCTCATCATCTAATCATTACCACCGCTTGCGCAGCAATCGCGTCTCCTCTGCCAATGGCATCTAATTGTTCGTTAGTTTTTGCTTTAATAGATATTTTTTCGATGTTAATATTCAATATATCAGATAATTTACATCTCATTAAGAAGATATAGGGTGCTAATTTCGGTTTTTCAGTGATAATATTGAGGTCAATATTTTCAATTGAAAAGCCGTTGTTAATTAGTAATTGATTGCAGTTTTGGAGCAAAACGGCGCTGTCTACATTTTTGTATGTGGGGTCTGTATCAGGGAAGTGTGTTCCAATATCACCCAAGGCGGCAGCTCCGAGCAGGGCATCTATTAAGGCATGAATGGCGACATCTCCATCGGAGTGCGCCACGCATTTTTTTTTAAATGGAATTAAAACTCCTGATAATTTGAATTCTGATTTATTGTTTTCAACTAATTTATGAACATCACACCCTATCCCAACACGCATAATATCGGATATTTATGTTATTTATTAATTTTCCCTTGATTTTTAATATTCTCTTTATTAAAAGAATCTAGCATAAAGGTAAGCGAGAATCGTAGAGAGCTTTCGAGAGGGTGATACTGCGCAAGTGTAAAGAGGTAGGAAACATCAATAGCAAAAATACTGTATTTTAGCCCTACTCCAACAGTGACAAATTTTCTGTTACCTTTGTATTTACTTTCAAGAAAAGTTCCTGTTCTTACAAACAGAATATTTCTGTAGGTATATTCAATGCCGAAAGACCAGTTTATTTCTCTAAGTTCTTCTCTAAAACATCCTTTTGGGTTTTTCTTATAACCTCCTGCAGCATCATAAAAAGAGCGTGCCATTCCTTCAATTGGATTTACGGTATTTAAGTCTTTTCCATTTCCATAAATTTCGCGAGTGTTTGTAGTAGTGTCTAATGGGTAATAAATTGTTGGAGTAGGAACTAAAAGTTTTGCAGATTCAACAGTAATGGCTATTTTATTATAGTCGTCAATGTTTATACCATAAGATAAGCCTAAGCGCAAATTGCAAGGGAGAAAGTCACGACGGATATCACTATTACTATAAGTAACTTTGTTGCCAATATTAGAAATATTAGCACCAAACATAAATTCTGAGCTTTTGATTTCACTGTTTGGGTGTATGAACTCTTTGTTAACGTAGAGAGAAATATCTACTGCGCCAGCCAATCCTGGTCTCATTTCTATACCGGTATTTTGATCATGGAATCCGGCAGTTAGGTTTGAATAAACAAAGCGAGGAGTTAAAGCCATAGAGACAATTTTAGAAAGTTTTCTGGAATAAGTAAAATCAAGGGCGAATTCGTTGGGATTTGCGCTATTAATATAAAATCCTTCTTTCGAAAAAAAGTCAATACTACCCAAAGAAAAATATCTTAAGGAAGCAGCAATTGCGTCATTATCAGTAATTTTCCAAAAAGAAGCCAAATAAGCGAGGTGAACATCATTCACTAATTTATTGAGCCAAGGGCTGTATGCAATTCCTATTCCAAAAACTTGCTCATTAAATATATATTTAGCAGGGTTATGGTGTTGCGAATAATTGTCGGGAGAAGTTGCTACTCCTAGATCTCCCATCCCTCCTGAACGTGAGTCAGGGGCTATTAAAAGAAATGGCGCGGCAGTAGTTATGGTATTTAGGTAAGGTTGTGACGGGTTTTCGAAAGGAAAATCCGATTGAGCAGATAAAGAATACATAGTAAAGATAATTAAATAGGAATAAAACAGATGCTTTTTCATGTAAAGAATAATATGTTTTGTAAAAAAAATAGTATAAATAATTTTCAAAAAACGCAAGGGATACTTTATTATTTTACAAGATGGCAATTTTTTCAATTTTCTCTGCAGTTTCACCTTTTGAGTTGCGTAAGGTTAGTCTGTATAAATAAACCCCTTTGCCTATCTTATCTCCATATTGATCACTTCCGTCCCAATCAATAGGAAAACTTCTATTACCTTCTAAAAACTGTGTAGATTGAAGGGTATTAATTAATTTTCCAGATATTGTAAAGATATGGATTAAAATATCGAATGTTTCTGCCGGCTGATTGTGCTCAAAGAAGAAAGATGTTCTATTAGTAAATGGGTTTGGATAATTGAGGACATGGTCAAGTATTAATTTATTGTCTGTTTTAACAATAAAATCAATAGAGGCTTCAGAAGGGTTGTTAAAGATGTCCCATGCACGTACTTTAAGAGTATGCTGCCCGGGGGAAAGATCTTGTAAGGGATAGCGAACGGTTCCTGAATTATAGCTATCTTGGTCTGCAATATAATAGTCATTTAATATTAATTGTTTTTCAATATTATTATCAAGAATTGCTACGAGATCGTGCCCGATTCCGTTTCCGGTGGTATTAATACCATATTCATCTTTTAACTTCAATATAAGTGTCGGATCAGGATTTGTGATACCACCCGGCACAAACTTCTCATCATTGAGGAATATTGTAATTTCGGGACCTGTATTATCTTTAATGGGCTTATTGCTCATACCGCCAATAATAAAACCATCGAAGTAATCGCCTGCATCATCGTTGTTAGAAGTTGCATAGTAGCTGATTTTCCCTTTTCCATATTCAAAATTAATATCTTTAGGTATATAGAATGAGAACTCAAAATGTCCGTTATTTACAGTAGCATTTCCTTTAAATACAATGTTTTTTTGTACAAGGAACTCCCAAATTTCTCCCTTTTGTCCCAATGTTTTCTGTTTTATAGCCTTATCAAATACAGAAGGATAGATGTTTCCATTGAAATTTGTGAGAGTATTTCCGCCATCATCAGTTATTCTTCCCTTCACGATAACCTTTGATAATGCTTTGATTGTATCTGCTTTTTGCAAATCATCTCCAAGAATTTCGTCAGTTTTTACATTATGATTAGGGATATTAATTGTCATGGCGGGGTCTCCAATCAGATATATTGCATTAATAACGCCGCCGGTACCCCCGGAATTATTAATAGCAAAGCGATTAATTTCTCCCATCGTTTTATATCTGTTATTGACCTTGCCTCCTATTTCGCGAAAAAGCTGTCCGGCAAATCTTTCGGGTATTGATATAGCTCTTGAAGTGGTGAGAAGAGAACTTGCACCACCATTTTCATTCAGGAAAGCCAGTTCAGCGGGAGAAATAGCTTGTTTGTCATACCACCCGAATGAGCATGTGAGTGTAATCATAAAAGGCTGATTATACTTGTTTTTCCAGTTATTAATATCCGCAATTTCCAAAATTCTTTCATGCGACCATCCATTTCCTCCACCATGTCCAAAATAGCCAATTACTAATGTTCCCTTTTCCATTCTCATGTTTATGGCTCTATTAACTTCAGGATAGCGCTGCCCCCCTGCATTAGAGACTAATGGATAAGCATCACTGTAGATCTTATCCAAATTAAAAGCAGGGTAATTAGATGATATGATATTTGAAAAACCCTCTCCATATTTCTTCGCATAATCATATAAAGAATTATAATCAGAGTTGGAAAGGCCATCGTAATCATCTGTAACAAAAGTCATTGTATTACGCCAGTCTCCAAAATTAGGAATTTGAGATGCATTTTGCAGCGTAATCTTATGTCTTACAGATGCATTGATGGTTTTATCAACAGCTATTCGGGCTTGCGCTAATGTGGACACCGGAAAACGTCCAACACCTACATTAACCATATTATTTGACATATCACCTTCGTTAATACTCAAAACTCCAAAGAAATCATCGCAGGAAGATCCTGTATTTAATGACGTATCAAATCTGGAAGCGCTCTGAAAATTTGGAACAAACATTTTTGTTCCCGCAATAACTCCCCGATAATCATAAGATGGTCGCCCAAAAAGAAGCAGGTATTTTATGGTTCGGGCATCGTTGTCGTATAAATATCTCATAAAGTTTCGAATTGCTACGGGGTCTTGTGCACCTGATGAAAATTCATTATAAACCTGTTCAGGAGTAACAACTTTAACAGTAAGATTGTTTGTTTCTTTTCTGAATTGTGCCAGACGGTTGGCTTCCGACAGAAAATCAGGATGAGAAACGATAATCATATCTACCCCTTTAAGTCCGTGTAAGTTTTGATTAGCCACTTTCCCAATTGTAGTAGCAGAATGGTATTCAGGGTTTGAAAATGTAATAAAACGACGTATCTTATCGGTAGGCGTATGAAATGAGAATTGTGTTCCATCTAATTTACCTTCTAACGCATAAACGTTTTGATGATCCGTAACATCCCAAACAATTGTTTGCGCGGAAGCACCGCTGAAATTTACCGAAGTGATATTTGATTTTCCGATATTTTCGATTAAAGTAAATGGCATAGCATTATTGGTAATTTTTAATTTGCATTTCGCCTGAACTTCAATATAATCTAAACGTGCAGTGGCTGAAGATTGAGAAGTAATGAAAGTTAATGCCAATGCTAAATTACCTGATGTAAACGGCAAATTGCCCTGCTCATAAATTGTTATTTTAGCAGATGAACTACTTGCTCCCAGTAAAGAAAATGTTCTGCTATTGCTTCCCCATGCCAACTCTATATTTGAATTTGTGGTGCTAGTAGAAGCTATTCTGATTTTGATTCTCCCACTATGATTATCGTACAATTCAGGAAATGTGAAATTATAGGTTTTTGATGATGATGAAAAGATAGATTCATCATACCACTCCCTGCCTGATTCTTCAAAATTGTACACATCCTTTTCGTAAAAGTCATAGTGCATAAAACTAGTAGCTTCTTGATTAGCGGTTTGATTCAAAAAGTTTTTTTTCTCAATTCTTTTATTCTCTCCGATGCCGACATCAACATTGATAAAATAAAATGATTGATTCGAATAGATGTTAAGTTTATGATTAAATCCTGTATTAGAAGTATATTCCCAAGTATGCGGGCCTTGTGCATAAAAAACGAAATAGCTGTTTTCATCAAAATGGCCGTTATTATCTTTTACCATTATCGGGCACTCTAAAAGGTCGTCAATCTGTATGAGCGGATTTACGTCAGGGAGCATTCCTCCTCCATTACCAAATAAAGCAATATTTGATGAGCGTAAGCCGGACATTGGAATTCCTAAACTTTCAAGATCGTGGTATGTAACTTTATGCAGTCCGGTATTATTAACCGCTATCTTATACCATGTTCCAGTGGAAAGCACAGAACTTGTCGGTACCCTCCTCTTAGGAGCAGAGACAGGAGTTTCTCCTTCAAAACGAATATCGCAGGAAACCAATCTTTGATATTGTCCGCTTGCGTTTTTGGAAATAGGAACAATATTTAACATGGCATAATGTCTATTTTCGTCCGTAGCAGTTTTAATATTTACTCTTGGTTCTGTGAAAATATAGTCTATAGGAATTAATGATGCCTCTTCTGCTGTAAGAAATATATATTTAGCGTTGTATAAGATGTGATTATAAGAAGTATAGAGACTGTTAACTTCAATTTTATCCCATAAGGTAGGCAAGGAGGGATACTCATGCGAGTATCTTGCTTCATCAAAAAAAAGTTGCTGTATTTGTCTATCGTCATATTTATATTGGAGGATGTCTAACTTTGGTATTGTGTATGATTTTGTTACAACTTGTGCCAACAGATTGCTTTGTAAAAAAAATATTACTGAAAAAAGCAAAAAATAATAGCAAAAATTTGATCTTTGTTTATTCATATGTACTATATAATATCAAGTTTCGTTTACTAAAATAACTTTATAGCGTATAACGTTCATTTATCTAAAAAAAATATATTCTTGATGATTTTATGTAAAAGAAGATACATTTTTCTATTCATTTTTCTTTTTTTTGCTACTATTAAATTGGTAGGTCAGGATCCTCATTTTTCACAGTTTTATGCTAATCATCTCTATTTAAACCCTGCATTTGCGGGAACTAATAATTGCTCTCGTTTTTCCCTTAATTTTCGAGATCAATGGCCTGCGATAAAAGGTGATTTCAAAACTTTTTCCGGGAGTTACGATCAATATATTCAAGCGATACGAAGTGGTATAGGAGTTCTATTTTCAGGCGACATCGCCGGAGGAGGTTTATTGAGCTCTTATAACGCAAGTGCCATATATAATTTCAGGGCACGTGTATCCAGTAAGTTTATATTACAGTTTGCATTGCAAGGAGGCTATCTCACTTCTTTCATTAATTGGGAAAAATGGCAGTATGCGTCAGAAATTATTGATGGGTACACCCCAAACTATCTTTTCCATGATTTGGATGATGTGAAGAAATCTCAGTTTGATGCGGCTTTTGGATTTGTAGGCTATACAAGTTATCTTTATTTTGGAATGGCAATGCATCATCTGTTTCCTGTTCAATTAAGCTTCTTAAGAGGAAATAGCGATAAATATAAAACCACATGGGAACCTAGATGGACTGCACATATAGGCGGAAAAATTTCTATTTCTCAAAAAAATAGAACAGAATATAATTATGGTGATATCTTTTTCTATCCAAATATAATTTTTATTTCTCAAGGAACTTTTCAGTATTTGCATGAAGGATTTTACTTTAACATCTATCCCGTTACAATAGGAGCATGGTTAAGACATAATTTTAAGAATCTTGATGCCTTTATTATCTCTTGTGGCGTGGAGTACAAATTGTTACGAATCGGATACTCTTACGACTTTACACTTACTAAATTAGAAGGCACCGGAGGGGCACATGAAGTATCTCTACAATTTACCATTCCTTGTGATAATGATTATGGACAAGGCAGAGGAAAAAAATTAAACAAAAAAAAGAAAACGAACTATGCTCCTATTGATTGTCCAAAATTCTAATTTTTTTTCTAATATAGATATCTCATCAATATTTAATATCCAATATAGATATATATAAAATAAAATCACAATTCATTCGTTACAAAAGATAAATTTTTAAAAATGAGAAACACATCAAGAACACTTGGGCTGATAATTATAGCGTTATGTCTATTTTCCGCTTGTAAAAACAAACAAGAATCTTCCACCACCGGATGGAGATATAATAGCCCTAAAGAGGGTGCTTTTGAAGTCATACCTTATTTAGAACAAGCCACAGGCCCAGGATTAGTACTCATACCGGGAGGCACTTTTACTATGGGAAATATGGATCAGGATGTTATGTTCGATTATAACAATGTTCCCCATAAAGTTACTATCGCTCCTTTTTATATGGATGAATGTGAAATCAGTAATATTGATTACCTTGAATATTTAAACTGGTTAAGAATAGTATTTGTTGACGGAGATCGCCCTTTTAAAGGGGTATATGAGCGTGCGCTGCCTGATGAAAATTGCTGGCGCACTCCGCTTGCACACATGGAAGGGATGGTGGAAAATTATTTTCGTTCCCCTGCTTATCGTTACTATCCGGTTGTTGGAGTTAGCTGGATACAAGCTACTCAATATGCAGAATGGCGTACAGACAGAGTAAACGAAAAAATATTGGCAGAACTCAGGTATGTGGATTGGAATCCTACTCCATCTCCGGAAGGGCATTTTACCACAGATGCATATCTAAACTATGATACTTATGAATCCCAAAATAGTGATAGAAGATTACAGTATATTACTAACCCAAATGAATATAGAAATGTTTCGATGGAAGACGGGATACTGTTGCCTAAATACAGGCTGCCTACTGAAGCTGAATGGGAATATGCATCGTTAGGATTGGTAGGTAATTCTTTAGGCGAAAGAGTTATTGAAAGAAATAAGTATCCGTGGAATGGAAGGTCTTTGCGTTCTGACGATAAAAGATATTTAGGAGAGTTTCAAATGAACTTTAAAAGAGGGCGGGGAGATTATTCAGGTGTTGCTACAGCTCCCAATGATGGATATCAGTTTACTGCTCCTGTGAGATCTTTTTTTCCTAATGACTTTGGATTATATAATATGGCAGGAAATGTTGCGGAATGGGTATTGGATGTCTACCGCCAAGGAGGAGCATCAGAACTTTCTGAATATAATCCATATAGAGGAAATATCTATCTCTCTATGGAACGCAACCCCGATGGAACCCTTAAAGAAAGGGACAGCATTGGACGTATTCCCATGCTTCGTGAACCGGATACAAAGAATGAAAGAAGAAGTAATTACAGATCTAACTATAACGTTAACTATAACGACGGGGATCTGCCTTCACTCATGAATATTGATAATGCTAATCTTGAGTCTTCTGAATCCACAGAACTGATGTATCTTAGAAATAGCGCAGCCTATTCGCTTATCGGAGATAATGTTAGAGTAGTAAAAGGCGGGTCATGGAGAGATATACCTTATTGGGCGCAACCCGGAAATAGAAGATTTTTAGCCGAAGAAGAGTCTGCCGACTGGATTGGATTTAGATGCGCCATGTCGCGCTTGGGTGCTGTAGACACAAGATAATAAATCAGGTTAATCTGTCCACTAGTGCCATTAGAATTCCATAAAATTGAGAAATTGTACAAACTTTTTGTGCAATTTCCTTTTATTTGTAAAGATACGAGAGAAATAATTCCAAATTGTTTGTTTTTTTGCTTAAAGGGCGATCGTTTTGATGGCAATTTATTTGTGAATGAAGCTCTTGAAAAAGGAGCGAAATATGTCATTACAGAAAAAACAGACCTGCCAAAAATAGATGAGATTATTGTAGTTGGAGATGTTTTACAAACCCTGCAACAACTAGCACATTTTCACCGGCAGCAATTAAAAATCCCCATCATTGGAATAACCGGAACTAATGGAAAAACCACAACAAAAGAGTTGATTGCCTCCATTTTATCTAAAAAATATAAAACTGCATACACGCAAGGAAATTTGAATAATCATATCGGAGTTCCGCTAACCTTGCTCTCTATAAAAGAAGATGACGAGATAGCCGTTGTTGAAATGGGAGCAAATCATCCGGGTGAAATTGCAGAACTTTGCCGGATAGCCCAACCTGAATACGGGCTAATTACCAATATCGGGAAAGCACACTTGGAGGGGTTTGGAACAGTAGAGAATATTATTGAAACCAAAACAGCACTATATAACGCAGCAAAAGTAATTTTTGTGAATAAAGAAGATAAGGTGTTAAGAGAGAAGGGAGAAGGGAGAAAGGAGAAAGGAGAAAATATTCCACCGAAATATTATGGAAAAAATACTGATATTTACGGAGAAATAATAGAAATGAACCCTTATTTGGTTGTAGAAATGTTTGGAAAAAAAAATCAAACCTACTTAACCGGCAGTTATAATCTTCCCAATATTTTGGGGGCATCTGCTATCGGACACTATTTCGAGGTTTCAACAAACAATATTTGTGATGCAATTGTTGAATACATCCCCCAAAACAGCCGTTCACAAATAATTAGAAACAAAACAAATACCATAATTGCCGACTACTACAACGCTAACCCTACAAGTATGAAAGCCGCATTGGAGAACCTCTTACAAATTGAAGCACCTCAAAAATTGGCTATTCTTGGGGATATGTTAGAATTGGGCGATAGTACTTCTTTTGAACACCAGGCAATAATAGATTTTTGTGAATCAAACAATTTAGAAACTATTTTTATTGGCTCTAATTTTTTAAAACTAAAAAATAAAAATTCTCTTTTTTTTATAAATGTTGATGAGTATAACAATTATCAAAAAAACAATAAAATAGAAAACTGTCTTATACTTATGAAAGGCTCAAGAGGAATACACTTGGAAAAGATATCACTATAATTGAAGCCAGAGTACTATTGTATTACTAATTTTGCAGTTTCAGTTCCCGCTTTAACTAAGTAGATACCTTTGCTCAAATCAGTAATTGAAATGCGTTGTATTGCTATATCTTCTTTATATTCACTATTATAAGGCACGCTTTTCACCAACTGTCCGGTTAGGTTATAAAAATCAATATTTCCAAAATTAAGATTGCTAAATGAGAATTGTATATCAATATATTCATTTGCAGGGTTTGGATTAATTTTTAAGAGCGTATTGTTCAACAAATTGGTTTCATTAATATTCAGTTGCATGAAATCGAAACTAATTAATTGATTATCATGTTTAATATTGGTTATAGGTTTCCCTGTATTTTTACCTGACCATGACCTCATCGCTGGAGTAGAGTCGTCGGTAAATTCAGTTCTTTCCGGAATAGTTGGAGTTGCTACAGTTGGGAAGGTACACCTTGAAGAGTTAATAGCCCCATAGCTACTTGAGCTAGAATTAGGAACTTGTTCATTCCTGCCTGCACAAACAGGATACATTCTTTGCGGGTGTGTACAATTGATACAGGACCCTACACTATTATGTACATGATATATAAGCAACCCTGAGCCAGGAACATTTGAGTCGAATTTAATTCTTTGTCTATTTTCCAATAAAAAATATTCATTAAAAGTGGAACTGTTAATTCGATAGGCTACTGGATTTTCTGCTGAGTTTGGCATAGCTGTAATAGTAGTAGGAGAACTTAAAACTATAGGAGACACCCACCCAAATTGTATTTTTGTGTACATGTTGTGATGAGCCGGTCGGTTTCCACTTGGGGTGCCATTCCAACTGCCACCTGCCATAATATCCCAATTACCTGTTCCTGTAAAAGAACCACCTGTAGCTCCATTAGTGTCATAAAAATCAGGCGCGCCAAAGGCATGTGTCATTTCATGGCATATTACTCCTATTGTAGTAATGGAATTGCCGTATAATTCAGGTGAGCAGGAATAAACGTCCAAACTTTTTCCGTTTTGGTAAATAGGAGGGGAAAAACTTGATTTATGCGACCAGATAGTTTCATATCCTCCACTAGCTTCTCTACCCTTACCTGCGAAAATGAAATGAAATCCATCTACTTTTCCATCATTATTACTATCAAAATCACGAAAATCAACTTCCTTTTTAACTTCTTCTACTACCCACCTTGCCAGTGGTTGCACATTATCATGTCCTCCTGTACCGGAATAATAAGATTCACTTTGTGGAGCTGTATAAATGCCAAATAAAGAAATAATTAAATCAAATTTATTATAAGATGATTCTTTAAAAAAATCACGAACACTACCGGTATTGTTATTTGTGTAGCCCAATTGATTAAACAACCCTTCAAACTCCTCCAAATTTCTTACTATTTCTTTTTCAGGAAATTGAACAAAAGCACATATCGTTTTGTGTTCACCTAATGCAAAATTTCCCCCTTTCAATGAATTCAGGTAAGTAAATTCATCTTCAATTTCCCAAACTTTATACATGAGATGAACTTGTAAATCGCTGTAAAATAAATTCTTTTTAGTATTGTTTAAGAGGGCAGATATGGGGATGTCTCTTTTTTCAATATCTGTGGCAATAAATTCGGAAGGCTGTAAATCACCTTTATTATCCAATTGCGCATAAGATAGATAGCCTGCTTTATTAAACAATAATGTATAACCATCCATCGATTCGTACCAGTTTATTCGTTCATCTCCCCTAATCATAACCGTTAAAGTTTCTCCATTTGGTTGAGTCATAACAATAGGGTCGGGAATTGCAGGAATTGCATACAAGGTTGTTGTTGAAATAAACAAAAAAGTTAATAAGAAAAATAATTGGTTTAAGTTTTTTTTCATTTTAGATTTTAGGTATTTTTTAATAAATAGTTGAAATATATAATATAAAACGTATAGATTTTACGCGGCAAAAATAGAAAAAAATTAATCTCATAAAAAATGTTACTTTCGCAGGCTAAAAAGAATGATTATTTAATTATTTTTATTATGAAAAATGCGTTTTATTGTACAGTGAAATTAGTTTACAGAGTATTCTTTGTTTTTTGTATTTTATTTTTTATAATCTCCTGTAATACAAAATCTGATCCACCAAAACTTGTGTTCAATTTAGATTCTCGCGGAAGTGAAATTGTTGCTTCTTTTGAAGATGACACTCCTCAAGTAGTTTTCTTTTACGATGTAGATGAAACGGGGATACAAACCCAAGAAAGAATTGGAGTTGCCGAATTTTATCCAAATAAACAGGAACGCTTGGGAGGAGCCTTGAAGAATGGAGAGAAAGAGGGACAGTGGTATGCCTTTTTTTCGGATGGTTCAGTGCAAACAGATGCTTTTTACCTTAATGGTAAAGAACATGGCAACTATAATGTTTACAGGGAAAATGGAAATCCACTTTTTAAAGGACATTATAACCATGGTATTTGTGACGGAACATGGTACTGGTTTAACGAAAACGGAAAACAAATCAGAAAAGTTAAAGCAGATAATAAAACTATTGCTTGTGAATATTGTAAGAAATGCCTGACCCTAAAAGCAAATCAGAGAAACTGAAAGGATATTTAACCACTAACCACTAACCATTAACCATTAACCATTAACCATTAACCATTAATTATGAACCTCCCTTTTGCAGAATCATGGAAAATAAAGATGGTTGAACCCATCAAAAAAAGTACGCGCGAAGAGCGTGAAAAATGGATGAAAGAAGCTCACTATAATGTGTTTCAATTAGAATCTCAAAAAGTTTATATTGATTTGCTGACCGATTCGGGGACAGGTGCAATGAGCGACAGGCAGTGGTCGGCAATGATGTTGGGCGATGAAAGCTACGCCGGTGCAACCTCGTTTTTTAAGATGAAAGATGCTATCCATGCAATTACAGGTTTTAAGTATGTAATCCCTACCCACCAGGGGCGTGCTGCCGAAAATGTGCTCTTTTCCTGCTTAATTAAAGAAGGCGATAAGATACCCGGAAATTCTCACTTTGATACAACAAAAGGGCATATAGAATCAAGAAAAGCTTTTGCCGTGGATTGTACCATAGCTGAAGCCAGAGATACACAGTTGGAAATACCTTTTAAAGGAAATATGGATATTAAGATGCTGGAAGATTGCTTTATACATGATGCCGACAATATTCCATTTGTATTGATAACTATTACTAATAACACGTGTGGAGGACAGCCGGTTTCTATGCAAAATATGAAAGAAGTATATAATCTGGCGAAGAAATATAACAAGCCTGTTTTGTTCGATGCCGCACGTTTTGCCGAGAATGCATACTTTATTAAAGTCCGCGAAAAGGGGTATGAAAACAAAACTATTAAAGAGATTTGTAAAGAGATGTTTCGTTATGCAGATGGAATGACTATGAGTGCTAAGAAAGATGCACAGGTAAACATGGGTGGCTTTATTGCCACAAATTTGGAGGAATGGTACGAGCAAGCAAAAGTGAAATGTATTATTTACGAAGGATATATTACTTATGGCGGCTTAAACGGCAGAGATATGAATGCCATTGCAGTAGGCTTGGATGAAAATACAGAGTTTGAAAACCTCGAAACACGTATGAAACAGGTAGCATGGTTGGCACAAAAATTAGACGAGTATGGGATCCCATACCAACGCCCTGCAGGAGGGCACGCTATCTTCATTGATGCGCAAAAAGTGCTTACACATGTCCCCAAGGAGGAGTTTCCTGCACAAACATTAACCGTGGAATTATATTTGGAAGCAGGTATTCGCGGATGCGAAATAGGCTACCTATTAGCCGATAGAGACCCTATTACCCGCGAAAACAGGTTCGGCGGAATGGAGTTTCTCCGCTTGGCAATTCCAAGAAGAACCTACACCAACAATCACATGGACGTTGTTGCCGCCGCATTGAAGAATGTTTTCGACCGCAGAGAAACGATTACACGAGGCGTGAAAATAGTTTGGGAAGCACCGATTATGAGGCACTTTACAGTAAAGTTAGAAAAACTATAAGGCTTAAAGATGTAGGGTTATTTTTTGCGCTTTTGCTGCGTTTGTTGCTGTTTAACCATCTCTTCCATACGGGTTTGCCATCCTGATTTTTTCTTGGGTTTAGCCATATTGGCTTTTAGGCGGGCGCGAATTTTGCTCTCATCAATAGCTATTCTAAATATCCACATCTGGAAGAAAGTGATTAAGTTTACTAACAAATAGTAATAGGTTAGTCCTGAAGCAAAACTGTTGAATATTCCCAAAAACATGAATGGCATCATATACATAAAGATACGCATCATTTTCATTTGGTCCTGATTGCCCATGGTCATCATTTTGTTGTTTAGCCATGTGTAAATCAGAGTAGCGGCAGTCATTAACAAGCAGAATAAACTTACATGGTCTCCGTAGAAAGGAATATTTACCCCAAAGTTCCACACCGAGTCGTAAGTAGAGAGGTCATCAGCCCACAAAAAAGGCTGTTGTCGCAGTTCGTAAGAGGAGGGGAAGAATCGGAACATCGCAATAAGGATAGGCATTTGCAATAACGCAGGAATACATCCTGCCATAGGGCTCACCCCTGCACTGCGATACAACGCCATTGTTGCCTGCTGCTTCTTCATGGCG
>Ga0123353_10005897_pt1 | contig 16201 bp, 11 predicted proteins | sample TergutLab28metaG_3_FD_92763 | JGI IMG/M metagenome (GOLD analysis project Ga0123353, IMG submission 92763) | Labiotermes labralis P3 segment gut microbial communities from Petit-Saut dam, French Guiana - Lab288 P3 | ecosystem: Host-associated > Arthropoda: Insects > Digestive system > Gut ... | reverse complement strand
GTGCACGGTGGCGACGACGGCCTGCGGGTCGGCGCCGAGCACCGCGGCCAGGACCTCGCGCAGCGCGCGGTCCTCGGGGTGGGCGCGCAGGATGTCCACGTACGGGGCGAGGCTGTCGACGTCGAGGGCCTCGATGAGGTCGGCGGCGTCGGCGGGGCGGCGGAAGCCGCAGAGCCCGTCGAACGGGGAGAGCGCCACGATCATCTCGGGCTTGTGGTTGGCGTCCTTGTAGTTGCGGTGCGGGGCGTCGAGGGGGACGCCCCGGGCCTCCTCGTCGGCGAAGCCGGCCTTGGCCTGGGCGAGGTCGGGGTGGACCTGGACCGACAGCGGTGCGCCGGCGGCGAGCACCTTGAAGAGGAAGGGCAGGGTGGGGCCGAAGCGCTTGACGGTGGGTTCGCCGAGTTCGCCGGCCGGGTCGGCGGCGATGACGGCGTCCAGCGGGACCGGGCCGCTGCCGCGGTCGATGCGCGAGGGCGCGCCGGGGTGGGCGCCCATCCACAGTTCGGCCTGGGGTTCACCGGTGGGCTCGGTGCCGAGGAGCTCGGGGATGGCGGTGGTGGAACCCCAGGCGTAGGGGCGGATGGTGTTGAGGAGGCGGTTCATGCCGGTGATGGTCTCTCGGTCGAGGCTACGGCCAGGTAAACGGCGGCGAAATCCGTCAGGGCGAGGAGTTCGGCGGCGGTGTCCAGGGAGGTGCCCGCGGCGGCGGAGACCTCGCTGAGCGGGGTGTCGTGGGCGTACGCCTGCTCGCGGACCGCGGGGGCGGCGGAGCCCGGCTGGTCGGCGGCCTCCTGGAGCAGCACGATCCGCAGCCGCAGACCGTCGTGGTCCTCGACGCGGTCACGGAAGAAGTCGTCGGGGTCGGCGGCCAGGGCGCGGGTGGCGGCCAGCAGCGGGCCGTGGACGGTGAGGGCCGCGGGGAGTTCGGCGGCGAGCGCGGGCCGGCCGGCCTGGGTGGCGAGCACGGTCGCGAACCGGCGGGCGGCGGCCGCCGCGATCCGTCCCTGGCTCCACAACAGCGGGAGGGACTGGTCGAGTTCGGCGGCGAGGGTCTTGGCCGGGTTGGTGTAGGTGGCGATGGCCGGGCCGCAGCGGGCGGCGACCTCGTCGAGCCGGTCGGCGACGGCCCGCAGCGCGGCGGGGGGCGCGGCGAGGACGCCGAGGCGGTCGGCGAGGGCGAGCAGCGGGACGGCCAGCGCCCAGAACGCCCCGGTGTCGGCGGTCGTCCCGGTGGTGGTGCCGCCCGGGCTGCCGGGGGTGACGACGCCCCAGTCGGGGCCCGCGGCGGTGTTGCTGTCGGAGGCGAACGGCAGGGCCATGCCGCGGACCTGGCCGACGGCTTCGGCGAGCGGGGCGCCCGGCGGGGTGACCGCGCAGGCGGTGCAGCCGCGCCGGTAGGCCTGCTCGACCAGGTCGGTCATGCCCTGTTCGGTGCCGCGCGGGGCGAGCAGGAGCAGCAGGTCGAGGGGGCCGGCCCAACCGGGCAGGGTCCACCGGGACTGCTGCGGGGTGGGCCCGGAGGGAGTGAGGAGTTCGACCGGGCAGGTGCCCGAACTGAGCGCGCCCAGCAGGTCGGCGACGGCGGCCGCCTCGGGGCTGCTGCCGGCGATCAGCAGGGTGCGGGGGCGTCCGTCGGGCCGCAGTTCCGCCAGGCCCGCCTCCTCGGCGAGCCGAAGGGACGTGCGGACGCGCGCGCCGGCGGCGGCCACACCGAGCAGCAGCCCGTGGACGTCTGCGCGGGCGAGCGCGTCGGGGTCCTCCAGCAGGGACTCGTCGAACACTGCGACCTCCCGGTCGGATGCGGCCTGGACCGGCCCGGCGTCGGGGCCGGGCTCACACGGCCCGGTCGAGCGGGCGGGCGGCCATGTCGGGTCAGGAGGGGCGGCGGGCCTCGTCGACGAGGAGCACGGGGATCTCGTCCCGCACGGGGTAGGCCAGGCCGCAGGTGTCCGAGGTGCAGACGAGCTCGCTCGCCTCCTCGTCCTCGCGCAGCGGCGCGTGGCAGGCCGGGCAGGCGAGGATCTCCAGCAGGCTGGGTTCGACGAGCGGCATTGCGGTGTCCCTCCGGACGTGAGGCGGTGTGCAGCGGGCGGTCGAGGCGCCGGCCGCGCAGGCGGCGGCCGGTTACGGCGTCGGATGCGGCGGCCGGGTGGGGCGTGCGGCGAGCCGCCCGCTGGACCAGTGGCGTGCCCTCCGTGCGGCCCAGCCTATCGCCGTGGTTCAGGCGCGCACGATCCCCAGGACCTCGTCGCGGATGCGGGCGACGGCGGCCGCGTCGCGGGCCTCGACGTTCAGCCGCAGCAGCGGTTCGGTGTTGGAGGCGCGCAGGTTGAACCACCAGTCGCCGGAGGTGACCGTGAGGCCGTCGAGTTCGTCGAAGGTGACGTCGTCGCGGCCGGCGTAGGCGGACCGCACGGCCGCGGTGCTGGCGGCCTGGTCGGCGACGGTGCTGTTGATCTCGCCGGAGGAGGCGTAGCGGTCGTACTCGGCGACGAGGGCGGACAGCGGCCCGTCCTGGGCGCCGAGCGCGGCGAGCAGGTGGAGCGCGGCGAGCATGCCGGTGTCGGCGTTCCAGAAGTCCCGGAAGTAGTAGTGCGCGGAGTGCTCGCCGCCGAAGACGGCACCGGATGCGGCCATCTCCTGCTTGATGAAGGAGTGCCCGACGCGGGTGCGCACGGCCTTGCCGCCGTGCTCGGCCACGACCTCGGGCACCGTCCAGGAGGTGATGAGGTTGTGGATGATCGTGGCGCCGGGGTTCCTGGCCAGCTCGCGGGCGGCGACCAGGGCGGTCACGGCGGAGGGCGAGACGGGTTCGCCGCGCTCGTCGACGGCGAAGCAGCGGTCGGCGTCGCCGTCGAAGGCCAGGCCGATGTCGGCGCCGGTCTCGCGGACCTTGGCCTGGAGGTCGACGAGGTTGCGCGGGTCGAGCGGGTTGGCCTCGTGGTTGGGGAAGGTGCCGTCGAGCTCGAAGTACAGGGGCACGAGGTCGATGGGCAGCCCGTCCAGGACGGTGGGCACGGTGTGGCCGCCCATGCCGTTGCCGGCGTCCACCACGACCTTCAGCCGCCGGATGCCGGACAGGTCGACGAGCGAGCGCAGGAAGCCCGCGTAGTCGCCGAGCACGTCGCGGGCGGTGAGGGTGCCCGGGGTGGCGCCGGTGGCGGGCACCCCGGTCTGCGACCACTGCTCGGCGAGGCGTCGGATGTCGGCGAGCCCGGTGTCCTGGCCGATGGGCGCGGCACCCGCGCGGCACATCTTGATCCCGTTGTAGCGGGCCGGGTTGTGGCTGGCGGTGAACATGGCGCCGGGCAGGTCGAGGCTGCCGCTGGCGAAGTACAGCTCGTCGGTGGAGCACAGGCCGATCTCGGTGACGTCCGCGCCGCGCGAGGCGGCACCGCGGGCGAAGGCCCGGGTGAGGCCGGGCGAGGAGGGCCGCATGTCGTGGCCGACGACGATCGCGGTGGCCTCGGTGACGGTCGCGAAGGCCGCCCCGAAGATCTCGGCGAGCGGCTCGTCCCACTGGTCGGGTACGACGCCGCGCACATCGTAGGCCTTGACGATCTGCGACAAATCGGCCACTTCGCACCTCTGCTGCACGCGTTCGGACGGTTGGGGACGCATCTCGCACCCTAAGGAGCCACAACCTACCGAAGCACGGCGACCTGCCGCGTAACGGGCCCGGACTCGGCAGGAACGACCGGACGGCCCCTGGGACTTGCCGCGTTTGGAGACCCGAAGGCCACGAGACCCGCGGCCCACGGGACCCCAAGGCCAGGCCAGGGGACTCCGGACGTCCGGGACCGGGCGGGCTCTACGGCTCGGGTGACCGCAGCACCCGCAGATGGCCGCGCCGGGCGACCTCCATCGGGTCGATGTCGCGGCCCCCGGCACCGGCGGCGCGCTCCTGCGGCCGCGCCGCCTCGCGCACCGCGTTGGCCAGCGCCTCCAGGTCGTCCCCACTGGGGCGCACCGGACCGGAGTCCGTCGCCAGGCGCACCACTTCCCAGCCGCGCGGGGCGGTGAGCCGCTCCGAGTGCTCGGAGCACAGGTCGTAGCAGTGGGGTTCCGCGTAGGTGGCCAGCGGTCCGAGGACGGCCGTGGAGTCCGCGTAGACGTACGTCAGCGTCGCGACGGCGGGGCGGCCGCAAGCGGTGCGCGAACAGCGACGTACAGGGCTCACGAGGTTGGACGGTACCGCACTCTTGAGCGGGCCGCGACGACTCTCCGCCAGCTCACCCGCTCGTGTCGCCGAACCGCGTCCGGAACCGATCACTCCGGCCGCCGGGCCCTGACCTGCACGGACAGTGGGGGGCCGGGTTGCCACTACCCGAGGTAACGGCCTGCCTGCCTGCGCCGGGGGTGACGGGGTCGGTCATCAGGTGGCGTATATCCGTCATATTCCTGGCCTGATGCGGTCCCACCCCCGGCATCCGGCGACGGCGAAACGGCCGCCGTTCGCGCTTCTGCGGACAAGGGCGCGATCCCATGCTGTACGTGCCTGCTCACAGGACTAGGCTCACGTCGATGGACAGCACGGCACCCACCCCACCGACCCCTCCCGCACCGCGTCCGCGCCACCGCGACCGCCACGGGCGCGGGATGCGCGGCCCGATCGCGCCCCCGCAGGTGCCGCTCGCCCTCAGCCGCGCGGACGCCTTCGACGACCTCGTGCGGGACGCGGCGGACCGGCTGGAGCGGCGCTGGCCGCAGCTGGCGGACGTGGAGTTCGCCGTCCAGGAGGTGCCGTGGCCGCAGGACGGCCCGGCCTCGGACGGGGACCCGGTGCCGCTGGGCCGGCTGATCGGTGCGGGCAAGGACCGCCCGAGCCGGATCGTGGTCTACCGGCGCCCGGTGGAGATCCGCGCCAAGAACCGCGACGAGCGCGCGCTGCTCGTCCACGAGATCGTGGTCGAGCAGGTCGCCGAGCTGCTGGGCCTGTCCCCGGAGAACGTCGACCCCAAGTACGGCGAGGACTGAGCCCCTCCCCGCGGGCCGGACCGCCCCGCGCCGCGGCCGCGGACCGTACCCCGGCACCCCGCGGCCGGCGACCCGCGGCCCGCGCTCAGTGGTTGAGGATCTGCAGCCGGGACCCGGCCTTGGGCACGGACACCATGCCCCGGTCGTCCGGCATCGTCTGGATGGTGAACATCGGGATGCCGTCCAGCGGCAGCGCCAGCGTCCGCGACGCGTAGACCGTGCCGCCGCCGGGCTGCGGTTCGATCGTCACCGCGAAGGCGCCGCCGCCCGCGCTCTGCGGCGCCAGGGACAGCGTCGAGCCCGCCTTGACCGTGACGGTCTTGGTGACCGCGTCACCGCCGGACGTCCCGGCCGACGAGGTGATCTTCACGCTGGTGTCCTTGCCGGTGGCGGTCAGCGCGAGCGTCGAGCCCTTGGCGCGGTTGTCGGCGACGGTGGCACGGGTGTCCACCGGCGCGGTCGCGGGCAGGAACGCCAGGTCCTGCGAGCTGCCCTTGCCCCGGGTGACGCGCAGAGCGGCGACCACCGGAACCGGGCTGTGCGAGGTGCTCGACGAGATCAGCAGCGACCCGATCTCGCCCTTGGTGACGTCACCGAGGTCCACCGCGGTCGTCATCCCGCTCTTGACGTGCAGCGTCTCGTTCCCCGCCGGGGTGATGGAGCCGGTGGACGTGGCGAGCTTCAGCGTCAGGTCCGCGTCGTCGCCACTGGGGTCGAAGACCACCAGGCGCACGTCGGTGGCGTCGCCCGGGATGCCCGGCATCACCAGGCTCGTCGCCGGGTCCCCGGCGGCCGGCAGCCAGTCCGCGCCCTTGTTGCTGTCGGTGGCCTGGACGGCCGCGCCGACCCGGCCGCTGCGCGCGACGACGTGCAGCGTCAGGTCCTGCTCCTTGTCGGCGACGAGGGTGGACAGCAGCACGGGCTCCGCGCTGTCGCCCGGCACCGTGATGCCGTCCCCGGTGGACGCCTTGAGCTGGCCGTCCTTGCCGTACAGCTGGACGTCGACGACGGCCGGCGATTCGTCGGGGTTGACCAGCTGCAGGTAGTCCTGGCGGCCGGCCGCGGTGCTCGCCCCGGCGAACCAGAACTCGCTGTCCGGGACCAGGCAGGAGGTGCCCAGCAGGCCGCGGGCCGCGCCGGAGTCGATCACGGTGCTCTGCTGGACGGTCCACCCCGGCGCCAGCGAGCCGTCGGCGGTGCCGATCAGCGCGGGGGCGTCCGCCTTGTCGGTGGTGGCGGTGACCGGCTTCCCCGGCGCGGTCAGCGGCGCGATCGGCTTGGCCTTCGCCGCCGCCGGGACCAGGGACGCCGTACCGCCGCCGGCGCCCGAGGAGCCCGGCGTGAAGGACGTGTACGTGGTGTTCGCGAACTCCGACGAGGAGGGCGGCGGACACAGCAGCGTGGTGCGCTGCACCGGCAGCCGGGCGGCCGAGGCGGCGGGCGCCGCGCTCGAGTCGCTGCCGCCGGTGAGCGACGCGGCGCCGGTCAGGACGACGAGCGCGGCGACGGCGCCGGCCAGGGAGATCGTGCTGCGGTTCACCGGTGGTCGCTCCCGTCACGGTGCTGGTCGCCGTCTGCGTAGTAGCCGGCGGGGTCGTTCCGGCCGGTGTAGCCCTGTTCCCCGTAGCCGTTCTGCTCGTCGTAGCCGTTCTGGTCCGGGTAGCCGTTCTGCTCGGCGTAGCCGGGCTCGCTGCCCTGGGGGGTGTAGGCGTCGTAGCCGGGCTGCGGCGGGACGTACCCGTAGCCGTCGCCGTACGCGCCCTGCTCGGCCCCGTAGCCGCCCTGGTCGGGGTAGGGCTGCTGGCCCTGCCCCTGCGCCTGCCCCTGCCCCTCCCATGGGCCGGCCGTCTCGGCGGCCTGGGCGTAGGCGGGGTCGGCGTAGCCCTCCTGGTAGCCGTAGTCGGCGCCGGCCGGGACCGCGTACGGGTCGTAGTCCGTGCCGCCGGTGCCGTAACCGGTCTGCGCCGCGTACCCGGCCTCCTCGGACCCATCGTCCGCGGCGGCCGCGCCGGGCCCGGCGGGCTGCTCGGCGGCCTCGGGCGCCTCCGCTGCCTGCTGAGCCGCGGCCTCCGCCTCCGCTGCGGCCTGCAGGCGGCGGGCCCTGCGGCCCTCGCCCGCGGCCTGCGCCGGGACGGCAGCGGCAGCGCCCTCGGCCTCCGGCAGGTCGTCGTCGATGTCGCGGCGGCGGCCCGGCAGGGCCAGCACGATCACCACGAGCAGCAGGAACGCCTGGGCGCCGAGCCAGCCGACGTGGGTCATCGGCTCCTTGTAGGTGACGTCCAGACGGCCGCCGGACGAGGGCAGTTCGAAGCCCTGCGCCCAGCCGTCGACGGTCGTCGGGGTGAGCGGCGTGCCGTCGAGGGCGGCGTGCCAGCCGGCGGCCGCGGAGTCGGCCAGCCGCAGCACCCGGCCCGAGGGGCCGGCGGGCACGGTGGTGTGCGCCTCGACGTGGCCGGAGATCACGGAGACGGGCAGCGCGCCCTTGCTGGTGATGGTGATGCGGGAGACGGTCGTGTTGACGCGCCACAGCTCGCTGCCGTCGGTCTGGCTGACCCGGGAGAGCCCCGGGGTGCTGTCCAGGACGCGGCTGAAGGAGCGCGGCGAGCCCTTCTGGGCCAGCACGTAGCGGACCGCGTAGCCGGCCAGCCGGCTGCCCTGGTCGGCGCCGGAGCCGGCGACGAGGTTGGCGACCACGGTGTCCAGCGCGGGGTCGGCGGGGGCCGCGGCGGCCAGTTCGGCGTCACCGATCTTGGCGCCGGAACCGCGCACCAGCGCGTAGGTGACGTCGCCGGGGGTGCCGTTGAGCACCAGGGTGCGGGGCTGGTCACCGGTGGTGGCCTCCTCGGCCACGAACGCCGGGACCTGCTGCGGGTCGCCGCGCCGGATCGGGCCGCTGGCGCCGTCCGCGACCCAGGTGAACGCGGCGAGCAGCGGTGCGGCCGCCGCGGCCAGGGCGATCAGGCCGGCGACCGGCTGGCGCCAGCCGAAGCCGCTGGCGGCGATGCGCTCCTTGGCGCCCTCGGCGCCGACCGCGGCGGCGGCCAGCAGTGCGAGGCCGTAGACCAGGGTGGCCGGGCCCGCCCAGTTCTTGCCGTTCTCGATGACGGCGAACAGCAGGCCGGCCAGGGCGGCGGCCCAGGCCGCGGTGACGGCGGTGCGGCGGGTGCCGCGCATCAGGGCGGCGAGCGCGGCCAGCAGCACGCCGACGAGCAGCAGGCCACCGGACGCCTTGGGGCCGCCGGGGCTGAGCAGCAGCAGGTCGAGGCCGGAGGCGCTCTCGGTGCCGTAGGGCAGGCCGGCCTCGTGCAGCAGGCGGCCGGGGTGACCCAGCAGGGTCAGCGACCAGGGCGCCAGCAGCACCATGGGGGTGATCAGCAGCGCGGCCGAGCGCAGCACGTGCGGGACGACGAGCTGGGCGGCGCCGCCGACCAGCCGCCAGCCGAGGACGGCCGCCGCGAGCGCCACGGCTATCAGCCAGGTCACCGGCGTGAACGCGGTGGTGAAGGTGAGCATGAGGGCCAGCGCCCAGGTGGCGCGCCAGCCGGGCCGCACCCCGCGCTCGACGGCGGACTCGCCGAGCTGGAGCCCGGCGTAGGACACGGCCGCGCGGGCCATCAGCGGCAGCAGGATCGCCAGCACCGCGGTGCCCAGCCGCCCGGCGGCCAGCGCCCCGGTCGCGGCGGGCAGGAAGGCGTAGGCGACCGACGCCCAGGCGCGCAGCAGCCGCGACTCGACCAGCGGGCGCGAGGCGAAGTAGGCGGTGACGCCGGCCAGCGGCACGGAGGCGACCAGGAACAGCGTCAGCGTCAGGCTGGTCGAGCCGAACAGGACGGTCGCGAAGAGGGCCAGGACCGCGATGTAAGGGGGTGCGGACTCGGTGCCGCCGGTGCCCAGCGCGTGCCAGGACCCGGCGTACGTGCCCCACAGGTCCGAGGCCCCGGATCCGGCCGGCAGCAGGGCGCCGCCGGAGAGGATCCCGCCGCCCAGCAGGGAGCGGCAGGCGGCCAGCGACACGACGAGCAGCACGGCGAAGAGCACCGGGCCGGGCTTCCGCGCCAGCCGCTTGAGCCGCGCGAACTGCTCGACCTCCAGGAACTCGCCGTCCTCGTCGCCCGGCCCGGACTCGACGGCGCCGCCGTGGCGGCCGGCCGCCGCGGTGGACGCGTCGGCGCGGCCGGCGATGTTGCTGACGACCTGGTCGACGGTGGCGCGGACGGTGGCACCCGGCGGCGGGAACAGCGGGCGCAGTTCGGACGGCGGTACGGCGCCGCGGCCGCGTCTGTGCCGGGCGCCCAGCAGCCGGCCGGGCCGCAGCAGGACGCCGAACAGGCCGACGATCTCGTCGACGGCCTGGCCGGGCACCTTGCCGACGAGGTAGGCGAGGGTGCGCAGCAGGGTGCCGACGACGATCCGCAGGGCCACGTACGGCAGCAGCGGGCCACGGGTGTTGGCCAGCAGCGTGTAGACCGCGCCGGCCTTGTCGACGCGGTGCGGGTTGACCGCGGAGCGCCCCGCGCAGTCCACCGGGCGGCGCTCGCGGGAGGCCGCCTCGGCGTGGCGCAGCACCGCGTCGGGGGCCACCAGGACGCTGTGCCCCGCGGACTGGGCGCGCCAGCAGAAGTCCACGTCGTCGCGCATCAGGGGCAGCCGGCGGTCGAAGCCGCCCAGCTCCTCCCACACGTCGCGGCGCACCAGCATGCCCGCGGAGGACACCGACAGCACCTGGCGCACCTGGTCGTGCTGGCCCTGGTCCTGCTCGCGGCGCTCCAGCCCGGTCCAGCGGCGGCCGCTGCGGGCGATGCTGACGCCCACTTCGAGCAGCTGCCTGCGGTCGTACCAGGAGCGGAGTTTGGGGCCGATGATCGCGGCCGAGGGCGTCGTCTCCGCCGTGCGCAGCAGGGCGGCCAGGGCGCCGGGGTCGGGCTCGCAGTCGTCGTGGAGCAGCCACAGCCACTGCACGGGCTCGCCGTGGGGCGCCGGGGCCTCGTCGTAGGAGTCGTCGTTCCAGGTGCGGTTGACGGGGTCCCAGCCGCTGCGGCGCGCGGCGAGGTACGGCAACTGCTCGGCGGTCAGCGGCGGGGCGGTGCGCACGGCCTCGTCGACGGCGGCACCGAAGCCGGTGCGCCGGGCGAGGTGGAGGACGCGCTGGTCGCCGAGCGCCTCGGCGAGCAGGCGGGCGGATTCGTCGGCGCTGCCGGTGTCCGCGGCGATGACGTCCTGGACCGGGCGGTCCTGGGAGAGCAGCCCGTCGAGGGCCTTGCGCAGCCAGCGCGCGCCGTCGTGCGCGACGAGCACGGCGGTGACGACGTGGCGCGGGAACTCAGGGGTGCCGGCCGGATGGACGGCCGGTGATGGGCTGTTCACGGACATCGAGGTTCTGGCCCCGGTTCGCTGGACTGCGGTGGACGCAATCGCCCCGCTTGGTGCGGGACGGACGTCTCGGACGGCCCCCCACACTAACGGCTCACACCGTCGGCGCCGTCCGGGTGTGAGAACAACAGCAGCCCGCCTGCCCCGCCGGACGGCGGGCAGGACGGGCTGGAAGACGGCTTTTCCCGGGCCTGCGCGGGGTCGGCGCGCAGGGGCGGGGCGTCAGCCGGACCTCAGACGACGCCCTTCTTCAGGCGCCGCCGCTCGCGCTCGGACAGGCCGCCCCAGATGCCGAAGCGCTCGTCGTTGGCGAGCGCGTACTCCAGGCAGTCGGACCGGACTTCGCAGGCAAGGCAGACTTTCTTCGCCTCGCGCGTGGAACCGCCCTTTTCGGGGAAGAACGACTCAGGGTCGGTCTGCGCACACAGCGCGCGCTCCTGCCAGCCGAGTTCCTCGTCGGCCTCCTCGGCCAGCAGCAACTGGAACTGCTCGGTCATGCGCGCCCCTCGTCTGTCGTGCTTCCCCGTGATGGTGCCTGCCGCCATCCCTGTACGGCTGAACGACACGAGTGAAATTACAAGTGCGTGGATCCAGGCCAGTCAAGCGGAGATCTGCTATTGGGCCCGTTATTCACTCCGCTGAACCAAGGGGTGACAGAAAGTGTTGAAATCATCTCAAAAACCCGCATGCGTCAACCCCGGCCCTGCCGACCCACCGTTCACACTTCGTCAGACGCAGGGGCATCGCGCCCCGTTCCGCCCTCCGGAGTGAAGCGTTGTGGATCACATTTCGATCACAGAAGTACAACGTCACATCTGGCGGCGCGTTCTCCCAGACCGGAATCGGATCTGCATCGGATCTGCACGGATGCCGCACCACCTATCCCCACCCTCCCATGCACAAACCTTTCCGCACCGGTCGTTACCGGATCAGGTGAACCTGAGCGACATACCGGACATCCGTTTGACAAGCAGCCCGGCCGCCCGGTCTTCTTGAGCGCATGTACGCCGAGCAGCACGCGCCCTTCCGGACTCGCCGATGCGAGTCCTGCTGCGTCGCGCTCGCGCAGAGCTGTTGTTGTTCCTGTCGTTGCCGCTGATCCCCTTGCCCGGGCCGCTTCCCGGACCCGGCACTTCCCGCATCATGCGCATCACGAGGAACACACCCCATGGACTCCGCGTACTCCGACGTCGCGATCGCCGGTGACCCGCTCGCTCTGCCCCACCTGCTCCCCCCGGTGCCCCAACACCCCGGCACCGTCGCCGAGTTCGCCGGACTCGCCCGCACCGTCGCCGCCGACCGCGCGCGCTGGGCGCCGCTGGTGCGCTACGACGCCACCACCCGCTGGTACGCCCGCCTGCAGACCGGCCCCGGCTACGAGGTGTGGCTGCTGAGCTGGCTGCCCGGGCAGGGCAGCGGCCTGCACGACCACGGCCGCTCCTCCGGCGTGCTCACCGTGCTCGACGGCAGCCTGCGCGAGCGCGCGCTGACCGCCCGCGGCGAGACCGGCCGCACCCTGTCCCCCGGCCGGCAGCGGGCGTTCGCCCCCGGCTACGTCCACGAGGTGGTCAACGACTCCCTCGAACCCGCGGTGAGCCTGCACGTCTACTTCCCCGGCCTGACCGAGATGACGCCGTACGCGTGCACGCCGGCGGCGCACGGCCGGCCCGCGGGCGCCCCCGCCGGGCACTGAACCCGCCGGGGCCGGCGGCGGGCCTGCAAGACTGGGCCCCATGCGAATCGTGGTTCTGGCCGGAGGCATCGGAGGCGCCCGCTTCCTGCGCGGCCTCAAGGCAGCAGCGCCGGAGGCGGACATCACCGTCATCGGCAACACCGGAGACGACATCCACCTGTTCGGGCTGAAGGTCTGCCCCGACCTCGACACAGTCATGTACACCCTCGGCGGTGGCATCCACGAGGAGCAGGGCTGGGGCCGGGCCGACGAGACGTTCACCGTCAAGGAGGAACTCGCCGCCTACGGGGTGGGGCCCGAGTGGTTCGGGCTCGGCGACCGCGACTTCGCGACCCACATCGTCCGCACCCAGATGATCGGCGCCGGCTACCCGCTCAGCGCCGTCACCGAGGCGCTGTGCGCCCGCTGGCAGCCCGGGGTGCGGCTGCTGCCGATGTCCGACGACCGCGTCGAGACCCACGTCCTGGTCGAGGCCGACGGCGAGCGCAAGGCCGTGCACTTCCAGGAGTACTGGGTGCGGCTGCGCGCCTCGGTGCCCGCGCAGGCCGTCGTGCCCGTCGGCGCGGAGGCGGCCAAGCCCGCGCCCGGCGTGCTGGAGGCCATCGCCGCCGCCGACGTGATCGTCTTTCCTCCGTCCAATCCGGTGGTCAGCATCGGCACCATCCTGGCCGTGCCCGGCATCCGCGAGGCCATCGCCGAGGCCGGCGTGCCCGTGGTGGGCCTGTCCCCGATCATCGGCGACGCCCCGGTGCGCGGCATGGCCGACAAGGTGCTGGCCGCGGTGGGCGTCGAGTCCAGCGCCGCCGCGGTCGCCACCCACTACGGCAGCGGGCTGCTCGACGGCTGGCTCGTCGACACCGTCGACGCGGACGCCGTCGCCGGCGTCGAGGCGGCCGGCATCCGCTGCCGCGCCGTCCCGCTGCTCATGTCCGACCTGGACACCACGACCCGGATGGCCCGCGAGGCGCTCGACCTGGCCGAGGAGGTGCGCGCGTGAACTCCCCCGCTCCCACGCCGCGTTACGAGGTCTTCGGCGTGCCCGGCATCGGTGAGGTGCAGCCCGGCGCGGACATCGCCAAGCTCGTCGCCGCCACCGGGGTCGCGCTCGCCGACGGCGACGTCCTGGTCGTCACCTCCAAGATCGTCAGCAAGGCCGAGGGCCGGCTGGTCCGCGCCGAGGACCGCGAGGCCGCCATCGACGCCGAAGCGGTCCGGCTGGTCGCCCGCCGCGGGCCGACCCGCATCGTGGAGACCCGGCACGGCTTCGTGATGGCCGCGGCCGGCGTCGACGCCTCCAACACCCCGGCCGGCACCGTGCTGCTCCTGCCCGAGGACCCGGACGCCTCGGCCCGCCGCATCCGCCAGGGCCTCTACGAGGACCTGGGTGTCCGGGTCGGCGTCGTCGTCACCGACACCTTCGGCCGCCCCTGGCGCAACGGCCTGACCGACGTGGCCGTCGGCGCCTGCGGCGTCCGCGTCCTGGACGACCTGCGCGGCGGCGAGGACGCCCACGGCAACCCGCTCAACGTGACGGTCACCGCCACCGCCGACGAACTGGCCGCGGCCGGCGAACTGGTCAAGGGCAAGACCGCCGGCATCCCCGTCGCCGTGGTGCGCGGACTGCCCGCCGTGGTCGACCCCGCGCCCGCCGACGACGACCCGGGGGCCCGCGTCCTGGTCCGCCGGGCCGCCGACGACATGTTCCGGCTCGGCACCTCCGAGGCCGTCCGCGAGGCCGTCTCGCTGCGCCGCACCGTCCGCGAGTTCACGAGCGAACCCGTCGACCCCGCCGCCGTGCGCCGGGCCGTGGCCCTCGCGGTCACCGCGCCCGCCCCGCACCACACCACCCCCTGGCGCTTCGTCCTCCTGGAGACCCCCGAGGTGAGGACCCGCCTCCTCGACGCCATGCGGGACGCCTGGGAGGCGGACCTGCGCCGGGACGGCTTCTCCGAGGCCAGCATCACCAAGCGGCTGCGCCGCGGCGACGTCCTGCGCCGCGCCCCCTACCTCGTCGTCCCCTGCCTCGTCGCCGACGGCGCCCACCCCTACCCCGACGACCGGCGTGCCGCCGCGGAGCGCGAGATGTTCGTGGTCGCGGCGGGGGCGGGCGTGCAGAACTTTCTCGTGGCGCTCGCCGGGGAGGGGTTCGGCTCCGCCTGGGTCTCCTCGACGATGTTCTGCCGTGACGTCGTCCGCGAGGTCCTCGGTTTGGATCCCGGGTGGGATCCCATGGGAGCGGTGGCCGTTGGGCGGCCGGCGGGGGCGCCTCCGGCGCGGGGTGAGCGGGGGGCTGACGCCTTCATCGCGGTGCGGTAACCCTTTCCTTGTCCCGTAAGCGTGCGGGCCGCTCCTTTTTCTCCCACCCGCCCACCCGTTGAACTGGTCCGTCAAGTGGACGTCTCTGGTGGGTGGGTCGGGGCCGCCGGCCCGGTATCTCCTCGGAACTGTGCGTGCGGCCCTTTGCACTACGGCACCCGGGTGGATGCACAGTTCCTGCGGGGACACCGCCCCACCGTCCCCTCCGCTCTCGTCGGCGGCTGACAGCCCGGTGGGGGGTGAACAGGTACTCCCGGGTTGCCCGGGAAGAGCCCCTCACCCCCTCCCGGTCGTCAGCCGCCGACGAAGCAGGAGGGGACGGTCCGGGAGTGTCCCCGCAGGAACTTTGCATACTCCCGGGTACGGGCACGGAGTAGGTGGCACGCACAGTTCCGAGGAGATACTCCCGGGGCGGCCCCGACCCACCCACAGGAAACGTTCACCTGACGGACTGGTGCAACGGGTGGGCGGGTGGGAGAAAAGTGGACAAACCCGCAGGGTTGCGCGACGTTCAAGATGTGAGCCCCGCCCGCCTGGTATGGATCAACGTGGGACGTCCGAAGGACGTCGCGTGGCACGGCCGCACCGTCCACACCGGCGTGTGGAAGACCCGCGTCACCGGGCCGAGAATGGTGCGGCGGCTCAACGTGGACGGCGACGGCCAGGGCGACCTCGCCGGTCACGGCGGCGAGATGCGGGCCGTGCTGGTCTACCAGCTCGCCTCCTACCGCCACTGGGAGCGGGAGCTGTCCCGCGACGACTTCGTCCCCGGCCAGTTCGGCGAGAACTTCACCGTCGACGGCCTCGCCGACGACGAGGTCTGCATCGGCGACCGCTACCGCATCGGCGCCGCGCTGTTCGAGGTGACGCAGCCGCGGGTGACCTGCTACCGGGTGGGCCTGCGGATGGACGAGCCCCGGATGGCGTCGCTGATGGTCGCGCACGGCCGGCCCGGCTTCTATCTGCGGGTGCTGGAGGAGGGCGAGGTCGAGGAGGGGCAGGACGTCGTCCGGGTGGCGCAGGGGCCCGGGCGGCTGACGGTCGCCGCGGCGGACGCCCTGCTGTACCGGTCGGAGCACCCCCGCGACGAGCTGGAGCGGGCGCTGCGGATCGAGGCGCTGAGCCCGGGGTGGCGGGCGTCCTTCGAGGCGCTGCTGCGGCAGGAGGGCCCGGGGGCCGGCAACGTCGGGCTGACGGCGGAGGCGTCGGCGCCGCCGCCCGCGTGGCCCGGGTTCCGGCCGCTCGCGGTCACCAGGATCGACCGGGAGAGCCGGGGCGTGCGCTCGCTGTGGCTGGCCGAGCCGGGCGGCACCCCGCTGCCCGCGGCGGCGCCGGGCCAGTACCTGACGCTGCGGCTGGACCCGGGCGGCGGCGGGGCGCCGCTGGTGCGCAGCTACTCGCTGTCGGGGCCGCCGGACACCGGCACGTACCGGATCAGCGTGAAGCGGGAGCCGAAGGGCGCGGCGGGCACCGTGCTGCACACCCGCGTGGGGGTCGGGGACCGGCTGCAGGTCGCCGCGCCGCGCGGCACGTTCACCCTCGCGGACGGCTCGGGCCCGCTGGTCCTGGCGTCGGCCGGGGTGGGGGCGACACCGCTGCTGGCGATGCTCAACGTGCTGGCCGAGCAGCCCTCGCGGCGGCCGGTGTGGTGGCTGCACGGGGCGCACGACGGCGGCTCGCACGCGTTCGCGGCGGAGAGCCGGCGGCTGCTGGCCCGGCTGCCGGGGGCGAGGGTGCGGATCTGCTACAGCCATCCGCGTCCTGAGGACCGGGCGGGCGCGGACTACGCCGGGGCCGACTACACGGACGCCGGGCACCTGGACGCGGGCGTGCTGGAGCGGGCCG
>Ga0123353_10005896_pt1 | contig 16202 bp, 12 predicted proteins | sample TergutLab28metaG_3_FD_92763 | JGI IMG/M metagenome (GOLD analysis project Ga0123353, IMG submission 92763) | Labiotermes labralis P3 segment gut microbial communities from Petit-Saut dam, French Guiana - Lab288 P3 | ecosystem: Host-associated > Arthropoda: Insects > Digestive system > Gut ... | reverse complement strand
TAGGGTGTCCGGCCGGCGGGGATCGGGGCAAAAGCCCAGCAGGAAGCGTTCCGGTGCCTTTTCTTTGTAGGCCACGCAGCGCCCGAAGGGCACGGGGTAGTCCGAAAAAGGCGAAAACGCGTGCTTCGTGGCCGGGTCATATTCATGCGCGGGGGCCTCCCAGCTGAGCAGGCAGGTGACGGCGATGCCGTTTTCGTCCATGTTGCGCAGCATAGCGTCGCAGTTGCGGCCGTGGTAATCGGCATGGTTGTGGATGTCGATGATCATGTTTTTTCTCCAAAATACGCCGCGACTTTCTTGACAGCCTGTATGATATCGCTCACGTCCTCGTCGCTCCAAAACTCGCTGATCGAAAACTTCACGCTGGTGTTCAAAATCTCCTCGGCCACCGGGCACAGGCCCTTTGGGTAAGCGCCCTTGAACAATGGGTATTCATAGATGCATGTGGGGATATAGCCCTTCCCCGCGGGGATTCCCTCGGCCTTCAACGCATCGGCAAAGCCCTGGGCGTCAACGCCGGCCTGTTCTTCATCGATGCGCAGCATGTAGAACCAGTAGGACGATTTGCAGCCTTCGAGAATCCTGGGCGGAGTAATGCCCGGCAATCCTGCTATCTCGCACGTAATTCTGTCTCCAATAGCATTGCGGCGCGCGCAGATGGCCTCCAGCTTATCCAACTGGGCGATGCCCACGGCGCCCTGCAGCTCTGTCATGCGATAGTTCGGCGCGAGGGCTTCGCAGTTTCGTATAGCCAGCCCGCCTATCCTGTCGTAATTTTTGTCGGCAAACATGAGGGCCCTGCGATAGAGCGCCTCATCGCGCAGGAGCAACGCGCCGCCGTCCCCTGTTGAAATATGCTTGAACTCATTGGTGGAAAAGCAGCCGACGTCGCCTATCGTTCCCGCAAGGCGGCCTTTGTAATACGAGAGCCAGCTCTGCGCGCAGTCCTCTATGACCTTGAGATCGTGGCGTTCGGCGACGGCCATGACGGCGTCCATGTCGGCGGGACTGCCGGCCAGGTGCACCACCAGAATTGCCTTTGTTTTTTCTGTGACACAGGCCTCGACCGAACTTGGCTCCGGGTTGTAGGTGTGGGGGTCCAGGTCCGCGAAGACCGGCGTCGCGCCCTGATACAGAATTCCAACTACAGTGCCGATGTCCGTGATGGGGGTGGTGATTACCTCGTCGCCTGCGCCTATGCCCAGCGCGCCCAGGGCCGTATGAATGGCCGCCGTGCCCGACGAGGCCGCCACGCAATGGGGCATGTCGTAGATGGCCGCTAGCTTTTCGCAAAAGCCCTTGACCTTCTTGCCGTGCCAATAGAACAGCGTATTCTGTTCCAGGGCCTCTTTGAGCTGCGTCAGTTCCTCGTCGCCGAAGCGGTTGCCCGTGGCGAAGGGCGTGTTTTTCACCGGGCTGCCGCCGTGAATCGCAAGTTTTTCCATGGGATTGTTCCTTCCGTATGGTACTGTTCTTTCCATGTTGTAATAGTGCTTCGCACACCCTACAACCCCGCCGTCTCGACGATCCTGCCCACCAGTTCTACAGCCTTGGTGTAGTGCGCGTAATCCCGGGGCGGTTGGCCCGTCTGCGCCATAGCGAGGAATTCAATCGGGCCGACGTCCTGGTAGTTCATAGCAAGCTCATAACAGGTCGTTATGCTGTCATTGGTGACGGAAATCTTCAAATCGCCCGACTGCGGCGCGGTCACCAGGACGCACTGCCTGTCGGGGTAGTTCACATGGCTGATCACAACACCGCGATTGCTAAATGCCTGCACAGAGCTAAAGTTTTGCCCACACAGCAGCACGCACAGCTCGGCGGCGTGGATGCCGTAAAACCAGTAGCCGTCGTATTCGCTGCCGGGGTCGGCCGCGAAGGAGATCACCACGGAGGAGCCCGGGCCTATGCCCTCCCTGATGGCTGGCAGCTCCGGCAGGCCCTTCAGGCTGGTTCCGCCCGTGAGGGGGACGCCCGTCTCCCGGGCCAGATCGCATATTTCCTGCGCCTGCTGCAAATCGCAGGCAAAGGGTTTATCATTGAACACCGGTTTGCCTGCCCGGATTGCAGCCATGACAGGCTCATAGTGCAACGAGCCTTTGCGGTACGTCACCACCACGGCGTCGCTTTTGGCGATGAGCTCGGCCTCGCTGCCGCACCGCGCCAGGCCGAATTCCCCGCACAGGCGCGCGCATTCGGCGGGGTCGTCCGCGCCATAGATATAACTGATTTCAATCGCCTTGCAAAAATGCCTGGAGTGGGAGTTTTCCGCGCCGATGATGCCTATGTTCATAGCAAAACCTCCGCCACTTTTTTGATCGCTTGTATAATATCCGAAGCGTCTTCATTTGTCATAACCGGCGAGAGCTGAATAATCAAATTGCGGGGCATGACGTCCATCGCGCGCGGGCACATGTCCTCGGTGTAGAGCACCGGCTCATCAAACTGGTTGAAGGGGAAGCCAGAGCATTCAGCCGTTTTTTGTTGGAAGATCTGCGGCTGTAGATATACCGGCCTGCCGCCATAGAGGCAGCCGCAGGCGACGCCCTCGGCGGAGAGCGCGGCGCCGAACGACTCCCGGGTTTCAGCGCTGGGGAAGAGCATCATTAGGACTGTGCCGGCGTCGCCCGCCTCGTCGTCTATTCTGCGAAACGGTACAATGCCCCGCAGCTCGTCCTTGATGACCTTTTTGTATTTGCGCATCGTGCCGAGAATATTATCAAGCTTTTGCAGCTGCACGCAGGCGGCGGCGCCGGTGAGTTCGCTCATTCTATAATTCTGTCCCACAAGCAGCTCGTCCCCTGGCAGGCCGTCAGATTCCCGCAATATGCCCTGGTCGTGATAGCGCGCCGCGCGTTCATAGAGCCTGGCGTCATTCGTCACGACAACGCCGCCCTCGCCGGCGGTGATAATTTTGTTCATTTGCAGGCTGAAAACATTGATATCCCCAAAGGTCCCGCTGTATTGCCCGTTATAGGTACTGCCCATGGACTGGGCCACGTCCTCGATGACCATCAAGCGCAAGCGCCTGGCCTCGGCCATGATTGCGTCCATTCTGCAGGGCGCGCCCAGGATGGGCACGGGTATGATTGCCCTGGTGTATCTGTCCGCGACGGCCTCAATTTTTTCCGGATCAATATTCAAGCTCTCGTCAATGTCGCAGAACACCGGCACGGCCCCCGCGCAGATCACCGCGCCCGCGGTTGCGACGAAGGTGCAGGCCGGAACGATCACTTTGTCCCCCGGGCCGATGCCGCAGGCCTTCAATGCGCAGATGAGCGCGGCTGTGCCGGAGGTCACGCCCAGGGCATGCTTTGTGCCGAACTTTTGCGCGAATTCACGCTCGAACTGTTTTGCTTTTCCCAGCACGTTGGGGCCGTAATAACGGAACGGCGATTGGGCGTTGAGGACCTCTGCCGCGGCTTCGGCCTCCTCACGGCCCAGCACGGCCGCGCCGGGGTTGGAGTAGGGCAGAGGCGTGGTGCGCACGGGCGTGCCCCCGTTGATTGCAAGCTGTGATTTCATGTGTACTACCTCTCTTCTATTGCAGGCATGGGAATGCGGAAGCTCTGCCCGGCCTTGATGTTATATACAAATTTGTTCAGATTTGTATTGTTTTTCAGCGCCCGCACGGGAGATATCCGGCCGATATCCAGCAGCACGCCGCCGTCGTCCAGCAAGCGCGCGCCTTCGATCATGTACGCGGCGTTTTGTTTGCCGTCGTTGTCAATATAAATATATTGACCGGCCAGAGCATTCAGGTCAATTGCTTGGTCTATCTTGACCGCGATGGAATTCTCCAGAGACAACTCCTGCGTGAACGAAACGATTTTGCCGGTGTAGGCCAAAGCGCCGTTCGTATAGCGATATTCGAGTTCACCGTCCGGCGCGTAGATACTCACCCTGATAATGCCCCCACCTTCCGGCATGTATTCGATCACATCAACCCGGCCGCTCGTATGCGTGATTTTTACAGACTGCGATGTGCCTTCGATTGTTTTAATATAGCGCTCTTCTCTATAGGGCTCAAACACTGTTGTGAAGAGCGAATCCAGATTTTTGCCTGTCCTGCGCGCGAGCACATATTCCAGGTATTCCGGGTTGCCCGCAAGCTTGGGCGGGTATCCCCGGGCGATGGCGACCTCATCCAAATCGAAATCGTTGAGCTGCGTCATGCGCAGATGCAGGCCTTCGCTGTCCTCCAGCACGCCCCAGAAGTCCTTGACCGCGAAATCGACAGCGAAAGACCCGCCGGGGTTCTTTGCCCGGCGTACGTGGTCCAGCCAGGAGAAGCCCGGAGGATAGTGCAGGTCGCTGTAGTTAACACGCGTATCCACCGTGCCTGGATCGTTGCCCCAGGGGATGTTTGGACTGGCATATGTTCCGGTCGCTTGCGGCACGAGGGCCAGATTTTCGGTGGCGAAGATTTCGTCTGACTGGGAGTGGAAGCTGTAGATATGGTCATTTCCGCCGGTCACCCGAAAGAAATCCACGCCGTAGCTCGCTTGGTCATCAACTTCGATCATTACAATGGTGCGCCTGTACTTGCTGGTCTGGGCGTAGGCATCGGAGGCGTCCACGTCCATCAGCTTCACACGCCCAGAGTCGTCGAAGTGCAGCGGGCGGCCCTGTTTCACTTCGCGGTTTTTCAGCTGCGTCTGGCCGTCGACCATCACCGTGTTGTGGGAAAGCGTCGCGTTGCTCCACTGCGCGCCGTTGGGGTTGTGCCAGGTGTCTTCGGGGTAGCCCAGATCCGGGGCCATGTTCAGGCCGTAGGCGTCGAACCCCAGATTGAGGGAATCCATGTGCCCGTGCCCGGATGTGATGCCGAAATACATCCAGAAGTCATTGCTTGGATTCTGCCGCAGGGCCACGAAGCCGTAGCCGGCCATCATCTGGCTGGGGAGATCGAATGCCCCGTGCTCCTCTATCACCCGAAGTATGTCGTCCTGGATTTGCAATGGGTTTTTCACGCTTATGCCTTCGGAGAGGCCTTTGGCTGAATTTCCGTTGGCCAGATAGAGAAATTGCGCGAACACCGGGTCATCCGTAAAACGATAGGCTGTCATCGCCAGTTTCGTGCCCAGGGTGAAGCCCGGATTGGCGGTCAGGCCGCCGTCTCCGATCTGCGCGGTGTAGTAGCTTGCCAGAATCACCGGCACCTGGGCGTAGAGCATCTGTACGAACTTGGGGTTTTTGTAGAGATCGGCGGCGGGGTAGGTATCATAGCCGTCCAGAAGTTCCGCCATGTCGACGAGCAAATCGACCCAAATGGAATTGTAGTTGGGCGCGGCCTCGTCGCCCATGCCGTCGCGGTCCACCACGTCGATGAGCTTCTCCGCCACGCCGCCGCCCCCGGAGGCCATCACCCAGTCCAGCCATTCCCCGGTTTCCGGCAGGGTATCCAGCACAACGGCGGCGGCGGTCACCGAACGCTGTTTCATGCCGAAATTGCCGCTGATCTGTCCGTTCAGGACAAACCGGTACACGGTGCGCAGAATCCCATTTTCAACATTGAGCCGCATTTCCTCATCTATGGCCGGGAAAAACGCGTCGTAGGCCAGGCAGAAGTCCGTGGCGATTCCATTGCCCCACACTGTATCCAGTATGGTTCCGCTGGCGTTGAAGCCCCGCACGCCGTTCCAGAGGGACCAGTCGAAGTCCGGATAGAAATCGGCGATTCTATTCAGCAGGATTCCTCCCGCGCGGCCATATTTTTCATCGCCGGTGTAGAGATAGGCGTCTTTCAAGGCCAGCAGCGCGGCCCGCACCGAATCCTCGTGCCAGCGGGCCCCGCCCCACACGCCGTCGTGTATGTAATACGCGATGTAGGTGTGCCTTTCGGCATCGCCGTTGTCGTAGACATGCCCCGTGTAGTAGCCGAAGCCGTCGTCCACGCCCCAGCCCTCTCCCTTTTCGGGGTAGAGAATATTTTTCAGATAGCCGTCTTCGCCCGCCTGTACGAGGGCGTCGTTTTTCTCTTTCGCCAAAGCCGGCAGGAACACGCCGCGCTCGTCCAGGCCCAGCTTATAGTAGCCCGCGAAATCGTTGGAGGGGAAGCGGCGCTCGCAATCCGGGCATTGGATTTTCCAGGGGTGCCCGAAGGGGTCGGTGAGCCACGAGTAGCGCCCGTATTCCTCCCACAGGTTCGTGCCACAGTACTTGCACAGATGCCTGTCCGGATCCCTCTGGGAGCCCACGAAGTAGTAGCGCGGCAGCCCCTCGGCGACCACCATGTCATAGAGCGCATCGATATTCTCAACATAGAAATCAGCTTTTGCGAGCGTATCCCGCGTGTGCTCGTAAAACTGCTCGCTTTGCGCGTTTTCCATCATAGCCGCGCGTTTTTCCGGCGTGTATATCGTCGGTCTGGTTTTCATAGCTTCCTCCGCTAGATTGACTTTGATGAACGCGAAACGCGCGTTGGCTACCGCCTCGCTGCTCCCCTGCCACGCCAAAACGCCGGCATACAGCATACCGGCCATCAGCACGATGCCCAGCGTAATCTTTGCAGCCTTGAGCGTTTTTTTCAGCATGAACATATACAGCGCGAGGATCTGTATGCAGCACAGGGGCAGCGCCGCCGAGGCGGCTATGCTGGGCCCGGGCCGCGCGCCGCCGAACAGCCAGTTGTTGATCACGGCGGAAACGCCGAGGAGCAAGGCGACGAATACCAGCAGGGACAGAAAAGTCTTCCAAAGGAAACGCAGGGCCTTGCGCTCCCCCCGCGCCCAGAGCGCGAGCAGCGTCAGCGCGACGACGCCAATCGCCAGGGCCGCCACGGCAAGGGGAAACGCATTCGGCTGCCAGTTGACATAGACATCGTAATACCAGCGCAGGAGGGCAGCCAAGGCCGCTCCCAGCCCCAGGGCAAGTGTAATCTGCAATCCAGACTGGAGTTTTGCGTTTTTCATGACGATAGCCTCCCTGTTAAATCTGACAGCTCATAGACAAAGCCGAAGGTCAGCGCCACATTCCACAGCGCCAACTGTTTTGCCATTTCCGTGCGGGCGCTGAAATCGCATTCCACGGCCGTTGTCGCTTCTTTTGCAACGGAGCATAAAAAGCCCCGGCGGCTCATGTCCAGCATGCCTCCCGGCGACATCAGCAGGCAGTAGTTCACCGCGAAGCCGGCGTAGATCAAGTGATTGATGCCGTGCAAATCGCACACGGCGTGTAATTCGTCCGATTGCGTGACCATGTGCTCTCCCGGGATTGGCCGCGCCGAGGGATGGATATCCCGGATTTTGCAGGCGGCATTGATGTCTTCAACATTCTCTTTGCCCGGGTGTACATGGGCTGTGCGGAATTCTCGCAGTGCTTTGCTTGTTTTGTCCGGGGCAGGCTTCGCAAGGGTTTTAGTCTTCGGCAGCTTGTTTTTAATCAGCTTCATCGTTCGCTTATACTCTTCGTATTTGTGTACGTAATCGCCGCCTTCGATGTGAATGACCTGCATGCCCGCGCCGCGAAACGCTTTGATCAGCAAGGGCATAGTATTCCTGAGAATCTCATTTGCACGGGGCAGATACTCAACCGCGTTATAGATGCCGGGCACCTGTGCCCTGTCCGGGCAGTCCCAGGCGTGCATGACGCACAGCGCCGTGTGCTTCGGCGCCAGCGGCAACTCTGTTTTGTGCCAGCCGCCGAAACCCTCGGCGGGGATGTCCAGGCTGTAATCCGCGCCGAAGTGGGTGTAATACCAGGTTGGGATGGTTATTCGTTTATGCAATTTCTGCCCCCTCACCCGCTGCGCGGGAGCTCCCCCAAGGGGGAGCCTTGGCTGCGGCTGACGATGAAGGCTCCCCCTTAGGGAAACTGTCGCGAAGCGATTGAGGGGGCGTTCGCATCCCTATCAGCCGTTTTATGTTCTCGTATAGAATTTTCTTTTTGTCCTCTTCAGGGATTTGGGCGTAGGCCACCCAGCCCAGCTGCGGCGCGGGATCCCGCATGGGCAGGTCAGAGCCATAGAGCACCTGGTCGGCGCCGATTTCATCCACGAGATATTCGATCATACCTCTGGTGAGCGTGGTGTAGGTGATCTCCAGCACGACGTTTGCGTGTGCTTTGGCCAGCCGCACGCAGCCTTCCGCCACATCATAGCTGCTGCCCGCGTGGGCCAAAATGAACGTAATTCCGGGGTAGCGCCCGCACAGCGCGTCGGCCTCGCCGAGCTTTTCGGTGCTGTCAGTATGCAGCAGCAGGAGCAGCTGGCGTTCATCGGCGTATTCCAGCCAGGGGGTTAAGCGTTCGTCCAGCAGGCTAAACTTTTGGTATGGCCAGTAGGGCTTGATGCCCACAAATAAATCTGGGTATCGCTGGAACCAGCCGCGCCACCCTGCCAGGTCCTCTTCATAGTTGATATTGCAGGTGCAATAGCCGTAGTATCGCCCGGGATATTTCTCGGCGGCGTGTACGGTCTGCGCGTTGCCGGCCATGCCGTCGGTGGCGAGGCCCTCCCATGGCGCGGTAATGATGGCCTCAATGCCGAGCCGGTCAAGCTTGCCGGTGATGTGCCCGCAGGAGGAGCGCAGCATCATCAGCCCACTGACGGTCCTGTGCGCCTCCGGAGCCATGTGGGTGTGGGCGTCGATCACCGGGACGGGCATGGGCGCCCCCCGGTCTGCTGCCATCGCAATGGAGTCGAATGCGCAGTCTTCTTCATCGTATAGCTCCAGTGCTTCGGGGTCGATTTGCAGCAGGCGGCAGGCGTTGCCGTGGGCGACAAGGTCTTTCTCAGCTTCGGACAAAACAGCGTATTCGTTCAGGCATTTCAGCGCGCCCATGGAGGTGTGGGGCCAACCGGTGCCGAAGAGGACTCGCTCTATGCCGAAATGCTCTTTCGTCAACTCCAGTATATCGTTGGCCTGGTTTTTGCTGTATTCGAAATGCAGACTTTGATAGCGTTCAAGCAATGGAAACAGCTGCCGGTTTTCGCCCCAGCTGCCCCCCAGGAGAATCACGTTCAAGTCCCGGAAGGCCTCCAATAATGCCGCCAGCCCCTGGAAGCCCTCCCCGGATGGATAAAACAATGGAAGGCCCCGTTCGATTAACAGGGCCGCGATCCATTCCATATTGCGGGGGTCCGCGCCGCAGTTGAACTTCGACGGCACGATTTTTACGCCCCGGAACCCCGCATTAAGAAGCTTGGATAGATATTGCGGGTCGCCGGTTTCGAGCAATGCAGTCGGCGGCAGCGTTGCGATGCCGTACAGCCGGGACTGCGCCTTGGCAGTCTCCAGCAGCTTGGCGTCGCCCGCCACGAAAGAATAATCCACGCTTTCGGCCTGGCTCACAGCGGCGCCGTGCACCCGGACAAGGCGCATGTCTTCGCAAAGGCTTTTTGGAAGCCAAGGCAGGCGCGCCGGCGGCTTGCTATGCCTGCCGACCACGCCGTGGACATCGAAATATTTGCGTTGTCGCATCATCCGCCTCCGCTAGAACGACGTCAGTTTCGTGGTGGGGAAGAACCATCTGCGGAACATGAAAACATTATAGCCCAGCAGCAGCGGCCTGCCGCTTTTGACCGTCAGATTCCGGATGGCGATCTCCTCCGTAATCGCGTAGGGACGCTTGGGAAACGTAAAGAGATCGGCCAGGACGTATTGGTCCAGATACAGGTGCACAAAGGGGCTGAAGATCTGTGGCCCCAGGTAAAAGAACGGATGGCTGCTGTCGTCGATGACAAGGCCGTCGATGGTGACCTTCGCGGGCAGGCCGATGGGGTACCCGTAATCGTGGGTGCGGCTGGGCACGCCGTGGAATATCACGGCATCGGACCTTGCGCCGTTATTTGGCACGAATTCGCAGTTGCGTATGACGATCTCGCCGTCCCACGTGGCGCCGAAGTCGTCGCGCAGGGTGATCATCTTGTAATCGGAGTACACCTTGGTGTTCTCCACCAAAAGCGTGCCCACGCCGGTGACGACGATCCCGTATCGGCCAATTGCCGAATTGCGGATGGTCAGGCCGGTGGCGAATTTGTGGGAATCGATGCGATTGAGCTCCACGTTGTCGAACACCATGTTCTTGCAGTTGTTTGTCCCCGTGATTGCCTTCAGGGAGGCATCATGAATATCGTTCGCCTGCTTGCAGTTTTGAATCGTCACGTTGAGGGAGTGCTGTATCAGAAGATCGTAGCCGTCATATCCGGGAAAGCTTTTGTGCCCGAACAGCGTGATGTTCCGCGCGGTGACGTCGGCGCAATCTTTTATGTCGATGATGCTGGAATAACTCGCGCCGGCGCTGGCTTCCTCCCCGGCGATGTCGTGGGTCAGCCCTTCCACCAGCACGTTGGAGCGCCGCACCTGAATATTGCGCAAGCAGTATGGCGCCGCGCCCCGGTTTTTCACCGTAGTGAAGCGCCCCCCGCGGACGGTCAGCGTCTCCGGGTCTATGGGGTAGGCGACCAGCGATGAAATCTTGCCGAAGTCCCAAATGATCGGCGTGTTGGGGTCCACATTGCCGTCTTTGTCCACCTTAAACGTATCGAACTGCGGCTCGCCCTTGTAGGAATCCTGCCTATCCGGCACATAGCGGATATAACGCGTGGTCGTGTCGTCAACCGCCCTGACAAACGAAGCGTATTCCAACGAAATATCCAGCTTTGCCTGGTTTTTCTTCAGTGTGCTTACGGACGCGATTGCCACCGGCTCCAGCGCGGACGTCAGGGTGAACAGGCCGTTTCTGTTGACGGTTATGGCGCTGTTATCGATGATGAACCTGGCGTCTCCCCAGTCGGTGTCGGTTTGGATGATGGCAGTCTTGTCGGAGTCGCCTATGTAATAGACGGCCCCCGGGTCGGCCCGGACGGGCAGGCCCTCCGCGTTGGCATAGGCGTGCGCGGCGACGATCGCGTCGAAGTCGTCGGTCTCGCCGTCGGCCACGGCGCCGAACGCGCTGTAATAGACACAATCGGACGCCGCGGCGGCATAGGGCGCGAAGCCGGCCGCCATGGCGCACGCAAGCAAGCTTGCCAAAACAGTAATCAATGCTTTTTTCATGGGTTTGACCTCTCTTTTCATGCTGGAATTCAGCGGCGCTTGTGCCGCGCAATCCGCTCGTTTTTGAATTTGTCAATCGCATAAATGGGGATACATCCCCATCACCCGCGTGATTTCCTCGCATTGCCCTTCAGAGAGGCGCTCGTCCGGGTCCAGGCACCAGTTACCCTCCAGCAGGCCCTGCCTGCGCAGCACCTCAGTAGCTCCCTTTTCTCTCCTCGAAATGCGTGGGTTTGTCCAAACCGCGCCCGCCCTCAAGCAGCCACTGCCCCTGCCATTCGACCAGCGTATCGGCCAATACGGCCGGCGGGCCGAACAGCGCCAGGGCTTTTGACGCATCGCTCAGCAGGGCGTGCGCGCCCTCAGCGATTTCGCTCTCCCGGCCCTCGAATACCGGCGCTTTCCCCAGGATTTCACCCAGGCGAATCGCTGTCTCCCGTACCGAAAGAATCTCAGGCCCGGTTACGTTGAGTTTAAGCGCGGGAGAGGCCGTTTGGAGCAGGCCCCGCAGGGCGATTTCGTTGGCGCTGCCCTGCCAGATGATGTTGAAGCGGGGCGTGCGCAGCGGAACCGGCCTGCCCTCCAAAATGCTTTTGGCGATATCGTGCATTACGCCGTAGCGCAGGTCCGTGGCGTAATTGAGCCGGTAGAGCAACACCGGCGTGCCGTAGCGCTGCGCGGCATATTCGAAGGCGCGCTCCCGGGCCAGGCAGCTCATGGCGTATTCACCCAGGGGGGCGGGCTGTGTCTCCTCTGTGCAGCCGGGCGGCGCTACCGGGGGATATACGTTCCCGGAGGAGAACGCCACGACGCGCGATTCCCGGAACTGCTCCGCGATGAAGGCGGGCAGGCTGGCGTTCATGGCCCAGGTCAGCCACTCCTGTCCCCGCGTGCCGAATTTGCGCCCCGCCATAAATACGGCATTTTCAACCCGCGGCAAAGCGGCGCGCCGGGCGGGGTCCAGCAGATCCGCTTTGATGGTCTCTACACCGTTTTCCTCAAGATATCTCTGCTCTTCGCGGCCGGAAAAGCGTGACACGGCGATCACGCGCGCGGTCTTTCCGGCCATTTCAAAGGCCCTTTTGGCCAGCACGCACAGCGACGGCCCCATTTTTCCGCCCGCGCCCAGCACCAGCAGGTCGCCGGAAAGGCGCCGCATGTCGGCTACCAGGGCATTGGAAGGCGTTGTCAGCAGGCTGTTGAGGCGGTCTTCAGTCCACATATGTACTCCTGTTTTGTCATCAATGGGATAAAACCCTCCTGGATGCGCCTGCCCTCGGCGGCGTGATCCGCCAGCAGGTCAACCACGGTCACCGCAAGCAATTTCGCGGGGAGGATATAGGCGGCCTCCGGGTCGGCAACTTTAAAATCCCGGCCGTGCAGTGTGCCGGAAAAGCCGCCCAGCAACGGATGGATGCAGGGCAGCAAGTGGCTCAGGTCGCCCATATCGGTGGAGCCGGTCATGTTTACGCCGTGCGTGATATTCTCCCGCGGCAAAAAGCCGCGGGCGTTTTCTTCGAAGACCCGGCTGAGCGCCTCGCTCTGCGCCAACGGGAGGTACCCGGGCGTATCTATGACTTCCGCGGTTGCTCCCACGGACATCGCGGCCCCGTGCACGGCGCGGTCAACCTTCTGTGACGCGCCGGCGATGGCGGCGGCGCTTTTCCCGCGTACGAAGGTCTCCATCGTCACCCGCGCCGGGACGGAGTTGACCACGTCCCCGCCGTTTGTAATGATGGGGTGCACGCGGACGCCGTCCTCGTCCCGGAAGGTTTCCCGCGCGGCGTGTATCCCCATCAGGGCCAGCATGGCGGCGTTGAGCGCGTTGACACCCTTGTGGGGCTCGCCGCCATGGGCCTCTCTGCCGTGAAAGGTGATCTCCTTCGAAACAAACCCTGTGCTGCCGCACATCAAACGCAAACGCGCCGAGGGGCTTTCAGCCAGGGCATGCACCATCATGGCCATGCCCACGCCGTCGAAAGCGCCTTCAGCGATCAGCTGCTGTTTTCCGCCGGAATACTGTATTTCGCCGTTCTCAGCCAGATGGCGGCGGTAAGGCAGGTCAATATACTCCTCCGCCGGCGCCGCGAGAAATTGCACGCCGCCATGGAGGTGCTCCATCACCCCGCTTCGGGCCAGGCCGCAGGCCGCCCCCAGCAGCGCCGCGATCTGCGCGTTGTGCCCGCAGGCGTGGGCCGCCCCCGTTATGCTGTCCATACCCGGATGGCCCACGCAGATAATCGCGTCCATCTCGCCGATCAGGCACACATTCACTGGCCCGGGCTGCCCGCTCAAATTGCCTTTCACGCCGGTACGCGCCAGCGGGTACTCATACGAAATTCCAAGGCGATCAAACGCCCCGCGCACCAGCAGGCTGGTTTCGGCCTCCTTGAAGCCCAGCTCCGGGCGCGACGCGACGCGCTCCCCCCAAGCGAGAATATCCGGGCGGGCGGCATCGATGGAGGCGCACACACGGCGCTTCAGTTCGTTATGCATATCAACCTCCATCCCGCCGCGCCGCGCGGCGAACAAGAATCAGGCGTGAAACGCACAGCAGTAAAAATAGAATATGCAAACATATCTTTCACGCTGTCACCCTGAACAACGCAAATAACTGTTTGGTTACCCTATCATAGCACTGCCCGAATGTTTTGTCAAGCGGGATTTGGTGAGGCGCATGGAAATCAATATATACAGGAACTTCTTTTGGGTTGCATGTTAAGATCGCACAACCTGTAGGGGCGGCTGTGTGTTCGAAAATTGATTTCCGTACGCCGCTTCTGCGGAATATTGACATAGGCGAAGTTCCTGTATATAATATATAAAGAACACGAATCCTAAACATTCGTGTTCTTGGGGCTATTCGTCCCTATTTTTTGCGGGAGGGAAAAATCTTGGACAGCAGAATCGCGCAGTTTTTTGAATCGGTCAGGGGCAAACGCGTGGCCTTTTGCGGGGTCGGCGTGAGCAACACGCCCCTTGTGGCGCAGTTCGCCGCGAAGGGCGCGCATGTGCTTGCCTGCGACAGGCAAAGCCGGGAACAGCTTGGCCCGGCGGCGGACGAGCTCGAAGCCGCCGGCGCGCAGCTGCGCCTGGGGAAAACATATCTGGACGGCCTGGATGCCGACGTCATTTTCCGCACGCCGGGGATGTACTACCACCTGCCGGCGCTCAGGGCGTTCCGGGAACAGGGCGTGGTTGTCACCTCCGAGATGGAGGTTTTCGCGCAATTGTGCCCCTGCCCAATCGTCGCTGTCACCGGCTCGGACGGCAAGACGACCACCTCCACCCTCATCGCGAAGATGCTGGAGGCGCAGGGCCGGCGGGTGCACCTGGGCGGAAACATAGGCAGGGCGCTGCTGCCCATCGTGGAGGAGATCGATCCCGGCGATATCGCCGTGCTGGAGCTCTCCAGCTTCCAGCTGATCTCCATGCGCGCGGGCTTTGACGTCGCTGTGGTCACCAACGTAACGCCCAACCATTTGGACGTTCACGGCACTATGGAGGAGTATATCGAGGCCAAAGGCAACATCTTCCGCCACCAGAACGCCTTCACTAAAACAGTGCTCAATCTAGATAACGCCGTCACCCGCGGCTTTGCCGATGAGGTGCGGGGTGAGCTCCGCTTTTTCAGCACCAAAGAAGAACTTACGCGCGGGGCGTTTTTACGAGAGGACGGGATGCTCTGCTTTGCCTCGGGGTCCGGCGTGACGCCTTTGCTATACAAGAGCGAGATCAAGCTCCCCGGCGAACACAATGTAGAAAACTATCTTGCCGCTATTACGGCGGTCCATGACTTGGTCTCTGCTGAGGCGATCCGGGAAGTCGCGCGCGGCTTCGGCGGCGTGGAGCATCGCATTGAGCTGGTCGCTGAAAAAGCTTGCGTAAGCTGGTACAACGATTCCATCGCCACCAGTCCCACCCGCACGCACGCGGGGTTAAACGCATTTAATCAAAAGGTCATTTTACTGGCCGGGGGATACGATAAGCAAATCCCCTTCCAGCCCATGGCGGGGGCCGTCGTGGAAAAGGTCAGGCTGCTCATCCTAACCGGCCCCACTGCCGGGGCGATTGAGCAAGCGGTCGTGTCGCATCCACTATACGACGCGGCACAAATGACTATCCTGCACGCCCGCGATTTACCGCAAGCCGTCGCCCTTGCTCGGGACAACGCGGTTCCCGGGGATGTGGTGCTACTGAGCCCCGCCTGCGCGAGTTTTGACGCTTATCCGAATTTTGAGGCAAGGGGGAGGCATTTTAAGGAGTTGGTGAACTCGCTGTAAAAAAATTTATTTTTTAGGAGGAAAACAAATGAGCAAATTCAAAAACGCGATGAAGATCATGGCCGAACGATTTGGCAAAGACAGCCTTGTCGCAATCGCGACAACAGACGGCAAACGTATGTACAACCGTATAGTTGACGCTTATTTTGAGAATGGCGCGTTTTACGTCACGACATACGCACTCTCGAACAAAATGAAGCAAATCGAATCAAATCCTGAAGTCGCTGTTTGCGCCGTTGATTGGTTTAGTGGCCACGGCAGCGGCCAAAACCTCGGCTGGGTGTTGGAACCCAAAAACGCTGAGATTCGATTAAAACTGCGCAAAGCGTTTTCCGAATGGTATGACCACGCAAACAATGAGCAGGACAAGAACTGTTGCATCCTTGCGATTCATCTTACAGACGGCATGTTGATCAAAGATCACCACGCTGTGCGCTATCAAATTGATTTTACGAATGAGTCAGCGCTGTTGAGCAAGAACTGGGGAGAGTTTAAGTAGAGCCGGGCTCACGCCGTCTCCGCAATAAACTCATCCCATAAATAACGATGGAGCCTCGCAAGCAATTCCGGCGCTTTGCCGCCTACGGGCTTATTATCTATACACTCAGCCGCAAGGCCGAAACATCCCGCGCTGGACACCAGAACCTCATCCGCGGCGAACAACTCCTCCAGGGTGAAGGGGCGTTCCCGCGCGGGGATGCCCAGCGCCGCGCAGGCTTTGAGCAGATGTGCCCGCGCGACCCCGGCGAGGATGAGGTGGTCCAACGGGGCGGTGATAAACACGCCGTCCTTGATGATGTGGCAGTTTTTGCTGGTGCCCTCCGTCACGCGGCCATTGCGGTGGAAAACCGCGTCGTCGGCCCCGGCCCGCTTGGCCTGCTGCGCGGCCATACAGTTCGGCAACAGATTGAGGGTCTTG
>Ga0123353_10005895_pt1 | contig 16204 bp, 9 predicted proteins | sample TergutLab28metaG_3_FD_92763 | JGI IMG/M metagenome (GOLD analysis project Ga0123353, IMG submission 92763) | Labiotermes labralis P3 segment gut microbial communities from Petit-Saut dam, French Guiana - Lab288 P3 | ecosystem: Host-associated > Arthropoda: Insects > Digestive system > Gut ... | reverse complement strand
CGTTAAAACTGCGGGCGTCGTTGTCGGCTAAATTTCTGTGAATGGCATACAGTTCAAAGAGTAAATCAATGGATTCGCACTGTTTCAATCCCGTTGTTTCAAAAACGAAATCTTCGATGCTGTGGAAATGTGGAGACCCGAGCGTTTGATTGGAAATCTCTGATAGATAATGTTTTAGGTATAGAATGGCGCGTTTATTGGGGACAAGAATATGGACATCCTGCATATTGTCTTTATGCCGAGCGAAAATCTGTTGCGCCGTATATCTTAAAAAAGGAAACATTATCTTGTTTAACGGACAATCAGTAAACGCTTCGAGACGCTTACGTTATCTTTGGTGCGAATTTGTAAAAAATAAACGCCTTCGGGATATGACGAAACATCGTATATCACCTCATCGTCGGTGCCTTCAAACCTCGCAACCGATTGTCCCAAAGAGTTATAAACCACGATTTCCGCCATATTTTTCCCTCTGACGGTTACCGTTTGTGAAGCGGGATTCGGGAAAATAGCGAAGTCAAGGGCTGTTTTTTCCGCAATACCTGTCGGCAACTCAACCGGAGTGCTACACTTTTTCACCTCTTCACAACATTGCTGTACCGGAATTACGCAATAAATATACGTTTCACCAACAGACACCGCATAGTCCGTGTAGTGCAAGGCGGTTGTATTTTCCACAAAAACATCGTTTTTATAGACATCAAACGTGGCGTCCGCCTCGTCATATTCCCAAGCGATGGTTACGGACGGTGAAACAGCGTCCACAGCAGCCGTAATGTTCTGTATCAACTGACAAGCATTGCACACAGCAACGGATTTACAAACCAAATCCGACTCGTGGTGATAGTCATAAACCGCTGTAATACAGTATAGATAGGTTTCATTTTCCACAACATCGGCATCGGTATATGTCAATGTTGATATGGGTTGTTCGGTCAATTTTTCCCCATCGCGATATACGTGATACGTGGGTGCCATAAAACTCAAAAACGCAAACGATTGTACTTGAAAATCAAGTCCTTCTGGAAAATATCCGGCGACGGTCAAATCTCCGGTGGCTTTGTCAATTTGGTATAGCGGGCATTGGTTGGAACCGACCAATCGGGCAGCCCAATAGAGGTTGTTGGTGTAGCGGTCAATGGCAAGGTTTTGATGTTTCATCAGTATCGGGACGGGCAACGTGGTGATTTTGGTAAAATCCCCGGTCGTTAAATCAATCGTACCAAACTCGTTGTCGTATGTGAGCGCATAGCAAACACCTTCATTATCAATGGAAAAGGTCAATAAGGATTCGAAATGTGTAATCGGTTCATACAGACCGGTCGAAAAGTCCCAAGCACCGAAATTTGTTTGATAATAAATGTCCGGTGTACCCATCGAGATATATACTTTTCCTGTTACGGGATTCCACGCAAGCCCTGTCGGATCTTCAAAAATACTGTTCTTCATCACATCGAACGCCCCTTCAACGGGGTCAATAATCCCTAAGTTGTAATTTTCAATTATTCCGCCGCCACAGCCAACACACGTCTGTGCTTCAACGGCATAGATGGTGTTGTTAAAGTATTCAAAGGCTTGAAAAACAAGCGTGTCGTTAATGACAATAAGCCGCTCTTCTATCGTTTGAAGATACGATAGGGCAAGTTTACACTGGGCGTTATAGACGGTTGTTCCATATATGATTTTCGGATCTTCCGATTGTTCTGTCCCTTCCGGCTGTTCCCATGACAGTGTGATTTGGGGTTTTTCTGTCGAAAATTCCACAGCGGAGGTTACGTTTTTCGGCGGGTTATACGTTTGGGCTGCTACAGATAACTGTAATATACATATCACATATAGAAATATTCTCTTCATAACACTACAGATTTTTTTGCACGGCTTGTGCAATGTCTTGCATTTCGTTATCGGGGAATGTGTGTTTATTTTTAATATTAAACTCCGCTTCATTTTGAATGGGCAAGAGGTGAATATGGGCGTGCGGCACTTCCAAACCTAATACCATCAGGGCAATTCGACTACACGGAACCGCTTGTTGAAGCGCGGCGGATACTTTTTTTGCAAAAAGCATCATGCCCGACAGTGTCGCATCGTCCAAGTCGAAGATGTAGTCAATCTCTTTTTTCGGAACAACCAGCGTGTGTCCTTTCACGACAGGGCGAATGTCTAAAAAAGCGAAATAGTTTTCATCTTCCGCTATTTTATAACAGGGTATTTCGCCGTTGATGATTTTTGTGAATATCGTAGCCATAACATTATCTTGAAATGTTGATGATTTTAAACATAACTTTTCCCGCAGGGACGGTTATTTCTACTTCGTCGCCTATTATTTTTCCAAGCAATCCTTTTGCTATGGGTGAGGTTACCGATATTTTTCCCGATTTCAGGTCTGCTTCTTTTTCGGGAACAATCAAATAGTCCATTTGTTTTTTGTTCGCAGTGTTTTCTATGGTTACTTTGGAAAGTAGTAAGACTTTCGAGGCGTCCATTTTGGATTCGTCAATAATACGGGCGTTGAAAATCAGGTCTTTCAACTTGCCGATTTTCAGTTCCAGCAATCCTTGTGCTTCCTTTGCTGCGTCATATTCTGCGTTTTCGGATAAATCTCCTTTATCCCGCGCTTCGGCTATTTGTTGAGAGATTTTTGGCCTCTCGATTTGCACCAGTTGGCTCAACTCGTTTTTGAGTTTTTCGATGCCTTCTTTGGTATAAAAAACAGTATCTGCCATAGTTAACAGTTTTATTAATAAGGTTTAATGATAAGAAAATAAAAGGAGACCCATATTTTCTATGGGTCATCCCTTCTTTATCAGAATTTTGTTTATCGTTTAAAAGTTAAAAATTGCTCCCATACAATGTGTTCCTTTCCAATGCTCAGTCATTCTATATGAATAGTCAATAGAGACGAAAGATTTTTTGTTTTTAAAGGGCCACTGTATCGTTGTGCCGCAGGCAAAGCCTTTTTCAACGTTCAAGTTATTAAATTCTCCATTATACACGTCGTCCCATTGTCCGGATTCAAACGTATAACCTGCGCGAAGCATCCAATAATTCCACAACGATCCTTCCAAGCCAACGCCTACATTGTCTTTTCCGAATGCCATTGAACGGAAATTCGCTAAAACCGACAAACGACAGTCGTTTCCGAAAAGGAAGTCATAGCCAACACCGATTTGCAAGGTAGTAGGCAATTCAAAGCCTTCTGTACGTTGGTTCATCGAGAATGGCGTTGTTGATTCGTTATCCGGTATATTTGCACGAAGTGTTAATCCATCGCCGACAAACTTCATACTTGTTCCTACGTTTTTCAACGTCATTCCCAATTTGATGTTTTCCAGGTCTCCGGTGATATACTGGATTCCTGCATCAATAGCCACGCCCGTTGCCGCAACGTTGTATATTGATTCGTTGATGATTTTAACGGTTACTCCGGCAAAGATGCTGTTGGAAAAGGCTTTTGCGTAACTCAGTCCGATTATCATATTGTTGGCGGTAAATGTTCCCAAAGTGCCATCGGGATTGTCGTACGTGGTGATGTTCTCTTCCCCGTAGTTTACGGTTTGTACGCTCAATCCTAAAACGCTTCCTTGTCCCAGTTGTTGGGCTACGCCTAAGGCATAGACATCTACTCCGGAGCCACTCAGATAGTTGGTGTAATTAATGGCGGCATGGGTGCCTAAGGTATGGGCAAGTCCTGCCACATTGATAAACGTGGCTTCTAATCCCGATACCGAAGCCGTTCCCGAATTGGATAATCCGGAGGAACGCGCCCATGGGTTGATTAATAATTCTGTCGCACCGGCTTGACCCGAACGGTCTTTGTTTCCGGCGAATAACAACGTGGTTGATGACATCATAACCGCGATCAGCGTTATTGCTGCTATATATCTATAAATATATCTCATACTCTTCACTTTTATGTTATTTATAATTTTCATAACCATGCTTATTTTAGAAAGTTGTTAAATCAACAGTTCTTATCACTCCAAACCACTTGATCACTTTTTCTCCGTGAGGTGTTTTGACGTGTATTAAATATGTACCTCCGGCTATTGGAACTCCTGCAAAGTTTTTCAAGTCCCAATCCAGTGTATTACCTTTGTAGTTACCGCCTCCGTGGTCGGAGTCTTCCGAGTTGTCCACAATAAATTGTCGTATCAATGTGCCGCCTATGTTGTAGATAGAGATGATACAATTTGACGGTAGATTTCCAAATCGTACTCTGTTATCCAATGCGTTTCTTTCGTAACTGGAGTACGCATAGTAGGGATTGGGAGTAACGGAGATTAAGTCCACATCGGTTTTCAATTTTTCGAGGTCTATGTGGGGTTCCATTCCTTTGGTCGAGAACGTGTACATAGGCCAGTTGTCGTTAACAAGTCCTTTTTCTTTGTAGTACTCGTCAATCGGCATTTTGTATTCTGCAGTAGGGTTTTCGCCTTTTGGATCAAACTGTGCTCGCGCTCCGGGATTTTCCCATATTTCCGAAGCATAGCGGGCAAATGGTTTTGCTACCCTGATCTTCAATGTAAAGGCAGAACCTACGGTATCTATTTTATATTTTTCTTCGCCTGTAATCCAGTAGTCGAACATATTTTCAGATCCATACGCGGGTATCGGCATACCAACATACATACAACTTGCCATGATATATTGGCGTCCATATTTTCCTATTACAACCTCTGGTGGAGCATCGCCGGGTGATGTTCGTTCGTATCCGAAAACTTTCCAAAATGTCTCACCTGCATCATACGCCGGAAATTCTTGCGGATTTGATGGGTGCTTGCTCATGCCGGGATTATGATAGATGACTTTATGCCCCATGATATAGACGTAGTGTTGTCCGCCCATATAATAGTTGTCGTTGTTATCCACAATCACATTTGTCGGATTAAACCTCATGTCGCGTCCGTTTTGAGCGCTGAAAGATGAGTTTTCTCCAAAGATGATATTCAAGCGTTCGCCGGTATCAACATTGATGGCATAGCCGGGAAACCAACTCATTCCTGTTGGCGAAATGTAGTTCGGGTGGTTGGGGTCGGTACTAGCGGTAACATCGCCCGGTGCTGCGGTTTTTCCGTTTTTGTCAATAGAACGCCCTGCGCGCGGCGTGAACGCTTCCGCTTGCCCTTCATTACGTTGAAAGACCGCTCCCATTTCTAATACCATGGAGCGCGTCCATAGAGCCTTATTAGGCGTGAAAACAATGTCAACGCTACCGATGGAAGTCATAAAATTCATATTCTTATCGTCTCTACTTATCGCCGGACCGTATCTAGATTCATTATTGAGGGGATTTTCCTTTTCAGATTTAAATGAACCAACTCCCAACGTAGCACACAAGGTGTATGGCGCCCATGTTCTTCCAAAGATTTTTTCGTAATCTTCTTTTGGATCCCATGCGGCTAAATAGCCTCTTGCTGAAGAGTCGGTAATCATCATGTCATAGTCAGCCGCAAGTTTAGAGGAACCGTATCCTGTTTCAAAATACGTTCCCGACCTTATCCAATTCATAGGACTTCTTGGGATGTCCATATCCGGAATTCCTGTTAACCATCTTTTGGTGGAGTCGGCAAATGTGGCTGAGAAGCCGATAAATCCGTTTCCTGAATTTCTCACCCAATAATCTCCCGGATGGAATGTTTGCGATATGACGATGCTGATTCCATAATCGGGATACAGTTGCTCGTAATTGGTTGCATAATATACTTGCGCAATGGTATCACCTCGTTCAATTTTTAGGGGAATGTTAATTCCGTCTGATTTGAGTGTGTCGCCAGTCCTTGCATCAAATAGCAGCCATTCGGCTTTGTCAATATAGTAGGAAAAAGTCTTATCGGGCATGGGGTTAATGCTAATCATGGGATTGAATTTTTGGGTACAACTGCTTCCGATAAATTTGAAAAGGTAATCTTTTGCAACTACTTTGAGGGGGTCAATTACTTTCACAGCCAAAGGTCCTGCATTGGGTTTATATTCTATCTCATAGGCAATGGGGTAATCGGGGTGCCCAAATTTGACACTTCCGTTTTTCGGTATGGGTGGTTTCGCTAGAATCTCGTTGCGTGTTTTATCGGAGAGTTCCAGCCAATTGGATGAGTTCCCTTGTCCTTCAATACGGGTAATGGGGGGCATATCTCCATAGTTGGAGCGCATAACAACACCTTTAATGGTTTTGTGAGGTATGGCTATTTTGGGCGCCAATTTCTTGTTACCTGCTGCCGTACGTCCTGCCAGATAGGGGAAACGCTGCCCTCCTTCCGCACTGTTGGACGGGTCAAAGGCTTTCCAATTATTATAAGCGTAGGCAATAGCCATGAAATAGTATTGCTTGTTGTTAACCAAGGTGCGGTTTTGTCCTGTTGCAAAGGCGTCAATGGTTACTTCAAAGGAGTGGGATATGCCTTTGTCTTCTCCATCTACACGCAAAACAGGCTTATCAAATCCGGTGATCGGACAAGGTTCAAAGTTAACGATGCGTCCAACGCCGTTTGCGACATCGAATTGCTTGATAAGGCGTGCTTTCGACACGTTGTCAAGGTCATCGGGACCTACGGCACCGTCTGCCAATTGGTAAATTTGATATCCTTCAAAACGATATAATGAGTCGCCTTGTATAATGGTGTTATCAATTTCTTGGTAACTTTCGTTTTGGTTGTTTGAACTCTTCGAGTCATTGCGCAGGTGAATGATAAGTTTTTGGTCTAATTCCACAAAATACAAATCCGGTGCATTGGGACCGTCGAGTAGTTTAAAGCAATTATCGAACAATGCCTGACATTTGTCATCGGCTTCCCGCAATTTTATAACGGCAGACCAGTTGTCGCCCGACATATCGCGTGCCCACGGAACGCCGAAGGTAATGTAATTGACTGCGCCCGGATGCAGGGTAAACGGTCCTGCGGACTGCACAAAACGACGGTCTCCGGGTTCATTACCGGCTGATAAGTCTGTCCAGTTGCTAACAGGCGGAACAACTCCCATTGTTCCCCAATTACACGGGTCGGAGTCTCCCGGATACATGAAGTCGGCTTCCGGACCATCGCCGGAATAGGCATCTTTTCCATCAAAACGCATCCGTTGTCCATTTTTCCAAAAGCCTCTTAAATAGTTATAGTAGTCGGAGGCAACTCTGGGGTCTTGGGTATCCGAGATCGGAGATTCGTTGTTATGATAAAGGAAACGGCGCATTCCAAAACGTTCATCGTCAACAATTCCGTTTCCAAAGTTCACACCGTTGATGGCTTCTGCTTTTACCAGGAAAAGGGCTACTGAATCGTACTTCTCCTTCGTAACCGGATCGATATACCAGAAATTCCTTTCTACTATTTGGTCGTGCATAGATACAATCTGGCAATCACCATCAAATGAGGGACCGCCCAAGTTTGGTCCTTTGTATTTGGGATTGTCGTATCCGTTGGGATCGAGATAGGGACCTTGGAAAAAGTCAATCCCTACTGCCGGTGGATGCGCCCCGTATGCTTCTACCTGTCCTGTTCCATCTACGGCATAACCGTTGTAACAATATCCCATACCGCGTTCTACATCGCAGCCGACGCAGTCGTCTTTCGCATAGCCAAGGTCAGGGTCTGTCCACGGGGCGAAATAGGTATTGGTTAGGGTGAAAGTAGAACGGTTGATGATTTCATAACTGTAAAAGGTCATGTTGTTAATTTCGTCGTTGGTTGCAAAGGCAAATGCTTGCGCTCTGATTTCCAATCCGATCGGCTGTCCTTTTGTTTCGGTATGTGCATTCCCTTTGTCGTTGAACACCCACCAATAGGTTTCATCGCCTTTGAGAATTTGGTCAACCAAAATTCCGTTGTTTTCTGTTTTATACGGATTAGGTTTCCATACAGAATCCGGACCGTAGAACCCGTCGGCAGATCCCATTGTTGGTGCGGGCTTCCAGCCTTTGATTCCGACATAATTCAACGGACACAGTACGTTGTCAAAGTCGTAGTAGGGATAATCTCCGTCTTCCCAGTTATACACACCGTCACCGTTGGCATCAAAGAACGGTGCCAAATAAAACGCTTGACCGGGGTCGTCCGGGTGGGCGGGCCAATTTCTAATGGCGTCGGAAGGTCCTGTGTAGCTCGGGAATTCTTCGGCTTGATTTGTTGAATTGTACCATCCTATAAATTCGGCAACTTCTGCTTTCGACATATGAAACATTCTATCCCATTTAGCGCAAGTTTCTGCAGTTATTGATGCTGTTTCAATGGTCAGAGGTCCGGGCCAGTAGTCCACGCCTTCTTGGCGAAAACGTTGCGCTGCCAGTTTTAACTGGTTGTTTTTGTCAACGCCCCCAATCCACAAGGCTCCTGAATAGAGCGATGTTTTTTGGGTATTGGCGGGAATAAAATACTGCGCAATGTGGGTAGCAAAGTTTTGCCACATATCCCCGCTGGTATTAACCCGCGCACGGACATTGTTTATTGCGAGCATTTCAAAACCGGAGCCCGAAGAGCATAGGGCTGCTGATTCTTTAATTTCTTCTGTGTTTTTAATCACATATTGCTCAGGTACTTTTGCTGCATACGCCGAGTTAAAAACTCCAACGATGCACGATGCTATTAATAAAAGTTGTAATACCTTTTTCATAATTATTTCTATTTTACTTTTTTACAAATTTTAATTAAACCGATTAAAAGAATCCAAATATAAGACCTAAACGCAGTGTTCTTGGGGTAGAATAGTTGTTCGGGTTGTTGATGAATATTTCATACATACGTCTGAATGCTGTGGGATCCAAAGCCGAATTGATCTCGTTTTGAGATTGAGCCGCCGAAAGGTATCCGTCATCATCAGGTAAGCCGGTAAATGCATATACTCCCATTATATTTCTGGAATCCAAAATATTTTGACATGTTAAATATACGTTCAAACTTCCTTTGCGGGTTTCTCCGCCTTTCTTTTTACCCATATCGAAGTAGAAGTCTTTATCCACTTTTGCATCGAGGCTAAACTGCCATGGTAAGCGTGAACCGTTTATGGTTCCGGTTAATAATTTCGTTCCGGAACTGATTACGCTTGTGATATTCGATTGACGGGTATAAGGGGTTCCCGAACCGCCTGTGAATTGAACCGACATCCCTGCATTGGATAAAACTTGGGCTGGGGGTTTGTCTTTTTTCGATCTGTCAATGGTTGGTCCGTTATAGTTCTTCCCATCTGAAAAACGATAATCGAAGGCAAGGTTAAATTGGTGGCGTCTGTCAACGTCCATCGGGATAAGCGTTCTTAAATTGGGCAACTGTGCTGCGATAAGTCCTGCCTGGGTAGAAGGGCTGGAGCCTGTTCCTGAAGCAAATTGCAGTGTATAACCGGCACGGATACGGGCGTTGTTGGTACGACGCAGGTCGTAGTCAATGGTTAGCCCTTTTGTTGTTCCAAAGTCAATGTTGTTATACGAACTGTAATCGTTGGGGTAGGCACCGGTATAGCGATATATCTGGATTTCATCACGTATTTCTTTGTAGAAGGCGGTGATGGAGATTGCGGAACTGTTGCTTATTTTTTGTCTAAAGCCAAGTTCGTAGTCAATGGTTTGGGTTGGTTTCAAACTTGGGTTGTTGATAGCGTTTCTTCCTGTCAATTCCGAAAAATAGAGGTAGGTTACGGGGTTCATTATTATATCGGAAGGACGACGGGTGAGGATGTCGTAGTGGGCAAAGAATACTGCTTCATCGGATATGGGGAATGAGAACGATATACGCGGCATGGCATTCACTGTCATTTTATAGTCGGTGAAGGCTGCTACAATATTCTTTTTGTTTTCATAAGCGGCTTTTGTTACCAAATATGGGGCAATACCTTGACTGCCTGCGATGGCTCCGCCACCGGCATCATCTTGTGCGAAGGGGTCGTTTACTACCTGACCTCCGGCGTTGTACCAAGTGCTTTCTTTACGATAGCCGGTAATGGCACTGGGGTTGTCCACATTATTAACATAAACCACAAAGTCGTCGCCAATGTTTTCGGGAATGTTATAACCTTTTAATCCCGTCAACAGACGTTCTCTATCGCTTTCTCCTCTGAGTTGTCCTACGGTATATGAATCGTACAACAAATAGTTGTCTTTCAGAACTTTTTGGTTGGCGTCAAAACCGTCAACACGTAATCCTAAGGTAAAGATGATGTCGTTGAAGGTAAATTTGTCTTCAATCCAACCGCCCATGTAGGTCGGGGAATAGGGTGCTATTTCACGGGTGTACATGGTGTTTGTTCTTCCTGTTACAGGGTCTCTTTGTGTTACTTCTTTCATGAAGAAATCTTCCAATGATGGTTTTCTGGACGACATTTTCTTTCCGGTATAGTCAAATCCGTAATAGTGTACCACGGGATAACCGCCTCTTAAAAGGTCGTCGGGGGAGAATAGTGCAAGATCCAAATCTTTATCGCCCAAAGATTTTCTGTGGCGGTTGTTGTTTTCGTCGTAGTAGGTAAACGATCTGTCGTTGGGATCGTAAGAATCTATGTAGATGAAATCCAACCCACCGGGCGTCAATCCTAATGCTTGGCGCAAATTCCAGTCGAATGTGGTTTGGGCGTCGCCGTATTTTCTTTTGTAATGAATTGTATCGGCATATTTAATGTCGTCGTAGTAGGGGCTATAGGGGTTGTCTAAGTCCATTTCCAACAAGTGGAAATTTGCGCTTTGCCGCATGGTAGTCCAAAGGTTTATGGGTTGCAATTCCCAATAACTTTCTGTTCTTTGTTCGTATTGGAATCCCAATCTTACCTGATGGCTTCCTACATCCATAGAGCCGATGGCATTGATATGCCATTTGCTGTTCTTTGAATCTACGTACCAATTATACGGGGTACCCGGTGCTCTCCACAATGAGTTAACCGCATCGGGCAGTTCGCCGTTCAGCAGTCCGCCCGCCATTTGTATTTCGTCGAGGTTTCTGAAGATTCTTTCACCGGTAAAGAAGTCGGTGTAGTTGGTTAATTCTGCATTGTAGGTTCCGGGAACAAAATCAACTGCATATTCACGGTATCCGTCTTGTACCCAAACCGGATATGGTCCAACTTCGTCTAACACTTTCCGTGAAAACGATGGCTCCATACTGATGTCAAATTTTCCCAAGTATCCATAACGGAAGAATTTATCGTCGAAACGTTCGTCGCGCAGTGTTGATTGGGATTGTTCGTAGTCGGCTTGAATGAAATAGTAGAAGTTTTTAAACAGGGACTTTGTATCGCCTGATGAGGGGAATTTTTGTGTTATACGTCCAAAAACGCGGTATGTACTGCCATTACGTTGCGGGTTGTTTTCCCAGTTCATCAACGAGTTGCTCCACACGCTGAGGCGTCTGTTTGAATACATATACGATCCGCCCAGTGCGACATCCATGTTTTGGGTGGGTTGAAAAGACAATCTACCCATGGCGTTTATTCCAAAGGAGGCTGTGTTTTCACTGTTTTTATAGTGGTCAATATCGCTGGGAGAAACATACGATGCGTTGGTAACGGTACCGCCGAATCCTGTTCCATTGTCTTTTAATGGATTCTTTTTCAAAAAGTCCAGCGTTTCGGAATTGACCCTGTGATATCCGATTGCAGACAAGGCTCCATCGGCTCTGTGAATAAAATCACCGGTGAGAAAATACCCCATAATGGGACGTGAAGTGTTGGTTTCGGCATTTTTCTTTACCCATATCGGACCGGTTAAATTCAAACCAACTCTGTTGTAGCCGTAGGGGTCTAAAAATTGAGAGGTTTCCACTTCCGCTCCTCCGCTGAAAGTGCGGCTGGCGCCTCTTGTAGTTACATTGATAACCCCGCTGGTTACGTCGCCGTATTGTGCGGAGATACCCGAAATTGCCAATGCAACTTGTTCATAGGCTGCGGGGGGAATACCGCCCAAACTGCTAACGCGAATACCGTCCACATACATGGCTTGTGAGCCTTCCCGCGTTCCACGGATACTGCTAATTTCACCATCTTTGGAATAGACTCCACTGACGGAAGTTACCACTCCTTCGGCTGAGCGGTTAGGCATCTTGCTGATCTCATCAGCAGTAACAATAGCACCGGAACTGGTTTGGTCGGCTTCAAAAACGGGGACTCTATAGCCCTCAATTATAACAGGTGCCAACGTCTCTGTGGTAGAAACCAATTGAATGTTCTGCTGCACCGTTTTATCCGCACCTACTACAATACCTGTCAATTGCAGTGTTGCATACCCGATACACGAGGTTTGCAGTGTGTAAGTACCGGGGGTAATGGCTCTGATGGTATATTTTCCATCAAAATCAGTTTGACCTCCCGTAACCACTGTTCCTCCTGAGGACATAACCGCAACATTGGCAAAAGGAATCGTTTCTCCTGTTCCTTTGTCCCTAACAGAGCCTTGTATTGACCCTGTGCCTTGCGAAAATACCAGACTGTGTGCAGTCAGTATTATCCACATAATCAAAAGTAAACGTTTAATCATATCATAGAAATTTATGTTATATTTATTTTTCTTTATTCGCTATAAAAAAATGGGTGTAAAGGTATAAATAAAAATCCAAACTTTGCCCACTTTTATATTTTTTTTTGTGTTTTTTTCTTATTTTTTTTGTAACATATTAATAATCAGGTCTTTTAAGTATCTCCGAATAAACTATTGCCGCCGGTAAATCGAAATTGCCAAAAACGAACGATGGCTCCTTTTCGGCTACGATAACAGGTGCTTCCAACGCCTTTTTAATGGCTCTATCTTGTTCATTCTGAACGGGTAATGGAGATGGTGGTTTTTTGTTTTTTTGAGATTTTACTTCGTTTTTCGTCAAAATGGAATTCTCTTGTAAAAAGTCAAAAATGGAATCATAATCGAAGGAATGCTCCTCTTTTTCTTCTTCAACGGGCAAAAAAGTGTGGCTAATTGCAGCAACCGGCTTCTTTTTCCCCGCCTTGCTGATTGACTTAAAAAGTCCGATCAACAACAAAGCACCTATATATAATAATATTGTATAGAAATTATCCATGCTCTAACATCTACTAAAAATGATAGGGCAAAGATAGTGCTTTTTTTTATATGTGTTGAAAAAATATTTTTTTTCTGCAATTTCTTTTGCGAGGGCTACCATCCCAGCAAAGTAATGCCGACCGACCACGGGTAGAGTTTGGGGGCGCGGTTTTCACGGAACATGGGGGTCAGTGCATAGGTGGCAAACAGATTGATGGGACCCCATCCTACACAAGCCGTAGCGTCTAATTTCAGCGGATTGATATAAAAATCGCTGTAATCTTTCATCTTTTTCTTGTCGGAGACGAAATATTCATCGGGGGCAGGTAGAACAATCGAGGGGTCGGTGGCGTCGGTCAGGTAGTACGACGACTTTCTGTTTTCAAACTTGGCTTTAGTATGCGTTCCCATTCGTACGCCTCCTACAACGCCCAAGCCGGCGTGAAAACTGTTGATACGTGATTTGTTGTTGGTTTGAAATTCAAAAATCAAGGGGACGGTTACGTAACTTACCATCAGTTTTGTCTTTTTAACGGAGGCTCCGCCGATATAATAACCTTGTAACGCGCCATCGTTCATGCCAAGCCAAACATCGTGCGAAAAGCGATAGTTGTGCCACTCAAAACCCAATCCCGACAACATTCCCCATTTTTGGTTTTTGGCAAGCGGGACATTTAGTTCGATCAGGTTCAGATAGAATGCTATTGATTTTGGAAAGCGCAAATCGAGATATTCGTATTCCTGCGGATAGTCCATGTTGAAGTCGGCGGTGTTGTAGCCGTTGATTCCTATTCCGATGCCGCCCCAGTGTCCGTCGAACTTGTTTTTCTTTCTGTCCCACTTAACCGGTCCGATGGTTACTTCGTTGGTTTTGATTATAATTCTGTTTTCGGCAATATTCATCACGATACTGTCGCTGCCTGCCGTTGTTCTGATGATTACGTTGCCTGCCGATAAAACCGTACTCGTTTGTTCGTCTTCTTCGTCTTGACCTCTTGTTCCAACTTGGTATATGGAAGAAATCTCCGTGTTTGTAATGTTGTTGTCGGTTTCCTTGCCAACCAAAACGCGTGAAACGCCGGAAGCGGTGATGTCGGCTTCACCGTACTGTAAATCAGCCATATCAATCTCTGAAACGCCGGAAGTGTTAACGGTAATATGGTCGGCTGTGCCGGCAAGGTGAATGGAAGAGGCTCCCGTCGCCACCGCTACCACCGTTTGAAATGTGCCTTCAATAGCAACCGATGCCACGCCGCCGGTCGTTATCGTCAGTTCGTCTGTTTCAATTGGTTTTTTGGTTTTAAAAGAGGCTATGCCCGACACCTCGATGTGTTTCAACTGACTTCCGTCTATGATTAATTCACTCGTCTTCGCGTTTTTTTTACCGTCCGACGACACTTTGACATAGACCGTTTCATCGTCTTTCGATATGATTTCTACCACCACATTCGGCACGACGTCTATCGCTCCGACAACGGTAACGGAAGAAGGCTCGCCGTCAGTAAATTCCACCGAAAATGCGCCGTCAATAATCAAACCGGTAATGGGTTTTGGAGGAAAATATTGTTTTTCCAAAACTTGATGGCTCTGCGCGAAAGCCGGAGCGAAGAATAAACTCACGCCCAATACTGCTAAAAAAAATCTTCTTGTATTCATCTTTGTATCCATTTTTATATTTTTCTCTTATGACGGGAGGGAGGCGGAAATGTTACAGGTTTAAAAATTGTTTTTTATATGTAACTGTTTACCACCTAAACCGTCTAACTATAAAATTGCTATAGTTATGAAGAATATTCTCTTTTCCGTCATATTGACTGTGATTTCGGGTATTGGTGTTGCGACGGCGCAACCGTGGACATTGCAACAATGTATTGATTATGCGTTGGAACATAATATTAATGTACAGCAGAAGGCGTTGTTGCAAGAATCGGAGGAGTATAACCTGCGTATTGCCAAATACAGTATGTTGCCCAACTTGAATGCCGGCATGGGACAAAGTTTTGATTTTGGGCGTTCAGCCGGTCGCGATGGCGTCATCATTGACCAAAATTCGGCGAGTACAAGTTTTAATATCGGTACCAATGTGCCGCTTTTTTCTGGAATGCGCATTTATAACCAGATTAAATCGGGGAACTCCAATTTGCGTGCGGCGATGGAAGATTTGTCCAAAGCCAAAGATGATTTGGAACTGACCATCACCTCTGCCTTCTTATCTATACTGTTTAACAGGGAGTTACTTCACATTGCGCACACGCAAGCGGCGTTAACCGAACAGCAGGTTGTGCGTGCCGAAAAGATGGTGGAAGCGGGCAGGTCGCCACAGTCGGAACTTTATGAAGCCAAGGCATTGTTGGCGCACGATGAGTTGAATGTGGTACAGTGTGAAAATACATTGCAACTGTCGCTTCTGGATTTGGCGCAGTTGTTGGAACTTTCCGATGTTTCGGGGTTCGATATTGTTGAGCCACAAATAGATGATGCGACATTGCTGCATTCTACGACGCTTTTAAATGCCGACACCACGTTTTACCGTGCCGTACAGTTTCGTCCCGAGATAAAAGCCGCCCAATATCGCTTGGAAAGCAGCAAGTATAACCTGAAAACCATGCAGTCTTATTTTTACCCAAGCCTTTCATTACAAGCCGGATACAGCAACGGATACTACCATACTAACGGTGGTGCATTTCAAATGGAACAGTTGCCGTTTTGGGATCAGTTAGATTTGAATCATCGCGAGTATGTGGGATTAAATTTAAGTATTCCGATATTTAATCGGTTTGAGACTTCAAGTCGGGTGAAGATAGCGCGTTTGAATATTGACCAGCAGGCATTGCAGTTGGAGAGCGCTAAGAAGGTGTTACAGAAAGAGATACAGCAGTCTTACTATAACGCCGTAGCGGCACAGCAGAAATTTGAGGCGTCGAAAAAAAGTATCGCCGCTTCGGAAGAGGCTTTTCGTTACGCCGAAGAACGCTATACCGCCGGTCGCGGAACCAACCTCGAATTTAATGACGCCAAAACACGCTTGATACGGGCGCAATCGGATCTGCTACAAGCGAAATATGAATATCTGTTTCGGTGTAGGATTTTGGATTTTTATAGTGGGGTGAGGTAATCTACCCTACTTATTAATCAGTTTCTTAATCTCATTCAACCTCATCAACGCCTCGACGGGGGTTAATGTGTTGATGTCGGTATTGAGGATGTCTTCTTTGATTTGGAGCAGCAGGGGGTCGTCTAACT
>Ga0123353_10005892_pt1 | contig 16205 bp, 12 predicted proteins | sample TergutLab28metaG_3_FD_92763 | JGI IMG/M metagenome (GOLD analysis project Ga0123353, IMG submission 92763) | Labiotermes labralis P3 segment gut microbial communities from Petit-Saut dam, French Guiana - Lab288 P3 | ecosystem: Host-associated > Arthropoda: Insects > Digestive system > Gut ... | reverse complement strand
AGGAAGACGGTTCGGCATTTTTTGAAGCACCTGCACGGACACCGGTATATTTTCAACTGCTTAACCAGCGCGGCGAAACCGTTCAGACAATGCGAAGTTGGTCGGTCTTGCAGCCCGGCGAAATGTTTGCCTGCATCGGCTGTCATGAACCGAAGGGTGCAACGCGGAACAATCCGGATTCCCGCGGCGGTGTAATGCGGACTCGTGCCTTGCGGCGTGTCCCGAAAAAACCGGCGAACCAAGATGGCGTTTCCGATGTATCTGGCTTTTCGTTCAAAACGGTGCAAGCGATTTTAGACCGCCGCTGCGTTTCGTGTCATACCGGCGGGAATAACGCGGACGGTACACCTGCACCGTTCAGTTTGCTCGGCAAACAATTTGTTCCGACTAAAGAGCGCAATGTCAACATGGCGGGACGTCGGTTCAGCGAAGCATACGTCAATTTGACTAACGGCGGAAAGCAGAACGAAATTGTCAACTGGCTGGACATTCAGTTAGGTCCGCCGATGATTCCACCGAATCATGCCGGTGCTGTGAAAAGCAAACTGGTGTCGATGTTTGATGACGGTAATCGTTCTGCAGCGCATAAAGATGTTCGGCTTTCCGATATGGAACGCCGGCAGATTGCGCTGTGGATTGACCTGCTTGTTCCTTTCAGCGGTTCTTATACTGAAGATACCAACTGGACGGCAGAACAGCAGGCGGATTACGCTTATTACCAGATGAAACGGGACAAGATGGAACAAATTGAAGCGCAGAACATTGAAAATTTTATTGCATACATGGAAGGCAAAATTAAACTTCCGCCGCCGAATTCTTTCACGCAGTTCCAAGACGGCGGACCGGAATTCAAAAAACAGTTTATCGAAAATTACTTGCGGTACCTACAGCGAACCCAAAGCCAATTGGAGGCGAGGTAAAACGAGCGGCACTTTTTGCCCTTGCCGGAAAAATTTTTTCTGATAAAATAAGAGAACATTTGTTAATCCGTACAACATTTTTATCAAACATATCATTTTCACTTCAATCAAAGAGAATCCTATGAAAACAAGATACCTATTACTTTTACCGGCGTTGTTTGCGTTTGCGTGTGTTTCTGTTCTTGCCGACACGGCAGCAAATAAAGAAGAACAAGAGAGAAAGAAAAATCCGATTTTTCAGTCCTCACTCGAATTTCTGAAAACACCGGTACCGTGTCCCGACTCTGTTGCGGCAGCGGAAGGCGAAATGAAACCTTACATCGAAACCATTCCGGGAACCAAAGTACAATTCAAACTCATCCCAATCAAAGGCGGAAAATTCATAATGGGCAGTCCCAAAGATGAAACAATACCCCAAAAAGAAGAAACCAAAAAAGAACTGAAAAAATACTCCAAAGGAGACCAGAAAGAAAAGTTAGAAGGAATTCTGGAAAGTTTGGAAAGCGAAGGAATACAGCACGAAGTTGAAGTCAAGCCGTTTTGGATTGAAGAACACGAAACAACTTGGGAAGAATTTCTGCAATTCGCCCAAAAGTATTTACAGGAAAGTCACAAAAACAGAACCGACTTGACCGCAAATGAAAAGTCCGCCGATGCGATGGCGAAACCCACTCCGGCATACGACCCCGGTTCTATCAGTCACGATAATTACGGCAAAAAGGATTATCCCGCCAGCGGTCTAACTGCTTATGCTGCACAGGTTTATTGCAAATGGCTCACTAATTTAACCGGCAGATATTACCGCTTGCCGACTGAAGCGGAATGGGAATATGCCTGCCGCGCCGGTTCAAAAACGGCGTACTCTTTCGGCGATGACGAAGATGAACTTGAGAACTACGCTTGGTTTTTTGACAACAGCGAGGGGGTTTCGCAAAAGATAAAGAAGAAGAAGCCGAATGCGTGGGGCTTGTTTGATATGCACGGCAACCTTTCCGAATGGGTTCTCGAACAATACGATGCCAAAACGTATGCCAACCGCAAGAAGGACGCTTTTGCTGCTCCGGTAAAAGTTATAAAGGGCGTAGATTTCGGTCAAATTGCCCGCGGCGGAAACTGCGAAGACGATGACCCGGGAAATCTGCGGTCGGCGCGCCGGCTCTTTTCGATAAAGGACTGGAAGTTGCAAGACCCGCAGTTCCCGCAAAGTATCTGGTGGGTAACAGATGCCGCATACGTCGGTTTCCGTGTTGTGCGCCCACTTGAACCGCCGAAGACCGAAGAAGAAGCAAAACTTTACGAACCTGACCCGCAGGTTTGGCTGGGGTACATCAAGTTGAATCAGCGTGAAAATTAGTATTGACTTTTTCCTGCTGCATTGATTTTCCATTTTTTTCCGTTATAATGCCTTTTAGTTTGTGTTTTTTACCATTCCCCTTTTTTAAGAAAGAAAAGAAAATGAAAAGAAGTGATTTTGCTCTCGCCCTCTTTGGTTCTGTCTTCGCTCTCATGCTGACCGGTTGTCCCGGCGGTGAAGCAAAGCCGGATGGTTTGCCGAACTTGGTAACAGCATCGATTCAGTTGACGCAGGACGGTGCGCCGCTTGCGGGTGCAACGGTTTCGCTCATCGCCGCTGAAGGCGGTCAGCAGTGGTATCCGGGCGGCTTGTCAAATGACAGCGGTGTTGTCGAACTTTACACCAACGGACGCTACAAAGGCGCGCCCGAAGGAAAGTTCAAAGTCATTGTCCACAAAACGGAAACAGACCCCAGCAAACTGGGACCTGCACCGAGTGAAGATGACCCGGCATACGGTAAATGGATGGAAGATTCTTCAAAAGAAGTACGAAATAGTTACACGCTCATCGAAAAGAAGTTCGGCGACGCAAAAGATACTCCGCTGGAAGTGGAAATAAAGAAAGGCGGAGAAACCCCGAAACTTGATGTCGGCAAAAAAGTTAAGGAAAAAATTTAAGGACATAAGTGTCATAGCGCAAAAGGCGGATACCGGTGAAAGCCAGCATTACCGCTATTGCTGTACAACTAATCCAAATAAAAGATGGAGCGGCATGTGTAGTTGAAGCAGGGGTCAGCGGAATAGATTGTCCAATCTGTCTGACCTCCGATTCAGATAAATTTGTCATTGGCACCAGTTGCGGAACTGAGGCGGCAACAGCTTCGTTATGTGCTGCCATTTGGCGGGTTCCGCTCAATCTTGGCAATTTTGAGTCCAGTTCCGTGTCAATTCTGCTGCGGTTTGGGGATGGATTGAGTGCTGACAAATCGTTATCAAACGGACTTGGAACAGCCGCTGCTGTATTCTTTGGCGTTCCGTGGTTTGTTTGGACTATACCGCTGTTCGGTGAATTACCGCCAGTGGTTTTCTTGAACGGCTGATTCCAAATAGCGGGATGGACGGTCGAACTGCTTTGCGGATTTTCAGATGTGGATTTCTGCTGCTGTTTTTCCGTCGGAGCGGCAGGTGTTGAATATGGGTCAGCATATATCGCAGAAGGAACCGCCGGTGACGGCTGTGTGTATCGTTTTGACGGCTGACGCACACCGAAGCCGGAACCTGTGTTGTCTAGCGTTGAATTGCGCCGTTGCAATTCGGGATTGCGTGAAATCGGTTCAGATAAAGCCAGTTTTGCAGGAACCACGTTTTTCGATTCACGGAGCGAATGTTTCGGTCCGTCCGGTTCGACAGTAGCGAATAGCAATTCCGGCTGAAACGGTATTTTCTCCAGTTTTTCGTTTGCCGGCACCAGAAATTTACTGACTCTGATACAATGACTGCCTGCGGTGTTGCGAATCATGTCAGAGCCGAAAAGAACGCCCGCTAATTCACCGTTCTTATTCAAAATGGGACCGCCGGAATCGCCTTGTCGGGCTGTGACGGATAAATCGAGGATTTCGTAAATCGGAGCGGAGCCGTCCTTTGGAATTTCCGGTGCCATGTATCTGACGCAGTTTCCTTTTGCAATCCGGTATTCGTTACTTCCGAAACCGGCTATCCAGAGCGATTCTCCAATTTCAGGAACCCGGCGTGCAATCGGCAGCGGAGGAACATTCGGAGGACGGGAAATCAAAATCAATGCCAAATCCCACTTATCGTCTGACAAAAGAACAAATCCGAAAGAGGAAAAGCCGTTTGGGAAATGAACATGTATCAGACAGTCCGATTCTTCAACAATGTGATGATTGGAAAGTATCAATCCGTAGTTATTGTAACTGCCGATGTAGGAACCGCTGCCGAGTGATTGACCGGCTTTATCGTAGGAAACGATTCTGACAACGTTCGGCAGTTCGCCGGAAGCAATATCATTGTCGGCGGCAGTATTGGCGGTATTATTCGGTACATTTTTTGCTGTTTCTCTTTGCGCCGCACCGGCGGAGAAAAACGGCGAACTGATTCTATTTCGCGGTTTAATTCCGAAATCGTCTGCCGCTGCGTTTGCTAAAAAACAACAGCAGAGCAAAACAGATGTCAGCAGTGAAATGCAGCAGTTATGTCGGTTCATACGGAAAGGTAATTTGCAACGGCGGTTTCGTATTGACAAGGGCGTGTGCCGGGGACACAAACTCTTTCAATGTTTTCGGCAACCAAAAGGGGCAAAATAAATAATGAGTTATCTGCTTGTCTTGACCGCGTTATCCGTTTTCAAAGGAATTATTGGAATAACCTGTATAGAGGTAGAATATGTGCAGGATACAGTCATTTTTCCATATTATCGAAAAAGCCAACGCCAGCACTTTTCTGAATACGCTGAGTCGGCAGCGTCAACATGACCTTTACCCGGCAAGACCGTAAATTCGACTCTCGCCTTACCGTTTTTGCGAACCGCATCCGCCATTGCACGGGCACGTTCCAACGGAATGATATTATCCTGCTCTCCGTGAACGATATAAACATCACATTTTATCTTTGCAGCATCGCCGGGACGACCGCCGGCACTCACCACAACTGCCTTAGTAAAAGGGCTGTTTTCCTGTGCTAATAGTGAATAACAGGCACCGCCGCCCATTGAAACGCCGGTCAGATAAATTCGATTTGGCGAAACCTTGAATTCTTTGCTCTTCGCCTTCACCAATTCCGAAACAACTGAAATCAACGGACTTCCGCCGTCGCCTCTGACCCAATCGCGGTCGGCGGGACATTGCGGAATGATAACCACACACTTTTTTGCTTGGGTTCTCACAAAATTCAAAAGGGGTTTAACCGCCGGTGAAGTCAATTGTCTGACATTGTCGTCTCCGCCGCCGCTTCTGCCGTGAAGTATCAAGACCAACGACATTTCACCGGCACGGTCTTTGTTTTCGACTGCTTGACAATAATCAATTTTTCCGCTTGTTCCGCTAAAACTGTGCTGGGAAACATTCAATTCCTTGGCTGGATTTCCGAATGTGTTCGGACGGCGATTCATGGAAACGTCATTTTGCGGATTTGCGGTGTTTTCGTTTCGGGTACCCTGTCCGGGTTTGTTGAATACCACAAGCGACTTTGCCGGAACCCAATGCCGATAAATGAACGCCTGTTCCATCGTGTCAACGGCAACAACCGGTCGAACAATTTCCTTGCCGTCAATCACAGCAACGGCTTCTAAAGTAAGTTCCCGTACTCCGCTGCCGGAACGGGAAACAGCGTGCAGGTTCACCGCCGCTTCGTTCGTGTTGGAAGCGACTAGAGCGTTTTCGATACGAAAATCGGTTGAATTCACAAGACGCAAACGGACTTCGCCGTTAAATCCATCCTTTCGGAGCAAATGTATTTTCAGGGGTTGTACGTTTTCGCGGAATACTAAACTCGACGGCTCGCAGAAGACGGCAACATCTGGCTGCGGCGGTGAAATTCTCAAACGGTAGGCGTATTCTTCCGTTTCCCGTTGGGCGACACTGCAAAGCCGGACAAAATATCGACCGTCTGCCGGAAGTTCTACGTTCAAATAAGGGTCAGCATGATGTGTTTCCAATCCGATGTTCGGTCCCTTTGCATCTGCGCGGTCATCATTGGACGCAATCAGGTTATTTTCTGCATCAAGAAGTTCCAGCATTGCGTCCAGCGGTGAACCCAATGCGCGGGCAGTTACGTCAAGAACGACCTGTTCGCCTTTGCGTCCTTCAAACGTGAAAACGTCTGTGTCGTTTTCACCTGAAATCCTGCCGTTGATAATAATCGGCAGCCGGATGTTTTCCGCTTGATTGAAATCGTTATTCGGTTCGCTTTCATTTTTTTCGGGCAAGCCGTCTATTGCCAACCGGATAGGATGCGGCAGCCAAGTTCGGACGATGCGGGATACTTCCTGTATCCCTTTTTCGTTCTTTCTTCCGTCAATGAGAATTGAACTTTGCGGCAGATTCAAACCTTGCAAGTCGATTTTTTGTGAACGTCCTCGTTGAAGTCCCAAAGGAAATACCGATGTCACCAACGGCGACTCGGCAATGGTGATACGATAGACGAAATCGTCGCGTCCTCGAAAAATCGAGTCATGTATTTTCAGCAAATATACGTCGTCTTTCGGTACCTCGAAGAGCAGCAGCGGGTCAGGTTCGTGGTGATACGACATCGCTTCGGCGATTTTCTTATCGTGAGAATCGAAAAGTGAAATCGCTGCTTGAAACCAGCCCGGAACAGCATCGGCGAGATACGGCAGCAAACGTCTTGCCTGAACATCAATCACGAGTTTTTGTCCGCGCTTCGCCTTGAATTGGAAACTATCCACGTCTCCGGCATGAATCTGTCCGTTGATGACTACCGGCAATTCAAGAGGCGGTCGGTTTCTGATACTTTTCGGAGCAAGAACCGCTCCTTGCCATCGGTATTCTTCGGATTCCGGGTCTTCCGAAAGCGTTTCGTTAGGTTCTTGTTCCCGCACTTCGGGATAAGTACCGATAACAAATCTTGCAGGCGGTGTCATTCCGGCAGGTCCGAGAAGCCGAATATCGCGGTTACCCGGCTCTGCATAGCGGTCAATGGTAATTTCGAGCAATACGCCTCGATTAAGTGCCTCCTCCAAGGGCTTGCGTTCCAGCCGCGGCGAAAAGTAATAGTAGTACACCAACTCCAAGTCAGCCGCTGACGGATTATTCAGCAACTCCATGTATGGATATTTTTTCATGATGTCTTCTACCGTCGGCGTAGACATAGTCGATGGTGCCGGTTCAATTCTCTGCCGCATCGGCGGAATGGATACACCGTCTATTCTTCGAAGTGCGTCCACGTAAAGTTGATGAATCAACTGGCGTTCATTCGGGTCGTTGATATGCAATGCCAAAGTATCACGAAGGACTTGTCCGCGCACACCGCTGCCGGAAATGATAACTTCGTAACTTCGAGTGATTTCCCGTCCGCCGACGAGTACCAAGAAGGTTGTTCCCTGTTGTCCGCCTGCCGGATAAAAATATCTGATTTTCGGTTCCTTGGGCTGGTTCTGTTGAGCAATGAGAACGCCAGAAAGCGGACACAAATAGAACGTCAATAGAAACAATAATTTCCACGAAACTTTCTGCATGGGAGTTCTCCACTTTAGAAAATTTTTATATCGGATATTGCACTCTATTGTTGTCAAACACCGGATAAGAGGCAGAGTACCGGTTAAATCTAATTTATTGCGAACTCCGAAGTCATTTGCGTCATCAACAAGAACAAGGGAATCCTCTTGGCGGTATCCTTGAGCAGGTCAATCTGCTGTTTCGCTGCCGACAGAGTTTTCTTTGCTTCATCAATCGCACCGATGCGTGCCTGTACATCCGCCGCCGAAAGATATACCTCGATAATTTTTTCCCGAATATCTTCTTCACTGACCGGCTTCTTCAAATCGAGTACCAACTGATTGCCGGCAGGATTTTCCGGCTGCGGATTCTCTTCCGGTACCAACTCCTTCAAAACCGAGATGTCTTTAATTTCGGACAGGAATTGCAGCAGCGAGCGAAGATTGTCCGCCGCTCCCTGCTTGTCGTTCAATTCCGACTGAACACCCGCCAGTGCAAGTTGATGAACGATGCGCTCAACGGGTTCTTTCACCGAAGCGATATTTTTCAACATCAGCGCAATAGTTGCCTTCGCACCGTTGACATCAAAAAGACCGAGTTGTGTTTCGAGAATTTCCCTATACATCATCGTTCTTTCGCTGGGTTCTTCAATTTCGGCGACTTTCGGAAGTTGTCCGCGGAGTTCTGCACACGCTTTTCTTTCGTCATCGGTCAAAATCTTTTCTGCAAGAGCCGCTCCGTTGTCCGCATCGCCGTTTTTGATTCTTTCGAGAATGATATGCCGCTGCACCGCCTGTTGAAGTTGTGCATCCGCAATTTCAGCGGCGGCTTTATCCGCTTCGTCAAACTTTTTTTCCTTCATCAGCGTGTCGATTCGGGCGAGATTTGCCGCCGATATTACTTCGTCCGGCTTGTCCGCAAGAGACGATAAATTTTTAACTTCTTCGAAACGTCCTTTTTGCGCTAAGAGAGGAACCAAAGCGTTGAGAAAATACATCTTCCGCTCCGGTTTGCTGACGGAATTGATAAACTGCGTCAACATTTCAACGGTAATTTTTTCGATTGTCTCCTTTGCAATTCCAAGCATAGCGTTGTCCTTGGCATCACCGGCTTCCAATAAATCCAGTATCTTGCCGGACTCTTCGGGTTTTCCTTCTTTTGCCAAGATAACAGCGGCAAGTCCATAAAAGATGGATTTCTTGTCTGCCGGTAAGGATTCAATCAGAGCGTATGCTTCCGATATCAGATTATTTTCGATTTGCAGCCGGAGAATCAAAGCGGTTATTTCACGTTCTTCGATTTCCTCTAACTCTTTCGCCTTACTTCTTGCTCGTTGGAATGACTCTTTTGCTTCCTTTGTCTTTCCCTGCCTTGCGTATTCACCGCCGACAACTGCTTCAGCAACCGCTTCCTGACGGGTATCTTTCTTTTCAACCGCACCGGCAAGAACCTGCTGCAAGAGCGGTATGCAATCGAGTTTATTATCGGTATTCTTGTTGTTTTCGATGATTCGCTCGGCAATGACGAAGTACATTTCGCCTCTGCCGATAACCTTTTCCGCCGCTAATGCTGCTGCTCCTTGGTAATCATCCATTTCCAGCAGCGCAAACACCAAAGTCCCGCGAATTTGATTTTGAACGTCTTCTCTGTCAATGGACGGCAGCATTTCCTTAATCTGCACGATGGTTTTCTTTGCGGCATCCTTTTCCGGCAAACGCAGTTCCAGCGAAAGTATCTGAAACAATATCGAGACCTTCTCTACCTTGTTTTCAATCGTCTTGTCGTCGAGAGTTGCGGCAAGCGTCCTGCTTTGTTCCAGCAGAGCAAGTACTTCCGCTGTCGGCTGAAGTTCTTTTGCTTTCGTAGGCGGCTCTTGAGCAGCACTAAAAGCGGCGGAAAGAATAAAAGTGCAGATAAAAGCACAGACGATGGCACAGAAAACGGATGCCGTTTTGGTAATGAGATTCATTGGTTGTTCCTAGGGGGGGAGGTAAGCGGCTATTGTCCGGCTTCCTCGTGTTGATGTTCGTGTTGATGTCCTTCGGCAACCGCCTTCTGTTCAAAATACAACTTGGAAAAGAACAGCCAATTCAGGGTGAAATGTCCAAGCATCGAAAGAAAACTTCCGGCAGTCCCGCAACAGAAAAGCATTATAATCCGATTGAAAGAAAAAATCAATATCTGTTTTTGAGAGAGTGCGGAACCCGGCAGAAAATTCTCCGATGTAAGCAGAAAAAGCCCGCAGAACAATCCGCACCAAAAACCGGCGCATTGTACGCAGGAAAATATACCGTGAAAAAAAACAGCAAAGGAAAACCCCGGCGGTAATCCTTTTTCTTCGCGTTTCTGTTGAATCTTCTCGGCTCGGAGCACAAGCGCATCCCGCAGCGGTCGGAAAATGGACCCCTCAACGACAATGAGAGTCATTCCGACTGAAGCCAAGCAAAACAACACGAATTCAACAGCAACTGACATATCCGGTGCGTTCCCTTCCCCAAGTTATTCGTCCGTGAAATTGATATGCCGGTACTCGTTATCTTGCCCAGGACAATCCCGAAACGACACCGCTTTTGCTTCCGGCCGATGCAGCGGTAGAGAATCCTCCGCCTGACCATGAGGAAGTGTTATAAGCATTGCCGGAATTTCCGGTTCCGCAAGTTGGGCAGGAAATCGAAGAACTGCGTCCGCCGCAAGTCGGGCAAGAGACAGAACTCGAATACGAGTTGCTCGTGAATGAGGAACTGCTGGTTGAAACACCGTTCTTTCCGCAGGTCACGCAGTTAAAACTGTCGGAACTCGTCCGTCCGGTATAACCGCCTGAAAAGGATTGACCGACTTTCTGGTTCGTTCCGCAGGTTGGACATGACGCTGAACTCGTACTAGAACTCGACCGCAGATTCATCTGCGGAACAGAAGCGTAAGAGCCGTAGGTTGTTGCACCGCTGACAGCCATAATTTATCTCCTTGGGGAATTGTTAGGGGAATCGTGTAAATTCGAATAATCTGACATGAGATAATTACCATGTACTCTGTATCTCGATATCGAATAAATTGAAATAAATGATTAAAATCCCTTTTTTCGTGACAAATTAAACAGTATTGCGGATTATACCGGCGAGTAAATAAGAGCGGCGGGGTTACCCCCGCCGGTTTTGGGCAGTTCCACCAGCGGGCTTAGGCCCGCCGCTCTTATTTCAAACGCGGCACTTTTTGCCCTTCCAAGTTTAACGGGGGTATTATCATTTCTGCCGGTTGTACTCCGCCAGTAGTCACCTGCGGCTACCAATTTCGCTCACTATTCGCAACTCACCGCTAAATATCAAGATAGGTAAAACAACGTTAAAATAGGACTTTTTATGCCCGCTCCTATCTTGCTTTAGCCGAAAATTTTGTTTTAATTACTTCAGCACAAACAAACGCAAAGAGGTGGTGCCGTTTCATTGCGCTAATAAAAAATCTTACGAAAAAACATAATGTCGTCCCCAGATAATTCGAATAAGCCGGAAAACAACAGCGAAAATCCCGACTCGCAAAAACCGCAGAAGCCGTTCAAACCGCCGCAATCCAAGCCGCCGGAAGCCGTGGTTTCGATTTGGTTTATCGTTCTCCTTGCTTTTGCAGCGTTTCTGATTCTGACTATGTTTCAACCGCAGCGCACCGAAATTCCGTTCAACAAAATGATGGAAATACTCGATTTGGGACCGCCCGAAAAGAATCCCGATGCGTCCATTGTTATTGAAGAAGGAAGCGGAAAAACAAAGAGAAGCGTTAAATACAGCAATTTCGATAAAGTTATCGTCAACCAGAATGACATAAGCATTTTGGCGACCCGGCAAGTTCTCAAGACGGCAAAATCCGATAAGGCGGAACCGCCGGTCAATAATGTCAGAATCTTTGCCGGCAGGCGCGGCTTTGCCGACAACAGCAGCAAACTGCAAGAACGACTCGATAAAAGCGGTTTTTCCTACAGCAGCGAGGGTTATAACTTCTTTCGTGAACACGGTGTCTGGCTTTTCCTGTTTGCCGGTGTGATTTTATTCACATTCTTTCTTCTTCGGAATGTCGGCGGCAATGCGATGGCTTTCGGACGAAGCCGGTGCCGAATTGTTTCACCGGAAGAGGTCGCAATTACATTCAACGACGTTGCCGGCGTTGATGAAGCAGTTGACGAATTGAAGGAAATTGTCGATTTTCTGAAAACGCCCCAGAAATTTCAGAATCTCGGCGGACGAATTCCCCGCGGCGTTTTGCTGGTGGGACCCCCCGGAACAGGCAAAACGATACTCGCCAAAGCGGTAGCAGGTGAAGCAAATGTACCGTTTTATTCGCTTTCCGGTTCTGACTTCGTTGAACTTTATGTCGGAGTTGGCGCAGCCCGAGTGCGGGATTTGTTCGAACAGGCAGAACGCCGCAATCCGTGCATCATATTCATAGACGAATTAGATGCCCTCGGCAAAATGCGCGGCAGTGGAAACATCGGCGGACATGAAGAGCGGGAACAAACGCTCAACGCGCTTCTTGTCGAAATGGACGGTTTCGATACCAACGCCGGAATCATCGTTATTGCGGCAACGAACCGACCGGAAGTGCTTGACCCTGCACTTCTGCGTCCCGGACGTTTCGACAGACAGGTTCTCGTTGACCGCCCCGATTTGAATGGACGCAAAGCGATTTTGAGCGTGCATATCAAGAATGTTAAACTCGATTCTACCATCGATTTGCATCAGATTGCGCTGATTACTTCCGGCTTTGTCGGTGCTGACCTTGCCGCGCTTGTGAATGAGGCGGCACTGTTAGCGGCAAGAGCAGGCAAGGAAGCCGTTACGATGGATGAGTTTAACGAAGGAGTCGAAAGAGTAACCACCGGTTTGCAAAAGAAACAGCGGGTCATCAGACCGGAAGAGAAAAGGCGTATAGCGGTTCACGAGTGCGGTCACGCCATCGCCGCCTATTTTGTTCCGAATTCGGACACCGTTCACAAGGTATCGATAATTCCACGCGGACTTGCGGCACTGGGTTATACCTTGCAGCGTTCGCAAGATGACCGCTATTTGATGACACAGAAGGAACTTGAGGCGCGGATTCAAACACTGCTTGCAGGAACGCTTGCCGAAGAGATGCAGTTTGAAGATGTTTCCACCGGTGCACAAAACGATTTGGAACGGGCGACCGATTTGGCAAGGGCGATGGTAATGGATTTCGGAATGAGCCGATTGGGACGCATTGCGTTTCGGGATAATCCGCGTGCCGGTTTTCTCGGCGATGGTTTTTCGATGGCGCGTCTTCACAGTGAAAAGACCGCTTGGGAGATTGACCAAGAGATACGCTCGATTCTTGACACGCTGCTTGACAAGACGCGGCAGTTGCTGAATGAAAAGCGGGAGATTCTTGAGCGGTTGACTGAACGCCTATTGGAAAAGGAAATCCTTGAACATAAAGAACTTGTTGACGTGATTGAAGACAGGGAAGAGTTGGAACCGGAACCGCAATCGGAAGCGTAAAACAGACGCAACGCTTCCGATTGCGGCAGAATTTCTTTCATTCCATTTTAGCGGTTTTCCATAAACAAGCCCAGATGCCCGCCCGGAATAAGCATACGGTTTTTCCAGAACACAACTCGTCCCGGTATTCCAGTGGAAATGTCGTAACTTCGGTTCGGAATAAATTCAAAGTCGCCCGATTCCGTTTCCTGATACGTCAAAACGGTCCCATTGCGGCGGCAGGAAAACACCACAATATTTTTGCCGAATGAAAACACCGATTGCGCTTCATCGGTACGAAGCAGCGTAATGTGTTTCCCGATATTGCTAATTGCCGTCCTCCAATCAGAGACGAAAGCCGACTGACGAGACGGGGTTGCGCCGGATTAGAAGCAATGTCATAGACGGACAAAGTACCGTTTCCTACCGTGAACAAACGCTTCCCGTTACCCCCGATAGCCGTGCAGCCGTTGGAGTCCTTGACGGTTTCGTAAGGAATAACCGGTCCGAAAATTGTCGCATCGTGCGCAAATAAATGAGGACTCAATACGGCAAATAACAACAGGAATTTCAAACCGGTCTTCATAGTATTTAAGATTTGCTTGCGCAAATCGTCTCTGATGGTTTCGTTGTGAAAATTTACTTTCCGACTTGTCCCGGAGTTGCAAGCGGGTATTTCCCGTTTTCGTCCGGCAATATCGGCGGCACCGCATCCCACGAATAACTCGGCAGTGATAAATCCTCTGTCGAATTAAACGCTTCTTCCCAAGTTACTCTCTTGCCGGAATACGCTGCCATACGTCCTAAAATTGCCGTCATTGTTGCCTTGGCAGTGTACGGCAAATCGTTGACATACTCCTTGCCGCCGCTGCGGACAGCATTGTAAAGCCGCGTATGCTGCACGAAATACGGGTCGGGATTCTGTTCTTTTGCTGACTCGTATGGATTTTGTCCGAGAATACGGACGGTTCCAAAACCGACATTGCCGATTTCCGCCTTTCCTTTCGTTCCATTGATATGGGCGGAAGCGGAACCGAAGCAGCCCGGAATACATCTGCTGAACGCATAAAGCGGTCTGCCGTCAGCGTATTCAAAGACAACCGACATCGTATCAAGCATATCGCCGGCATCAACTCCGGTGCGGACAATACGACCGCCAAGACCGAAAGCACTGACGGGATTTACATCATCGCCCATGCTCCAGAGGGAAACGTCAAGTTGGTGGACGGTCACATCGTTGATGTACTCGCTTGCCATCCAGTTGAAGTTGACCCAGTTCTTCATTTGATACTGCATTTCATTTTCGCCTTCTGCTCTTGGGCGCATCCAGAGACCGCCCATTCGTTCCGCTCTTGCGGTGACAACATCGCCAATTTGTCCGTCTTGAACCCGTTTCATGCAATCCCTAACCCGCGGTGAATAGCGGTTGATAAGACCGGTCACGATGTTCAAGCCCTTTTCTTTTGCCAACGCTGCGGATGCCAGAACACTGCGGACACCGGTTGCGTCAACGGCAATCGGTTTTTCGCAGAAACAATGTTTTCCGGCTTCAATCGCCGCTTTCAATGTTACGGGACGAAAGTGCTGCGGAGTGCAGAGGAATACGACATCGGCAAGCGGAATAACGGACTTATAACCGTCAAAGCCGAAAAAGGTCGTTTCGGGTGTCACTTTTATGCGGTCTTTAAATTTTTCACGCAACTGTGCGACACCGCCTTCGGCTTTTTCTTTCATAAGGTCGCTGACGGCAACTAATTCGACATTGGGGTCATGCGTCATACCGTGAACTACGGCACCGCAACCGCGTCCGCCGCAGCCGATTAAACCGATTTTGAGCGGTCCGCCTTCAGCGGCGTGAACCCGCGGGGTTTGCAAAGCAGCCAATGAACTGACTGCAAGAGCAGCCGTTGATGTTTGTAAAAACTGACGGCGGCTTGTGTAGTTGCTATGTTTCATAGCATCGTCTCCTTTTTCAAAGGTAAAATTGTTTCAAAGGGGAAAGTAAATTTACTCTTTCATGATAACTACAGAATGGAGATAATCAATAGTCCTTACACTTAATCGCAGTCCGATTTTATGTTTCCCGGCACCCCGACAACCACCTAACATCAAGCCCTAAATCGAAAAAATTTATTGACGTAACTGCTTGAAAACAAAACACTTCTGTAAATTGTATCTTTTTGCACATGGTGACTACCTATTTTAACATTATTTTACTTATCTTAACAACTAGTGGTGAATAGCGAGTGGCGTTGTTTAAAAGAGCCGCAAGTGTAGCGTAGCGAAACTTGCGGGTAATCGGCGCAAATTCTATCATACCCGTCAAACTTGGCAAGAGCAAAAAGTGCCGCTTTTGAGTAGCGAGATTTTGTCGAAAAATCAGAGCCACGTTGCACAAGCAACGGTACTTATATATCTCGTGCGGAAATCTGCCAAATAATAAACACCGTCCGCTGTCTACCTCGCTTAACATACTGGAAATGCTAGATCGTTCACTAATTATCAGTTTGCGGCATCCTAATCTCTACCACTTTGGGTATCTTGTAGTGTTATGTGGGAATCATTATTTTCTTCGAAATTATTATTGACTTCGGCTTTGGATCCGTCATCATATTTCCAATTTTCTTCCAGACAGTTGAGTTGATCTATTTTTATATCTCCTGATTTTTCGGGAAATACCGTACCGTAAAAAGACCAGAACTTGTCCTTATCTTCTTTTGTTAACTCTTTTCCATCATTGTACTTCAGTATAATGCCATCTGTATGCACATGATGATCATGCACATAACGATCCAGATAATAATTCAGTATTGGCCCCCCACATGGTATTATTTCAACAAGAATGGTCCCAAAAATAAGAATAACGAGTGCAATTATTGCGAAAAATATCCCAAAGAATCTCAGTGACCCAATTTGAGAGTTGCTTGACTTTTTTGACATGGCATAGTTTCTAGTTGTTATTTTGTGTACCTGCTTTCCGGCACTATGCCGGGAATCAAGCCGAGAACGACAACAGAGAACGCTCAAGACAGGAGCGATGCGTTCTAAAGATGGTTTTCTTCACACCGACCAAAGTGCTGCGCTTCATAAATAACTATAACGCTGAAGATTTCCATTGCGTATGCGCAGACGCTCCCCCTACGGAAGCACGCCACTATTCATACGCATGGGTCATCTTCACTCGGCAAAGCCGCTGGTCTGTGAAGTCAACCAATCCGTTTTTGCCCGTTTCTACGAAACGGGGCTAAACGGCTTTAGAATTGTTGACGAAACTCTTAATTCATTCCATACGGCACCACGCCGGACGGGTATTTTTAATT
>Ga0123353_10005891_pt1 | contig 16205 bp, 8 predicted proteins | sample TergutLab28metaG_3_FD_92763 | JGI IMG/M metagenome (GOLD analysis project Ga0123353, IMG submission 92763) | Labiotermes labralis P3 segment gut microbial communities from Petit-Saut dam, French Guiana - Lab288 P3 | ecosystem: Host-associated > Arthropoda: Insects > Digestive system > Gut ... | reverse complement strand
TCTAAAATGGGGGGAAAATAAAAATGCGTAACATCGAACGTATAACCTACCTGAACTTACAAGGTAGGAGAGTCCAGTTGAAATGTGAGGGCACACGGGGACGCACCGGGGGGGGGGGGCGTGAAGGGGAAACTGGCGAATGGAGTGGGTAACTAGTACTCTGCACACTACCTCGGAACATGGTGTGTCCAGCATTACTACCATAACTACCGCTGATGCGCACAACTCGGCTGCCAGTAGTCGAATGAACTGACGCCCCCACCGATTTAAATGAACTCGTCCGTTTCGCCGAAAGATGAAATCTGGTTTCTGCGCCTGTGCCATCACATTACAAACGCTGTCTAACAGGAATACGAAATGATAACAGTGCTTCATTTCCATACTGTCTACATGTAGTGTCAGTACACCCACTGTCGGGATCGGACTGTAATCAAACTGACTTCATTGACAATAACAAATGTTTAATGCGTTCAGTGAAAACAGACTTGCCTCCTTGGAAATGACAAATTTTTAGTGTGCTTTGAAACTGCTGCAAAATAAGAAGACCGTCTAGGTCAAAACGAAGAAGATGAAAAATATACAGGGGTGCTGATAAATCCTGATCCCGACCAGGAAGGAAAAAAGCTACATTCCCCGCATTTTATGGAACTTGGAGGTCATTACCACATTCACAAGAGTCCACCAACTGTCCCTACCCCAGGCAAAACAATCCATTCCTCTGCCCATCACACTTTTGACAGGTGCTTGTTTCCTCCCTGGTCGGGCTAAGGACTTATCAGCACAACGGTATACAGTGTTTCTGAAATAAGCATCCATATTTTGAATTCGTGTTTTATGGACTTAAACATACAAATGTATGTCCTAGGACGCCACGGTCTTCACTATGACCACCACAGTATAAATACACATGAAAAGAATTCACATTCCAGACAACAGTACGAATGGTCTATGGATGGTTATTGCCACTTTCAAATTTGTACAGTACACATGCAAACATTTCACACCAGGTGCCCTAAGTGTCCGCCCTGTAGTGTTACACGTCATGCTCCCTCTCCTATCACTGATCCTCGCACATTAAAACGAAGTATTTGTATGCAGTTCCTTTGTTTTGTTCCATAGAACACGTATCTAAAAGGTTGTCTTTTATTTCACAAACACCCTGTATATGCAAATCATAACAATTCTGGCACGATCACTCTGTTTTGTACGTCTAACAACCATATTTTTCGATACAGTAAGGATGCAGGAGCACGGCGATTTGGAGTGCAAGTCAGGTATACATAATTGACGTTCATAGGGCCGTGCATCGTAATATTATTTCTATGGTAAAGCCAACTAGATGCACCAATGTATAACATTTATTTTGGAATGGAGTTCCATCTCGTACCCGCTACCAAGCAGACAGGATTATCTGTTTGACAAATGCCTGTTGCTGTATGTACAGTCTTCAGTTCTTGATGATGGACGGAAAGACTGTCCGAAACATGTAGAGTGTCATTCCAAAATAAAATAAATTTTATATTTTGGCGCATCTAGTTGCTTTTAGTATAGAAATGAAATCAGGTAAACATATAAGTGCGAATGGCCGATTTGTTTAACTATAATAAAAACGAGGCTCTGGTAATCGTGAACGCTCGGAAGACCCATGCTCAGTTCCCAAGTTCGGTGAAGTAGAACTGGACACAACAGTGTATGTAGCATCCTTTTACTAGATCTACAATTTCTTGTTCTGGTGTATTTAGCGACTTACCCTCGACATGCTAATTGAAACGCATGCAGTACCTAAGGTAAAGTGGTCTTTAAAACTGCACGAATACGGAATTTTTTACTGTAGGATAAGCTGGAAGTCCCCAATACCAAATTTCGTGAAAACCCATCGAGCGTTTTCTGAGTTCTTACACGTGTACAAAACAACAGAGGGGCAGATACAGTGACTTGAACATACATGGTAATGAGGTGTGAATATCCGTACAAACAAAAAGACGGCAATCTTTTCTGTGTCACGTTCCGTAATATTAAACTGATCAAAACAAGGGGGCTAAGATGGGCGGAGCGAGTAGCACGTATGGAAAGGATATGTGTAGAAAATTTTAGTAGAAAAAGAAAACGGAGGATACTGATGACTGGGAGATATGGGTGTTGATTGAAGGATGATATTAAAATGGATAGCTTGTTAAGGAAATAAGGAAACTTGTGAGGGTGTGGAATAGATTTGCCTGGATAAAAATAGGCACAGTCACAGACTCGTGTGAGAAATGAAATGAAATTTCACGTAGGAAATTTCTGACCGATCGAGCGGCTATTGAATGTTCATTGACTTTGGAATGCGAACTGAATTAATTAGTTAAATAAAAAAAGCTGTGTGATATACTTCCATTAAAAATCAGAGTACTGACGGAAAACATAAGAGGTCAGTCTAAACGTTTGCAAATAACCAACCTGAGGTCAATATTACAAACAAATGGACCCACTCAAGACACAAAGCACAAAGCAATTCCTTCTTCGTGCCTTGTATAAGGACCACAAAGTGCCACACAGATGTGCGATAGTATTCTTTTCTCCATCTCCCCCAAACCTACAACCATGGAAGGTCAGGGATAGTTTTTAGACAACATTTACTTTTGTTAGGGTTTTTTGGGGGGATATTTTTTTTTTCGGGGAAACTAAATCGTCGAAGGTTATTCGCCTTTCAGATGTGAACAGCAACCAAGGCCACCTTCAACTCCGGCCCAACCCACATTGTAATCCCATGCAGGAGGCCGCGGCAGTCCATCTTTCTCAGGCCATTGACTCCCACGATAACCGACCTTCAACTCTCCAACGCCACTAAATCGAAAGACGCACTGCGCATTGCAGCAACTGATTAGCTGAACCCATATAACGCGCTATGCACTGCCTCACGGGACGTTTGGCATCATACACAGGCAATGCAAATACAACAAGGTCCAGAATTGTCCATTTTGGTATAAAAGATCCAGGGGTAAGAGCATTGCGTAAAAGTGAAACGTCAGGCTTATGAAGGAACTTTATGCCCTAAATATTTTCAGTTATTTACATATTTTGTGGGAACTGAAAAGAAAGGAATTCCACGCCTTAATACTTCGGTTTTAGTATGTTTTGAACTCTATTGGCTCTTCGTCTCGTTCTTAGAATACGCATACGTAACGACAAAATGGATGAGTTACGCCAGTACTATGTAAAGTACGGTAACTCTAAATTAATCCTCCACAAAACATTTATTAGATCTGTAACTTATTACTGCCTCACGTAAAAAAAGTTCTCAGCACGACTGCCAACTTTCCAAGGCGCACACCGACCGGCGAGTTGCAGGTGTCTTTCAAAATTCCGTTCATGCGTGATTCCAAAACAAAATTACGCAGGCAGCAAGCAAAGGCCACACAAAATCGTAGGAATAAAAATAACAGCAAAACTTGACGACGCTTAAACTTGGCAGCGAACAATTGCACGACCGCTTAAGCTGTCATTGCAGCTAATTCTTTGGAAGATGGGGCACGATGTACTGCAGTGTTTCTCAACCGCCGGGCCGCGGCTCGATATCGGGCCCTGGCTTCAATTATACCGGGCCGCGAGAGGTTCTCCTAGAGTTTGTCATTTTAGTTTTCTAAGCAATTTTCATGAATAAATGTTTTATATTGGAAATATTCTGAGGAGAAAAATATTCGTGAATGTGTCGAAAAACTCAGACCCAGCTGTTGGCCTGAGGAAACTACAATGATACAAGATTTCATTAGTCCAGTGATTGATAACTAATTTAAATGTAATTTTATGTTTGTCAACTTGCCACACCGTATACATAAGCGTCCTAATACTCTTTATGATTATGCCATAATTAATCATTAATACTTCTGCTAGTTTAATGTATGAACTTAAAAAAATGGAAAGGTATTTACGAGTAAATTTGTTGGGACCGGGCCCTCTCTTATGAAAAAAGAATTTACCGGGCCGCGGTCTCGCAAAGATTGAGAAACACTGATGTACTGTATAGACGCATGGACAGAAGCCACGTATATACAGTACGGTACTGTCTGCATCTTTCAAGCACTCTACACATACACATCAGCTGCAATGACTTACCACCGACAAAGACCGTGACCCCTGTCACAACACAGGCCCTCTCTAGCAACACAGGCCCTCTCTCTTGCTAGAGAGGGCCAGCTCCAGGACATTGTGACGCCACCTTCTACATCTATACTGAATCTAAGCATAAACCTCAAAAAGCCAGCACATCAAGACCAACCGGAGGAATGCGACTGCCTCCTGAATGAGCACTGTCCACTGGCAACAATTTTGGGGGATTCGAGGTGCCTTACGTTCATAACTTTAGCAAGATTAATGCCCTCTAAGTTTTGACGCCGTGTAGTTTGGTAGCAACTTAGCAATATTTCGGAGAAGCCTTCTGCCTCCACATTCGCGGAGAAGGCTCATCCGAAATGCTGGTAACTTTTTACCACACTGATCGGCGTTACAACCTATAATAAGGATATGCATTTACTACTGGTTTCGCATCAATAAGCCCCTACAAATGTCATTTTGGAGGTCCTCAGCACAATTTTTGAACTTACTACATGAACAGTCAGTCTAGTACGCATTCCTGACCTTCATTCCTGATCTTCGTGTATACAGTTAATAGAGACGTAATAGACTATACACAGAGATTCAAACAAATATGATGTATAATACTTGAAAAACAGGGAACAAGGAATACTGAGCTACATCCTAAATCACCCGTTAGTGTGCGCACACTGTCACGTAACACTCACGAGATGCGAAGCGCAATTATCAGTGCTGAATGGAACATGTTTTAGTGAGAATGTTATGCTGGATTGTGTGTAATTTACCTACAAAACTGTCCTGAGAATTACTGGATTACATCACGTGCCGCGCGTCATCGCTATGGCGTAACACTTTCTTCGTGCCTACTTTCACGTGAACTTTCTTTCTGTCCACGTGGTTGCGCACAGGAACTTTCACCCAGATCTGCCGCTGTCCACTCAAAAGAAGCAAATCGGTGGCATTACGAAGTGATTACGTAAGCCGCAAACAGTCACATCCTGTGCAGTGACCTTAGACCGTCAATAACAATAACAAGCTGACATACGAACTCGAGTCCGTCGCTTTCCGTGAGATAAGCACGCTTCGTCGCTGCCTTATGGAGGTACAAAGCCATTCACGACAATATCAATCTAGAGACATGTATTTGGGATGTTATTGCCAGCAAGAACTCCACGTGGACGCGGCTAGTTTTTATAAAATAAGAATTTGTTTAGCAAAAGATACGTCAGTTTAATCTGATAAATGGCATTAATAATATTATAAACAAATGAACAAAAAAGAACAATCACAACTATATTTTTAGACAATATATTTCGTTGTCTAGTGCTGCATGTTTCGACTCATACACAAGGCACATGACTTGTGTATAAGCCAAAACATGTAGCAGTACAGGCAAAAAATACGGCTATGTCTGACGGTCCTTTTGTTCATTGGTTTGCCTACGTTTCACAACGGTATATCTCACCCCGGAAAAGTTCTGGCCCATTACAAAGTGCACCTTGAATAGCCTGACACCTGTTCAGCTGGTCAAAATATCAATTTCCATTCTTCCATCAATCAAGGCAATACATCCACGTAACCAGCGCTCACATCACTTCACTCTTTCCCGGCGTGCAAATAACAGACACTTTCAAACGTGTCTACTCGTGATAGGAACCTAACTCAGACTGAAGCATACTATACTTAGTTTCTGCGCCTGCAGGCAGTGTTGAGAAATATACACAGATATTAGGGAACGCATGACTCACTCATGTATTACACGTGTACTCACCTTACAGCCCTCACAGGAATGTACGCCATAGTGGAATCCAGAGGCCTTATCGCCACAAACACGACACAGCACGGTCGTGCCATCGAACTCTGTGGACAAAAAAAAGTGCGTGTCATTAACATTGCTAACTTCAACCTCCAATTACTGCCCTGAATTATTCATAACTAAGGAGCCACTAACCCTTTGTAATAACATGCTTTCCGCACATACAGAATGTAATCCTGGAAGAAAGAAAGAAATAAAGAAAAAGGAACGTTTGCATAACGCAAACTAATCAAATAAATAAACGGGTCTTAAAACTGTTAGCAACACTCATGGTCACTGGAGCGGGACGGCAGGGAACTGAAGCATATTTTCTCGACTAGCAATCCTTCATTAGAGCACAATATTTTAAGTTATATAGGCAAATGAAAAGGAGTTTAGTCTTGAAATGTAATGTCGCTTTTAGAATGACGGAATCAATGACCTGCGTATTTCCGCAGCGCAAGAGCATGCGTCGGGAGAGTATTATCGTCCCTGTACTGCGAACAACAATAAGCCCTTACAAGGCAGGAAAGGTATTGGGGAACAAGTGACAGTGGCAAGGCACGCTTCTCATAAACGTATCCATGACAGGTATCATGTGCATATATATTTATATATACCTATTTTAAGTTCCGGTTCTCTGTGCCCCGACGTAACGGTATTGTCCATCATTATGCCTTGAGTTGTGGACTCAGGGACCTGCAGTTGATCCGAAGAGATCAATTCAAAAGCGTGACGATGATGGCTATTTTCTGTCACAATCATTGTCACTACACATGTAAGCTAAGCGGTGCGAATAAAAATCGTTACAGATGTACACATGCACAAAAGACCGAGTGAGAAACCCTTATAAAACACATTCACCATTCACAATCTTCAATACGACTGACTACTGTTTTCTGTTACTAACACAGATGTGCGACACACACCATTTCACTGCACAACACTTCGCATGTGAAGTTAACCGGCACTCTACTGTCATGTGGCAGCACTGTTTCCTTCCTGACGAGCAAACAGCACCGCACCGACTCACTCCGTTGAAGTCGCGATGGATAGTGAAAGTGCCACCACTACTGCTAGCTGTGGTGCACTTGATGTCGGGAGGACTTCGAAATGATGTCTGCGGGGACGACGACCGTGCGCGCTAGTCGTAAACAAGGCTCAGGGTACCTCGCTACCTGAACGACAACCCAAGCGATATTCACCCTTAAAGCGGGTCTGTCGTTGAATTAAAACAGTGACAGTAACTGAAGACTGAAAAAGGCGAGACAGAATACACAGAAACACCGAAGGGGGAAAAGGAGAGAGGGGAATAACAGAACAGGCCAGAAGAATTAGTAGTAAAATCCCATTGCACTCATATATACACCTGCTACCGCAGATATTGGGCCTGTAGAGGAACCAAGTTTTCACAGTTGGAGGTCATTGACAACAATGCAAGTTCTCCACTAGTTGTACAACCAATGAGATCGAAGTCCAAACTTGAGTGCAATGCTAGGATTGGTTAACCTCTGAAACAACTACCACATTTTCTTCCCCCACCACAGTAGTGTAGTCCTCCGCGGATCCCCCTCCCACACCACATCACAGCATGCGCATGGTTTGTACAGTACAGCGTTTGCAGGGGGCTATGGCCGGGCATGAAAAGGACGGGGGGTTCATCGCTCCCGAACCTTGACTGAATTACCCAGACAACTAAAGCGAAGCTAGAAACAGAAGGAGACATGACAAAACGGAAGAGGCAAGCATTAGGCAGATCAGTTCTCTTTTGTGGGAGAGTGATCGGAAGATGACTTTCTGCCAGAATATTGGTGCCACCACTAAATTTATACACCCACATATGTCAAGACAGTATAAAATTTAAATAGTTAAATGGGACTGAAACAGAAGTACTTCCGGAAACTTACACAGGAAGTGACGACGAAACAATTATAACGGCAAGAGAGCAAATATCACTAAACCAGAACCATTTCAGCGCTGAAATGGAACGCCTCACGCGTTAAAGTGATAGGAAGTGGCAGGCTTAAGAAATTTATGTGTACGTTCCATTGGAAAGAAGTGCGATTGATGTCCTATCTGCATGACGTCAACGGCGATAGATTCATTGTCCCACCTCCACACCCAGTGAAGTACCGACTGCAAGACACGTGTTTGTACGCGGCTTTTATTCTGAAAACTCTCCTTTTTTAGACAGTAATGAATGAGACAGTAAAAATTAATATTGGTCTTCAAGCTAAGATTTAGTCAACTATTTGTTTACCCATTTCAACACTCAAATTTAGGCACACTGCATATAAACAAGGGTAAATGGACCGATCACATTTATGAAGGAGCTGCCTTCTAAAACACGTTATTGATGGAATGATACAGGGAAGAACAGAAGTTAAGGCAAGATGAGGAAGAAGTTGTAAGCAGCTACTAGATGACCTTATGAAAAGAGGAGTATACTGGAAATTGAAAGGGGAAGCACTAGATCGCACTCTGTGAAGAACTCACTTTGGACGAAGGTATGGATCTGTCGTAAGACAGACGAAAGAACGAATGGATATATTCAATTCGTACCTCACAGAAAATGACCAATACTAGGGATACTGTATGCCTCGTGTCAAGGCATGGATCCGAAGGATTTCGAAGACATTCCTTAACAACACTTGCTGCGTTTAATTCCTACAATTTAACCTGTCATCAATATTCTTACATCTCGCAGTCACGTATTTGACTAGGTAATATATTACTGCAAAATAATTTTTGCAGTATGAAAAACTGTTCCCCTGAAATGCGCTCATATTATAGTCTGTTCATAGCATTTGTTTACAAAGATAACTTCTTCGCTACTTAAGAATATAATTATACAGAAAATAAAAGGTTACATCAGTTCACTAAATATTTATCAGAATTAGCCCAAAGATTCTGAATTAGGCAATAATGCCGTGCCTGACTATTCATTCTCATGTCACTCACAAAATAATTGCTAACTTTCAGGATGAAAGGCCCGCCAGAAAATTTTGCAACACTCAAAAATGAACAGTCTGTAACCTATGTTTAATTCCTGAACGTCGAACTGATAGGGGAATTTAGCAAGAGGATCGCCATTAAACAACATTTAAATAAACTCATTTTCAATGAAAGATCGGTCCTAACAATCGGGCAATGAACCCTTGATCCCGAGCTGCATGTTTACGCCGGTAGGCGGGGTGATGGATTGGTTGGCATCTTATCGTTACCACAGTAACACAAAGAGGCTGTTAACCCGGGAAACAAGGCTACGTATGTATGTCCCAACCTCCTATATCCTAACGTGACGTCACCCCCACGCACCAATCTGCTTACCATTGGTTCTAAAAGACTTCAACAAACACCTCGTCCATTTCTGCCTCACACAGTGCCTCAAGAACCAAACGCGCTGATTCTCTGTTGTAGAGTACTGGTCAGTTGCTTACCCAGGAATTTTGTTCGGTGGGGGGGTCAACATATTCTGTTGAGGACAGAGAGAACGGGGATCTGGGGGCGGTAGTTCCCTAGTCATGAGTTCTGGATGCAGCTGTAATTTGGTACAAGAAATTTCATTTCATATAGTAAACTTTTCTTAAGTTTTGGTACTTTAAGACTATTTATGATGACAACCAATTTATTTGTCATTGCTAATGTAAAACAATTGCGAACCGGCGGTAGTTTTAGAATTTTACTGCCTTTTTTCCGAACACCTTTGGGTGTTGGCATCCTAAATTCAGCAATTTTTAACAGTTTTCACAATCGGGTTGAGTTTGGCACGATTTTGGAGGTTCTTCGGAATTTCGGGGGTAGAGGTTGAACACCACAACCCCCCCCCCCCGGTACGCCACTGGTACTGGCCTCTCAAAATAAAGAAACATCCCTTCATCTTCGTCAGCTAAATGTGTTAAACCGGCAAACGGGTGCACAGTTATATTAAGAATTAATCGTCAATGACATGTTCTATTTCGCTGTTATCTCTCAGGCCTACATGAATTAAGGCTGCGTCACGAACACACGTCAGATCATCCTCTGTACCTGCTAGGCCAATGCCACGTCCAGAGACTAGGCCTGCATCAGTCGCACGAAAAACGAACTATTGGGAAATCTGCCACAACCAATTCCCTGCGACAGCATTTCTTTAAAAGCTAGCAGTCGCTCAGCCAGTCAAGAAGTCTCAGAACTTTACGGAACCGGATGGCTCCCTACCGTGTTTACGACAGCACCTCACTACCGTTGTACGATCCTATGCCAGTTTAATTCAGTTCCAAGTCTTAGAACCTGTGTCACAAAGATCGGTTTAAACAGTAACCTTACAACGACGTGGCTGTTTCGTTGAGATTATCTGACTACAAATTCGTATGCACTAATTTTCTAACCCAGGGATGCACATACCCCAGGCGAGGCACCAGGCCGTCGGGGCGACAAACCTTTGTACGGCAGCACTTGATATTTTTGGGCCCTCAGTATGCAAAACGCTTCATGCCACACTTTCGGCCCTAGAATTTTGAAGTGGAGCTTAGATTCTTCTATAAGTTGTGCACCCCTGCCTTCCATTAGTTCCGCACCATACTAATGTTTGACGAAGATGAACCATTACGAAGTTCCGGCTCCTAACCATGAAGCATTCCTCCTGTCTTCTGCTACCCTGAAGACGGAAAGGAACACCGGTTGTCCCTGAAACCACAGTATTGTATAATCAGACCACACGGTATCACGCCCTAGAAGAGCGTGAACTGCACCGTCACCTGAAGTTCTGCTGTCAGGGTGACAAACCAATGTTTACAGTCTTAAGATGTTACAAAACACCAGGATTTTTCGGAACATTTCTTATGGAACAAAACTACACGCCATCACACTCCGAAAGACCATAATCTTGAGACACACTAATGTGGAAATCTCACACTTTACAATACTCAAAGTTCCTATTATCTTATGTTCACGATGATTTCAAAACCAGTTTTTCCAATGCAGTTTGTTCGGAATATTACAAACGAGTCACAAATCACAGGCACGGCCAAGGTACAACCATCTCCACTGCATAGTTTTATGTGCCTACGGTTCCAGTTCTTTAAACAAATGGTAATTATTCTGTGTTTGGCGGCTTGAGGGATTCCCTTCTCCGAAGATCCACTTGGTGTGCATCCAACCCCCTGCCCGATGAGAACTTTCCCCGGTGCTAAATCAGCAGGGGCGTGGAACTTACCACTCACCTCCAGATACAGCCAAAATTACACGAATATAAATGTATACTTCCCCACATGTCTAGTGGGCGTGCTGCTCAGTTCAGTTCGGGGGCACACTGACAATTACTAGTTTTCAGAAACCTGTGTGACGTATGGGTCAACAGCTCGCCAAACCGCAACCGACCAAAGGCCGAGGTTCTGCTTTAGGCGAGCCATGGTCGTAATACAAGGATATCTCTGATTTCTGCGAAGTAAGGAACCATAAATGCGTATCCCCTTATCTTCTGCACCATAACGGATTGGTGAATACGAACTAAAAGCTAAATTCACCTCTGAGCTGAATGGCCTGTTTATCCGAGAAAAGTAGATTTTTCCTAAAACGACTGGAGGCCAATTAGCATAACATGACAGTTCAGGAACGCTAATGATATCTTTATATGCATGCTTTGTATGAACCACCCTACATAATAACTGTATTTAAAAGTATGAGTTGTTTAAATAAGTTTTATTACTTCGTCACGGACACAATTCGAGCGGTCCGCCTTGGATTGACAATAGAACTGCAAGAATTAAAAAAAAAAAAATCAGATTGTGAGAATTATTCTGTTTGTATATGACATTTAATATTGATTTAATTTTATTCTATGCACTCAAACTCATATTTGTATATTGCTTTCCTCAATTTGTGTTTTTGGAATTACTGTGAGCTTCAGAAAGCAATTGGTAATGGACACGACCTCTTCTTCTTCAGTTGGTTCTACGACCGTTGTATTGTACATTTGTACGTGAATTATTAGTGTTTTCTTAATTTTTGGGGGGGGGCGATTTTGTTATTTTTTTATGAAGTGAAGAGTATTCAGATTCTAAAAGTGTTTGTCACGCAAGTCCAGTCACGTACCTTGAACTGTTTCTCGCACAAGCGTTTTTGTATTTTCAACAAGACGCACGAATATATCCTCATACAAACGTCACTGAAAAATGGTTAGCACTACTGCCGTCTATATGGGGATCTCTGGGTAGGATCTGGGTTCAGTGACATTCCTGGCTAACAAACAGTGATTTTCTTCAGTTCTTCGTACATTTATCTGGATTTACCTTAAACAATTTTAAATCTAATTGCCTAATTTTAAATGTTAACATTTGAAATAACATTCTGTTTAAATGTTTTCAGCAGCGTGAATCTTTTGTAGCTACAAAATGCTCACGAGTGTGACAAGATTCGATAGCAGTCTTTAACGGAGGTGTAAATCTGTAATTAGAGTAATCGTTTGTGTTCTGATGCGACGGAATTGTATCTTAAATGTTCCACTGGTAAAAAACGGCACGGTTGCAAATATTAAGATGGTATTATGTATTCTTATAACAGAAGTCAACGAGATGCACCATTTCTCAACTTTATTTTGGTAAAAAAACTCTACATGTTTCGGACAGACTTGTTGTCCATCATCAGGAGTCTTAATACTGTATTCACAGTAATTCGAATTTGTCATACTAGTTATGTTGACTGTCTGATAGTGAGGTCGGGATGGAATATCAAAAAAGTAATTTTATATGTTGAGATTGTTGTCTGCTGGTTTCTGTTTTGGGTTAAAAAAAAAAAAACTTAATATACTGTGAGTCACTGCTGTGTGATACGAACACCTTGAAATGACAGGTGACGACCGACCGCAGGGCCCTTGAACTTCAGGCGAACACAACAAAGAAGAGTGAATGGTGGCGCCCAGGCGGTCACGATCTCCGATAAGTGAAAGACTTATCTATCCATTGTTCCATACCTGCTTTGCGGGGGGGGGGGATCAGCACTGAGTGAGAGTATGTTACTCAGCAAATAGACAGCAATCGTAATGCTGTCCTGTTTAGGTCACTTATCGAAAGCAGTAAGTTTCGGAAGTCGCAGCTTGAACGCATTACATAAGTGTCACAAAATGGGCCGGGACTCATTCCGTGACAAGGGGGCAAGGCTGAAAATGATCCTTGCCTTCGTACTGAACGGCAATAAAAAGGATTTGGTGCCATAATTTTTTTCATATTTTGACAAAGCCGCTGGAAAAAAAAAAAAAAAAGTTGGAAATATTTTCGTCGACTTACGAAATTACAATAAATATCCTAACGTTAAGATGGCGGTCAGCCGTACCGTTGCGTACCTTCTTCACACACACACACACACACACACACACATACACACACATACACACACACACACATACACACACACACACACACACACACACACACACACACACACACACACACACACACACATACACACACACACACATACACACACACACATACACACACAGCTCTGCATTGTATTGTGTTGCCTATCCCAGCAAATATGAAGTAATGACTCAGAAAGCAGTATATATGAGATTAAATTTGCACCAATCAGGAAAACGTTGTAGTACAATGGGTAATATGTGTTTTTTTAAAGGTCCTCATTTCAAATCTCGGCCACAACTCAAACATTCAGTACACTGAATGGTCACGGACTTCGTGGTCCGGGTTAGACAACCGGCAACGCAATTTTTATGTTCCAAGGTTTCCAGACTGCCGTGGGCCCACGCTACGTGTTAGCCGAGAGCGGGTTCGCCCCCCCCCCTCCTCCCCCTAAACCAACCCGTCTCGTCGGCACTGTTGCTAGCCAACGGGCGAAAGGGGTAAGGCGGCCACAGCGCAAAATGACTACTGTAGACCTCCAAATTCGGAAACCTCTTTATAGCGCAACACTTGACCACAGGGATTAACTTGCTTCATATCTTCAAGTGACACTACTCGTATAATTGGCTTGTAGGCGGTTAATCGGCCAGTCCCAGTTTCTATGTGGCACTTGAGTGCAGTGAAGCTGTCCACTCCACTTCACTTCTTGTTACTGCTGTGACCTGTTCTTATAAACCACTATCTCTCTCGCAGCTCTATCTTCCAGCCTCTAGGGACTCCACATTCCTTCCCTTGGCGACCGTCGGCCACTTCTAAAGAAGAGGTTTCTTCGGGCCGCTGACCTACACATCAACACCAACATCCGAACGTCTTCGGACAAACTCGGGGTTTTTCGTAACTTATCCCATCTTCTCCAGTTCTCTGTTTTATATATATATATATATATATGTATTTCATATTATATAGTAGCGAGGTCACTGTAAGTCACTTACCCCAGTGGTATAGAAACCGATGACCGGCCATGAATGGGCTTGAAAAGCAAGTGACGCGAACTTGGGTACTGGAGAGAAAGGAAAGTTAGTGTTGTAAAATTGACCGCAACGTGAGAACGAATTTTATTTTTTGTTGGTGCGCACACCCTTGTAAAATCCAGAAGCATTTGAACAGTCTCCCTAAGTATAGTTCCAAATTTTGGGAAGCTTTAAATTGGACACGCCATAAATACTAATAGCTGACAGTCGGGTATGTTTTGAAAGAACTGCAGCTTCGAGATAAGTTATTTTTTAGGTCAACGCCCTGATACCACGTCTCTAAACACCGTCGATGAAAAAATAAAGAAGGTCCAAAATATGTCATCCACACAACTAATTAAATTATAAAATGTGGCTACAGGTTTCGACCAATTGTGTGGTCACTCTCATGTCATTTGTGCACATAAAACCAATGCATTTGACAACAGAACGAGTTCTCATTTTGACACGCAATCAAATTTGTAGCTCTGAGGTGTGCCACCCCCGCTGTGTGTTTAAACTATATGGTGTGTAAGTTCAGTCAAAAAACACAACTATAAATATATGGCTAAATGATGGTGTTTATTAGCAATGGAAAAAACTTCATGTTTCGGCCTATAGCAGCCATCTTCAGGTTTTGACAACTTATAGGCCGCTATAGGCCGAAACATTTAGTTTTTTCCATTGCTAATAAACACCATCATTTAGCCATATATTTATAGTTGTGTTTTTGACTGAACTTACTCACCGTACAGTGATATTTGCAGTTGTAATTTTGGTTTCATATGCACTTGTGCCCTGAGGATGACCATATAATTTGTCGAAACATGTGGCCTCATTTTATGATAAAATGTAATGTCATGTGTCAATGACATTACATACTATTTTGTGGCTTGTGCAGACACAACTGGACGTCTAAAATAAAGAATTAAAAGTTTAATGTTTTACTGAAGCTAAAAAATTTCGTCCACTGAATGGGTCACAATAATTCCACAGCTCTGTTTACGTGTCGATTGTAGAAGTATAAACATATTTTATCAGCAGACACTCTTATCACTGGATAATTCCCCTCGACATTATCTACTTTCGGTTTTAAACTATTTCTGACAAGACTATATTTTACAAAAGTCAGCGATGAAAAGAGACTGCTGGGGATTTTTGTGCTGCATTATAGGTTTCAACAATGCGAGAGAACTGTCGTTTGTAAGGTCTATATTTATTATTTTATTTGGGGTGTAAACTCGTCATGCTCCATAAAGCAGTGTGGCCTCCATCTCAAAACCGTCCGCGAGTCGGCCGGCGACCTCGGCAGAAAGAGAGGAAAGAGAGAGAGTTGGAGAGTGACATTGAACTTTCTTCGACCGAAGCATCCGATGCGAATGACCGCTAAAACGTAGTGATATTTGAGTAACACAGCCTCCAATTTGAGGCCACAGCTCAGCTTCGTGGAATCTTTGTTTCATACTCATAGTTTTCAACAACAGATGTTTTCCTTTTTCAGAGCTCTGAATTCGACTTTGAACAAAGACCTGTAGGTATAAAAACACAACGCGAAGGCGATCAACTCGTATTTTCGAATTACTAATGATGCTGACAAGAGTGTTTACAAGTGTCAACTAAATCTGCAGTTTCCCTTGGTTCGTAAGTTGTGACGTCTATTCCGATGTGCCTGTCTATCCTGAATAAAGGTTTGCGTAGTTTCATTCAATACTTACTTCCTTACTCCATGCTGCAGAGTCCTTCTTGAGAAGCTAACTGATTTGCAACTAGTCAAGAAATTCCCTGCATTTCACGGAACCCGAAGGTTCATTACCGCACTCACAAGCGTCCGCCACCTGTCCCTATCCTGGGCCAGCCCAATCCAGGCCATATACCCACATCGCACCTCCTGGAGATCCATCCTAATATTATCCACCCATCTACGCCTAGGTCTCCCCAGTGGTCTCTTTCCCTCCGGTTTCCCCACCAAGACCCTATACACCCCCCTCT
>Ga0123353_10005890_pt1 | contig 16207 bp, 15 predicted proteins | sample TergutLab28metaG_3_FD_92763 | JGI IMG/M metagenome (GOLD analysis project Ga0123353, IMG submission 92763) | Labiotermes labralis P3 segment gut microbial communities from Petit-Saut dam, French Guiana - Lab288 P3 | ecosystem: Host-associated > Arthropoda: Insects > Digestive system > Gut ... | reverse complement strand
GAATCACCGGTGGTGCTAGCCAGTGGCAGTCAGTTTCTACCGGCGAAACCCATTCGCTGGCAGTTGGTACTGACGGCAGCCTGTGGGCATGGGGATCTAACGAAAATGGTCAGTTGGGCATAGGGGCCAGCTTTGTTAACTTCAATGCTCCCCAAAGGATAACTAACAGCACTACTTCATGGCAGTCGGTTTCGACAGGAACGCTGCATTCACTGGCGATTGACGCTGACGGAGCTCTGTGGACCTGGGGAACAAACGACCGTGGTCAACTGGGCAAAGGAGTCGCGTCAGCAGGAGCAGGTCAGGGTACCTATAACTGGCTACCCTGGAGAGTCGCTGCATCTCTTATGTCTACGTCGTCGACTGACTGGACAATTCCTGCTAATGCAACCATGCCATCAAACGGTGCTGTCGGTCTGGGTATCGGCTTTAGTCCCGTTACCATATATTTTGATCGACCCATGCGTACTGATGTTGTTGGCACTATTGTTATTGATAACGGCGGAAGCGTAAACGTTGCAGGCGGGGTTTGGTCAGACAGCGAGAGGGGCGAAAATACCGTCTTTTCCGCATCGCTGCGTCTGTTTGAGTTTGACACCCTGCATACAGCAACTGTATCAGGCTTTATTGATGCTGCCTTTGGTCAAATTGCTGCCAATGAAATGTATCCCTATACCTGGACCTTTACTACAGAAGAAGACATGAGCGGACAGGTTGGAGGAGGACTTCCCGAAGGACAGATTTTCTTTACCGAGAATAGTTGTTCTACCTGTCACTTTACCGAAGACATTGTGCAAGAACATGCTCTGCGGGCAAATGGCTGCCAGACCTGTCATCGTTATAGCATTACGCAAAAGCCAAAAACAAACTGGAGCAGAGTGTCTTCAGATCTTGATCTGGAATGCAAAAGCGAGATTGCCGAGACGGGCTGTATGACCTGTCACGGTGGAACAAACAACGAAATCCATTCCGAGCAAAACAAGACTGTTGCTCACAGCCTTAGCTTTGGTACGGACACAGAAGACCAGCGTGCTTTGCGTGGTTGTTCGGGTTCTGGTTGCCACTCCGCCACGCTTGATGGCATGGCAGGAGGCTTTGGCTTTGGTGACCTCGACCTTGCTTCGGCACATAATGACTTTTGGCAGGCAGCACGTGACGGCAGAGTAAGCCATGCCTGCAACATTGTGCCTTCGATGCTGGGGGATGCAAATCCCTATGGCTGCGGTTTGTGCCACGAAAGAACCAGCAACGAAAAGTCGCGCCTACGCGCACCAATAGCAAGCAGACTTGCGCAGGCAGATGTTGCCTCAAACGGCCTTAACTGTTTAACCTGTCACGCTGACAGCATGAATTCTTCGGGGTCCTATTCCCTGAAGGCATTTGCGCAGCACAACGATTTGCGTGTTCCGGTGACGATGACGCAGGGCTTGCGTGTGGGAGGCATTCCTGCGCCCTCTGCCTTTAGTGCTATTGACCTCTTGGCTGGGCTGTCGCCAGAAATGCGTGTAGAATTTGCTGGTGACCTAACACATGCAGACGACCGACTTCAGCCGGGTGTTCTTCAGCCTGCTGCTGATGAGCTGCGTCTGGCACAACAGCAAGCAGCGCAACATTGGCTTGAGCACAGAAGAGGAAGTATGGGCGATTTCTTGTCCCGCTAGGTTTTACACAAAAGCGGATAAGCAAAAACAAGAGAAGCGGCCCAAAAAGGTCGCTTCTTTCTCATGGTATACTAAGCACCTTTTACGATGCTTGTTTTACTGAAAGAGAAGCAGCAAAAACGACAGCAACAAGGGCAACAAGACAGAATGCAGAGAGAAAGAAGGGGATCGTGACACCACTGCGAGGAAGCAAAAAGATTTCTAGCCACAACGACAGCACTGTTGGACAGCGCATCAAGGTACTGCGTGAAACTCACGGCATTAGCCTCGAAGATTTGTCAGAACGTTCGGGCATGACAGTAGAAGAGCTACAGCTAATCGAAACCTCTGACACGGTCATTAACCTGTCACCTCTTATCACCATTGCGCGGGCACTGGGCATGCGTTTGGGCACTCTGCTTGATGACGACGACGGCATGGGGCCTGCTTTGACCCGGGCACAAGATTTGGAATCTGCTTCGCGCCGCACGGCTCTTGCGACGGGCACCAGTGACGCGCCGCTGGACTTTTTCTCGCTGGCAGAAGGCAAAATTTCGCGCCACATGGATCCCTTCCTCATCGAAGTCGCGCCCGGTGCTGTACGTAAACTGGACACGCACGAGGGCGAAGAGTTCATCTACTGCATGAGCGGCACGGTTGCCATCGATTACGGTACCGAAACCTATGAACTGGGGCCTGGCGACAGCCTGTACTACGACACGGTCGTGCCCCATCAGGTGCGCGCTGCAGGTGACGAAATCTCGACAATACTTGCTGTTGTGTACACACCAGCCTAGGCGACACTACCAGCCAAGCATGAGGAGTTAGTCCATGAACAAGGAACTGCCAATAAATGTAGCTTTACACAAAGAAGCGGCGAAAGACATCGGCGTAAAAGACCTGTCTGCCTATGATATTCCTGACATCATCAAGCAGCAGGCGTGTTACACGGGGCCTTTTACCGACCTAAGCATTGGTGCTTTTCTCGAAAAAGAAGTAGCACAGAACCCTGACCACGACTTTTTGGTCATGCCCGACCGTGGTCTGCGCTGGTCATACGCGCAATTTGACCAGCGTGTCAATGCCCTAGCAAAGGGAATGATTGCTATTGGTCTGACGCGTGGTATGCATCTGGGTGTGTGGGCGCGTAACGTTCCTGACTGGCTGACCTTTATGTTTGCAGCGGCAAAAATTGGTGTTGTAATGGTCACGATGAACTCGGCCTACAAATCACACGAGTTAGCATATGTTCTGGAACAGGCTGACCTGGACGCGCTTGCCGTAATTGACAACTTTCGCGACGTTGACTACGTTAAAACTATCCGTGATTTGGTACCCGAATCGCTGTCAAACCCGCGTGGTTACCTAAAGTCGCAGCGTTTTCCCCACTTGAAGCATCTGATTTACATGGGACCAGAAAAACATCGCGGCTTTTACAGTATGCCTGAACTGCTGCTACTGGGCTCACATAGTCCCGATTCGCTGGTTGTTGACGCGCTGGCACAGGTGCAACCCGACGATGTTGCCATGATGCAGTACACCAGCGGCACAACGGGTTTTCCCAAAGGCGTGCAGCTGTCGCATAGAAACATACTAAATAACGGCTACTACATTGGCGAATGTCAGCGCCTGAGCTCTGTCGATCGCGTCTGTTTGCCCGTGCCGCTCTTTCATTGTTTTGGCTGTGTGTTGGGGGTCATGGCCATACTCACCCATGGTGCAACGCACGTTTTGCTAGAGGAGTTTAATCCATTTCTGACACTCTCTGCCATTGAAAAAGAACGCGCGACCGCGCTCTACGGTGTGCCGACGATGTTTATTGCCATTATGAATCACCCGTCTTTTGAAAGTTTTGACCTCAGCAGTCTGCGGACGGGCATTATGGCGGGCTCGCCCTGTCCGGTCGAGACCATGAAGCAGGTTATGACCGACATGCACATGCCAGAAATCACCATTGCCTATGGCCTGACCGAGACCAGTCCGGTCTTTACCATGACGACCGTTGACGACCCTGCGCAAATTCGCGCAGAAACGGTGGGCAAGGCTATGCCACATGCTGACGTGCGCGTGATTGACCCCGAAACGGGCGAGCAGTGCGCGCCTGGCGTTGTTGGCGAGCTGTGTTGCCGTGGCTATCAGGTTATGAAAGGCTACTACAAAATGCCCGATGCTAGCGAACAAGCAATAGATGCAGACGGCTTTTTGCATTCGGGAGACTTGGGGACAGTTGACGAACAGGGATACTACCGGGTCACGGGGCGCATCAAGGACATGATTATTCGTGGTGGCGAAAACATTTACCCGCGCGAAATCGAAGAGTTTTTGTACACCCTGCCACAGATTAAAGACGTTCAGGTGGTTGCTGCCCCTGATGGAAAATACGGAGAGCTACCAGCAGCCTTCATCATTTTGCAAGACGGCGAGACCCTCAGCGAGATGGAAGTCAAAGAGGCCTGCTTTGAGCAAATGGCACGCTACAAGGCTCCCAAGTATGTGGTTTTTGTTGATGAATTCCCGCTGACGACCAGTGGCAAAATCATGAAATACAAGATGCGCGAGACAATCACTCAGATGCTGGAAACAGGTCAGATTGAACCAGCATCCAGCTATCAGCAACAGCCTTAAAGCAGAGTCTGACCTCTGCAAAATAGTGGCCCAACAATGGCCCAATAATGGTCCAACAATGGCTGAATAATAGCTGCACAGGACATATGTGCTAGCTGTGTAGAAGTGTGTGCTAAGAATGGACGCACTCCGCCGCACTGTACCCTTTGCTATACCCAGAACTTCATCTCAGCTGCCTTTAAGTTGGCACAGAAAGGGAGTCGTGAAACAATCAAGGCGTACATCGATTGTGTTGCTCTGTCTGTCACTGGCGCTCGTGCTGCTAGTGTTATTGGGCGGCTTTTTGCTGGGCTGCAGCGGCTTAGCTGCGACGGGTGATGTGGCCGATATAGTGCCGATGCAGAGGATGTATCTTGACTCAGGAGCAGCTGCCGCCGAGGAAGTCGAAGCGACCGAACCCCGAGCAGGATTAAGCGACGAAGCATCGTCCATTGCTCGTATTCCCCAGGTGCAAAACCTGCGAGGGATGGTCAGCGCGCAGGGAATCAAGCTGCGTTGGGACTGCGCTGACGACGACGCGGTATACGAGATTTTCCATTCGACCAATCGTTATTATTCGTATGAACTGTTGACGCGGCTGGATGATACCAGCTTTTTGCATACTGATGCAGACCTAAGCGTTGGCAACTTTTACAAGGTGCGTGCTTACCTGACCCTCGAAGGTTTAAAAAGATACGGTCACCTTTCTGCTCCGATCGAGCTACTACCTTAATTTTCCCACTAGCGCCCTAACCATTTCACTGCAACTCTCATCTTTTCGGTACAATCAATACTAGGGTTTTAGCCACAGCGGCTAGCGTAAGCGCAAGCCAAATGACAGATGAGGGAAACAGCATCGTGAGTACAGAAGCAGCCCATACAAATGACAAGGTTCGCTTGACACAGCTTTCTAGCAAAGCTGGTTGAGCAGCCAAGTGGGGTCCGGGCGACCTGCAAAAAGCACTCGAATACATGCAAGGTTCACCAGACGCGCTTGCGGCACTGCAAGACGACGACCTGTTGCTGGGCTTTGAAACAAGCGATGACGCTGCTGTTTTTCGCATAAATGACGAAACGGCAGTCCTGCTGACCGTTGACTTTTTTACTCCCATAGTAGATGATCCCTACGACTTTGGTCGCATTGCGGCAGCAAATGCGCTGTCAGACATCTATGCGATGGGCGGACGTCCTGTCACAGCGATGAATCTGCTGGCATTTTCTTGTGCGCTGGGCGCAGAAGTTGTCGGCGAGGTCTTGCGCGGCGGGGCAGAAAAGGTCGCCGAAGCGGGAGCCGTGATTGTCGGCGGACACACTATCGATGACGCAGAACCAAAATACGGTCTGTCAGTCATGGGAACCGTCCACCCCGACCGCGTTTTGTACAATCGCGGAGCACGCTGCGGTGATACGCTGGTTCTGACCAAAGCACTGGGCACGGGCATCTGGGGCACGGCCCTGAAACGCGAACTGCACAACGACCAGTATCCGCCCGCACGTGCTGCCATAGAAGCAATGGCGCAGCTAAACAAAGAGGCAGCAGAGGCTATAGATGCAGAGGCTGTCCATGCCTGCACCGACATAACGGGTTTTGGCTTGGTCGGTCACCTGCACGAAATGATGGCTGCATCAGGGACGGTCGCGACGGTAGAGCTGGACAAACTCCCCCTGCTAGACGGTGTGTGGGAACTAGCCGCTGCTGGCATCAGACCAGGAAAAACAAGCGAGCTGACCAGTTGGGCGCGTGATTTTACGAACTTTGACACGCCGCTGCCCCCCGACCAGATGGATTGTTGGTACAGCGTAGTGTGTGACCCGCAAACATCGGGCGGCTTGCTACTGGCAATGGATCAGGCGGCAGCTGATGCCTATGTGGGTCGCTACCCACAAGCACATCAAGTGGGAACGGTAGCTGCTGCTACAGGTGACAGTGTCGCTGGCAGCCTGCGTTTTGTGTGATGGTGCTGAATAAGCAGGGGTAAGCACTGCTCGTATTTGGCAAAATTAAACATTTCTTCAAATAAGCATCTGAATTCCCCACCCTTATTTGACAAAAATGGACATTTCTTCAAATAAGAGCTACTATTGTAGCTACTTATTTACAATTCCGGCGAAAAAGAGGATTAAACTGAGCTATCACAGTCCAAAGTATAAAACCCTCAAACGGGTCTTTTACGAAGACGCTTCTAATGCGCGCTTTGAGAACAACCAGGCAGAAGCCCAACGTCGCTTCAAAGACTTGTCCACTTTTAGAAGTGGCATTCAGCTGCGCACAGGCGAGCTTTTCTATACCGTGCCGCGGGAACTGGTCACACTCACCGAGAAGGTCTTGCGGCTTGAACGCAAAGTTTCGCAGCTGTGGAGAAGTCTGCCGCCCATTGCCCTGGGTTCGTACATTCGTGATTTGATTGCGCAAGAAATTGTCAGCACCAATGAAATAGAGGGCATACGCAGCACGCGCAAAGAAATTGAAGAAGCTCTGTCTAGTCTAGACATTCTGTCAAAGCAGCGGGAACACAGGCGGTTTAAAGAGTTTGCTCGTCTGTACCTTAACCTTACCAAAGATGAGATGTACTTTCCGCAAAGTCCCGCTGATGTTCGCCGTATTTACGATGACGTTATCGCGGGAGAACTGGCAGCAGAAGACGTGCTGGATGGAGAGTTGTTTCGGGCAAGCAGTGTCAAAGTGACAGATGGGCAAAAGACCATTCACGAGGGCGTGACCCCCGAAGCAAAGATTATCGAGATGCTGCAGACAATGATTTTGCTGGTAGAAAATGAGGACATGCCAGCGATTTACAATGCCTTGTTGTCGCATTTTTTGTTCGAGTACATCCATCCCTTTTACGATGGAAACGGCAGAACGGGTCGTTTTCTGCTGGCACTTTACTTGAGTGTGCCCCTGTCGATGGCGACCGCGCTGTCGCTCTCACGGGTGATTGTGCAGAATTTGTCGCTGTACTACCAGGCATTTGAAGAGACAGAGGACAAACTCAACCATGGAGATGCGACCTATTTCCTGCTCGAGATGATGCGTTTTATCCAGCTGGCACAAGAAAACCTGGTCGAAGAGTTGCGCGCCAAAGAGGAAACACTCAGCAGCGGAGGCAAGCGTATTGCAGACCTTGCACTTGAAAACGATGTCGAAGAGGCAATCCTTTACAGCTTGCTGCAGGTGCATCTGTTTGCCACCGTGCCAGCTGAAACGCTCGACGCACTTGCTGCCTATGTAACGCGCAGCAAGGCCACCGCGCGCAAACACCTGTTGCGCCTCGAGGCGGCAGGCTATATACACACTGTATCGCGCCGACCGCTTTCTTTTGCTCTGTCAGAAAAAACGCTCGCTCTGCTGGGGTAAAATAACGGGGTACTTTTTAGAATGTGAAGCGCGTGATAGAGAGCGCTTGATGTGACGTGTCTAATAGAGCGTGTTTAATATAGAGAGAGCTCGACCAGCAAAGGAGCAGGATTTTCGCTATGACTGATTCTGATAAAAAGGTGACGACAGGGACGCCTTGTTGGCGGACGCGCAACTGTGCGCCCCAGGTTCAAAAGTACTGCCAGCACGCGGTGACCGACTATGACATGTGTCCCTCGATTTGCAATTTTGCCTTTTGCTATCGTCCTGAACACGTACACACCGCCGACCCTGCTTTTGTGTTCGAGCCAAATATTGACCGCTCGCAGGCCCTGAAGCAAAGCTGTCTGTACTGCGAATTTTTCGCAAAAAATGGCCCCAAGAGGGATGAAAACGCACCGCGTGGATTCGAAGATACCCATGATTTTTCTGATAGTAAGCCAGCCGAAGCTGCCACCGAAAGCAGTGCCTGATGGACACACACTCCGCAAAAGACCGCGTCCTGATACTGGGCGCAGGCAACACCATCATGGCAGACGAGGGAATTGGACCAGTTGCTCTGGAGTATCTGTACAATCACTTCGATTTCCCTCCGCAGGTCGAGCTGCTTGATGTTGCCACGACCGGCCTTGCCATGCTGTCGTACCTCGAGGGCTACGACCACCTGATTATCATCGACGCTGCCAATGACAGTGGGCACCCGCCGGGCACGGTGATTTTCTACACGCCAGAGGACCTTGCCATGCAGCAAGTGATGCACTCGGCGCACGACCAACGCCTGACTGACGTGCTGTTTGCCGCACAAATGACGGGCATCGAGCTAAAATCGGTGGTCATCGTTGGGGTGCAGATAGAGCGCCTGGCGGAGTTTGTCCTTGAACTGTCACCGTCTGTGCAAGAAGCGGTGCCCATAGCTTGTGCCGCAGCACTACACCGTCTGAAAGAGTTGGGCTATGAGGCAACTGCAAAACCAGAAACAGAGATTGACCTGAGGTTACTGGACGCACTGAGTAACTACGGCCCTGAAGGGGCGGAGAGGGGTTGCTGAGGTGCTATGTCGAATGCAGAGATAGGTTTTATGAAGCCAGACAATATTAATCGAGATGTGCCAACAAGTCATTCTGATGCTTTTGCTGTTACTCAGGATATAAAAGAGGCTAAACCACGAAGCGATGCATTCTCGCTTTTGAGTCCATCATTTGTTCCAAACACAGTACCTCTGGGCTCAATAACACAGAAGTTGCCCATATGTCTTTATGGCAAGACTATGAATCTAGAATTAGATACCAGTGAATTTCAAAAAGGTCTGTTAGACTTCCTTGAATTCAACGATGAAGATCGTGACGCTATTCTTCACTACGTTAAGTCCACGCGCTTTAGGGATGCTGCTGCATTCGATAATTTTGTATTCCCTATTTGTGGGGTGCATGGCAAGGAAGAAGATCTCGATATACTCATAATCAACAGCATCGATATACTTTTGTCACTCAGTTCAGATATTGCAGAGCTTGATGCAGCAATTTCAGCACTATTGATGACTCTTGCCGGCGTTAATGCTTCTTGGAAGTTAGATACAGCCAAGATTACTGCAAGAGTTGCCAGAGTTATCCCGCGAGGTCTTTTTCATGCAAGAGTTAGCTGGATACTGGATTATCCTGAGCTTCAAAAATCAAAACGAACATTTTCAGAAATACTGACGAGTAATGAGCCTTCATTGGGAGAGCTTTATCTTGCAGAAAAAGCAGCAAGCATCTATGCATCTTCGATTTTCAACAAGCTAGCATTGCAAGAGGACTGTGCAGAGTTGTTGTGCTGTGGTGCTGTAGCCGAGTCTTTGCGCAAGCCTCATGCATTGACGATTGACATCTTTGCGGGAAGAAATGCACTTTTGGGAAAGGAAAAGCAGACTCTGGCAGAGATTGGGGAGGAATCTGGCCTTACCAGAGAAAGAGTGCGCCAAATTGAAGCGAGGGCTACAAAACCGTTCGTTTTTAATGCTTCGGAAAGACTGCTTTCATGGAGGATTGCTGTAGTAAGTGCTGCATTAATGCAGGGCGGTGGGGGATGCCTTGCAAATCTTAGCAATGAGTTAGTGGGGTTGCCATCGTTTTACACGAATCAAACCTTTGAATCTCTGTTGAAGATTACGCCTGACATTATGATTGATGAATCAGGAAATGGATTTCTACTCAAGCATCTGCCATGCGTTGATTGTGAAATTGTGAAGCACTTTGCCGATGCGATTATCGATTCTGAAAGCCACATCAGCATCGCTGATCTTGCTGATGTCCTTGGTTGTGGCGAGGAGTGCTTTGGAGTAGCACCATCACCTGATGCCCTGTCGATAGTGTTGCGTGATAAGCACGGATTAACAATTGCTGGCTCTGTCATTGGGACTCGCAAAGCGGCAGCGGTGTGGTCTGCGAGCAGACCACAAAGTATATCGGGGCAGATTCGTGCAGTCATGTGTGAGACAAAAAGGCCAGTCTCGGCAGAAGAGATTGCAGGCATAGTGTCTGATCGCATGGGAAAGACAGTAGCAAAGAGCCATGTCCTGAGTTTCATGTCTCGCCTGGACAGTGATTGCTTACTTTGGGATACCTCAACCTACATATTAAGGCGACATGCTCCGTTTCCGGAAGAGTTGTTGAATCGGATAGCAGCGGACATTCCGGGGGTGTTTGCAAAAAATGACATCCCTATACTTGGTGTAAACGGTGTGCATGATATGTATGCAGGTGAGTTGAGGCAGGAAGGAGTTACTTCTCCGCAGGCACTTTATAGCTTGTTGCGGATTATTGACGATAAGCGACTTGTTTTGAGGGAGTATCCATGGATATGTGATGCACGGGAAATTGGCGAAAGAACCTCGTTTCCGAAATATTTTCTTTCAGTTGTGGAAAGAAATAATGGCTTTATCTCTGATGAGCATGCTGATCAAATTGCTTCACGAGCAATGGTTCAAAGCTGGCAATTAAATGGACTGTCCATTTATAGTCCCTTCATGATGAACGCAAATGGTGGCTGGCATGCTTTGGAAACAATGGGACTTGATTATGGAGTTATAGAGCAGGTTGTCAACGAGGTTGCAGCAACAATGCAGGACAAAGAGCTTATTTCCGTGAAGAAAGTGTTTTCTGACCACATGGGCTTACTTACCCGGTCAGGAGTTAAGTCATTCGATGTCCTCTATAGAGCAATAGGATTGATGGATGGTCTTCCGCTAAAAACATCACGAATCCCACATCTAGTAAAAAGTAGTGATAAGCGTCAGGTCTCTACTCGCGAGGCAATTCGCACCTTTATAAAGCGCAAGGGAGGACCTTGTTCTCAGGAAGAAATATTTGAAGAATTTGCAGTCAAGCGGGGCATAGGGAAAAATGCTCTATCACCGTCGATGTTTCTTGGTGATGGAATTTTTGAGATTGACGATGGGGTTTATTGCGCAGACGAAGCACTTGAGCTACCCCTTGAATATATTGATGAGTGAGGATGTGCGTGGACGTGAACTGTGCCATGATGATATACTAACCATACTAATTAGCATTGTTAGATTAATCAGGAAAGGAGCGGCATATGATTACTACGGTTAATGCTATGAAATTTCGTCAAAATCTTGGGCAGATGCTGTCGCAAGTGCAGTATCGCAATGACAGCATTGTTATTGAAAAGGCTGGTGAGCCTGTAGCTGCGCTCATCGATATAGAATTGTTTCAAAGACTTCGCAGGGATTGGGCTAGGTTTGATGAACTCAGTGCAAAAATTGCTTCAGATTTTGCAGACATTTCCGAAGAGGAGGGCATGGCGATAATCAATGACGCAGTTGCCGAGGTTCGCGGAAAAGCAAAAGGAAGCATCATATGAGGGTAGTCCTTGATACGAATGTGCTTGTATCAGCTGCTGCTTATCCAGGAGGAATCCCAAGCCTTATTTTGGCTGCGTGGAAAGCTCGTAAGATTAGTGTTGTATTGTCACCCTACATAGTGGAGGAATTTAAGTCAGTCATGCCAAGGATTCCTGCAAATAGGCGCACAAAAGCAGAGATCCAAGACTACGCAGATCAGTTGCAGCTTCGATCCGACTTGGTAGAGCCAGCAGATATAACAGACGCTGAGCTCAGAGATGAGAACGATCTGGCAATTCTAGGAACACTGATTGCTGCCAATGCTGACTATCTTATAACAGGCGACAAAGACTTGTTGGCACTTTCGCACAAGTACCCTGTGGTTACCCCAGCTATATTTTGGAATAGGCATGGCTGGTAGTTTTAGAGCAACATAAATATTACGCTGCGGCACTGTTTATGTATGCTTGCTTTGGCTCTGCCCTTAAGTTAATTGACACACACATGGTCAGACTCTATAATGTACTACGTTGTAGTACGGAAGGAAGAGCATCATGTCAAAGGTAAGCACCGCAATACGTTTTGCACCGGAAGAGAAGTCCTGGATTCAAAAGTATGCTGATTTTCAGGGCAAATCATTTTCGGATGTTGTGCGTGATGCAGTTTTAGAAAAGATAGAAGATGAGGCTGACTTGCGTGCCTACGACGCAGCTCTTGCCCTTGATTGTGGCGCAAGCTATTCAATGGATGAAGTTGATGTAATATTTGATAGGCCTTAGGCATGGGCTATCGTGTTCAGTGGTCGAGTGCAGCAGTCAAAGATCTCAAACGTCTTGACCCGCAAACAAATCGCCTGATGAGAGTTTGGGTCAGAAACAATCTTGAAAATTGTACCAATCCACGAGCAATTACTGGCGGAAAACCGCTGCAGGGCAGAAAGGGCGGATGGCGTTACCGCGTTGGATCATACCGCCTGCTTGTCACGATTGTTGATGAGGAGCTTCTGATTCGTGTTGTTAGAGCAGGACATCGCCAGGGAGTGTATAGTAGTTTGTAGGTATCCATGAGAAGAGGTCACTCTTGAAGATAGCTTGCCCATATTGCAAGAAAGAATTCGAATCTAAAGAGGTTATTGACACTAAACTTGTAGATGAACTTAGGGAGGAACTTCAAAGGGAAGCCGAAAGTAGCTATCAGAAAAAACTTGATGCTCAGATGCGGGCGAGCGAAGATGTGTACCGCAAAAAGCTTGATGCAGAAATATTAGTTCAAAGTAAAAAAGCAGAGTCAGAAGTAGAAATCAACAAGCAATTGCGAGAGCAGATAACCTCTTTGTTTGATGAAGTGAAGCAAGCACGCATGGACAAGGATAGTGCCGAGCAAGAAGTAGCCAAAAAACTTATAGAAGAACGAGAGTCCATAAGGCAAGAAGTGACGCAAAAAGCAGAGGAACGTCATCAGCTTGAAATAAGGCAATTGGAGGAAAAGCTTCGTCAGACCAGAGTTTCACTAAGCGAGGCAAAGTCAAGGGCAGAACAAGGCACTGCTCAGCAGAAGGGAGAAGCACTTGAACTCAACTTAGAGCAGCAACTCAAAGACGCATTTCCTGAGGACGATATAGTAGAGGTGAAAAAAGGAAAAAGAGGAGCTGATATCGTCCAGACGGTCAGAAGTAGACAGGGAATTGTTTGCGGAGTTATTTTATACGAATGCAAGAATGCAAAGTGGCAGGCTGCGTGGATTGATAAGTTGCGCGATGATGTCCGAAATGCTTCCGCAAATATTGAGTGCTGGTTGCAACATATCTTGGATCTAGCTATAAAGATGTTCATCAGGTAGACGGACACATTTGGGCATCAATTCCAACACATGCAATATTACTTGCAAGCTTGTTACGCAATCAACTCATAGCAGTGTCTGCAGCACATCGCAACAATGAGTTCAAAGAAGAAAAAATGGAATACCTGCATCGCTTTCTCACAGGGCCCGAGTTTCGTTCTCGTGTTGAGTCTATGATTCAGAGCTATAATAAATTGCAAATAGAAATGGAAAAAGAAAAGCGAGCTGCAAAATCTAGGTGGGCGCAACAAGAAAAGGCCATAAGATTGCTGGTGGACAATACGTATGGCCTATTTGGCGATTTCCAAGGTTTGCTAGGTGGTGAACTTAGCGAACTGCCAGAATCGCTCTCTGGTGGTGATGGACGTTCAATCAGGGAAATAATCGTTGAAGATTTATTAGAACTTCCAGAAGATTAGGAGTCCCGCGATGCCTCCACGACTGCCTGTTTGGTTACCTTATTTAAAGACGGTCAATGAGTCTCCAGGTGGTGTAATTCACTTTGAATATAAAGGAGGCGAAGAAAAGCTAAAGTTAGCTGATATTTCCTGCATCATGATTTATGGCGAGACTGACATGAATTTCAAGCTACCCGTATTTGAAAAAATAACGCGTGCAGGCATCCCCATAATCTACGCCAGGCGCAATATTGCAAATCCGATGGTGATTCATGGTGCGCTGCGGCATGATTCGAGCGATACAATTACTGCTCAAATTCTTGCACGAGAGAATGAGAAGAAAAAAGTTCACATTGCACGCCAGCTACTGACGACGAAAATGGAATCAATGAAATACCTTGTTCCAGTGATGGAATTGCCAACTCACACCGATGTCTCTACCTTAAGAACAATAGAAGCAGTACATGCAAAAAAATATTGGGAACAATATTATGAGCGCATTGGGCATCCAGAATGGAGTCGCAGGGGAGTAGAGACAGGCAAAAACCCGGCATCCAGTGCCTTGGATGCGGGGAGTCGCTTCATATCTGGAATCGTGCTTAGGTGGATTCTATATCACCACTTATCGCCATCACATGGCTTCTTTCATGTTCCTACAGACTATCAATCTTTGGTCTATGACCTCATGGAGCCCTATCGTGGAATCTTTGAGTTTGAAATGATGCGCGTTTTCGTTAAGTATCCTGCTCATAAAGAGAAGTGGATTCCGCTTGCAATAAATGCGCTTAAAGACAAATACAATAGTAGGTGTTACGTGCCGCTGACGCGCCAAATAGTCACGTATCATGAGCTGTTGCATGGCAGCGTATTGTCTCTCAAAGCTTATCTCATGGGCAATCAAAGAAAGTTTCATATCCCTCTGCCAGGAGAACCCCGCGGAGGACGTCCACCAAAGGTGGCGTTTAAATTGTACGGCAGGCAAGCAGGAAAGAGCAATTTTTGGAATGAAGCTTATGAGGTTAATGCAAAAGTCCAAGAAAGAAAAAGCTGGTTCATTGATGCTGATAAAGGCAAGGGGAATGTCGACACTTTGTGATACTATATTTTTGCGTAAAGAAGTAAAAACGACCAAAAAATGACTTTGTTTGCAGGTAGTTCTTTACTTCTATTCCATAGTAACTTGACAAGAGAATATCCTGGGGATCCTCTATAAGCTGGGGTTTTGTTGATTTCATACAAAATAGCTCCCCGAAATTTAGAGGGGAAAAGGCTTTAATCGCTAATCTCACCCCCGAAATTTAGAGGGGAAAAGGCCTTCTCATGACAACCCCCACCCCGAAATTTAGAGGGGAAAAGGCTCTATGTTTACAATTATACCCCGAAATTTAGAGGGGAAAAGGCCTTCAAGTACAGAACTTACCCCGAAATTTAGAGGGGAAAAGGCGGCGGTTACCTTTTTCAGCCCCGAAATTTAGAGGGGAAAAGGCCACGGAAATAAGCAGCTTCCCCGAAATTTAGAGGGGAAAAGGCAAGCCTGCTCTGGCAACAGCCCCGAAATTTAGAGGGGAAAAGGCTTCACCCATCCATGCCAGCCCCGAAATTTAGAGGGGAAAAGGCCTGAAGTCGTTTCCACTATCCCCGAAATTTAGAGGGGAAAAGGCAAGACAGCAAGGAGACGTGCCCCGAAATTTAGAGGGGAAAAGGCACGCATCCACTGTCGCTGCCCCGAAATTTAGAGGGGAAAAGGCGCCTATTGTGTGGTCATCCCCCGAAATTTAGAGGGGAAAAGGCATTTCGCTACCTTCCAAACCCCGAAATTTAGAGGGGAAAAGGCCAGTGATGCCATGCTTCACCCCGAAATTTAGAGGGGAAAAGGCAAAGCTGCTACTTCCGCTCCCCGAAATTTAGAGGGGAAAAGGCCTTGTTATCCTTGTAGTTCCCCGAAATTTAGAGGGGAAAAGGCGGGTGCCGTTCCATTGTTCCCCGAAATTTAGAGGGGAAAAGGCAGAAGTAGTAATTACCCTCCCCGAAATTTAGAGGGGAAAAGGCAACGCCACAGATTCCCCACCCCGAAATTTAGAGGGGAAAAGGCCAGCATCGAAAACCCAGACCCCGAAATTTAGAGGGGAAAAGGCAGACAAGCCACGCTTGTACCCCGAAATTTAGAGGGGAAAAGGCTTGCCCTTACTGCTTGCACCCCCGAAATTTAGAGGGGAAAAGGCGCACATGAAAAAACCCGCCCCCGAAATTTAGAGGGGAAAAGGCTCATGCACGCTTCATCATCCCCGAAATTTAGAGGGGAAAAGGCCTACTTCATTCACTGCTTCCCCGAAATTTAGAGGGGAAAAGGCCAAGATTACTCACAGTGCACCCCGAAATTTAGAGGGGAAAAGGCAATACATCTAGTACCCATCCCCGAAATTTAGAGGGGAAAAGGCTGAGATTATGCTTCCATTCCCCGAAATTTAGAGGGGAAAAGGCGACAACATCCCCGCGCTCACCCCGAAATTTAGAGGGGAAAAGGCCT
>Ga0123353_10005889_pt1 | contig 16209 bp, 15 predicted proteins | sample TergutLab28metaG_3_FD_92763 | JGI IMG/M metagenome (GOLD analysis project Ga0123353, IMG submission 92763) | Labiotermes labralis P3 segment gut microbial communities from Petit-Saut dam, French Guiana - Lab288 P3 | ecosystem: Host-associated > Arthropoda: Insects > Digestive system > Gut ... | reverse complement strand
CGCACAGTGGGCTTTTGCGCTGCTCCGCGACGGCGGCGTTGTCCAACACCGTTTCCATAACCCAACGGGAAGCCTTGATTTCCTCATCGGAAATTGCTCTGCTGTAAGCTTCGGCCTGATCCGCCCGAAAGCTCGAACCCGCCCGAACAAGCGTGTCGGCGGTTTTACGGACTATTGTTTCAAAATAGTGTTGCATGAATTTCTCCCTAATTTGTCGGGGATGTCGCCCGGATCCTTGTACAATGTACAACAACCCCTCCAGCAATAAATATTTTCTGTGCGTAATGTGCAATGTGCCCCAAATCCGTCACTCAACCCGAACACTCTCGCTCGAGTATATTTTACCACAGACGACTCGGGTTTGCAAGTATGTGATTTTTATAAAAAACTCTAATTTGCGTAATTTTCGTAAGGTGTATTGCAAGCTAGATCAACATAAAAACCCCCGAAACCTAGCAGAATCAAGGCTTCGGGGGTGGAGCGGGTGATGAGAATCGAACTCACACGACCAGCTTGGAAGGCTGGGGTTCTACCACTGAACTACACCCGCAAATTATGTGTTGCTATTTTCAAAATCCCACAACGCATATAATTCTAGCATAACACACCTGAACTGTCAAGATAATTTTTACCCCATTGCAAAAAAGGTTCTTTTTAATTATCAAAAAAAGGAGCGGAGACCATCTCCGCTCCTTCGGGTTGCGTACAATTACTTATTGTCATAAGGATTCGCGGGCTTTTTGGGTGAAACAAATATCTTTGGATTGATATTAAATCCGCCTACAATTTTCGAAACCTCAGGCTTTGCACCCGGTTTTGGCGCGGGTTTAAACTGACTGCCCATGCTCGGCGGTGCGGTATTATCTATTTCCTGCTCCACCTGGTTGAAATACTCGCTGAACGAACCGGGAGTTTTCGGCTGCGGAGTGCGGGGCTGCGGTTGAGATTTCTGTTGGGGTTTCGGTTGAGCTGCCGGAGCCTGAGATTGGAACTGCGGCTGCGGTTTCGGCTGAACTGCCGGAGCCTGAGACTGGAACTGCGGCTGCGGTTTTTGTTGAACCACCGGTGTCTGAGATTGGAATTGGAACTGGGGTTTTGGTTGAACCGCCGGTGTTTGTGACTGGAACTGGAACTGAGGTCTTGGCTGAGATTGGAACTGGAATTGCGGCTGGGATTTCGGCATCACAGGTTTGGTGACCGGCGGATTTTTCGCCGGAATGGCGACAGAACCCTTGGTTTGATGGTCGTCCAAAATGCCTTTCAGCTTCTGAGCTGTTTCCAGCTCTTTACCCATAAAATCGCTTCTCACATCGGCTTGCTCGGTTTTTGTTTGAGCCAACAGATTTTTCTGAACTGTCTCCAGCTTTCCGCCCGCGCGCTCAAGCTCTGAGGTGACAACCGAAGCGGAGTTGCTCAACGACTTTTTGATATTGGACATCTCGGACTGAACAAGGCTCAAATCGCGAAGCAGATCAAGCACAGATTTCTTCGACTGCGAGCTTATGCGGTTTGCTTCAACCTTTGCCTTATCCAAAATAGAAGAGGCGGTCGCCTGCGCTTCAACAAACACGGATCCCAGCTCAATCTTGAGACTGTCATACGCCATTTTCCTGCTGACTTTTTTCTGCTCCTCGCTGAGTGCCGCGGCTTTTTGCCTGAGGTCTTTTGCCTGCTCTTCTTTCGAATCCAGCAGAAGTTTGAGGTTGTTGATTTCTTTATCGTTATTTTTAAGACTAATCTGCATCTGATTGATGGCGACCTGAGCTTCAAGCAGTTTGTTCTTGGACTCCTGCAGCTCGGCGGCCTTGGCGTTGAGCACTTCGATTTCCCGTCCGGCAAACTCGAGCTGGCTTCTGACCTGCTTCAGCTCCAGCTCATTGGAAGTCAGGCTGTTCTGAGCTTCCTGTAACGCTGCGGCCTGAGCACCGAGAACTTCCAGCTCACGGCCGGCAAGCTCAAGCTGGCTTCTGGTCTGGTTAAGCTCCAGTTCGTTGGCGGTAAGCTGATTGCGGGTTTCCTGCAGCTCAGCGGCCTTGGCGTTGAGCACTTCCAGCTCACGACCCGCGAATTCAAGCTGACTTCTGATCTGGTTAAGCTCCATATCCTTGGAGGCAAGTTGATTCTGAGTATCCTGCAGCTCGGCTGTCCTTGCGTTAAACACTTCCAGCTCGCGTCGGGCAAACTCAAGCTGCCCTCTTGTCTGGTCAAGCTCCAGCTCGTTTGCGGCCAACCTGTTCTGAGCTTCCTGAAGCGACGCGGCCTGATTCCTGAGAACCTCAAGCTCTCTGCCGGCAAGCTCAAGTTGATTTCTCGCCTGATTGAGTTCGTATTCGTTGGAGTTGAGCTTGTCCTGAACATCCTGCGAAACGGAGGTCTGCGCCCTGACGGCTTCCAGCTCTCTCGCGGCAAGTTCAAACTGACCTCTGGTCTGGTTAAGCTCGGCTTCATTGGACGCCAGACGGTTTTGCAGCTCTTCAATGATGCTTTGAGCCTGAGCCATCTGCGGCGCGTAATCCACAGGAGTCGCCTGACCGGAGTTGCCCTCAAGCTCGGCGTTAAGCCGCGCGATGGTCTGCTCGTCCTCGGATATCCGGGATTTCAATTTGTCTATGATCTTCTTGGCCTGGATAAGCACTTCCTGCACGTTTGCGTCGGTCTGGGCGGGCTGTTCCGAAGCGGAAGCCTCCGCCGCTTGCTTGCTTTCGGCCAAAGAGTTGTTGAGGGTGGTTATTTCGCTGTCTTTTTGAGCCAGACGGTTTTGCATTTCCTGAATAATGATCTTGGCTTTCATCAATTGCGCCTGCATATTCGGATCGGACTGCTGCTGTTCCGGGGTGGACTCGGGAGTGGGTTCCGGAGCGGTCTCCGCTTTTTTGCTTTCGGCAAGAGCGTCGTTGAGCTTGGTGATTTCGGATTCCTTTTGAACCAGACGACTCTGCATCTCCTGAATGATAACCTTAGCTTTCATCAGCTGAGCCTGCATATTGGGATCGGGCTGAGTAGTCGCGGCGGGAGCTTCCGCCGTCTCTTTCTTGCTTTCTTCCAAAGAGTTGTTAAGCTTGGCGATTTCCGCGTCTTTCTGAGTAAGACGGCTCTGCATTTCCTGCAGAATAGCCTTTGCCTTGGCCAACTGCGCCTGCATATTCGCAACATCCGGTGACGGTGCCTGCGGCGCGGCGGCAGAGTCCTGTGACTGCGCGGCGGCTTTGCTCTCGTTAAGCGCACGGGTCAGGTTTGCGATCTGCGTGTCGCGCTGGGCGATCGCCGATTTCAGCCCGTTAACCACTTCACTCGACTGTTGAACATTAACAGCCCCGTCTGAACCGCCGCCCTGTCTGCTGCGGCTTTCGTTAAGGGCATTTTTCAGCTCTGCGATCTCCTTCTCTTTTTTGGCGATAGTGCCTTTAAGAGCTTCGATCTCTTTTTGAGCGTCAAGATACTTGCCCTCGGGATTGTCCTTTAGGCTCTCGATCAGTTGGAGCTTTTGCGCCAGCCGGTCTCTCGACTCGGCCAACTCTGCGTACTTGCGCTTGAAGGTTTTCTCCTCCGCACTCGCACGCTCGTTCATACTGTCAATGTAAGCAAGCACATCCGCCTTGTTAAAACCGCTTACAGCATTCCTGAAGGTTCCCGGATCTCCCATAACAAACTGACTCCCTTTCGCAATAACTTCATTATATAGTGTGTATCACAACTGCGCCAACAACTACATATAGATTATAACACCACATTCTGGAAATTTCAAGTAAAATTTTTAATTACTTTTTATTATTTAAAATCACTCGGAATTGCCGCCGCTCCGGACTTCGCTGAGAGATTTTTTCAACTCGGCTATTTCCTGATCTTTTTGGGCGATATCACTTTCAGAGCCTCGATACGCCTGTTCATGCTGTCAATGTAAGCGAGCACATCTACCTTATTAAAACCGCTTATTGCATTTCGTAATGTTACCGGATTTTCCATAAAAAACTGGCTCCATTCCGCAAACAATTTGACTATAGTGTGTATATCTACCGTATCAACAACAATATGTAGGTATTATACCACCACCTTCTGGAAATTTCAAGTAAAATTTTCATTTACTTTTTTATCATTTTCTATTATAATGATTATAGTAATTCTAACTTGGATTTAATATGAAGGGATGATTTCTTTGAAACTGGTTGTTTTCGATTTGGACGGAACTTTGAACTGCACCGAGCTGTACGCCGTACCCGCGCACAAAATCGCGATGACCGAATTTTCGGCGCGGGTACTGTCCGACGAGCAGATCATGTCGGTGTTCGGCGCGCGGGCGGAGGATTACATCAATATCCTGCTTCCAGGTGCTAACAATGAGCGGAAAAAGCAATACCTCAAACGGGCTTTCGAGCTTGAAAATCAGCTCATGAAAGAACACGGCCAGCCTTATGAGTGTGTCATTCAGGCCTTGGATGAACTTCGCGCGCAGGATTACCGCACCTCGGTCTGCTCAAATGCCTCAATAAAATATATCACCAATGTGCTGTCCGCGCTGCACATCAGTGATAAAATTGACTATACCCAGCCGCTGATCCCCGGCAAAACCAAAAAAGACTCCTTAAAAGCACTGCTGGGCAGGGTCTCCCCTGCCCGGGCTGTTATGGTCGGCGACACCGCCTATGACTTAGACGCGACCAGAGCAAACGGCATACCGTTTATCGGCTGCCTTTACGGCTTTGCGCCGGGTGAAATTGAGGACGCGGATGTTTTGGTGAAGGCACCGAAGGAGATTCCGGCGGCGGTGCGGCGGCTGACCTGTTGAATCACATTCTACAGATATATCGACTCTCCGTGAGCGGCGGCGATTATTGCCGGAAACCCGTCTATCTCTAAAATATGCAGTGCTTCCATTCCCTCTTCCGGGAACGCAGCTACTCTACGGCTGACAATTTTGCTCTCGAGCAGTGCGGTAACCGGCGGTATGACAGCATAGACGCTGCCGTGCCTGTCAAGAGCCGCGACGGTTTCGGGCTTGAGCGCACCCTTGCCGAGATGCAGTTTGATCCCGGCCTTCGACAGCGCGGGAATGCTTCCCTCAATCTCCAGCTTGTTGCTGGATGTGGGACCCACCCCTGCAGGGCTTACCGCCGTATGAAAAATTACGCCGCCGATCAAATTGATTCCGTTTTCGGCAAGACTGCCGGCTTCGGCCAGACTTACCAGCTTCGGAAGAACGGCGTCGCGTCCGGTGAAAATATATCCCGAAATGGTTATGCGGTCGCCGACTTTCAGGTCTTGTATGACCGCGTCTGAAATTGGCGTTTGTATCTGCTTCAAATGAAATACCTCCAAACAGTATAGTACCGCAGCCGGGGTGCTGAGTCTCTACATTATGCTCACGCTCTGGTCGTCGCTGTCAGATATTGTTATGCGCTTGGCTTTGATCAATTCCAGCAACGCCAAAAAAGTGGCCACCAGCTCCGATTTGGATTTTGCTTTTTCGAAGAGCGAGTGGAAATTAACGGTTGAATTTGTTTTCAGCGTGCGCAGGATAAATATGATTTTGGAAGATACCGAAACGATCTGCCGGGAGACAATGCCCCGAAACGCGGTTTGCGGCGGTGGAAGCTTGCGCCCCCGTTTGCCTGCCGCAGCCAGAAAAGCATCGAATAACTGGACGGATTTGTGCCTGACCTGATAAGACGGGTCGCGCTCGATCTTCGCGGGCTTCCGCACAAAATGGTCGAACCCTCCTGCCTGTTTTGCCAGCAGCGCGGCCATTTGCTGGCAGACCTGATATTCCAGAAGCTGGCCGACAAGCTCGGTTTTAAGCTGCTCAATTTCTTCCTGTTTTGGCAGCAGGGACACGGTTTTCATGTAAATCAGCCGGGCGGCCATTTCCAAAAATTCGCTGGCGACGTCCATATCCAGCTCGCTCATTTTGCTGATGTATTCCATATACTGCTCAAGCAGCCGCGAAACCGGGATGTCATATATATTGAGCTTGTCCTTTCGAATGAGATGCAGCAGCACATCCAGAGGGCCTTCGAATACCGGTAGCTTGAAAGACAGCTTGTCCGCGCCGGTGGTATTAACCGCAGCCATATTTTTTGCCCCCTTAAAACACAAGCGAAACTACAAAATCAAACGCCATATAAATATAGTCCGATATCGCAAAAATTACATTTCCGATCACATTGAATCCCCCGAAGGCGACCAACACCATCAGACCGATAAAAAAGTATCTCTCATACTGCATAAGCTTGTAATACGTCCGGTCGGGCAGAAACGCCGAAAGTATCCGCGAGCCATCCAGCGGCGGAATCGGCAGCATATTAAACACCGCAAGAGCTATGTTTATTTCAATCACGAATCCCAAAAACATAGCAATGGTCATACGCAATTCCGGAGAAAGAACGCTTACGTATTGTACGGCACGGCTCAGTATAACAAAAATAAACGCGATTACCAAATTGACCGCAGGACCCGCCAGAGCCGTCAACGCCATGTCCCGCTTGGGATTCCTGAAATTCCTCATGTTGACCGGCACAGCCTTTGCATAGCCGAACCCGAACAACAGAATCATCAGGCCGCCTATCGGGTCAATATGCGCAATCGGGTTGAGCGTAAGCCTGCCGTTGTGCCGGGCTGTCGTGTCGCCCAACATGTCCGCAACCTTTGCGTGGGCAAATTCATGCAGTGGTGCCACACAAACCACAAAGAACACCCCTGACAGCAATGCCATAATCGCTAATTGAATTTCGCCCGCAAAAAGATATCTTATCATAAAGCTAAAAAACCTCCTGTACAGATTTGTCAAAACCAAAAAACTTCTGTAACCACCAAGTTATTATACTCAATATTTTCCATAATTGCAAGACCAGAAATAAACTAAACAAAAAAATAAAATAATGCTTGCTTTTATCCCGAGAATCTGCTATCATGTCTCTGTTAATGTAAAAAAGGAGGTGCACATTATGGCTAAGTGTGACATCTGCGGCAAAGCGGTATCTTTCGGCATTAAGGTTTCTCACTCCCACAGGCGTTCCAACAGAACCTTCAAGCCCAACATCAAGCGCGTCAGGGCTATCGTCGGCGGAACTCCCTGCCGTGTCCACGCATGTACCCGTTGCCTGCGTTCCGGCAAGGTCGTCAGAGCTATATAGCTTTGTGGTTTTGCTTTGCGCACAAATTGCGCACACATTTCATCGCGGACTAAACGAACAAATCGTCCAACGCGGTCAAAACGTGTTAAAACGCGTTCGCGTTAGAGGTTAGAACCTGAGCTTTTCGAGCTTGGATTCTAGCCTCTAAATTTTTGTATTTTTAGTCTATTTTATTTCGCAAGCGTCCGCAAAATCGTCTCTTCATTTTTCGCGACATGCCCCTTGAACACAATACTCCCCCGGTTTTTTAAAAACCAGCCGTAAGCGGCACGCAGGTTTTGCTCAAAATCGGTTTCATATTGAATCACGCTCCGGAGCTTTGCAACATCCAGCACATTGTCATAATCATAAAACGGGAAAAAGTCCCGCGATTCCCATCCCGCCGCGAGATAATCATACAATATTATGTCAACATCAAGTCCAACTGCCGCCGCGCAATGTTCAACCCATTCTCTCGCCGTGACAGGCTTATGATTCCCAACGTTAAATATCGACAATTCTCCCAGATTTATGTCAAGTAGTCTCAATATTATGTTAGCAAAATCCCCGGCGTAAATAAACTGCAGCTTCGGATTTGTCGCGGGAATCAACAATTGTTTACCTGACACTAAGTGCTCAAAAACAAAGCTCTCCCGCTGGGCATAATTGTTCTCGCCAAAGACGTATGCAGGGCGAAGAAATACCTTTTGCGTACCGTGAAAACTACCAGCATAACAGTCCTCGGCTTCAATCTTGTTTTGCCCGTAGTCAGTCCAGTATTTATTGCAACCCAGAGGGTCGGTTTCTTTAAAAGGTACGGCCAGATTTTCGATATCATAAACCGCGCTCGAGCTGATGAACACAAACTTTTTCAAAGATTTTATGTCAACACAATCGCACAGAATTTCAGCCTGTGTTCTGTTCAGCCCGCTTACGTCGATGATAACCGAAAACTGCTTGTCCTTCAAAACTTCGCGCATAGCTAACGGGTCGTTCCGGTCACAGGCAAGGTTTGTGACATTGCACGGCGGCGGAACGGTTCCCCGGTTCAGGGTATAGACATCATATCCCGCCGCCATCATTATGTCAACTATTTTACGACCGATAAAATAACTGCCGCCTGCAACAAGAAGCTTTTTCATTATCACATTGCGCTCCATTATGATAATACAGCATTGTCCAAGATATAATCAAAAACCATCTGGCTAAGGACGCTTTGCTTCAGGAAAGGCAAACCATACTGCTCCTCATAGGTGGAGTAGTCGCTTGAACCGGTCTGTTCGGTGAAAAATTTCGTCATGTTCTCATCGCTGACCGTAAGACCCATATCCTCCGCTACCGCCTGAATTACCAGAAAATTCGTGGCGGTTTTTAGCGTATCCTCGCTATTTTGGGCAATCAGCTCTTCTTCGTTTGCGACCCCCATATTTTGGCTCAAAAACTCTTCATAATCCATACCGTTTGACTCCGCGCCTTCACGGAAATAACTCACCATGGAATCTATCTGATATTGAATCATCTTGTCAGGCACCGATTTAACGGCCACCTTATTAATCAGGTATTCACTGATATAATTTTTAATGGCGTTATTTTGTATCTCTTCCCGCTTGCCCGCTTTCATTTCCTCAATGGTTTTCCATCCGTAGTATTCGGACAGCTTCTCCGCGACAAATTCATCCGTCAGCTCCGGCGTAATCGTTTCACCGGCAATATAGTTGATGGTCGTAACAAACACGGCGGGCTTTTTTGCGAGGTCGGGGTTTTGGGGGTATTCGTCGGGAAATGTAACATTAACGTCGAAGGTTTCTCCAGGCTTATGTCCGATCAGCTGCTCGAGAAAATCGTCAATATAGCTTGTGACCCCGATGGTTACATCCGTACCTCCGCCGCCGGTAGAACCGCCTTCAAACTCAACGCCGTCTACGCTTCCGACATAATCAATGTTGACCGTGTCGCCGTCTTTTATCGCGCGGTCGGTAATCTGTTCGTCTGAGGAATAATTGGCGAGCATCCCGTCAATGGCGTTCTGGAGAGTCTCGTCCGAAACCTCATGCACATCCTTTGGAATCGGCAGTGCCTTGTAATCGAACATTTCGACATAATTAAGAGCTTTGACGCCTTTCCAGTAACCATTTTGATCAATGCCTTCACTGGGGGAAAACGCGGTCGTCGAACTTCCGTTTGTGCCCGTCAGTTGATCCGACGAATTTCCGTTTAAAACCAGTATGGTGATAATCGCAGCGATGAGGATCACCGCAAAAATACCGACCGAAAGCGAAATCCATAAGAATTTTTTGCTCGATTTCTTTTTGTCGGCCTGCATTTTCTTGCCGTCTTGCTTTTTCGCGGCAACCTGCTTTTGGGTGGTGGGTTTGGTGTTTTTGTTCGGTTTCATTTTTCTTCTCCTTTATTTTTAGGTTTACGTAAACCATTGGACTTATTCAAATTCGCAGGTGGATTCGTTTACCTGCTCGGCGGCTTCCGGCAAAGGCTTTATCTCCTCATGCAACGCCGGTTCATCAAAATCAAGTGCTCTGCAGTAATCCTTGGTTTCATCATTTCTGATTACCGCCGAGCGGTTAGGCTGCAAAAGCTTAGTGATGCCGTACACATCAATCCAAATCTCACTGTCGCATTCCTTTTGGGATTCGTCAAAGACCAGTTGCAAACCCCAATGAAGGTGGTTTTTGTCGATATTGTTGACATTTTCAGTGGTGCTGTAACCGGTGCGACCCAGATATCCGATTACGTCCCCCGCCTTTACGATCTGACCTTTTTCAATGCCCGGAGGGTAAGGGTGGTTTTGCCGGAAGTGAGCGTAATAATAGTAGCGTTTATGGTCAAGGCTGCGGATGCCGATTCGCCAGCCACCATATTTGTTCCACCCGATCTGCTCAACTATGCCGGATTCGATCGATATTATCGGCGTACCAATATCACCCAGCAGATCGTTTCCCAAATGCTTGCGGTCAAAACCGTAAGAACGTCCGGCACCAAAATCGTCATAGTGCGAGTAATAATATCCTTTTGCGATGGGCGAATAGGCTTTTAAGCCGTACTTTTCACGCCACACGACATTGCCGCCCGCGTCTTGCTCCTGATAGCTGAACCTACCCAGAAAACTGCCCAGGATCGCCGAGTATGCGTCAACATAATAACCGTAATACTTCAAATCCCGCGTGAGGTTTTCCATTGTCTCGCCTTCGCTGAGCTGTTTGACCAGTGCGTCTATATCTTTTGCCTTTGTGTTTTTGAAGTTGTTGCCGTTTTTTGCGGCAAGATATGCCAGCAATTCGACCCAGTTATACTCTTCCCCATCTGAATCCGCATCTGCTTCGTGAGAATTTATGTCAACTTCCATGGCCTTTTTCAACAAGTCATGCGGTACGTTGAAATCCACCCATTTGATAAGGCCGTCTTCAACAGCCTGAACCGGTTCCACCTCCGGCGCAGTTTCAAACGGAATCGGAACCGGGCGGGGCAGCCTTTTAGGAATTGCCATCATGGTAAACGCGAATACCGAAAAGCAAAGCAGATACAAAACCAAATTTTTTAGCTTGAATGTTATGTACAAATTGATCCCCTCGAAATAAATAATAATAATATTTATTCCGCGATGAGGGAAATCATGCTTGTTTTTGCAAAAATGGCACAACCTAACGCCTTAACAACCTGCGAAAAACAATTATCTTTACAGCATTAACTGCACTTTATGATAAATCTTCTTGCCTTTTTTGATTATGACAAATCCGTCTTTAAAGTCGGCAGGAGTAATATTATGGTAAACATCCGCAACCTTGATGTCGTTCACCGAAACGCCACCTTGAGAAACAAGCCGTCTGCCCTCGCCCTTTGACCCGGCAAGGCCGGTTTTGACCAGCACATCAAGCAGCGATATTTGCTCATCCAACTCGTCGGCTGTCAGTTGCGTACAGGGCATGTTGTCGCTATTCGCGCCGTTGCCGAAAAGTGCCCGCGCGGCTTCAAGCGCGGCATTCGCCTGCTCCTGCCCGTGAATGATATTTGTAACCTCAAAAGCCAGCTTCTCCTTGGCTTTGTTAAGCTCCTGACCCTCCAACCGCTCATATTCGGCAATTTCAGAAAGCGGCATAAACGTCAGCAGTTTCATGCAGCGGATCACATCGCCGTCGTCCACATTGCGCCAGTATTGGAAAAAGTCGTAAGGCGAGGTCTTTTGAGGGTCAAGCCAGATGGCACCGTTCTCGGTTTTGCCCATCTTTTTACCGTCGGAGGTGGTCAGCAGTGTGAAGGTCATACCGTAAGCCTCTTTGCCTTCGCTGCGCCGGATAAGCTCTATACCGCCCAGAATGTTTGCCCATTGATCGTCGCCGCCCAATTGAAGTACGCAGCCGAAATCCCGGTACAGCTTCAAAAAGTCGTAGCTCTGCATGAGCATGTAGTTAAACTCAATGAAGGACAAACCCTTCTCCAGCCGGGATTTGAAGCATTCGGCGGTCAGCATACGGTTAACCGAAAAATGCACCCCGATTTCGCGCAAAAACTCAACATAGTTCAAATTCATCAGCCAGTCGGCGTTGTTTATCATAAGAGCTTTTCCATCGGAAAAGTCAACCAGTCCCGCCATCTGCTTTTTAAAGCACTCGGCGTTTTGCATAATTGTTTCCAGCGTCATCATTTTTCGCATATCGGTTTTTCCGGTCGGGTCGCCTACCATTGCGGTACCCCCGCCCAAAATTGCTATCGGACGATGCCCGGCGCGCTGCATATGCGCCATAACCATCATCTGTAAAAAGTGCCCCACGTGCAGGCTGTCGGCAGTGGGATCAAACCCTATATAAAAGGTTACGCTTTGCTGCGAAAGCAACTGCCTGATCTCATCCTCATGGGTCATCTGGGCGATCATACCTCTTGCCTTCAGTTGATCATAAACGTTCATAATTCGCTCCTAAAACTAGTTTTATGTAAAGTGCAATAAATAAATTACCCTCTGCCGTCAGCAAATGGCAGAGGGCATTTTGTCCCCGTAATACGGAACGGCAAACCCGCCCCCTTCTACTTGCTATCTCTGCGGCATTTGCGGCTGCTGCCACAAGGAATATATGTACTGCTCAATGGTGGCTACTCTTTGCCTGAGCAACTCTTTAGGAATTGCACCATAAAATCCATCAAGTCCAATCTCGCCAAAATAAACACCCGGAAGCAACGCATTCCTTATAAAAGCTTCGATTTGAATAAAATCAGCACCATAGGACACACAAATATATTGCGGAGCTGTAAGCATTCCCACACCTTTTTTCCATACCTTACTGCCTTTGTAATCAACAAGGCCGAAGCCTTCCCTGGTCATATAGTCGGCAATAGGCTGTGCCAGGCTAGCGGGCACTATGGGACATTTGATTTGGTTAACATAACGTGACATTGCAATTACTCCCTTAAAAATAAATTCTGCTAATCGCGAAACTTTCGGGCGATTAATGACCGCTCCTACATAGTATCATAAAATACCGGCAAATGCAATAAAAAATTCAACATAATAATTACAGGCCGGTTTGGCGTGCTTATCCCCCTTTTATTTTTTCGCAAATTTCAGACGCCTCTTGTTCTGACAGGGAATCAAAAGTTATCTCGGAACCCATAATTGGTGTTATTGCTCTGGTAGATACCAACAACTCATCATCCAAATATATATCAACTTCTTGATCAACCGGGTCTTGGGTGACTTCCATAGTCTTTTCAGGGGCATGCATATTTGTCGTTAAACTTATGCCGTACAAACCAGTTTGTCTATTGTAAGACATATATGCCCACGCAAAATCATTCTTATCTAAGAGAATATCTCCCGATTCAGACTTGACAAAAATATTTGCATTTACCGGGTATAGTCCGCAGCTATCACAATATTTGTCCCATGTTTCAAATATTACAACGGTAAACTTGTAGGTAAAGCAACGTGTTGAATAATGATATCGCACTCCGTCAAGCATTGCGCTCGCGACATAATCTGAGGAATTCGAGGTGTCGCCGCCTATTTTCTCGTAAAATTCTGTTACGCTACCGTTTTTAACTAAATACCGTAACGGCCGGTTTGACAACTTAACATATCTTTCTCCGGTAATCATCATTCGCGCCGCCGCAGGTACACCAACAAACCCGCTAATAGCATCATTGCTAAGATAGATACAAACCGCAGAGTACGGTGCCGACAAGATCGCAAGGACAACAATTGCAATTATAATTCCAACCTTTAGTTTTCGTGATTTCACAGAACAGTCAACTTCTTTCCTCAATTTCAATGATAATAAAAAATAATTCTCAATTCTCAATTCTCAATTCTGCATTGTTTAAAAGCATTTCCGCCGCGCTTTGAAGGTTGGTCTGCGTAATCTCCCCGCCGACAATTCGCGCAAGCTCGCGTTTTCTCCCTTCAAAATCCAACGGCCGCACCACGGTAAAGCTTTTGCCGTCGGCCACGGTTTTCTCAATCAACAGATGACTGTCGCCCTTTGCGGCGATTTGCGCCAAATGCGTCACGCAAATAATCTGGCGGTTTTGAGCCGTTTGCTTCAGCTTGATCCCCACCTTCTGCGCCGCGCGCCCGCTGATCCCGGTGTCGATCTCGTCAAAAATCAGGGTGCAGACGTCGTCCTTGCCCGCGATAACGCTCTTGATGGCCAGCATAATTCGCGAAAGCTCGCCGCCCGACGCGATTTTCGAGAGCGGCTTGGGAGGTTCCCCGGGATTCGTGGAGATGAGGAATTCGATTTTGTCTCCGCCTGTCGAACAGAGCGAGCTTGACATAATATCCGCCGATAGGGTTACATAAGGCATATCCAAAAACTTCAGCTCTTCGCAGACCTGCGTCTCAAAAACGAGAGCGGTTTTCCTGCGGCTTTCGGTGAGCGCGACTGCACATTCAATCAGGCGGTCTTTCGCGGACTCCAACTCTTCGCTCAATCGGTCAAACCGCTCCTCCGACAATGTCAGATTGTTAAGCTCACCTTGTGCTTTATCCAAAAACGCCAGCATTTCCTTTTCGGTCGAACCGTATTTACGCGAGAGACGGTGCAGGGCATCCAACCGCTCTTCGATATCATTCAACTCGCCGGGGTCGAATTCAATTTCGTCAGTCATCTGACGAAGCGACGATATTATGTCATCTAATTGATATGAAACCTCGACAGTTGCTCTTTCAAGTTCGGCTATGTCTTTATCATACACGGATACGCTTTGCAGACGGTTGACGGTCATAGCAACAAACGCACCCGCGCCCGGCATATCGTCAGTTCCCGATACGGCACCATAGGCTTCTATCAGCGCGGCGGAAACCTTCTCAGAGTTTTGCAACAGGGTCTTGCGAGCGTTCAGAGCCTCTATTTCCCCAAGTTTTATGTCACTTGACTGAATCTCGTTTATCTGGTAGTTCAGCATGTCCAGCTTCTGCGCTTTTTGTGCCTCGTCCATACGGGTGTGCTCCAGTTCCCGTTTAATGCGACAATATTCCCGATAGTTTTCGGTATATTTCTGCGTCAAATCGCCATGCCCGGCCATCGCGTCTATGTAAAGGTAATGCCTTGTCGGGTCGAGTAACGCCTGACTGTCATGCTGGCCGTGAATATTAATCAGCGACCTTGCGGCTTCTTTGAGAATCGCGGCAGTGGCGGGCGCACCGTTTATGCGGCAGGAGGATTTTCCACCGGCATCAAACTTCCGCTGCAACAACACATTGTCATCATCGCAAGCAAAACCTAAACCTTCAAGCTTTGCCTTCGCGCTAACCGAAAGCCCGGCAAACAGCGCCATTACCTTGGCGTTTGACGCTCCGGTGCGGATCAATTCACGGGATGTGCGTTCACCAAGCACGGCGTTTATTGAGTCGATTATGATAGATTTTCCCGCGCCGGTTTCGCCGGTCAGCACATTAAAACCGGCGTCAAATTCAATGTCGGTTTTTTCGATTACAGCAATATTTTCGATGTGAAGGCTTTTTAGCATTGACTTTCACCTAATGTCTACTACAAATTCTTTGGAATATTATGTTAGCCTGTCTATTCTATCATCAGCTACCCCAGCAGGGTATTCAACCGCTGAACCAATTTAAGCGACTGCGTCTCGCCTTTTGTCACAACAATAATGGTATCATCACCAGCCAGGGTTCCGAGAACCATTTCCAGCTCCAGATTATCCAGCGCGGCGCAGGCCGCCTGAGCCATGCCGGAAAAACATTTGATAATTACATTGTTAAGCGAATAGTCTATCCCGATAACCGACTCAGCGAAAATCGACTCAAACCTAACCAAAAACTCCGGCTTTTGATTTTGCGGGTTCATGTAACGGTAATTCCCCTGCTCATCCAGAGATTTTAGCAGCCGTAGGTCTTTGATATCGCGGGAAATTGTCGCCTGAGCCGCCGAAAATCCGGCTTGTTCAAGCTGCGTTTGCAACTCCTGATGGGTGGTCAGGGTATACTCCTTTATAAGCTCTAATATTTTAGCCTGACGAGAATTTTTCATGGCATGGTTTTCCTTTCCAGAAGTTTTGTACTAAGCACCTCATAAAAAGGCTGGTTCTTTATACGTATCATCAGCGCGTCAATTTTCGCCCGCGTTATGTTAACTTCTGCATGAGATTGCAACGGCACGGCTTCCTCCCCGTCCATGGTCAAAAACACTTCGCAGCCCGGCCTGTGCAGGTAAGAAATCACCAAGCAGACGTCCTGACGAAATACAATCGAGCGCGAAAACAACGAGTGCGGACATATGGGCGTGACCAGAATGCTGTCGATGCATGGGTCAAGAACCGGGCCGCCGGCCGAAAGCGAATACGCGGTGGAACCAGTGGGGGTGGAAATTATCATCCCGTCCGCGCGGTAGCTTACCAAATGACTGCCGCTCATCTCCAAAGAATAGTCGATTATTTTCGACAACGCGCCCTTTGATACGACCGCATCGTTGAGACAATAAAACCGCCGTTCCCCGTCGTTTGACGAAACCTTGACCTCCAACATCATGCGCCGTTCAACGCAATATTCCCCTACGGTAATTTTTCCCAGTAAATCCAGCTCGCCGATTTCCAAATCGGCCATAAATCCCACCCGACCCACGTTGATTCCCAACACCGGTCT
>Ga0123353_10005888_pt1 | contig 16213 bp, 12 predicted proteins | sample TergutLab28metaG_3_FD_92763 | JGI IMG/M metagenome (GOLD analysis project Ga0123353, IMG submission 92763) | Labiotermes labralis P3 segment gut microbial communities from Petit-Saut dam, French Guiana - Lab288 P3 | ecosystem: Host-associated > Arthropoda: Insects > Digestive system > Gut ... | reverse complement strand
GGTGTGATAATTAATTGAATGTAATAGAATTTACTGTTTATGTGAAGAATACAGGCACTGTTATTTTATTGGCACTTATCACATACATGCCTCAAGTTCTGGATCAAGCAGTCCCTTGGCTGCCCATTCTTGACACCACCTATAATACTGATTTCTTGCATCCTGGTCTGGAGGAAAGAGTTCCTTTATATCTGTAACATGTATGGCCATAGTTTTCAGAGTTTTCATGCCACATCAGATGAAGCTTTTTGACTCCTAATTATCAGAGCTAACTTGTGCAAAAAATATTTGGGGGCTTGCCTCTGCTTAAGCGCTATTGTCCAGTTTCTCTTCATGCAGACCAATACATTTCCATATTTTCTTTTTGTTATGTGTAGACATATGTATGTGTTGCACTTTTTATTTCTGTGTTTCAGTCTGGAAATGGCAGTTTGTTCTCATTTGCAAAAATGAATGTTGTGGTTGAGTGAATAGCAGTCCTGCTTCACAATCAAGAAGTTGAGAGTTTAAATCTTGGCCTAGAAGACAGCTGGCCTTCTCAAAATCTTTCATGGTTTTCTTCAGTTGGCCATAAGTGCTTACAGTTCATCATTCAAAAATCTTCCTGCCATTGCTGATATATAATTTAGGAAGTTTGAAAAGCATTATTATGTTAACAAGGAACCAGAATATTTTTGGCATTTGTGACATGCCAAAAATATGTGAAATACAATCAGGCTGTTTATATCACCTCCCATGAAAATTTAAATTATTCTGAGCATTTTTTGCAGTTGATGTAAGTCTTTTATATAGGGATTTTCTGTAGTGGAAAGTTATAGTACATTAACTTACAGAAAGGAGCTTCAAATTTGTTAGTAAAGGTAAAGCAGTCCCATTACAGGCCCAGAGGTGCCCAAAGGATTCCAGGAAGTTAAGGTTCCCAGATTTAATGACAACAGCACAGGATGGTGGTAGGTTGTCAGCCTTATGCACCGGCCGCCTTTACCCCCAGGAAATAAACTCCTGGTACTCATTTTTGTTAGGGGCTGAGTGGACCCCAGGACCATAGTGCGATCGGATTAATTTTATGTCAATGAAACATCCACTGACACTAGCTGGGATCGAACCAGCGACCTTCCGATTTGTAGCATAGCACCTTAACCACTGTGCTACCACGGTACCCCAAATTTGTTAGTAGAAAACTGTTTTTCTTCCGTATTCACCAAGGATACATACTTAAATACATACATATACACCTATGTATGTGTTTCTTTCTCCTGCAGAACTCATGCAGAGCTGCTTATCTATGACTGGTCCAACTATGGAGATGTGGAAGTGGTGGTTGAGGATATCGAACGAATTGACTTTGATAGTTTTGACAAATATGATCCCAAGATGAAGGACTGGCGGATGCCGAATGAGTGGGCCTGGAACACAGCCAGGATACAGTAAGTTCTGTATTAACTGGTAGAACTATTTTCTTTTAATTACGCAGCACTGAAGGGAAAATTATGATTTTGAAGTATTTTGATAGAGCATTCACTTTTCTTTACCCATCTGTCCAAAACCAGAGAATGCTGATTTGTTGGGGAATTGTTCCCAGAAACACAGCTTTTGACAATAATACAGCCAGATGTGTGAATTTTTGCTATGATTGTCGATTATTTCCATGTTTCAGTCTTCCCCAGGAGTTTTGTTCAGTACAGATAAATTCAAACCTTTTGGTGGTACCAGCATATGTTACATCAGCCAAAGGTAGCATTGTAACTAGGCACAGAGTAGAGTCCATTTGATATGGCACTGTATTGCCGTTTTTATGTGACCATTCCTGACCTTTTGTGCACTCCTTTGCTCAGTAATTTAGCTGCCCCATATTTTGAAGCAAGTACAGTGTCTTGCTGATGGAGATGTCTGCAAAATCACCTGGTTTCAAGAAATGATGGCCCAGGTGCCTAAATCCTAATGTTGTCAGTGCATCACAGCACAAAGGACATATGAAACCATTTCAGGTGCCTGTTTGCATCTGTCACATCTACTAGTCTCTATCTGCCCCAGTTTCAATAGATGTCCCTTTAAATGACTGTGTCCTGTTGGAAACCCTGACATTAGTCATAGATGGTTTCTGCTCTACTTGAGCAATTCCCCAGCTCTTTTAGCAGAGGATCTTTTAAGCAAGTCATTAATCTGCCATTGTCCACAAGGGGACTGTCAATACTGCTCAAGTTTCCACCTCATCCAGCCCCTGATCACTCCCCTAGCAAACTGTGCAGATAAGCCAAGAGCAGCACGCTTAGGTCCTGTAAGTGGAAGTGAGGAGCCTTGCCTGGCTAATTTATCAGCTATTTCATTTCCATCAATTCTCGTGTGTCCTGGCACCCATACCAGATGGATCCTGTTACATTCTTCCAGTTTCACCAGGGCTTGATGGCACAGCTAGGCATAAGTAGATACCTTTAAAACAAAAGGATCGTTGTCATCCTCTGCATTGTCACAATGGCTTGTTAACATGTATTCCAAAACAGTGTTTCAAAAATTGTCATGGACACCCTCACAGTTTGGAACAATACCAAATGACCATTCCTGAAATACATTCTCTCTGTACTATTACATAGTGCTGCATACATCTGTGCTCAGAGGATCAGTCTGTTTGGAATAGTGAAGTGCAGAATACAGGTTCATCATGCATGCCCTCAACATGATACATACCATTGCATCAAACCCCCAGAACAGTTTGATAGAAGCCAGTTATTTTGATTGCTGAGACTTTGGCAGCATTTGAGAGAAAGAATGGATTAACGTCTGTAGTACCACCTCTCATTTTCCATAGGTATACCTCTGAGAAAGCTGACCTGATGAACTTCTTCCTAGTTCCACGATTTGACGTCCCAGAGTTGGTTCTTGATGGGTATGATGCCTACACTTTGAGGAAGGCATGGCAGAATGTGAGTGTCATACTACATTGCTACTTTATAAAAATATTTGTCCATTTAATTGATATGGTCTCATTTTTTGTGTAAAAACTGATAAATAGATGTAGTACGATGCAGTATGCCTGTTAAGTTAGGTTGAGTGGTTTTTCTTTTTTTGCATCTCTTTCCTTTTTTCTTCTTTGGATTTGCAAAGTTGTATGCACCTCATTAAGCGGCGGTGTGTCTTGCAAGGAGTGTCTGTGAGAGATGCGAACTGTGCACCCACACTGGTGGTTGCCAGATTCAGCAGTTTTAAAAATAATGTGCAATAGTATGCATCTAATCTTAAGGTCTAGTTTTGCTTTTGCATTCACTCGTATAATGCAAAATTGGAACTGCTTTTTCTCCCATCATATTATATGCTAGGGGAAACATATCGTGGACAGTACCAATCACCACAAGTTGTCTTACAGTAAGATTAAATTATTGTATGTGTGCTGAACATTGTGCAAGTTGTATAGACTGTTTGAAATGTTGTTGTTCTGGAATAACTTTTTATTTTTTGCTCAACATTGTGTGCTGTTACATTTAACCAGTTTAATTTTTATGTCAGCTGAGATGATTCAATTTTTAATTTTTAGGTTTTCCTCAAATACACTGTTCCACAAATAAAATTTTAATGAGGATTTCATATCAACATGTTACACTTAAAGTGATTCATCTCTCTTTACTAACTGTGGCATGGAAGTTTTTCCCACCCTCTTTTGCTAACACATATTGGTGAAGTGTGCCAAATCTTGCATATATCAGACACAGCAAGAAAATTCTTTGGTCTGGTTATCAGAGTGATTTAAGTTCACTCATTCAAAAGTGCCACATGGTGAACTGTTCTCTCACACAATGTGCACGAGGTTCATCTTGGCCTTTAAATAAAGTGAACATTAAGGTGAACTGTACTAACCCAAATTAAAATGGCAAAAGTTTGGTATAGATTTTGCTGTACCATGCAATCAGTCTGGCAGTTTTCACATTGTTATTGGCAGGTGGAGGGACATGACAAAACCATACATGGTTTCCAGTTTAAAATGCATGAGAACAAGCATTGCATTAACCATATTTGTGCATCCTTGTATAATGGGCACATAATTTTATTGTGATGTAGGAATATTGAAAATATGTTCAACATACTTCATTAGCTTCCTTGTCTTTATGGGTTAATTTGCATATGTAAAGCAGAACTAAAAGGCATCTCTTAATAAACAGTGCTGCTGTATGCAGAAATCATGTTGACTGGAAAGATAAAGACACTGCTTTAGTATCTGTCCACACCAGTTGGCCTAAAAAAATGTTACCCAAGAATTGTACGTCTACTACCGTCTGTTCATGTAGCAAACATCGCCGGTTAAAAGGGGGGGGGGGGCAACTGAATCAATATGTTCTCCATATTGTTATTGGAACTATGGTGTGTGCAGGCTCCTGGAATGAAGTACGACAAGGACTTTAATGCAGAAGTGGGGGACACCAACTTACTCTTCAAGACAAAGGATGCACACTACAGGTCCACTCTCACATGAATGTGCTGCCAGCATGGTGGTAATTGTGAAATGATGAGGTTGGTACTACTGTAATGAACTATTTTAGAACTCTTGTCTAAAAAATTTTTATTTTATCCCAAGCTTAGGAGTGACTGACAAGATTTCTTGTAAAAAGGACGTCACGTAGTATGTTCGAGTCATATTTTGGCATGGAGTAGAGATAATGACATTTTAGGAGCAATAAAATAAAAGTATCAGTGCTGCTACATATACTTACTGTTACTGTGCACCTTTGTACTGTATAAACTCAGTGAATACCATCTGTACTGATATTATAAAATTGGCACTTTGAAAGTTCCCACGACCAAGATATTACAAACTTCATTTCTCCAGTGCTCCTTGATGAGAGTTGACATTAGCATTATACCAGGCTGGTGATGAACAGTGTAAATTGAGGAGGAATGTAATTTATGTTACAAGTGCTGTAATTTCATGTAAATGAAGCTACACACATACCACTATATAGTTGTAAGTGTTCAGTGATACCTCTTAATGGTGTTACTATACTGCTGTGATTTGTAAAAATACAATGATTTGTTTGATGGAGTTATTATTTGGGGGGAAAAAAGTTATTTTTGTCCATACCATTCACAGGTTTGTTTCTGCACCTGTGGATTTAATTACAGCAACACTGCTGTAAAAGTTTCTCTGTGGGTAGAATGTGAAGGCAGTGGCTACTGCTTCTTATCTTCCTCTGTTATTGCTTTTTTTGTTTGTACTTGATAATAACACTTTTCTCTGCCTATTCCCTGTGCCAGGCTCACATCTACAAAGACACTGATGCTACTGTATTCACATGGGCTATTAATTTATCTCTGCAGCTCAGTCCCGATAGTCGCTTTTTCACTTACAGCATTCTTTTTTCAGCATTATTTGGTTTACTGTAATTGTAAACACATTTGGTTTATTTCTTAGAAGCTATTTAGTTGCTTGACCCTGGACTGCAGGACCTGCCTTAGCAATACAGTTTGCTTTCACACAACGAAATCATTCATATTATTCATCCACTGTATCTTCATTTTGGATCCCTTGGTTTAGCTTTCCTACCCAATTTCTGCTTCCTGAATAGCCTTTCTATTACCATATCCCATATTTGATATATACTGGCATTTTCATGTTATGCCTTTATTTTATTTATACACTTCCCATCAGTTTCCTTTGTTGTTTTCATTTACTTCGTATTCTTCAGACTTCTTGTCTGTCAGGTTTGTTCCATACACTGCTTGTCAACAAGCCAAGTATCAGTGTTTTTTAAGGCTGACTACTTCCCACAGTTTTGAGAACCTATAGGGTTATAAAATAAACTTGCAAATGTATTTTCAAATTGTATATTTTTCAATACTCTGATTCCTTGATTATAGTAAAATCTCATTAATTCAAAGTGCCTGAAACCAAGTCAATACAATTTATGCAATTTTCATTGTGGACCTACCTGTCAGGTATAGGAGTTGGTTACTAGTAACATAATGTCATACTGGATGGGACCGAACATAAAATTTGAGGCAGTAAACTCCTCCAAATTCAAATCTTAGCCCAATGGCAGACTATTTTGGATGAGTTTTGTGCTTTTATGCAGTCATATTGATACAGCACCTCATAGTAGGTCATGACCGCTTCCTTTACTAGTCTATATTATTCCCAGATCTGCCCATCACTGCTGTATTATCTGATCTACTAGCATGGTAGTAGAATAAATCAACGAAATGGCGATAAGCACTAAATAAAAGTTCTGAAATTAGGAGAAATGCAGTTTTTATTTATTAAAAATTATTAAACTTATCTGTATTAAGAGAGTAACATTTTCCACTTGAACATAAATGCAAACTATCACAGCTCATTCTCACTGTTCACAGTCAGTCACTGTTTACGAAAATATATCAGTTTTTCTTTGAACAGAATCCTTGTATCCCCTGCACTGTGCTGATCACTCTGACAACACAGTCATCTGTTATCTGTAGGCCTACAGCTTATTACAGAAGCGAGTCACAATAACGTGGTAAGGGTTGTTGCTAGGTTGTTCCAACTGTCCCGATCAGTTTGCAAATTTTGGTGTTTTACTATATTCAGCCAGAGGAATCTTAGTACCGTTGTCCAGCCCACTTTATAGTATCAGCATTCACACGAAACATGTGTTTCAATATTATCATTGCAGCCATAACAGCCATTCCGCCCAAACACATCTACTAAAACCCTGAATTTCAAACATCACCTTAACATACATTTTTCCTTGCAGTGATGCTCAAGAATGAACTACCCCCTACCCTTCTGCCATTCAGAGGTCAAGGGTATTTTTGCCACAGTTATACTGTCTTATATTCATAAAATTTCCAAAGCTTAAAAACTCGAGTTTCCAAACTAGAAAAATATATGTGAAATATCCAAGGACTGTCACGTTCTGGGGTGCAAGTGTCCTAGTTATTAGGAGTTGCACGTAAATAAAGGCTGTGAAAGCTTCTTGAATTTCATATATTATATAAAGTTATGCTTTTATTCTGGACCAGTCAGTTTGTGGTATAAAGGTGTCAGAACTTTTCACCTGTTCCCTCCTCACAGCAAGCATACTGCTTTAGAAAATGATCACTGCAAGGCACTTTGTATTTTGCCTTTCACCAAATACAAGAAGGTACAGTGTATATGGTACAGACCAGGCTATGGGCTGAACAAAGTAATCATGGTTCAATTATGAGCAAAATTCCTTGTCTCCAAAGTGTCCATAATGACTGGGGCCCACCATCTCCCCATTCAGTGGGTACCAGGTTGGCCCTTTCCCCAGTGTTGCATTAGATGGAACTCAGTGGTCAGCCTCACACCCCAAAAATTTCACCCCTAGGGAAATAGGCACTAGGTGGAGCCCATACAAGTAACAACAAACATAACTTTCCTGAAACTCTGCACTGCAGAGAAGGATTGTTTAAAATGTTGTGTGCATGCAATGTAGGAGATACACACACTCCAGACACCTTTAAAACAGTGCTAGTGGTGCCACTATTACACTGTTACTCTGTGGAGGTTATTTGCTTATGCATAACGTGTCGACATTGCCATCATTTTCTCTTCTTTCCTTTTATGTTCAAGTTTATGCTTCCTGTCTTTAATATATTCACGCAATAGTGCATTAAATGCGTGGCGTTCAAACATTCGTTGTGATACTTTTACTTTAGCTCCTCGATGACGTGGCAGCTTGAGGGATCGTGTAAATGTTGTGGAATATATAGGTACCATGGTCTTGTATGTTTGGTCCACTAATGCCCTCTTACAGCTGACTTCCCTGATGACAGATGTGAACAGTTTGTGCAAGTCATCAGTTGGCTGAGCACAAAGCAGCTGCTGACAGACTGCCTGGATGAACCACGTTCCTGAAACATCACGATAGTGTTTTATACAGCCAACAATGGTAGGAGAACCCCAAGAGCTATCACTGGAGAGTTTTCAGCCAGATCAATCCCCTGTATGTTGTTTAGGTCTTCCAAGTGACTTTACAGTATTTCCTTACCACAGTACTGTACATTTTATCGCACATCATTCCACACAGGATTGTGGTTGACAGGGTGGCCCTGGAGCAGGTTTTTCTCCTCTTATTTTAGTTTTGTCAGCATCACTGCATCATTACTATATAATCTTAGCAACTGACAGCATCATTATGGAAATAAAAACTGTTCTCCCTTCTATTTTCTTGTCATGTGACTGATATTTTACACTGAACAAGAAAGTGCCTTTAAAAAAGCTGCATATTTTTCAATGATTTGTTATCATAAATTAATTCAAAATGCAGAATTTAGTGACAGCAGTTTTGCTTACACCTCACAAGTTTGTATGACTGTCATGCTTTTATGACTGACTGCAGGAAATAAAAAAGTATGACTGGTCCAAACAGGATGATATAAGGAGGGAATGTGGCATGCATATATGGGAAATAAAATCCTTACATGTTACTGTTGAGAAAACTGAAGAAAAAGATACAACATGGAAGGTTAATGTTAAAATGAACCTTGAAAAAGAATGAGAGGGTGTGGACTCCATGGAATTAACATTCATGCAAAGTTTGGGGAAAACCAGTCAAAAAAAATTAAAATGAGACAGACAGACACACATAAGGATGATCTAGTAAACCTCCAATTATTTCCTGACAGAAGGAAAGCAGATCAAAATATACCACCAGCCAATCTGTTATTATATATACATATTCACATGAGATTGCTGTCTTGTATCTGCATACATCATGTTCTTTGTCCTCATGGTTATACAAACTATAAGGAAATCGTTCTTTATTAAAGTGTGTACATCCATTTAGAGAAGGAGTATGTGACTAAAAGAGCACTTGTTTAACATATTAGGGAATGAACACAGCCAAAAAAATCACCTTAAAGGCAGCATGAAGTACCAAAATAAGTCACAATTGTTGTCATTGGCATTATTATTATCATCATCATCATCATCATCCCATCCCTACCCAAGCCATAACATGAAAACAATATTCTCACCTTCAATTTCATGTCTGAATGAAGCAAAGCCAGGTACAGTAGACCAGAATGTCATGCAATCAGTTGACTTGCCTCTTCTGGACAGTGGACCATCAGATGCAATGTCTTCACTTGTTACAGCTGTCATAAAAATTGATAGACTTATCAGAAAAGCCAGTTCATCCTACATGGTAAGAATGACATGATTTTTCCTCTTGATTTTGTTTGTTCAGGGGTCTCACATATGCCACAGAAATACAGCATTTTTCAAACTGTTTTGCCTAATTCACACTTCACAGACTTGACAGTGCAAAGAGAGAGAAACTCTACTACATGTGTTATCATTATAAAACTAGTTTAATGACATTTCTTCAGGCACTGTGGATTTTTACAGTAACATGAAATACTAATGACTTGGATGTATATACAAACTTAGTAAAAATATTAGGTAAGAACTCTTTGTTCATACTAGTCTAGTGTAAGATGTAGAGTTAGTTGTTATATGAAGTAGATGAACGGTTCTTTTTTGTGCCTATGAAAAAACCCTGCAGCTGTGTTCCTGCCTAAATACTCTTGTTGGGGCTGGTATTGGCTATCCTCACTAAGGCTGTACCTGCCTGACTGCATACTTCTCTAAATCAAACTTACCATCCTGTTGAGTCTGTCCTTGGCATGCCTGGATGATAAGGATCTTTGGCTTCCCCAGCAGATTGGCACAGTCCATCATAAGATTCTCCAATTTACCCACACATACAGGAATACTGTTTGATCCATATACTGCACCTATAACCACCATATGTGAGTCACCTTACATGATCAGGACCAGGAAAGAAAAGTTACATGTCACAAGAAATTAACAAAAATGAAATGTACTTCATGACTTCATGGTTACTTGTAACAGATTTTGTGAAAACTGATACAAGCTATGAAACACTGAAACAGTGGTTACCAAAACTGACATTAAGCAGATCTCACTGAACACACACACCTCATCTTTTATAAGGTTGCCTTGTGTGTGACATACTCTCAAAGATGTTTTAGACAATGTTTACGATATGCTCACCAGAACCTAGTCTGTGATACCAGGGTGTGCAATGCACCTTACGTGTAAGTGTTTTTCAGGCATTCGCGCTATGTAGAGGAAGCACAGTTCTCCGCAACTCAGAAGAGAAGTAACTTCTGTCTTGAGTGTATTTTACGTATAGGCGGTCCTCGATTTTTGGATGTTCGACTTTTCATATGCCGACTTCAGACTTTTGTACACAGCTGACGAACAAACATTTCGAGCTACCACACAGTGGCACTGTCAGCAAAGCCAGCGTTTCAATCTTTGCATGGTCTCAGCAATGTGTATTCATAAAACAGTGTTCATTTGTTCCTGCAAGAAATTCTTGCAAACATCACACCATGCCTGTTTGCCCTCACAGCAGTAGTAAGATGTGTTCCTTCCATATATATTCCCACACATGCCCCCTACATTTCTCACATGCCTAAGGCCATGAAACAGTCCCAACCTGTATTTTGTCTCCTAAATGCCCAAAAAAGTATACGAGTTAACTACAATCTGAGGCAAGAAACAACTTCAGTAAATGTATTTGTATTGTTTACATTTTGTAATCCAACCAACATCTTTGACGGAAATTGGAATGGAACTCCCATTATAGCATGTAAGTCTAATGCTCAACTGTCATATGTTTTCAGGACCAAATTATGTACAAAAGTCAGGGACTGCCTGCACAGCAAACTAAATATGATTACTATTATTTTAATAGAGCTATATTTGCACTCTTCATACAATACTCCTACCATCCCTACACACCAGAGACAGATATTCTGGGATGAAGCACTGGCTCACAAACCAGTGTGATAAGTAATTATTTGGTGTATCTAGGTTTGTCACTCACCACGAATCCCATGTGAAAGGATGCAGAGAATGAAGCAGGAATGTTCCTTCTTCACAAACTCCTTAATAGCTGAATCAACAGTTGCGATCAGGTCCTTGTGCGTGAGGTTCTCAGCTATGTAAACTATGAAACCCAGACTGTTAAATGTCTCACTCAGACGGTCTCGGTCCACATCTGTCCCAAGCCGTGTCTCCAGCAGATGATCTGGAAGCTCATCCTGCCAACCCAACAACACTGCTAAATTACGACCCTCTTCAGGCTAAAACTGAACCTCTTCAAACAAAGAAATGTAACAGTGGCATGAATGAAGTCCTCTTATGCCTACCTTCAAACAAAAATCCTCTTCCATATAGAAGTTCTTCTGGTTAATGATGATGCAGTAGCCAACATTATTGGGGTCAACTATGTATTCGTGTTCCACTGGGGGCTCCAGATGGTCACAACTTCCAGGAACACTGTGGTTCTGCATACTAGGTGGCTCTGACCTGCATTTGTTAGTGATCTACAAATTGCGTTTCATAGTAGTGATGTCAAAAGTCACTAAGGGAAATAAGGCTTGAAATGTGCTTTGACAGTGAAAACCACTTAATGCAGGATATGAAATAATATTCTAGTAAGATGAATCTGTTTCAACACAGAATTACAACATGTTTTCAGGCATTCTCCTTTAAAATGTTTTCACATTTAATAAGCCAATTTTATTTAATTTTTTTAAAAAGTCTTAAGGGACTATCACTGTATAATATCACATTTACGCATAATATAATAAAAAATATTTACAATGGAAAGAAACACTGCTCTCTTAATATATGCTTGCTTAAACAATTACACAACCCAAAAGTTTCAATAATATTCCTATGGTATACTGGTATGCTCAAACAACAGTGCAATTAATTTTTGAGTATTTTCTTTACACTGCTCCATATATGAAATATACATACCCTGTAGCAGAGTAGTAAATAAAAACATTCAGTGAATTCATTGTGTTAACTTGGTGCTGTGGCAGCATGTTGTGTTTTTGTGTGCGAGTCTTACGTGTACGACTCGCACACAAAATCACGACATGCTGCCACAGTACTTAGTTAACACAACGAATTCACTGAATGTTTTAAATTATAACTCTGGCAAGGAACAATATATGCTCCCTGACGATGATCGTGTAATCGAAACATGTAAGAGCGTTTTAAATGTTTTTCTGTAAATTTTAGACTTCTTAAAGAATATATATATATATATATATGCATGTGTTGGTGTGTGTAAATAAATAATCTACAGAATGCATGGTGAAATGATAAAAATATCACACAGATGTTGCAGCCAGCTGATGTGCTATGGCATCACAGCACCAAATCCCTATGTAATGAGAAAGTGAGATGAACAAAAAATAAGTGTACTATTAACAAACGACTCATACTCATGATTGTGACTTTAATGTTTCTCTTGTAAGAAGTTCTCCCCTCTAAGAAGTTTCTTCTCACTAGTTCAATGAATACTTTGTGTGCAGAAAACTCTGTATTAGTATTATGAAAAAAAGCAAGCAGTTCCATTATGATCCCTAATGACATGTAGACCTTTATAGATCCAGTGCATCTCCTCACTTTTTTAAAATGGAGTTAAGGTACTACGCCAAGCCTGGTATAGGCTACAAGACTTACTAGGCCATTCACCCTCGTGTTTTTAGACTCCTGGACATCAAGAACTTATGACCCAAGGTTCTGTATCTTCTGCATGCCTGTGCTGGACAATGACATACAATATGTACACTACCGTCTTTTACGTCCTTGCACAATCTGCAATCCTGCCGTCGTGCAAGTCCCACTTTAAACGTATGGGCTCTAAGGGTTGTGTAGCCTGTTAACACCTCCACAGTCACTTTAAGCTTCTGTCTACTAGTGGCTTGAAGCGTTTTTTATACTTGACAGAGGTTGTAGATTCTCTAGGAGGTCATTTACCATGACACACCACAAAAGTAGAGCCAAAACAACCCCATGTGCACAACCTTTATCAGGTTTGTCTTCTATGGTTGTATCCCCATGACTGATGGTCAAGTTCCTGTGTGCTAACACGTCCTCTACCCAGTCCATCAGCACTTCAAGAACTTTATATCTAATCCTAGCTTGGTTTATTGCTTCCATGGATGTGCTATCAAAAACCCCCTCAATATCTAAAAAACTGCCAATCGCATATCCTTTGGACTCTAGCTGTACCTCCACACTGCTCATGAGGTGATGTAAGGCAGTTTCAATAGATAAGCTTTACCTGTAGGCCTACTCTGTGTAATATAATCAGGAAAACCGGTTCATATAATTTCACTCTATGCTTCCGAGCTCATAGAAGCAAAAAATTACACCTGTAGCTGTACTGTCAGCACATGACATGCCTCCTTACCCAGAACTAGAACTCGGCGGTGTTGTGTCAACTTGTGGCTGTGTTATCCCTCTTAAATGGTCAACAGATGCATTCATTCCTCTTGAATATTCAACAGAAGCATTCACAGTTGCTCTCACTGAAGACTCAAGTTTATCCACAAGGGTTGTCTCTCCCATGGCCTTTAGCTGGGTGATTAATCTGTGGACATCCACTCCTCGTCCATCCTTGTCTCCAAGGCTATACAACAAAGTGGGTAAAAGTGGCTACTAGGTGAAATGGAACAGTGCTCTTTGAAGATAAGATGCCATTTGTTGGGGATGAATGAAATACACCAAGAGATTAACCTTACATATGTGCAAAATTTGAAAGTTTGAACTTGTATATCAGCACTGTAACCAGTAGTGATGCTGTCATTCTTTCATTAAAATTATCTTCCATGTATTCTACTTTTTCTGAAAAACTGTACACATTTTAGCTTTTTCATACCTTTCTAATGGATCATTTTCATACAGTGACACAAAATTTTGAAGTTTTAGGTCCCACTAATAGCTGTGTTCCTTTGATCTGACAACCCCCAGCTTTTTATAGTGATTACTGGGGCATACCCACGTTCCGCAACTTAGTTAATAATGAAATACTGTACATGCTTGTCTGTGTTATTGGTCACTGCCACTCCCTTCTGAGTTTATGCAATGATCTCAGCATTTCTGCCACAGCTGAAACTGACTTTTGGAAATCACACATATGATGATAAATGTTGCTGAAATTCACAGGCATCCTGGAAACAATGCTCTCCGCAACATGAAGAAAACATAAGGGGCTAAGTCAAGCAAGCAAGGAGGGAAGATTATGGGACACAGAAAAGTTCCTGGCAGTCAAAAGTTTCCACTCCTGCATGTCAGCAACCAAAGCACAAATTTCAAAAAAATCCATCAAGTCCTCCCTTATAATTTCCTAGTATGTTCCATACAAGAGGCTTAACCTGCCAGCAATCTCCAAAATGGTACTTTGTCTTCATTCACAATTTGTGAACTTTCAACATGTTTTCCACTGTGTGATCTGTGGAGAGATGACCTGAATGCTCATAATTTTTGGTCATTTTCCCCACAGCTCATTCATGAAAACCATTAAGAAGGCTCTCTTTCTATGACATTGTCACCAAAACCTGTGTTCAGCATTTGTTTCCAATGCAGTTTACTAGAGTCTGAAACAAAACTTATGATCCATGTGTTGTTCCTCTGTATCAACCAATAGAGAATCGCAGATCACACTTTACACACACAATGATAGAACACCCAATGAAACGCAGTGCAGAGATTTATGACTACAAAACTCACTAGAGTGACTCAGAAGATAGCAATACTATGGCATCTAGTGGCAGAAAGCTGTAATACTTGCCATTCTTGGTCCTAGAAATACATTCAGCACTGTGCATATGCCTTTGTACAAGCATACACAGGCACAGACCTAACAGTAACAGTATTCCATATTTCACAATGGAGAAGTTTATAGTGTTCGGGCAAGAAATGATGAACAGAGATTGTGTTAACTGTGATTGGGTCTGTCACACCCGAGGGACGGTGACATGATTGGCAAGGGAAAAACAAACTTCTAGTAAGAAAGAGTCCTAGTCTCATCTGAATAGGATGGATAGGCAGTTGTATATAAACTGATTCCATACAAAATTTCACAGTTAATTTTTACAATAATATTCGTTTCTCCATTCTTATACCACAGTCTATAATTTCATGCCTCCCCTCTCCTCCTCACCTGATATAGCCATGAGATGCCCAGTAAAGTATGTTCAGTTCCATGTACTCTGGATCAAAAGTTTCCAATTCCTGTTCTCTCCGGAAATGACTGTAGTCTTGTACGACATTTTTCAGCAGCATCTTTAAACCTTCTGAATCCAGTGACTCACAGACATGATACAGACATTTGCGCATGCAGTTGACAAATAAGGAGGACTCTGGTGAGTAGGGCAGGAATCTTGATTTCTCATTCTCTATACTGCAGCCTAGTTTCTTTAGCATCTTATAGTTCTGAATGATGCATAATGCCTCCACAAATTTGTTTTCCCACAAACCATTTCTTTGTGTCCTAATCCATTCTGACAAAAAATCTCCTCGACTCAGGCTGCCAGCACGTCGTGCACGTTCTGCTATTATTAGTGCCTGCAGTATGTAATCTACTTCATCGTACAGCAGGAATGCCATGGCAATCTACATAAAAAGGAAGAAGAATCAAGAACTCATGAAATTCAATGTGAGACTTTTAAACTTTCACCATAGCATAGTTGGATTTTCAACCTTCTGGTATGTTACACAGCCTGAATGGGTAGTTTGTTATTAAGATTTCAGCACAGCATGTTGCCAACTGAAGATAAGGTTTAAATGTAAGATCAAAGACCTCATTCTTGAAATGTTATATTATACGGTAAGACAAAGTAATGTGAGAAGACTTTAAACTATTAATGAATTTCTGTCAAGGGTCAGTTTCATTGGGATCAATTTTTGGAAGTATAGTTTTAGTAAGGTATTTAACACCTATGGGTTTGTTTCAGCCTTACTGAATGTGCTTCACCACTGCAACACTGTATCTGTGTTCCACATGGGTGTGGGTGTGTGTGTGGATGTGCATGCCAGCTGTAACAATGCCACTGAAATTATGTCCAATGCTATTCACATATTTCCTTAAACCTCTGCAGCTTCAAGTTACTTTAAATATAAACCCCAGTACGCCCACTGCTGGTATGAAAAGATCACATTTAAGCAACATGATTATGCTACCATTATAAGTTAATAACTGCCAGTATTACACTGTATTCCCATACAATAAAGGTTAATTTACTGAGATTATATAATGTTGAATAAAATCAAGAACAGTAAGTCTAGTAGGCATGAGAAACATTCCAGTGGCCTGGAAAGTACCATTTCACCATCTTCAAGTTGAGTAAGATGTAAAAAAAAAAATCCACACAGAACTGGTTAAGACAG
>Ga0123353_10005887_pt1 | contig 16213 bp, 29 predicted proteins | sample TergutLab28metaG_3_FD_92763 | JGI IMG/M metagenome (GOLD analysis project Ga0123353, IMG submission 92763) | Labiotermes labralis P3 segment gut microbial communities from Petit-Saut dam, French Guiana - Lab288 P3 | ecosystem: Host-associated > Arthropoda: Insects > Digestive system > Gut ... | reverse complement strand
TGCGTTCCGCCATTAGGAAATATTTATGGAATTGGCTTTCGCTCACGCCGTAAAAACGCCTGGCCTGCTGTTTTGCGCGCAGCTGTATCCCATATTCCGACGTCTTTTTGCGGCCCTGCCCGTGTTGCCCCGGCGCGTAGCTGCGGCGCTCAACGGCGCACTTATTTGTATAACATCTGTCGCCTTTTAAAAATAATTTCTTACCCTCGCGGCGGCATAACTTACATACCGAATCGGTATATCTTGCCATTTTGTCAAAACACCTCCGAAATTAAATATTATACCCTTCTTCTTTTGGGCGGGCGGCAGCCGTTGTGGGGAATGGGGGTTACGTCTTTTATCATGCTTACCTCCAGCCCCGCCGTCTGCAAAGCGCGGATAGCCGCTTCCCGGCCCGACCCCGGTCCCTTTACGTAAACCTCTACCGTCTTCATGCCGTTGTCAACGGCTGTTTTTGCGGCCGTTTCCGCAGCTGTCTGTGCGGCAAAAGGCGTTGATTTACGGGAACCCCTGAAGCCCATCTCACCTGCCGACGCCCATGAAACGGTGTTGCCCTGGGTATCGGTTATAGTAATAATGGTATTGTTGAAGGTGGATTGAATATGGGCTGCCCCGCGGTCAATATTCTTGGAAACACGGCGTTTGCGCGTGCCTGCCGACCTTTTTGCACTACCTTTTGTTGCCATATTTTCTCCTCCTTACTTTTTCTTGTTAGCGATAGTCTTTTTCGGGCCTTTGCGCGTACGGGCGTTCGTTTTTGAGCGCTGCCCTCTTACGGGCAAACCCTTGCGATGCCTTATTCCGCGATAACAGCCTATTTCTATCAGCCTTTTGATATCGAACGCCGTTTCCCTCCTGAGATCCCCTTCGACCTTAATGTTGCGGTCGATATACTCACGAAGCCTTGAAACGTCGTCCTCGGTTAAATCCTTGACTCTTGTGTCAGGATTGACGCCTGTCGCCGCTATAATATCGCCTGCGGTTTTGCGCCCTATCCCAAAAATATAGGTCAGTCCAATTTCCACCCTTTTATCCCTGGGCAGGTCAACACCGGAAATACGAGCCATTTTTTAGATACACCTCCGAATTTTGATGTTAGCTTACATCTTAGCCTTGTCGCTGTTTGTGTTTGGGATTTTCACAGATTACCATGACCTTCCCGTGACGTTTGATTATCTTGCACTTCTCGCAAATTTTTTTTACAGAAGGCCTGACTTTCATAGTGAACACCATGCCTTTCTTTGGCTGTCCGCCAAATTTATATATTATTTTTTAGAAGTCTTTAATATCCTGAACCCTAACCCCTAAATGCTACTTAGTCCGCCAGGTAATGCGCCCTCTCGTGAGGTCGTAAGGCGACATTTCAACGGTCACTTTGTCACCCGGGAGGATACGTATAAAATTCATCCTGAGCTTTCCGGATATCGTCGTCAGAATCTGGCGGCCGTTTTCAAGCTCGACTTTAAAATTGGCGTTCGGCAAAGCCTCGGTCACTACTCCCTCGACTTCTATCATATCCTGCTTTGACATTTGCGTAACCTCCTTTTTATTTGAATTCCCTTAACGCCCGCCGGAGCGCCCTGTCGGTCGCCATTTCTTCAGGGGGCAAATACGAATTCGTAAGCGCCAAATGACAGGGGTTTTTTCTTTTAGGATTATCAAGCGGCCTTTGCTTTCCGTCCGCGAGCATTACATGCTTGCCTGAAACGCCCGTTACAACAAGAAATAAGCTTTTATCCCTGCCCGCTTTTGATTTAACTATCCTTCCGATGACGAAGTCTTCCATATTACACCATTGTTAGAATATCATATCCGTCTTTGGTTATTGCTATCGTGTGTTCAAAATGGGCGGAAAGCTTCCCGTCCCTTGTAACTACGGTAAAACCGTCTACCCTGTCGACAATATCGCCCGTCCCCTGGTTAATCATAGGCTCGACGGCTATTGTCATGCCCGGCAGAAGCCTTGTACCCCTTCCGGCGGTGCCGAAATTTGGGACTTGCGGGTCCTCGTGAAGGTTTTTGCCCACACCATGCCCCACATATTCCCTTACGACGCCGTAACCTTTTCCCTTGCAGAATTTTGAGATTTGAAAGCCTATATCGCCTACCCTGCCGCCTGCGACAGCCGCTTTGAGGCCGATATGCAAAGCCTCTTTTGTGGTATCGCTCAGCCGCTTCGCTTCGGGGCTTAACTTCCCGGCCGCGAAAGTGGCGGCATTGTCGCCTATAAAGCCTTCCAAGGTCGCACCTAGGTCAATGCTGACAATATCGCCTTCTTTTATGACCCTTTTCTTCGACGGGATGCCGTGAATGACCTCATTGTTTACGGATACGCATATTGCGGAGGGAAAACCGCCGTAATTAAGGAATGTCGGGTACGCCCCGCGTTTTTCTATATATTTCTTCGCCGTTCTTTCGATTTCGGCGGTAGAAACCCCCGGTTCAACAGCCCTGCCGGCCTCAGCCAGCGCGCCTGCGGCTATTCTGCCCGCTTCGCGCATGAGACATAGCTCTTTCAGGGTCTTCAGCGCTATCACTTCAACCTAATCCTCCAATGCTTTAGAGGTAGACGCGGTTGTGTCGCTGATTTCCCCTAGCCCCCAAACAATACGGAGTTTCCCCGTTTTTTGGTAGTATTCTTTGAGCGGCTCCGTCTCTTCATGATATATACGCAAACGATCAAGCACCGTTTCGGGTATATCGTCTTTGCGCTGTATAAGGCCCGTTTTGCATATATCGCAAACATCTGCAACATTGGGGGGCCTGTGTACCAAATGGTACGCTATACCGCAACCCGGGCAGACGCGCCGCCCCGACATGCGTTTCGCGATCATTTCATCGGGAACCTCAATGCTTATGACCTTATCTATGATTACGCCCATACCGTCAAGCGCCTGCGCCTGAGGGATGGTGCGGGGGAAACCGTCTAAAATGAACCCGTTTTTGCAGTCCTTTTTTTTAAGCCGTTCTTTTATGATCCCGATAACAACCCCGTCGGTCACCAATCTTCCGTTCTCGACGGCTTCTTTCGCTTTAAGCCCCATTTCCGTTCTGCCGTCAATAGCTTCGCGGATAATATTGCCTGTCGATATTGTGGGAATATTATATCTTTTCCCCGTTATTTCAGACTGTGTACCCTTCCCCGCGCCGGGCGCACCAAGAAAAATAATTTTCATCGGTGTTTTTCCTTTCCTCGTTTCCATGTTTAATCAAGGAAGCCCTTGTAATGGCGCATCATCATCTGGCTTTCAAGCTGGCGGACAGTTTCAAGCGCAACGCCTACCATAATTATTATTGAAGTACCCCCCAGCGACATACCGCTTACCGGTTTGCCGAACGCATGGAAAATTATCGAAAAGAGTACGGGCTGCAGGGCAACAACGCTTAAAAGAAGGGCGCCCAAAAGAGTTATTTTTGACATAACCTTCGTTATATAATCAGAGGTTGGCTTGCCGGGGCGGATGCCCGGGATGGCGCCGCTGTTCTTTCGGATATTATTGGCCATTTCCACCGGGTTATATTGTATCGCCGAATAGAAATAAGCGAAAAATATGATGAATATAAAGTATATTGCCGCGTAAGCGACAGATTTTTCCTGGTTGAAAATATTGAAAAACTTATGCCACCAACTTTCGTCCGTAAGCCTGTTCTGAAGAAACATCTCAATTGTGGGCGGCAGGGAGAGGATTGAACCGGCGAAAATTACCGGCAGGACGCCCGACATATTAACTTTCATCGGTATGTGCGTACTCTGCCCGCCGTACATTTTGCGGCCGACCACGCGTTTCGCGTACTGCACGGGCAGCCGCAGCTGCGCGCTGTCCATCCATATTATAAATATGATCATAATGAAGAACATTATCACGGTCAGCGGCACAAAGAGGAAATACAGGCCGCCTTTGTCGATATCCCTGTAAAAGCCTATGAACATTGTGGGTATTCGTGAAATAATGCCCGCGAAAAGTATGAGGGATATGCCGTTTCCTATGCCTTTTTCGTTTACCTGCTCGCCGAGCCACATAATAAGCGCGGTACCCGCGGTGAAAGTAAGAACAATCGCGGCAGCCTGGAAAAACGCCCAAAACCCCGTATAAGGATTGCCGTCAGGAGCCGGGGCCAAATACCCGTTCGGGCTTTGGCGCAGATACACATAATATGCCGTACTCTGCAAAAGCCCCAGCGAAACAGCCATGTAACGGGTGATCGCCGATATCTTTTTGCGCCCTTCCTCGCCTTCCTTCTGCAACTTTTCAAGATAAGGGATGGCAACGGTGAGAAGCTGGATGATAATCGACGCGTTGATGTAGGGGGTGATGGACATGGCGAACACGGTCCCGTAGTTAAAAGCGTCGCCCGTCATCATAACAAGGTAATTCATAAAAGTTGCGGCGCCGGTAACATCCCCTACGATCCCAGAGCCGGTGATGTTTACAAATGGAACGGGAAGCGCCGCGCCAATCCTGAAAAGAAACAGGATCAGAGCCGTATAAAGCAGCTTTTTGCGTATATCGGCAACTTTCCACGCGTTAATAATAGTTTGTAGCATAATTTACCTCACTTCGGCTGTGCCGCCTGCCGCTATAATTTTTGCCTTTGCCGACGCTGAAAAGGCATCCGCTTTTACGGTAAAATTCTTTGTCAAATCGCCCCGCGCTAAAATTTTAACGCCGTCGAGCGTCTTTTTCACAAGGCCTTTTTCGATTAACGCTTCCACGTCTATAACCGCGTTATTGTCGAAACGCTCCTCTAAATCGGATAAATTGACAACAGCGTATTCCGTGCCGAATATATTAACAAAACCCCTTTTCGGCAAGCGCCTCTGCAAAGGGAGCTGGCCGCCTTCAAAGCCGGGGCGCATACCCCTGCCCGCTCTGGCTTTTTGGCCTTTGTGTCCCTTGCCCGCCGTTTTGCCCTGTCCCGAAGCCGGTCCGCGGCCTATGCGCTTTGCGGCTTTTTTGGAACCGGGAGACGGGGAAAGTTCATGTAATTTCATTATGTTTCATTCCTTCCTTAAAGCTTTTACAGAAACCCGGTTAAAAGTTTCTATGCTTCGGTAACTTCGAGCAGATGGCCTATTTTAGTTATTTTTCCGCGTGTCTGCGGATTGTCGGGCTGCACCCTGACGTCACCGATTCTGCGAAGGCCGAGCGCGTTGGCCGTGGCAATCTGGCTTTTATCGCTGCCTATAAGGCTTTTTTTAAGCTTGATATTTAGATCCGCCATTTCATCTCGCTCCTATCCTAAAATTTCCTTGATTGTTTTTCCCCTTGTTTCGGCAACCTGTTCAAGGCTGCGAAGCTGCGTAAGCCCGTTCATCGTGGCCCTTACGACATTGCAGGGGTTGTTTGAGCGAAGCTCCTTAGTGCGGATATCTTTTATACCCGCCGTTTCCACGACGGCACGCACCGCGCCGCCCGCGATAACGCCGGTACCGGGCTGGGCGGGTTTCAAAAGAACTACGCCCGCGCCGAATTTTCCGGTTATCTCATGGGGGATTGTCGTCCCCTTAAGGGAAATCTTCACTAAATTCTTTTTTGCGTCCTCTATGCCTTTGCGTATGGCATCGGGAACCTCGCCGGCCTTTCCGAGGCCGAACCCGACCGTCCCCTTTTCGTCGCCCACGACCACCAAAGCCGAGAATTTAAATATGCGACCGCCCTTAACCGTTTTTGATACGCGGTTTATAGCGACTACCCGTTCCTGAAGCTCCGATTTGTCCTGTGTATCATACTTAGCCAAAAGTTATTCCTCCCTATCTTAGAACTGTAACCCGCCCTCGCGGGCGCCTTCGGCCAGGCTCTGCACACGGCCGTGATATATATAGCCGCCGCGGTCAAATACAACAGCCGTTATATTTTTTTTTGCGGCGCGTTCCGCTAAATTCTTGCCTACTTTATTTGCCGCGTCTTTATTTCCGCCGTAATCCTTGAATTCTTTTTCCGCCGTTGACGCCGACGCGAGCGTAACCCCCGCAACATCGTCTATAATCTGGGCGTAAATATGCTTAAGGGAACGGAAAACGTTGAGGCGCGGGCATTCAGCGGTGCCGGAAAGCTTCCCGCGGACCCTCTTATGGCGTATAATTCTTGCTTTTTTTGTATCAGGTTTGTTAACCATAATCGTAAACTCCTAACTCCTGCATGTCTGATGATAGGCGGAAGTTTTGCCGAAACAGAATTCCAAGGCGAAACTTCCGGAGTAGCAAAAGCTTGCTTTTACTACTTTCCGCCCTTGCCGGCCTTGCCCTCTTTGCGGCGGATGACTTCGTTTGCGTATTTGATCCCTTTGCCTTTATACGGTTCGGGCGGCCTTACTCCCCTTACTTCAGAGGCAAACTGCCCTACGGCCTGCTTATCGGCTCCGGAAATTATTATCTTGTTGGGTGAAGGCACCTCTATCGCGACGCCCTCGGGCGGATCGACCGTGACCTGGTGGGAATAACCAACGTTGAGCGTCAGGGCTTTGCCCTGCAAAGCGGCGCGGTAGCCGACGCCGTTTATGTCAAGCTCTTTTTTAAAGCCCGTACTCACGCCTTCCACCATATTGGCGATAAGGGTGCGGGTGAGTCCGTGAAGGGATCTGTTTTTCTTTTCGTCGTTCGGCCTCGCGACGGTTATTGCCCCGTTTTCGATTTTTATGGACATATTTTTATTGAAGCTTCCGGTAAGAGTGGTTTTCGGCCCCTTGACGGTGACAACGCCTCCGCTTTCGGTGACGTCAACGCCTGCCGGAATCGTTATGGGCATTCTGCCTATTCGTGACATCTTTATATTCCTCCTTACCAGACAAAGGCGAGGACTTCGCCTCCGACGTTCGCTTTGCGGGCGTCCTTGTCGGTCATTACGCCCTTGGATGTTGAAAGTATGGCGATCCCCAAGCCTTTCATTACCTTCGGCATATCCTCACAGTTTGTATAAATACGCAGACCCGGCTTTGAAACCCTGCGGAGCCCCATGAGCACCTGGGATCTGTTCGGGCCGTATTTGAGGACTATCTCAATATTGCCCTGCTTGCCGTCCTCAATTATTTTATAGCTCTTTATATAACCCTCGTCAACGAGGATTTGCGCTATGGCCTTTTTCATGTTTGACGCGGGTATACTGACCGTGTCATGCTTAGCGGAATTAGCGTTCCTGATCCTTGTCAGCATATCGGCTATTGAATCAGTGATTTGCATACCGTCAACCTCCTTCGCTTATAATGCTTGTTACCAGCTTGCTTTTCTCACCCCGGGAATCTGGCCCGCGTGGGCAAGCTCCCTGAAGCAGATGCGGCATACCCCGTATTTACGGATATACGCGTGGGGCCTTCCGCAGATCTTGCATCTGTTATAAGCCCGTGTGGAATATTTGGCAGTCCTCGACTGCTTAACTATCATAGCGGTTTTAGCCATTTTAATTACTCCTTATTTAGAAAGCCCTTGTTTCCTGAATCCTAACTCCTGACAAACGGCGCACCCATTAAAGTGAGAAGCTCTTTGGCTTCCTCGTCCGTCGCCGCCGTGGTAACGATATTTACGTCCATCCCCCGAACTTTGTCGATTTTATCGTAATCTATTTCGGGGAAAATGAGCTGTTCTTTTACGCCCAGGGAATAATTTCCCCTGCCGTCGAAGGAATTCGGGTTGACCCCCCTGAAGTCGCGCACGCGCGGAAGGGCGAGATTGAAAAACCTGTCGAGGAATTCGTACATCCTGTCGCCCCTGAGCGTGACCTTGACGCCGTTGGGCATCCCTTCGCGGAGCTTAAAGTTCGCGACCGACTTTTTCGCCTTGCATACGATAGGCTTCTGGCCTGTTATCTGGGAAAGGTCGGATACCACGGCGTCGAGCGCCTTAGGGTTGTCACGGGCTTCGCCGCAGCCGACGTTTACCACTATTTTGTCAAGCTTCGGTATCTGCATAACGCTCTTGTAATTGAATTTTTTCATAAGAGCCGGAGCAACTTCGTTTTTATATAAATCTTTCAGCCTTGCCATTTTTTATGCTCCTCCTTATTCTATAACGGCCTTGCAGTCGCTTTTTTTGCAAACGCGCACTTTTTCGCCTTTATTTATGGTGTGCCCTATCCTTGTGGGCCTTCCGCATTTGGGGCAGACAAGCTGTACCTTGCTCGCGTAAAGGGCGCTTTCCGCTTTTATAAGACCGCCCGGGTCGCCCTGCTTGCGGGGTTTTTTATGCTTCGTTATGATATTTACGCCCTCGACAATGACTTTGCCTTCTTTTGGGCTTACTTCCATAACTTTGCCGCTTTTCCCTCTGTCTTTGCCGTTGATCACAATAACCGTGTCACCGGTTTTTACATGAACCTTGTTATCCATTTATTAAACCTCCCTTAAAGCACCTCGGGGGCAAGGCTTAAAATCTTAAGATAATCCTTATCCCTCAATTCCCTTGCCACCGGCCCGAAAATACGAGTACCCCTGGGGTTTTTGTCTTCCCTTATAATTACGGCGGCGTTTTCGTCAAAACGGATGTAAGTGCCGTCGTCGCGGCGGACCCCAAAAGCCGTGCGTACTATGACCGCCCTTACTACGTCGCCTTTTTTTACGACGCCGCCAGGCGCGGCCTTTTTGACTGTAGCTACGATAACATCGCCTATATTCGCGTATTTCCTGCCCGTGCCGCCAAGCACACGGATGCACATAATCTCTTTGGCGCCCGTATTGTCGGCAACCTTCAGGAAACTCTGCTGCTGTATCACGGTATTTGCCCCCTTACTTCGCTTTTTCGATTATTTCGGCGACGCGCCATCTCTTATCCTTTGACAAGGGGCGGGTTTCCATTATCAGAACCTTGTCGCCTATGCCGCATTCGTTTTTCTCGTCATGCGCCTTTAATTTTATAGTCCTGTTTACGATTTTTTTGTAAAGCGGATGCCTTACTTTATCTTTGACGGACACAACGACCGTTTTATCCATCTTGTCGCTTGTAACCTGGCCGACACGGGTTTTTCTTAAATTTCTCTCTGACATTTTATAAATTCCTCCCTTGCCTTACGCGTTGGCGCCGTGCAGCTCAACGTCGCGCTGTATGGTTTTTATTCTCGCGATGTCTTTCTTGACGGCGCTGATACGCATCGGGTTGTCAAGCTGGTTTATGACTTGGCGGAAGCGAAGTTTAAAAAGCTCATCCTTAAGCTCAACCAATTGTTCGTCCAATTCCTGAGCCGACATTTTTCTTAATTCGGAAGCTTTCATTTTTGCTCACCATCCTGTTCATCCTTTTTAACAAACTTGCATTTTATAGGAAGCTTTGAAGCCGCGAGGTTCATTGCCTCCTTCGCAAGCTCTTCGTCTACGCCCGCTATCTCAAACATGACCCTTCCGGGCTTGACGACGGCCACCCAGTATTCCGGCGAACCCTTGCCGGAGCCCATGCGGGTCTCGGCAGGCTTTTCGGTTATGGGTTTATCGGGGAATATTTTTATCCAAACCTTTCCGCCGCGCTTAATATGGCGGGTCATCGCGATACGGGCGGCCTCTATCTGATTTGAGGTTATCCATGAAGGCTCGAGGGCCACAAGCCCGAAATCGCCGTAACTGACTTTATTGCCCCTTTGGGCTGTACCCTTCATACGGCCCCTGTGTACCCTGCGGTACTTGACGCGCTTGGGAAGTAACATTATCTGGTCCTCTCCCTTCCGGTGTTTTTATTGCCGCGCGTATCGTGGAATACCTCTCCCCTGTATATCCATACCTTTACGCCGATACGCCCGTATGTGGTCTTTGCCTCGGCAAAGCCGTAATCTATGTCGGCCCTTATGGTCTGAAGCGGGATCGTGCCTTCGTGGTAATGCTCCGTGCGCGCTATTTCCGCCCCGCCGAGCCTGCCGCTTACCTGTGTCTTGATGCCTTTGGCGCCCTGCTTCATCGTCCTGCCCATTGCCTGCTTCAGCGCGCGCCTGAAAGATACGCGCCTTTCAAGCTGGGCCGCTATGCCCTCCGCGACAAGCTGCGCATTCAAATCGGGCTGCTTTATCTCGATTATATTTACAAATACGTCCTTATTCCCGCCTAAAAGCTTCCGGCAGGTCGCTTTGAGCTTTTCGATCTCCGCGCCGCCCTTGCCTATTACCATGCCGGGTTTCGCGCAGTGGATATTTATACGCACCCTCTTCGGGTCGCGCTCGATCTCTATTTTCGGCACCCCTGCGTCCTTTAACAGCTCAAAAAGGTATTCCCTGACCCTGTAATCTGCCACAAGCTGGTCGCCGAAATCCTTTTTATTCGCGTACCAGCGGGATTCCCAGTCTTTGATAACGCCTATCCTAAGGCCTGTCGGGTTGATTTTTTGTCCCATTTGATTATTCCTCCTCCCTCTTACTCTCTTTCCTCAAGCACAAGGTTTATATGCGAGGATTTTTTATTTATCCTGAAGCCCCGCCCCTGCGCCCTCGGCCTCATGCGTTTGAGGGTCGGCCCCTGTGAAACCGCGCACTCGGCTACATAAAGCCTCGACACGTCCATATCGTTGTTGTTCTCCGCGTTTGCCATAGCCGATTTCAAAAGCTTGATAAGCGGCTCACAGGCAGCTTTAGGCGTGAATTTCAATATTGCCATAGCTTCCTCGGCGTCCTTGCCGCGAATTAAGTCCAGCACTATTTTGACCTTGCGCGGCGCTATTCTTACAAATGTCGCCTTTGCCGTCGCTTCCATATTAAACACTCCTTAATATCGACTGATTACTTTCCCGAATTCGAGGTTTTCGAACCGGCGTGCCCTCTGAACACCCTTGTCGGCGCGAATTCGCCCAGCTTATGCCCGACCATGTCCTCCGTAATATACACGGGGACGTGCTTGCGCCCGTCGTGTACCGCGAATGTGTGTCCTACAAAATCCGGAAAGATAGTCGAGCTGCGGCTCCAGGTTTTCAGCACGATTTTTTCGCCTTTATCGTTCATTGTTTTTACCCTTTCAAGCAGCTTAGGCTGTACAAAAGGTCCTTTTTTTACGCTTCTGCCCATTTATTTATCCCCTTTCCGTTATTTTTCATTGCGGCGCTTCACGATAAATTTATCGGAGCGTTTTTTCTTGTCTCTCGTTTTGTATCCCAGCGCGGGTTTGCCCCAAGGGGTAACGGGGCCGGGACGGCCTATGGGCGATTTCCCCTCGCCCCCGCCGTGAGGATGGTCGCAGGGGTTCATCACGGAGCCCCTGACCGTGGGCCTTATGCCCATATGGCGTACCCGGCCGGCTTTGCCGAGTTTTATATTTTCGTTGTCCGTATTCCCGACCTGGCCTATTGTCGCCATGCATTCGGACGGTACGTTGCGGAGTTCCCCCGAAGGAAGCCTGAGAAGAGCCAGCGCGCCTTCTTTAGCCATCAGCTGCGCCGCGTTTCCGGCCGCTCTGGCGATTTGGCCGCCCCTCCCGGGATAAAGCTCCACGTTGTGTATGACAGTACCCGTGGGTATGCTTGAAAGGGGGAGGGCATTGCCCGCCTTTATGTCCGCTTCGCGGCCCGATATGACCGTGTCGCCCGGTTTCAGGCCCAAAGGGGCCAAAATGTAGTTTTTTACCCCGTCCTCATATTCGATAAGCGCGATATGCGCCGAACGGTTGGGGTCATATTCGAGAGTCTTTACGGTAGCGGGCATATCCGTTTTATTCCTTTTAAAGTCAACGAAACGGTATTTCCTGCGGTTTCCGCCCCCGCGGTGCCTGACGGTTATCCTTCCGTAGCTGTTGCGGCCCGCATTCTTCGAAAGGGGGCCTAAAAGGCTTCTTTCGGGCGGAACCTTTGAAAGCCCCGTATAATCTACAACCGACATATTACGCCTTGCGTTTGTCGTCGGCTTATAATTCTTGATAGCCATAAATACTACTCCTAATTCCTAATTCCCTGGTCTTGTTTGCGAAATTTTGCTCCTGACTCCTGATTATACAAGCCCGTCAAAGAACTCTATTGTTTTAGAATCCTCGGCAAGGGTTACAACCGCTTTTTTCCATGAAGGCTTATATCCCTCGAAACGGCCGTAGCGGCGATATTTCCCGCGGACATTCAAGGTGTTCACCTTTTTAACATCAACGGAAAAAAGTTTTTCGACCGCTTTCGCTATTTCTATTTTATTGGCGTCCTTCGCCACCGCGAAGGTATATTTTTTCATCGCCGAGCCGCCCATGCTTTCCTCGGATACCACGGGGCGGATGATTATGTCCTCTGCCTGCTTCATCACGCATATACCTCCTCGATTTTAGCAACGGCGCCTTCCAAAAGCAAAAGCGTGTCGCAGTTTAATAAATCATAAACGTTGAGCGTGTTTACGGGCGATACTTTAACGCCGTCTATATTCCTCGCGCTGCGGTAAACAACGTCGTCTTTTTCGGGTAAAACTATAAGCGTCTTCCTCGCGGCGTCAAGCGCTTTCAATACGCCGAAAACCTCTTTTGTTTTGATTTCTTTTAAATCAAAGCTGTCGAGTACCGTTATTTCGCCCGCCTGCGCTTTCGAGGAAAACGCGGACTTCATCGCGAGCCTTCTCATCTTTTTATTAAGCCTGAACCCATATTCGCGCGGCTTCGGCCCGAACGCGACGCCGCCGTGATACCATTGCGGGGAACGTGTGGAGCCTTGCCTCGCCCTGCCGGAGCCTTTTTGGCGCCAGGGCTTTTTTCCTCCGCCCCTGACTTCAGCCCTTGTGAGCGTACTCTGCGTCCCATGCCTTTGATTTGCGAGATAACTCACAACAGACAGGTGCATGACGGATGCGTTGGGTTCAATATCAAATATATCTGCGTTAAGCTCCATATCGGAAACTTTATTGCCCGTTTTATCCAATACCGCTATATTAGGCATCTTTACAACCTTCCTTCTTGATGATAGAGAAGTTTTGCCGTACAGAATCAAAGGGCAAAACTTACGAAGTTTGAAAACCTGTTTTTCAAACTTTACGCTTTCTTTACGGCGTCAGAAAGTACGACTATCCCGTTACGGGGGCCGGGTATGGCCCCTTTAATGGCTATGAGATTATTTTCCGCGTCAACCTTGACAACCGTTAAATTCTGAACCGTGACCCTCTCGCAGCCGAGATGCCCGGACAATTTTTTGCCTTTAAAAACCCTTGACGGGTCTGAGCAGGCGCCCATCGAACCCTGATGCCTCACGACGGGGCCCGAACCGTGGGTTTCTTTAAGCCTGCCGAAATTCCATCTTTTGATTACGCCGGCCCATCCCTTGCCTTTGCTGGTGCCGACCACGTCTATCTTGTTACCCGCTTCAAAAACGTCGGCTTTCATGATGTCGCCTACATTGAAGCCGGATATATCTTTAAATTTGAACTCTTTCAATATTTTTTTCGGAGCCGTGTCGCCTTTCGCGAAATGCCCTTTCAGGGGTTTTGACACCCTTTGGAGCTTTACGTCGCCGAAGCCCACCTGAACGGCGTCGTAGCCGTCTTTTTCCGCCGTTTTCTTTTGGATAACGGTGCAGGGCCCCGCTTCCACGACCGTTACGGGAACGACTTTCCCGCTATCGTCAAAGACCTGGGTCATACCTATTTTTTTCGCTATAAGCCCTTTTTGCATTTTTAAGACCTTCCTTTCAAGATTATTGGTTGGCTTTTGCGCCAACATTGATCTTCGCACGGAATTTATGAGTTAAAGCTTGATCTCGACATCCACGCCCGCCGGGAGTTCCAGACCCGTAAGCGCCTCGACCGTTTTATTGGACGGCCTTATAATATCAATGAGCCTTTTATGAGTGCGCTGTTCGAACTGCTCGCGGCTGTCTTTGTATTTATGAACCGCGCGGAGAACTGTAACAACTTCTTTTTCCGTCGGGAGCGGGACAGGCCCTGAAACCGCCGCGCCCGTGCGCTTCGCCGTTTCGACAATTTTCTCCGCCGACTTATCAACAAGGTTATGGTCATAACCTTTGAGACGGATCCTTATTTTTTCTTTAACCGCCATATTTTGGCCTCCTTAATTGCTTCGGGCCGCTAAAAGAATTCCGCGAATTCAGAGAATTCTCCTGAAAAAAACCGACACGCACCCGGGTGTTTACCCGCCGCCTTTAAAAAAGCCGGAAATATTTCCGGGGATGCACGGTTCTTTAATGTCGCCAATAAAAATCTTATTGTTTAACATTATGTTTTCGCCCGGTTTAAAATCGGACATACTCGGCGGTAATTCCCTAACGGATTGATATCCTCAATTTATATAAGGGTATTAATGCTATAGCCACCTACCGCTTCATCGCATATCAACGTTTGCCTGAAAATTAAAGTGCTGCGGGTGTAACGGGACAACCCCGTCATTTTCACGCGCCCGAACATTTTATCATATAAAAACCGTAAATGCAAGCCTTTTTTTCAAAAAACGTATACTTTTTTAAAGTTCTTTAAATATTAATAATACCTGCTCCGTTATTGTATATATTTTTGGTATGTTTATCCTAAAAAGATTCGCCGGGAAATAAAATCACGCAGGAAATTGTCCCTGAATAGAATATATTAAACGTATAAAATGATTGGCGGCGGATATATATGAATGACATATCTAAGGTTTGCTTTTTCGCGGGGGCGAACAGCCCCGAAGGGTTTTATTCGCTTTTTTCGGATATATACGACCCCTTGGACGGATGGGAGCTATACATTATAAAAGGCGGCCCCGGCACGGGGAAATCGTCGTCAATGGGGCGGATGGCCGAAAAAATCGAAAAAGAAGGGTATTCCTGCGAACGCATTTTATGCTCAATGGACAGCGGCAGCCTTGACGCGGTCATATTCCCCGGACTGAAGAGGCCGTTTGCGACGGCACCCCCCCGCACGCCCTCGAACCGAAGTTTATGGGCGTAAGCGAGCAAATTTTAAATTACGGCGCATTTTTCGATATAAAAAAAATCCGAAAAAACAGCGCGCGCATACAAGAGCTTGTGTTGTTGAAGGAATCCGAATTTAAACGAGCCGGGAGCTTCTTATCGGCCGTAAAAGCGCTTGACAGCGACAGGCTGAAAATCATTTCGGGCTCTTTGGACAGGGATAAGATAAAGCGTTCCGCAAGCCGCACCGTATCAAGGGAGCTTTGCGGCATTTATTATGAAAACGCGGGGAAAGGCCGTGAAAAACGCCGTTTTTTAAGCTCTTTATGCCATGAAGGCGTTGACCTGCTATACGGCACAATTCCGGCAACCGCGTCAAAAACAATAGTTTTAAGGGACAGCCACGGCCTGCCCGCCTCGGTTTATTTGGGGGAAATACGCGCCGCCTGCCTCGAAAAAGGGATTAACATCATAACATGCTGCTGCCCCACAAGGCCAAGCGAAAAGCTGGAGCATATAATACTGCCCGGTCCCGGCATATGCTTCTTTACGGCCAACGAATACCACAACCCGCCGGAAAACGTTTACAAAACAATAAATACAGACCGGTTCTGCGATCCAAATGCGCTGGCGGCTAAAAAAAACCTGTCGGCATTCTTAAAAAAAGCAAGGAACGAGCTGCTGCGGGAAGCCGTAAGGCATTACAAAAGCGCGAGGGCCTATCACGTCGAGCTTGAAGAATATTACAGGGATACCGTTGATTTTGACGGGATACATGGGCTTGAGGATTCTGTTGCCGGGGACATTTTAAACCGCACCCCGTAAGGGACGCCGAGACGCCGACCCCTACCCGTTGATTTCCCAGCCCTTCGCCCTCTCCACGGCCCGTTTCCAGCCGTTATACTGCTGGCTGTTTCTTTTTGTAAATTATTAATATATTGTAAATAAACCACATATATGTTGTGTTCTCAATATTTATATGTTACAATATCATTGAGCTGATTTAGTTTGAAAAATACAAAAGAAGGGAACCAGGTAGGCGTGACCGCCATGCGGATTTCATGGTTGATCTGTGCAGACTTGGTGCATGGCGGTTTTTATGGCTTTTTCTTATAAACCACTTTGGAAACTATTAATCGACAAAGATATGAATAAAAAAGCTCTTATGACTGCAACAGGCATATCAAAATCAACAATGGATAAAATGGGTCGTGGAGAATTTGTTTCATTGGATATTCTTGATAGAATTTGCAGATATTTAAAATGTGACATTTCGGAAATTATCTGTTATAAGGAGTTTTAAGAAATGAATTATAAATACTTTAACACAAACTGTTTTGACTGGATGAAAGAACGGGAAGAAAATTCTATAACAGGTATAGTGACCGATCCGCCATACGGCGTTAAAGAATACACTCCAGCCGAAATTGAAAAACGTAATAATGGACATGGCGG